>Ga0208546_1000018_pt1 | contig 91373 bp, 90 predicted proteins | sample DEB19_08_DNA_4_FD_184528 | JGI IMG/M metagenome (GOLD analysis project Ga0208546, IMG submission 184528) | Aqueous microbial communities from the Delaware River and Bay under freshwater to marine salinity gradient to study organic matter... | ecosystem: Environmental > Aquatic > Marine > Coastal...
TAAGTGGTTCAACTCTGAAAAGGGTTTTGGTTTCATCGCTGTTGATGGCGGCGGACAGGACGTATTCGTTCACTATTCCGCTATCCAGGGAAATGGCTACAAGTCCCTTGAAGAAGGTCAGTCAGTTTCATTTGAAGTAGTCCAGGGTCCAAAGGGTCCTCAGGCTGATCAAGTAACTGCAAACTAAACCAAATAACTAGTTTGAAAGAGCCCCAGGGAAACTTGGGGCTTTTTTATTTGTTCGCCTTCGATTTCGCTGTCGCGATTGCTTTTGCTGGCGAGAGATCTTTTCCAACTTTCCAAGCATCCAAATACTTCCAGGGATAAATCACCCCGCGTCGTATCTCCCAATCACCAGGTTTGGTCGGATACGAAATTCCAAAATGCAAATGTGGTTTTGTGCCCCGTGCGCTGCCGGTAGAGCCAACTTCTCCAAGCTTCTGTCCCGCAACGACTACGACGCCTGGTTCAATTCCAGTTTCGACTTTAGACAGGTGCGATCCGTAATACCGAACGCCATCTTCGCCGATAATCGATACCGATAATCCGCCTCGATCTTTACCTAGATTCGTTTTACCGCTCCAAGAATCTTTTCTATTCACATCTTCAACTACTCCATTTATCGGAGCAACAAATGCACATCCTTTCTTGGCTTGGATATCTGTGGCTGGATAATCGTGGTGGTACTTACCGTACGTCACTTTGCAATTAGAAACTGGAAATTCATAGACTGGCGCAGCTGATGCTGGTGCAGAACCAATTAATACGAGAAGGAATACCGCAAGAATCTTCTTCATTTCAAGGCCGCCTTATCTAATTTTGCAGTAACCATCATGTGCGGCACAGTGAGCGCCCACACCACTACGAGAGATAACCAGAGATATTCATCGCTCAGTTTTCCAGGAGTTTGGATGCCAATAAGTAACGACACTATGAAAGTGCCCACAAGCGCTGGGGTTCCGGGAATCACCGCCTGAAGAAAGGCTCGACCCGGTTGATTGTTATGAATGGAACTTTGAGAACTTTTCAAATTCAATGTCAGCCGTGCGGTATGACGCATCGCATGCCATAACCCGAAATATGCAGCGAATGCAACAAGAGGTGGCGCCACCAATGAGAGCGACAAAAGAATGACGAGATCCATAACATCGCGCCATCGTCGAGAAGCGGCCAAGACAAGCGATGTGGCCGCAGCAAGAGCGAGTACTCCAAACATCAACTCGCTATCCCATCCACCGTGCCAAGCAACTAAATCTTCATTTACGGCTGATAGCGCGCTGGTACTTTCCTGATTGGTAAGTGGAATTATCACCGGCAGTGATCCAGCTGAAAGTGCATAGAGAATCTGTGACAGTCTCGTCAACTTACTTCTGCTGCTAGCTCGATCATGTTCCGTGATAAATGCCGCATCTCCGATACCGAAGTGCAGAGCGCTCATGATTACAACTCCAACGAAACCAATAACACTCCACTGCAAAATTGCCCACACTGAGAGAGCAGCAATTGCCACATAAGTTGCAATGAATAATGCCATGCGGGAAAACGAAGCTCGTGGCAACGTAACAAGATGATCCAACGCCCCGTGTGGAATTCCCACTGCAAGGGCAAGTAATGCGACTACTACTTGCCAGGTGATACTCGAACCTGAAATTAGGTTATTGAGCACGATGGAGAGAATTACTACTACCGCAACAGCAATGCTCGATAAGCGACGTGTCGTATCAAATATCTTCGCTTGCGCGGACGACATATGAGCACAGTAGCAAAAACCCATATAAGTATTGTGAGAAACTATCTAAATGTCGTTGGGATTGGAGCTCTCTCACTGGTCTTACGTAGCGATGCTTCTCTTTGTGGTCGCAGGCTCGTGGTGGTTGGAACTCGCTTTCGCATTGAGAGTTCTTCGCCGTCCGCGCCTACTGATTTCTGCGATAGTTCCCGTCTCAATCTTTTTCTTGATCTGGGACGCCTTTGCAATCAATCAAGACCACTGGACATTTGATCCGAAACAAACGCTTGGGATTGTCGGTCCTCTCAACATCCCTCTTGAGGAATACCTCTTCTTTTTGGTAATTCCTATCGCAGCCGTCTTAACTCTTGAGGGCGTTAAAGTTGTGATGAAGCGAGTCAAGAGATGAGATTCGAACTCTCATATACCCAGATCACGGTTTACGCACTCATCATTACTATCTTCTTCGACATCTTCTTCACCAAGAACTCGTTACTTTCAACGCTTCGCTTCTGGCTCAGTTATGCAATCATCTTTCCATTCCAACTTGTCACAAATTGGTGGTTAACTTCGAGAGAAATTGTCATCTATAACCCCGAAGCCATTATTGGATTACGTCTGGCAGGCGCCCCCATTGAAGATCTCATCTTTGGTTTTGCCATGATCCTTGCAGTCATGAGTATGTGGGAACGTCTTACTATAAATGGAAGTTCAAAGTAGTGTCTGTCAGTCGGATTTCAGTTGCTCGATTTGCTCTCGCTGGACTCTTTTTTATCGTTACAGTCCTTCAAGTATTTTCTTTCCCTGGTCAATTTGCCCACATTCGTCGCACCAGCGGAATTTCATTTCTGTTGGAAATCCTGCTCGTCTTTTTGGTAGCGGGACTATTCTTCTGTGCACAAATTACTATTGTCTCTCTTTGGAAAATTGTGTCTCACATCCAATCAAACACTTTCTACTCCGCTAACTCGTATCTTTGGATGGACCGACTCGTTAGTGCGTTAAGAATTGCGACTTTATTTCCAATTTCTCTGATTCTCATCATCGCGCCCCAAGCCGACGACCCTGGAGTGCTAGTAATACTGATGGCAATTACTTTCTTTGTTTTCACTTCGTTCGTTATCAGCTCTCTCATCTGCAATCAGATCCAACACAAGACCACTGACTAAAGTCGGCTAGACTCGCGCACCGGGGGCAGTAGCTCAGTTGGTTAGAGCCCCGGACTCATAATCCGGTCGTCGTAGGTTCGAGCCCTACCTGCCCCACTCACGCACATGTAATCGCCAATTCCTTACTTCTATGACATTAGAAGCGCTGAATGTTAGTGTGATGGCTAAGTAGAACCCCCTCGTAACTATGAAAGGCAAGAATGAAAAGATCAAAGTTGATCGCATTCGGTGCGTTATCGGCTCTCGTCCTCTCACTTCTCTCGGTTGTGGCACCTGCTCAAGCTGCACGTGATTTGAAAGGCAGTGTCTGTCCTCAAGAAGGACTTGTGCGCACCATTTCTGGCGTCACCTATACATGCGAACGCGTAAATGGAAATCTTCAATACGCGCAAGGACGCAAACTCACAGGCACTCTCAACGTACTTTGCGGCGCCCAAGAAGCTTGGTGTGTAGCAATGACTTCGGCTTTCCAAAAGAAAACTGGAATCACAACGAAATTCGTACGTCTTTCTGCAGGTGAAGGTCTCACTCGTCTCGTAGCATCAAAGAACAATCCTGAATTCGATGCGTGGCATGGTGGACCAAGTGATACCTATATTTCTGGACGCGTTCAAGGTGTTCTAGATACTTATAAATCACCAACAAGAAATATGTTGAAGTCACAATTCAAGGATGCCGATGGTTATTGGACTGGTGTCTATACCGGTGCGCTTGGATTCTGCTCAAACAAGAATGAGTTGAAGCGACTTGGACTTAAAGCTCCAACAAGTTGGAATGATCTGCTTGATCCAAAACTCAAAGGTAACTTCATGATGGCTCACCCAGGAACGTCTGGTACTGCTTACACCGCGCTTTACTCCCAGGTTCTACGTCTCGGATCAGAAGATGCCGCAATTGATTACATGAAGGATTTAAACAAAAACGTTCTTTCGTACACGCGAAGCGGAGCCGGACCAACTGGTCCTCTTGGTCGTGGTGAAGTCGCCGTCGGTCTTGTGTTCTCACATGACTGTACTGCTGCAATTCTTCGCGGCAATCCGCTTGTAGTTTCTTTCCCGAAGGAAGGAACTGGATTTGAAATTGGTGCAGTTGCACTCGTGAAAGGTGCGAAGAATTCGGATGCTGCGAAGGCTTACATTGACTTCGCATTATCTGCAGAAGCTCAGAATCTCGGACCTGCACAGGCCGAGTCATTCCAAGTTCTCACAAATCCAAACGCTAAGTACGACCGTCGAATGGTCCAGTTAAAGAAGGTCACTCTTCTCGACTACGACGCAGAGAAGGCCGGATTGGCTGCGGTACGTATGAAGGGGCGCTTTGATAAGGAAGTTGCTCTCGCATCGTCAGCAAAGTAGTTAGATACTTAAGGACAAAGGGTTCTGGAGTCAGACTTCAGAACCCTTTGCTTTGATTAGGCTTACATTAATAGATAAGGAATGAGACTTCTTGAAGAAGAGTTCTGCACCCGCTAAGTACGATATTTTCACAAAAATTGCTCTCCTGCTGGTGCTCATCATTATTGGTTTTCTCATTGTTCTTCCACTTCTTAATATCTTGGTTTATTCCACGCAGCCTTCTGGAAGTACGATAGTTAAGAATTCACTTTCAGACATAGTTACCCGAAATATTATTTGGAATACGGTAAAGCTTGGGTTATCAGTCGCAACTCTAGGAACGCTGCTCGGCTTCATCATGGCATACACCCAAGCACGGGTTGAGTTTCGCGGTAAGAAAATCCTTCACATCATCAACTTGGTTCCGATAATTTCTCCACCATTTGCATTTGCAACCGCAGTAATTGTGCTTTTTGGTCGCAGCGGAATGATTACTCGTGGGCTCTTTGATTGGCGCCCTACGCTGTATGGCTATCCCGGCTTGGTTCTTGTTTTGACACTCTCATTCTTCCCGATTGCTTATATGAATCTATTGGGAATGCTTCGAAGTCTTGATCCTGCATTGGATGAAGCTGGATCGAGCCTTGGTGCGAACAAGTGGCGAGTATTTCGCACGGTGACAGTTCCACTACTTATTCCAGGTTTTGCTGGCTCATTCTTATTGTTATTCATTGAATCAATCGCAGATCTAGCTAATCCACTCATTATCGGCGGAAATTACACAGTCTTAGCTTCGCGCGCGTACATGGCAATTAATGGTGATTACGACATATCTCTCGCTGCTGGTTACTCATCACTACTCCTTATGCCAGCTCTTCTAGTTTTTCTTGTCCAGAGATATTGGGCGCAGAAAAAGAGCGTTGTATCTGTGACCGGAAAACCCAGTGGACGCCCGACTATGGTCACTTCAAAAGCTGCGCGCGCATTTCTTCTTACAATTACTGGTGTCCTTACTTTCCTTGTGGTCTTAGTTTACCTCACGGTCATTTTCGGTGCTTTTGTTCAAATCATCGGTGTCAATAATGAATTCACTTTGGAACACTTCCAATATTTACTTGGCGGATTTGCTAATGGTGCAATCAAGACCACGACAATTCTCGCGTTAATCGCAACACCTCTCGCAGGATTCTTCGGCATGGTGATTGCATGGCTTGTGATTCGCAAAGTAAGACGTGGAAATGAAGCTTTAGACTTCCTTGGAATGCTTGGAATCGCGGTTCCGGGAACAGTCATTGGCATTGGTTATGCGATTACGTACAACGATCCAGTAAAAATTGGTGGCGTCACAATCTTCCCTCAGGTAGGTGGAGGCGGTGCACTTCTGGGTGGAGCTATTGCGATTGTCATGGTGTACATCATTCGATCGAGTCCTGCGGGCCAACGATCGGGCATTGCTATGTTGCAACAAATTGATCCAGCAATAGAAGAGGCTTCGGCTTCTCTAGGTGCAGCTGGCGGGAAGACTTTCCGGTTAATTACCTTGCCTTTAATCAGCGGTGCATTCCTTTCCGGTTTGATGTACGCCTTTGCGCATTCAATGACCACTCTCTCACCCATCATCTTCTTAGTAACGCCCGATACTTCGATTCTGACGCAGAAAATCTTGGCTGAGGCAGATCAAGGTCGCTATGGAAATGTTTTTGCCCTCTGTTGCATTCTGATCGTTTTGATCATGATCATCGGCGGATTAATCAATGTGCTCGTAAAAAGAACTCAAGTTTCTATCGATCGACCGATGGTCACAGGACGCTAAGGAGAAATAATGGCTAAGACAACAGGCAACCTGCGCTTAGAGAAGTTAACCAAGGAATTTGGTAACGGTGCCGAAAAGGTAGTCGCAGTACGCGAACTCTCTTTGACCATTAACCCCGGTGAATTTGTAACCTTGTTAGGACCTTCAGGCTGTGGCAAGACAACAGCACTTCGAATGATTGCTGGATTTGAAACTCCCACAAACGGCAAAGTTCTTCTTGATGGCGATGACGTTAGTCAATTGACGCCCGATAAAAGACCCATGGGTATGGTTTTTCAATCGTATGCGCTCTTTCCGCATATGACTGTCTTTGACAATGTCGCGTACGGACTTCGAGTTAAGAAAATGTCCTCATCTGAAATCAAGAAAGCTGTCGCTGAAGTCTTAGATTCGATGAGCCTGTCGCATCTTGCAAATCGCGCTCCTAACCAACTCTCAGGAGGGCAACAACAACGAGTAGCTCTAGCTCGCGCAATGGTGGTAAGACCTAAAGTGCTCCTTTTTGATGAACCGCTTTCAAATCTCGATGCAAAACTCCGTGCGCAAATGCGTATCGAAATTCGCAATATTCAGCGCAAACTTGGCATCACCTCCATATTTGTCACTCATGACCAAGATGAAGCAATGAGCCTCTCTGATCGAATCGTCGTGATGCGCAATGCAGTTGTCGAACAAGTTGGAACTCCTGATGAGATATATCGTCGTCCTTCTTCAGTGTTTGTCGCTGATTTCATCGGTCGTTCGAACTTCTTAGTAGTTGATAGCGCTGCAAAAGCAAGAAATGGCAAAGTTAAGGTTTCAGTAAGTGGTAAGAAAATGGATGTTGCCGCTCAAGCAAAGGCGCTGACGTCAAAGAAACCAGTCCTATTGGTTCGTCCCGAATCAATCTCTGTCGCTCCCGCAAAATCGCGCGGGAAAGATTTCGGAAAAGGCGAAGGTAAAGTCACAAATGTGGTGTTCTACGGCAATCATGTGGAATACACGCTTGATACACATGAAGGTGTCATCATCGCTGTAGTCTCGGATCCGGTTTATGACGAGATTGTTCCGGTTGGAAAGATTGCGAAATATTCTTTTGATTCCGATCGAGCCTGGTTATTGCCTTCCGAATCTGCCGAAGCCACCAAGGAGGATCGCTCATGACATCAGTAAATTATCTGCGATATGTCGCGTACGCTTTATTTGCGGTTGGTCTCATCAATCTGCGATATCAATCAGGTGAAGAAAATCTCACTTCTAGAACCTTGATCATTACTGGAACAGGAATAATTATCTTTGCCTTAACCTATTTCGCTCCCGGCAAGAAATTTCTATCCACTCCGTTTGGAAAGGTAGCTGCCTGGTTGGTTGCGATTGCAGCAACACTTTTCGCAATCGTAAATTAGTAATTCCTATGAATCAGCTCGATCTTATGACTCTGAAGAGTCGTTGGAACGAGGTGCTCGATCTTCTCGAGAGACAGAACCGGATCGCCTGGTTAGCCTTCTTCGACGCCCGGTTAGTCAGCCTTGATAACGGACAACTTAGATTAAGTTTTGTGGATGCTGAGAAATTAAGCGGCGCACATGACTATTCATATGTAAGAAAAGACTCACACCGCGCCGCATTGGAAGTCGCGATAAAAGAGATATTTGGATATTCGGTCGTCATAATTACCGAGTGATTCGCTCCCGGACTCTACTTTTCGCCTTAGCGTCAGTTTTGACGTTGAGTTTGCTTTCGCCCGCAACAGCAGCAAATCCGACATCCACATTTTTCTTAGTACAAACTCCATCTTTTCCCGAATACAAAGTTACATTCCATGGGGTTATTAAGCCCAAAGTAAAAAATGCGATTGTTCGAATCGATGTTCGATTGAATAACCAATGGGTTGACACCAAGCTACGGGCAAAATCGACATCAAGTGGAGCATGGAAAGTTCAAGTTCGCGCAACCGCTCTTGAAAGTAAAGCTAGTTATCGCGCAAAAGTATCCATCGGTAAGAAAGTCATAATCACAAAGTCTCGCAGCATCAATATTAAACAACCTCCAGAATTAAGTGCACCCGAACAGCTCATCGCGCTCACAGGTCCCGGAGGAAGAATTCACGGCACTGATGTGAGTAGATGGCAACATCCTGATGACAAGCCGATTGATTTTGTAAAAATGTATAACGCGGGAATTCGTTTTGTGATGATTAAGGCCTCTGATACTCGAGATGACGCAGATCAGCTGGCTTTGAAGTACTTACTCATGGATCGAAATGCTGCGCAGGCTGCGGGCATTTATACCGGTTATTACCACTACACAATTCTTCCCAATACTTCAGATCCAGACGCCGTAATTCGTGATGCAGAGGCACAAGCCCAAAAAGCAATCTGGCGTCTTTCAAGTCTTGGCGGATATGGTGAAAAAGATCTTCCGTACGCGTTGGATCTTGAAAATAATTGCATTTCTGCTTCAAATGGAAAATGTACGAAGTACGCGCAACGTTCTCTTGTGACACTTTGGGCGGAAACGTGGCTGGATAAGATGTTTGAGAAGACTGGTCGCAAGCCAATCTTCTATTCGTACCCCACATTCATGGAACAGGCGATGGTTCGAAGTGAAAAATTGCGGGAATACCCGCTCTGGAAAGCGCAATATGGAATTGATCCCGCTGATCCGACCGCAGAACCAGGAAGAAAGATTTTCGGTTGTTTTGTGCACTCATGGTCAACGTCTGACTGTTCATCTTTGTGGCAGATCTGGCAGTACTCATCATGTGGTTACGGCGATAAATACGGAGTTGGTTCGAGTCGAATCGACCTCAATATCTTTCGTGGCGATACCTCTTCATTCCTCCAACTCACTCGCGGCATCTGGACACCTCAAGTTGGCGACTACTTGCCTATTGAAGAACCCACAACAATGTTCATAACGAGTGTTTCAGCAACGAGTACTGACAAGCCGGTACGAATCAAGGTGGAAGTAAAACGCCCATCCGGTACCCCTGTCATTACTGGCACCGTTGCTTTTCGATTGAATCCTGGCCCCAACGGTGAATCTCCTAAAAAAGTAGAGCAAACGCCTGTCAGGGATGCAGCGGGAGTCTGGACTCTTTCATTACGGAATTTACCTGCAGGTCTAACTTCAGGATACGTTGCCTTTGTTGATCAAACAAATACTCATGCGCAGAACCGTCAAGATTTGTCATTTACTTTACTTCAAGGACCAGATGTAACGCCCTCGCCAACACCAAAACCAACCGCAGTTCCCGTACCTGTTGATACCTGCAAGAACCAAATTAGGAACTAGCTGACTTTCGCTTTAGCTCTTTTAGTTTCAACGAGGATCTCATTCTGTCGATTTACTAGTTCGCGGTAGTGATTAATCGAGGCTTTTCTTTGAGCAGAACTCCAACCTAAAGTTTCTTCAATGAGATCTGCGACGACATCGATAGCTGAGAGTCCTTGATCAGAAGCTTCGAAGGAAATTCGAGTTCGGCGCGAAAGGACATCATCAATCGACGTAGCACCTTCGTGAGTCACCGCATAGAGAATTTCAGCTTTGAGATACGCAAGACCAGGAATCAACTCTTCTAGAAGTTCAGGTTTGGATTCAGCCGGCTCAAGAACTTCACTGATGAGGGAACCATAGCGATTAAGAAGATGCTCAACGGATTCCTCACTTATGGAGTATTGCTGAGAGAGGCGAGGAATCTGATTCATGAGAACGGAATATCCCTCAGCTCCAATGATTGCCAAAGTTTCCGTTACGGAATCGGGAACAATTTTGCGAAGGTGATTGATGGCTTCGTTTACTGCATCTTCAGCCATGATGCGATAAGTCGTGTACTTGCCACCAGCAATGGATACAAATCCAGGAGTCGGGCTATCTACTACATGTTCTCTGGAGAGTTTTGTGGTTGGCGAATCAGGATCAGTCGAAACTAGCGGGCGTAAACCGGCAAATACACCGATTACGTGTTCGCGCCGCAGTTGCGGTTCAAGAACTCGATTCGCCTGATTAAGAATGTATGTGACATCTTCACTGGTAGCTAAGGGCTCTTCACGACTCTCGTCATAATCGGTATCAGTCGTACCAACAATCCATGTATCTCCCCAAGGAATGATAAATAGTACTGAGACGTCAGTCTTAATAATTACGCCAGTTTCAGACTTGATGGCACTTCCAGGAACAACGATGTGGGCTCCTTTAGACATTCTCACTGAGTAACCAGGCTTAACCCCAAATTTTGCATAGAGTGAATCAGTCCACACGCCAGCAGCCATGATTGTGGACTTTGATCGAACCGAGATCGTTTCACCATTTTCTTCATCACGAATCTTGGCACCTGTGACTTTCTTGCCGATCAAGATTAATTCATTACATGTGGTGCGCGTTGTGATCACCGCTCCGTATTTTGCAGCGGTTCGTGCGATTGTCATCGTATGGCGAGCATCATCGACTTGCGCATCAAAATATTGATAACCGCCGGTGATTACATCAAGTCTTAGTGATGGAGCAATTTCGCTGATGCGCTTTTGAGAGAGATGTTTATGCCATGGCAGCGCACGCTTAAATCCTCGAAGTGCGTCATACAGTGCCATGCCGGCACCAACATATGTGCGTTCTTTTAGTTTCTCTTGTAATGGATACAAGAAGGAGACTGGTTTCACAAGGTGTGGTGAGAGCGTGCTCACCATCAATTCACGTTCATTGAGAGCTTCACGCACCAATTTGAAATCGTACTGTTCGAGGTAACGAAGTCCTCCGTGTATAAGTTTTGATGATTTGGAAGATGTTCCTGAGGCAAAATCTGAACTTTCAACAAGCGCAACGGAAAGTCCGCGAGATGCAGCGTCAAGGGCGATTCCCACGCCATTTATTCCGCCACCGATTACTAGGACATCAAATTCTTGGCTCGCCAATGCGTTCATGGCCGCAGACCTTTGTTGCGGATTAAGGCTCGAATTCAGATGCGCCACCGCCTTAGGATACGCGTTATGTCATTCATTGGCTCCCTCGACCAAGGAACCTCGAGTACTCGCTTTATCGTTTTTGACGGATCAGGAAAAATTGTTGGTCAACATCAGCTTGAACATTCTCAAATCCTTCCTCAGGCTGGCTGGGTAGAACATGACGCGGCCGAAATCTGGAAAAGAACTCAAGAAGTTATAACCGGCGCGCTTAAGGCGACACGAATTAGCGGTTCTGATCTCGCTGCTGTTGGGATCACTAATCAACGTGAGACCACGGTCATGTGGGATAAAACCACCGGCGCACCTCTGTGTAATGCAATAGTCTGGCAAGACACTAGAACTGCAGATTTCCTTAATTCACTTCCTCACGAAATTCACAGAACTATTTCCCATAAAACTGGTCTTGCTATTGCTCCTTATTTCTCGGGCAGCAAGATGCATTGGATGATTAAAAATGTTCCTGCAGTTTCGAAAGCCATCTCTGAGAATCGAGCATTAGTTGGCACTATCGACTCGTGGTTGTTGTGGAACCTATCTGGTGGAGTTCGTGGCGGAGTCCATTTCACAGACGTCACAAATGCCAGCAGAACTTTATTAATGGACCTTGAGACTTTGGACTGGGATGAGGAGCTACTCGGCTTCTTTGAGATTCCTCGTTCAATTCTGCCTACCATCAAATCTTCTTCAGAAGTGTATGCACATTCCGATCCCGCAGGTCCACTCGGAACTGCAATTCCTATCGCTGGAATTGTGGGCGACCAGCAAGCAGCAATGGTCGGTCAGGCGTGTTTCGAACGTGGCGAATCCAAAACGACGTATGGGACTGGAAACTTTGCGTTGCTTAATACCGGAACTGAGATCGTTCGATCTAAAAACGGATTGCTTACTACCGTTTGTTTTAAATTCGGTGATGAGCCTGCGCGTTATGCACTTGAAGGTTCTGTTGCAGTAACAGGTTCTGCAATTCAATGGCTCCGTGACCAACTACAAGTGATTAGCGCTGCCCCAGATATTGAAGGCCTGGCGTCATCAGTTCCCGATAACGGTGGCGTCTACTTTGTTCCAGCGTTTTCGGGACTTTTTGCACCATATTGGCGTAGCGATGCACGCGGCGCAGTTGTTGGATTGACTCGAGCGGCCACAAAAGCTCATCTTGCTCGCGCCGCGCTGGAAGCCATCTGTTACCAAACTCGTGACGTCCTTGATGCGATGTCTGCTGATAGCGGAGTAAAGCTTCCAGAGATGAGAGTTGACGGTGGAATTACTGCCAATGCTTTATGCATGCAGATGCAAGCCGACATCATGGGAATCGATGTGGTTCGACCACAGATAATTGAGACCACAGCGCTAGGAGCCGCTTACGCTGCTGGTTTAGCGGTTGGATTCTTTGAGAATGTGGAAGAGCTACGAAAGAAGTGGCAAGAAGGTCGGCGCTGGAGCGCAGATTCCTCGAGTTCACTTCCATCTGAAGGTTATAGAAAATGGAAAAAGGCGATCGAACGAACCTTAAACTGGATCGACTAAACCTCTCTAATCTCAATCAACAAAGCATTCTCTGGGCGCAAAATTGGCGCCGGAAGCCCAATGCGTTCTAGCTCCGAGCCCGTTAATTGCGCACCCTTTTCAATCCACGGTGGTGGAGTTATTGCCATGAACTCAGCTCGCCCTGCTGCAGAAAGGATCGAAACTGAATAGCGCGACTTCTCTTTAAGTCCACGAATTCGAATATTGGGCGCATGCGAAGTGACGATTGGTCGAAGTTGAACATATGCAAAGAGCGCTTCACTCTTGTCATGTGCAGTAACGCCGTGTAGATAATGCGACTCATCGGGGTAATCCATTCGGAAGACGTCACCTGAATGCAGAAGTGAACGCTTGGACTTATAAAGATCAATCCAATTCTTTAGATCTGCGAGTTCCGTTTTACTTAAAGAAGTGAGATCGCGCTCCAGCCCAGCATGGCCGAAGAGCGCAGTTACGGCTCGAAAAGCCAGCGAAAGATGGCGTCCGGTTTGATGGCCGGGATCGGATCCAATATGGGTTCCCAACATTTCTGGAGGTATAAATTGTTGCGTCCATCGCTGCATCGTTTGTCGTTCGAGGGCATCGTTGTTGTCGCTGGTCCAGAAGCGATCAACAAAATCAATAATTCCTAGATCAACTCTCCCACCGCCAGATGCACACGATTCTATTTCAAGGCCGGGATTACTTTTCTTCAGTTCAGTAAACAATCGATATAAAGCCAGAGTCTGTTTTCTAATCGCGGGATGATTTTTAGATCCAGCATCAATCAAGGTCCGATTGTGATCCCATTTAATGTACGAAACCTTATGATTTTTCAAAATTTCGTTGGTCTGCGAGAACACATGGTTAAAGACTTCTGGGTTATCAAGATTAAGAACATATTCATGACGCCACGTTGGTGGCACTCTGCCATCTACATTGAGAATCCAATCTGGATGAGCGCGATACAAATCCGAATCCGGATTGACCATTTCTCCCTCAAACCAGAGTCCAAACTCCATGTTCTTCGAGACTGCGTCTTCGATAGTTCCGCTTAGTCCTTGCGGCCACATGTCTCTACTGACTACCCAATCCCCCAGACCACTTCGATCACTTCGCCGCGAACCAAACCAGCCATCATCAAGCACCACACGTTCAACGCCAATTTCTGCAGCGATATCGATGAGTTCTTTTACTTTTCTCTCATCATGATTGAAATAGATCGCTTCCCACATATTGAGTGTGAGCGGACGAGCATTCTTTGGGTGTACTTTTCGGGCTCGCAGATGTGCATGTAACTTTTGAGCTAATCCATCAAGACCGTTTGATGAATACCAAGCAAAAAGCTCGGGGGCCTTATAACTCTCACCACGTCCCAGAATTACTTCACCCGGAAGAAGAATTTCTGAAGCACCGATACTCTGTACTCCCTCGTAATTCTTCTCTACGCAATATTGCGAATCTCCGCTCCACGCAAGAGAAACAGCCCATGCTTCTCCATTCTGAAAATTCGTGAATTGATTGAGAGCAATTTGTCCGATCGTGTAGTTGTGGCCACTTCTACCTTCATGTGAGTCCCGCACCCATCTGCCAACTAATATTTCACGGCGCTGTGGATTGCGTTCATTTGACCACCGTCCAGCAAAATCCAACGTCTGATTTGCTCGATCACTTAATGGCATCCAATAGAACAATTCATTAAGAGTATAAGTATCTCCATTATTTATTAATTCGTATTTGGTTTTAAGAACTCCGTACGAATCCAAAAATCCTTGAAATTTCAAAACTAGTTCCGCAGCTTTATCTTCTAATGTGGCGATAAAAGAATCTTTAGTATTTTTCAAATCCGTCACTGCAAAGTGTGTCGACCAAGCAATGCCATTACGATGTCCCGATATTGTCGGATACCCTAGCCAGCCACGAGAGTGTTCTCGCATAATTCCAGGATGTTGTAATTGATCGTAATCGCTATTTGCGACTGATCTATCAAAAGGAATATTGGATAACTCGCCCTTAACCTCTTCTCCCCAGTAACGGATTACCAGAGCGCCATTGATGACCTCAAGGTATAAATCAACGCCGCCATTCGTGAGTCGGGCTATTGCGCTTGAGGAAGAGGACATACAGGTAGAGTAATAGGCGTTATGGCCACAAAGAAACTACCTGCGGGTGTCACTCGAACAGATCGAACTTTGATGGATGGGCGCACCATTCGTTATTACGACACACAAGGACAAGTACGAAGCGCTGAAGACCAAAGGCCGGTCGAAGAGCAACCAAGTATCGGCGAAATGAGACTTGATCCGCTCAATAATGAGTGGGTCGTTATGGCAGCACACCGTCAAAATCGGATTTTTCTTCCGCCGAAAGAATTAAATCCACTAGCTCCGTCAAGGCCAGATGCGCTCACAGAAATACCCGAGAGTGATTACGAAGTTGTCGTGTTTGATAACCGATCTCCATCACTGCGCACAATGGATCAATCCCCACAAATTCCAACTGACTTAAGTTTTGTGACTGCTCCGGCTCCAGCTGCCGGGAAATGTGAGGTGGTTTGCTACACCTCTAATTACGATTCCTCCTTCAAAGACTTATCCGAGCATCAAATTCGTACTGTGCTTGAGGCATGGCGAGATCGGACCCAAGAACTTTCGCAGATTCCTTATATTCAACATATTGCACCTTTTGAAAATCGTGGCGAAGAAGTTGGCGTTACTCTGAATCATCCTCACGGACAGATTTATGCGTATTCATACATTCCGCCAAAGACGGAACGCATGCTCCACGTTGCTCGCGCACATTTTGCCAAGACCGGACGAGTTCTCCTTGATGACATTGTTGCCCGTGAGTTAAAGGATCAGGTTCGCATCGTCACCTCCAACGATGAATGGATTGCTTACGTTCCTTACGCTTCACGATATCCATTTGAGATACATATTGCCCCGAGAAGAAGCGTCGCCGACTTTATTGATTTAGATGAAGCGGCTTCTCATTCCTTTGCGCCCATTGCGAAAGAAGTTTTACAAAGACTCGATGGTGTCTTCGGAGTAACGATGCCATACATCGCCTCGTGGCATCAGGCACCAGTTCACGAAGGTCGCGATGTGATGCGTCTGCACTGGCAGATACAAAGCGTTCGTAGAGCCCCAGGAAAATTGAAATATCTTGCGGGATCCGAATCCGCTTTCGGTGCATTCATGATGGATCTCAAGCCAGAGCAATCTGCGCAGCAACTTCGGGATGTAAAGCTCTAGTCTGACTGTGGATATTGCAGAAGCGTTCCGCGCTCAATTCGGCCGCGAACCCGAGGTCATCGCTCAAGCCCCAGGTCGGGTAAATCTCATCGGCGAACATATTGATTACAGCAATGGATTTGTCCTCCCCTTTGCGATTGATGCGATTACATCCGTTGCAATATGCCGGCGAGAAGATCAATTCGTAAACGTTGTATCAGCACAGCAATCAGATGAAGTCATCACAATTTCGCAAAGTGAGATTGCAGAGAAAAAAGGTAAGGGCTGGGCTACTTATGTGCTCGGTGTGATGTGGTCGCTCGATATCAAGAGCGGCTTAGATATTTATCTCGATGGCAAGGTTCCACTAGGTGCTGGACTTTCCTCATCAGCAGCCTTGGAATGCAGCACAGCAGTTGCACTCAATCAACTCTTCAAACTTGGAAAAACCAATAAAGAACTTGCACTCTTAACCCAACGCGCCGAAAATCAATACGTCGGAGTTCCTTGCGGCATTATGGATCAATCAGTATCTCTTATGGCAATAAGTGGCCATGCGCTTCTGTTGGATTGCCAGGATCTATCCACCCAACAAATCCCAGTTAATTTTGCTGACGCTGGATTGCGGTTACTCATTGTCGATACGCGCGCCCATCATGCACTCATCGATGGTGGCTATGCCGAACGTCGCGCCTCCTGCGAGTCAGCCGCCAAGAAACTCCATGTTGCTTCGATGCGAGATCTTTCGATGAATGTTTTGGAAAGTAATCGTTCGGTACTTTCGGAAACAGAGTATCGTCGCGCTCGACACGCAGTCTCAGAAATTATCCGGGTTCTTAATGCGGTAGAACTGTTAAAGAAACAAGAATTTGTGGAGTTTGGAAAACTTCTCAATCAATCTCATGCTTCGCTTCGCGATGATTACAACGTGTCATGTCCCGAGTTAGATCTCGCGGTTGACACCGCGAATACACTCGGAGCATTAGGCGCCCGAATGGTTGGTGGCGGGTTTGGCGGTAGCGCTATTGCCCTGATTCGCGATGAGGATGCTGGCCGAATTTCACAAGCAATCGAGCGTTCCTTCAGCGAGCACGGTTTTACCGCGCCGCGTTTCTTTGATTCTTTGCCAAGTGATGGAGCAAAAGTACTTACTACAACTGTTAACTAACTGGGGTTACTGAAATTACTTCAACGCCACCGATGGCGCTCAGTACATTGATGAGATCTTGCGGATCATTGCCTGGAAACGCCACTGTGATGTCATCGATTCCGCGACCACCTTCAGACGAAAGAACAACGAGACCGCGAATATCTCCACCGGCGAAACCAATAGCGGAGGCAACGGCGCCAAGAGATCCTGGACGATCAGGAAGTGCGACGCGGATGCGGACCATAGCCATGGTGAGAGTCTAAGCGAAAAGCTCCCTGACTTGGACTCGAACCAAGAACCTGCCGGTTAACAGCCGGCTGCTCTGCCGATTGAGCTATCAGGGATCGGCTAGCGGGAAACTCTAGGTCAACCCCTCGCCTAAAGCCAATTCGCGCAAGGAGCGGCGCCTGCTCTCCATCTCAACCAATTGGGTGAAAGTGGAGTTGTATTCATTCTCATTCTCAATTGGGTTCAGTCTCTGCAGACTCGACTTCACTTCTGCAATAGATCTGCTCAACGCAACTTCATTGAGACGGGCAGTAATGCTCGATACATATCGATCTGAAATCTCACCAGTCGTTCTTATGGGCTCCACTGTTAACTCGGTGATGAATGACTTCAATTCATCTGATTCAGCTGACTCTAGTGATACAGCTTCAAAATTCGTCTGTGAATCAATAAATTCGCGTAGCTTTATATAGGCGGGATGTGAAAAAGCGTTCTTCTCAAGTTCTTGCCATTGTCGAACAAGTGCCGGCATTTGTAGGCGGGCCTTCAATACTTCTCGCTCCAACATCAACCGTGGTTCATTGGGATCTGGTCTCCAATTGCTGGTCGCGGGAACATCAGTTTGATTCTTCACAGGTGGCGCTGCGTTCTTCTTTACCGCGGCCATGACGACTTCAACTTCCATACCTAGCCATCCCGCCAAACTTCGTGCGTATTCAGGGCGGAGCGATGTATCACGAATTTTTCCGATAAGAGGTGCGGCCGCATTGAGGGCGGAAACACGGCCATCTGCATTGGTCAAGTCATACTGTTTTATTGCGCTCTTTATTGCAAATTCAAAGAGCGGCACTCGTCGAGCAATGAGATCACGGACTGCCGCATCGCCTTGATGTTGACGCAATTCGCATGGATCCATTCCTGATGGCTCTACCGCAACAAATGTTTGAGTTACAAATTTCTGGTCATCTCCAAAAGCGCGCAATGCAGCTTTCTGTCCTGCGGCATCTCCGTCAAAGGTAAAAATTACCTCGCCACGGAATGCGTCATCATCCATGAGGAGTCGGCGCAAGATTCGAATGTGTTCATCGCCAAAGGCAGTTCCGCAGGTTGCGACTGCAGTCGTGATACCTGCCAAATGTGCAGCCATGACGTCGGTGTATCCCTCAACTATTACTGCCTGGCGCTTCTTTGCTATCTCTTTTTTCGCACGATCAAGGCCGTATAGAACTTGACTCTTCTTATAAATCGGAGTTTCAGGTGTATTGAGATATTTAGGTCCCTGATCTTCTTCATCACTAGCTAATTTTCTTGCGCCAAAACCTACGACATCACCCGAAATATCTCGGATTGGCCACATTAAACGATTTCGAAATCGATCAATGGGACCTTTGTGGCCTTCTTTTGAAAGTCCTGCCAACGTTAATTCTTCGATGGTGAACCCTTGTCCTCGAAGGAACTTCGTAAGTGCATCCCATTGGTCGGGTGAATATCCGATTTCGAAGTCATCGCAGGCAGATTTCTCAAAACCACGCTTCATAAGGAGTTCTCTTGCGTGCGAAGCTTCAGGAAGCTGAAGTTGCTCGCGATAGAAATTAACTGCCGCTACGTGTGCGGAAATAAGACGAGATCGTTGTCCCGCCGGAGCTTTACCTCCACCACTTCCCTGTTCATATGTGAGTTGATATCCAATACGTTCTGCTAATCGTTCGATGGTTTCGGTAAATGTTAAATGATCCATTTTCATCACAAAGGCGATTACGTCACCGCCGGTTTGGCAACCGAAACAGTGAAAGTATCCGCGACTTGGAGTCACATGAAATGACGGAGTTTTCTCATCATGAAATGGGCAGAGGCCCTTTTTCTGCCCGCCGCCTGCTCCTTTGAGTTGGACATATTCGCCCACAACTTCATCAATGGGTGAATGATCGCGAACGTAAGTTACGTCAACATCGCGAATACGTCCTGACATGCCGGTAATCCTATGCCCCTATTACTTGCTCTTCGAGAGTTGTTCATGAAGAGCGTATGCGCCGACATCCGTCAATGATGCGATTTGATCAATGACGACGCGCATTTTCTCGCGCTCACTTTCGGCGCGATTCCATTCTTGAAGGAAGAAACTCTCGAGCGTGCTGGGAGCTGCTTCTCTTACCGCTTGGACTAAGTCAACAATGACGTGCTGTTGTTTGGCATAACGCTCTTGGGATTTCTCTGCTCGAATGATGTAGTGGCCCGCCATTGACTTCAAAAGCGCGACTTCAACGCGTTGAGCGCGAGGGACGAGAAGATTCGCCGAGTATCGAACTAAATCTCCATCGCCGAAATGTGCGCGAGTTTCACTTTCGGCCGCGAGTGCGAATCTACCTACTAGCTGACTCGTGAGGTCTTTCAATCGCGCGAGATGGCGATGACTACGGTCAAAAGACTTGGGCCAACAAGAGAGGTTCATTAACGAATCTAGAGCAGTTTGCGCCTCGATTTCAGTCATGTCCGGCAAATAATCTTGAGTGGCTACAAGATATAGATGAGGAAGATCATCGCGTAATTGTGCGATATCGATCTGGCCAGTCACTAACGCATCTTCGAGATCATGAACCGAGTACGCGACATCATCCGACCAATCCATAATCTGCGCTTCCATCGAAGTCTTACCTGGAGGTGCATTTTCACGAACCCAATGGAAGATCTCTTGATCGTCTTCATACACTCCGAATTTTCTAGAATTTTCTAACGCGCTCCACGGATATTTTGTAGCAGCATCGAGTGTGGCACGCGTGAGATTTAAACCAACGGAAAGTCCTTCGTTATCAACAGTCTTTGCTTCAATTCGAGTTAGCAGGCGGAAACTTTGGGCATTTCCTTCGAATCCACCAATCGGTTCAGCAATTTTTGCAAGCGCCTCTTCGCCATTATGTCCAAAAGGAGGATGACCAAGATCATGTGCAAGACATGCACTTTCCATGAGATCGGGATCTGCACCAAGTGCGGCACCTAATTCTCTTCCCACTTGTGCGCATTCCAATGAATGTGAAAGTCGAGTGCGCGGAAAATCACTTGCCCACGGAACTGCAACTTGTGTTTTAGCAGCAAGTCGACGCAGAGCGAATGAATGGATGATACGCGCTCTGTCGCGAGCAAATTCAGTACGTCCTTTTCGTTTTGCGGGTTCATCGAGAAAACGCTCGCGATCACGTTCAGAATAAGCGCGATTTTCATCCGCTGCTTTGAGAACCATGGTGACCTTAGGCTACGTGGTCGCTGATATGTATGCCACGCCGACCAAGCGTTACATATGCCAGATACGCTCCAGCTTCACGCAAAAGATAGCGAAAACCAGCTTTTTCTAGACTCGCGATTCCAACTCGAGTCGGCGAGCACGTCGCAATAAATCCTTTATCTTCGGCCATCGTAATCGAACGTAGACAATGGTACGGATCGGTAACGATGATGATGTCTTTAACTTTCAACTTCTCTGCAGTCGTAGCAAACGCTTCAATACTTGTAAAAGTGTCTCTACCCTTCGTAACTGCTGTAATAGATTTTCGAGGAATCCCTTGAGAAATCAACCAATTTTTCCCCGATCCAGCTTCGGTAAATCTATCTCCAGGCGCACCAGCCCCAAGTGTGAATATTCTCGGTGCAAAATTATTCTCGTAAATTCTTTTGGTTTCTTTTAACCGAGCCGAAAGTACTTCGCCCGGGCGACCATCTAGTTGCGCAGCTCCCATCACAACAATCGCATCAGCTTTTCGAATCGTTTCATTATTTGCGACGTACCATGTGCGCGCTATGGCCCAGGTCGGAATCACAAGTGCAACGAGAAGGAGAAACGTTATGAAACGCCAAATAAATTTGATGAGAAACATCAGCCGCCAGAACCAGAATCGCTGCCATCAACGCTGACTAATTCTTCAGGATCATCGAGCCAGCCTTGTGGGAGCGTGACTGCTCGACCATGACTCGTGCGGCCGCGCGGCGCATCTCCAATTGCTTCAGGGTAAGGCTGATCGACTAATTGATCTAAAAGTTTTCTTAATTCGGAAAGCGAAGACACCATTCCAAATTGCGAGCGTAATCCACCTTCAACACGAAACCCTTTGAGATACCAGGCCATATGTTTTCGTAAATCTCTACACGCCCGATGTTCGTCATTAAAATAATCAACGAGTAGCTGCGCATGTCGCCACATGACTTCGCGTACTTCAAATAGCCGTGGTAAAGGTCGCTCGCCTTCTCCATTAAACGCGCGGACTAAATCAGCGAATAACCAGGGTCTACCAAGACAGCCTCGACCAACAACGACTCCCGCACACCCAGTTTGGGCCATCATTGTGACTCCATCATTACCCGACCAAATATCTCCATTACCTAATACGGGCACTCCTGTTGGCGCTAAATGCTCGACAAGATTGGCAATTTTCGACCAATCAGATTTTCCTTCATAGAACTGAGCGGCGGTTCGGGCATGAAGAGCGACCCACGCAACGCCTAAATCAGCAGCAATCTTTCCTGCATCTAAATACGTTTCATGTTCGCTATCGATTCCAACGCGCATTTTGACCGTCACAGGTATTTGATATTTCTTTGCTGTATTCACTGCAGCCGATACTAGCGACGCGAATAAACGTCGTTTGTAGGGCAGAGCAGATCCCCCACCTTTACGAGTAACTTTGGGAACCGGACAGCCAAAATTTAAATCAATGTGGTCGGCTAAGTTTTCACTTCCCAACATCTCAACTGCTCGTTCTAAATCGTGAGGATCAGTTGCATAAAGTTGAACTGATCGCGGAGTCTCACCTGCTCCAGGAATGATCATTCGCATCGTCTCATCATTGCGCTCGGTCAAAGCTCGCGCTGTGACCATCTCTGATACAAATAAACCAGCACCTTGTTCACGGCAGAGCAATCGAAAAGCTGAATTAGTAATGCCGGCCATCGGAGCCAGCACGACAGGAACTGTGAGATCTAAACCGCCACCACGAATGGGAAGATGAAGCGGTTTACGATTTAACAACCCAGTAGCCGTGGCGCTAACCATGACTCGACCTGGTTAATTCCGATTCGCTCTTGTTTCATTGAATCGCGCTCGCGAATTGTGACGGCATTATCTTCAAGAGTTTCGAAGTCGATAGTGATGCAGTATGGAGTTCCAATTTCATCTTGGCGGCGATAACGCCGACCGATAGCGCCAGCATCATCGAAATCAACGCTCCAATTCTTTCTAAGCTGCGCTGCTAAATCTCGAGCTTTGGGTGAAAGATCCGCGTTTCTGGAAAGTGGCAACACAGCAATCTTGATTGGCGACAATCGGTAATCCAATCGAAGCACATTGCGTTTCTCCATTTCTCCCTTGGAATTAGGGGCTTCATCCTCGGTATATGCATCCATAAGGAAGGTCAGAGCGCAACGATCTACGCCAGCAGCTGGTTCGATGACGTATGGGAACCAGCGCTCATTCTTTTCTTGATCAAACCAGGAAAGATCCTTGCCCGACTTCTCTGAATGCGCCTTAAGGTCAAAGTTGGTTCGATTCGCGATTCCTTCGAGCTCGCCCCATTCTGTTCCTGCAAATTCAAATTTATATTCGATATCAACTGTGCGCTTGGAATAGTGAGATAGCTTTTCTTTTGGATGTTCAAAGAGTCTCAAGCGATCTGGGTTAATTCCTAAATCAATATACCAAGCAAGACGAGTGTCAATCCAGGTTTGGTGCCATTCCTCGTCAGTTCCTGGAACGACAAAGAACTCCATTTCCATCTGTTCAAATTCACGGGTACGGAAGATGAAATTACCTGGGGTGATTTCGTTTCGGAATGATTTTCCAATTTGTCCAATTCCAAAAGGAGGCTTCTTTCGCGCGGTCGTGGCGACATTGTCGAAATTGATGAAGATTCCTTGAGCCGTCTCAGGGCGCATATATGCAAGACCCGATTCGTCTTCCACCGCACCCAAATATGTCTTCAATAATCCAGAGAATTGTTTTGGGGTTGTGAATTTGCCTTTGTTGCCGCAATGCGGACAATTGATTTCGTCAAGTGATGCCGGCTTGCGATGATGTTTCGCTTCAAACGCATCTTCAAGGTGATCCGCACGATAACGCTTGTGACACTCCGTGCATTCAGTGAGTGGATCTGTGAATGTTTCGACGTGGCCAGATGCTTCCCAAACTTCGCGCGCGAGAATGACACAAGAATCGAGCCCAACAACATCTTCGCGACCCATCACCATGGATTTCCACCATTGGCGTTTCACATTATTTTTAAGTTCGACTCCAAGCGGGCCGTAATCCCACGATGCGCGAAGACCGCCATAAATTTCTGAAGAGGGATAAACAAATCCACGTCGCTTTGCAAGGCTGACAATGGTTTCTAAACGATCTGTGGCCATGGTGGTCTCCATCCGGCTGGCTGTCGGCGGTGCGCACCTGTCGCAGCAATTGCTGGGCGCAGACCCTAATTTTACCCCCGAGCCACGCTCAGAAACCCGCTTTCTATGGAAATGAAAATCATTTTCATTTCTGATACCGTGGCGCCATGAACAACGCAATTTTCCTCGCAGCAATTACCGCACTTGCAACCGCTTCTGGCGGATTAGTCGCGCTTCGCGCGAAGGATCGACTCCACCTTGTTCTCGGCCTTGCAGCTGGATTACTTCTTGGGTTGGTCGCATTCGATCTTCTTCCTGAAGTTTTTGAAATGTCTTCCTCTGAATTCCTTGGCGCACCTGCAGTTTCCGTCTCATTGATTACAGGTTTCCTGCTTTTACACGTTTATGAACGCTTCTTCGGATCTCATGAACCAGCTGAATCTGATTACGGTCATGAACATAAACACATCAATGTTGCCGGCGGCGTCGGTGCGATTGCTATGGGTGGACATGTATTCCTTGATGGTCTCGCTTTGGGAGTCGCGTTTTCCATTGACAATAAATTGGGAATTGCAGTCTTTGCTGCGCTGCTTGTCCATGCCTTTAGCGATGGCCTCAATACTGTCTCGCTGCTCATCAAGAGTGGGAAATGGACCCGAAAAGGAATCTGGCTTCTTGGAGTTGATGCGCTGGCGCGCGTAGGAGGAGCAATTCTTGGTACAAGTTTGGCGTTAAATGAAAATGTAACTGCGCTTTATCTCGCCGCATTTTCTGGAATTGTTATTTATCTTGCAACAAGCCACATCCTTCCGGAGGCTCACGCGCGCCACTCTTCTCGTTGGACTTTAGTCTCGACCTTGGCTGGCGTTGCAATAATGTGGACTTTAGTTAGCCAATTGCATGCAATGCACTAATGAATAAGTCTGAAGTCAAAGTGATAGCAATCCTCGAACGAGTGGGTGGCTTCGCGAGTGCCCAAGAACTTCACAGTTTATTACAGCGAAGTGGCGAATCTATTGGCCTCACAACGGTATACAGGGCGCTTCAATCCCTCGTCAGTGACAAGATCGTCGATCAATTACGACGCGATGATGGTGAGGCTATTTATCGTTTGTGCGGCGAAAGTCATCACCATCACTTGGTATGTAAACAATGTGGTTCAACGGTTGAAATTGAAGGAACTGCAATCGAGCGATGGACTAAAGCTATGGCTGAAGAGCACGGCTTTCGCGAAGTTGGCCACACAGCTGAGATTTTCGGTATCTGCCCTCAGTGCTAACTCTTTAATTTAATTGAATTCACAACAGCGAAGTTTGCTTCTGTCATCGGAATTACCCAACGTTTGAATTTCTCATTTCTAAATTCCAAGACTAAAACCGGGCGCCGCTTATAGACCACACAGAAGTCACGACCTCTCCGGTTCCACAATGTGCCGAGCATGATGACGTAAGGAAAACCAGTTCCTGGAGCTCGGATTCCGCGCATGGTTTTTACTGTCCATGGATTCTCTTCGCGAATATATGAAACCAAGTTCGTGACATTTGCTGTTGGTGAATTCCCAAATGCTCCAATATTTTCAATTGTGGTCAATTCATAAGTGATACGATCGCTAACAACTTTAAGCATAGACAAATCTAATCAAAAATAGGTCCGACGGTGCGACTACGTTTGATTTCAAAAAATCCTGGATAGCCTGCAACACCAACGACACCATCCCACAATTTTCCGGCTTCTTCGCCTTTAGGTGCTGGTGAGATTACCGGTCCAAAGAAGGCTGCCCCACCAACAGAGATAATCGGTGTCCCAACATCATTGCCAACAAGTGCAATTCCACGATCATGGCTTTCGATGATTGTAGGGTTAAGTGATACGTCATTCATTGCCTGGGCAAGGGAAGCATCTAAGCCCACTTCAGCTAGCGCCTCCTCAAAGAGGGCGACGCCAACATCCATTTTCTTGAGGTGAATTCGTGAAGAAATAGCGGTGTACAAAGGCAAAGTGATTTCAGCGCCCTTTGCATTTTGAGCTGCTGCGATGACTCGAGTTGCGTGCCATGAACGAATCAAGCGAGCTTTGTAATCTTCGTGAAGTTCTTTGTCACGATTGAGATGCGCGAGAGAGAACAGATTCCATCTAACGGAGATATCGCGAACTTTTTCAACTTCAAGAATCCACCGCGATGTCATCCAGGCCCATGGGCATATTGGATCGAACCAAAATTCAGCTTCTGTTCTGCTCATGCTTATGCCTTTCCAAATCGTCGATCTCGTTCTGCGTAGATTTCAATAGCATTCCATAACGTCTCTCGTGTGACGTCGGGCCAGAGTACATCCATAAATACCATCTCCGCGTAGGCCGATTGCCAAATCAGAAAATTCGAAGTTCTCTGTTCTCCAGATGAGCGCAAGAAGAGGTCGACGTCACTCATCTTCGGTTCATCTAGATACTTTGCAAACACTTTCTCGTTAATTTGATCAGGCTTCAACTTCTTTCGGGCAACTTCTTGAGCAATCGCTTGTGCCGCATCAGCTATTTCTGCTCTTCCTCCATAGTTCACGCACATATTCAAAGTAAGAACTTTGTTCTTCTTCGTCATCTCCTCGGCGATTTGAAGTTCTTCAATGACCGACTTCCAAAGCCTTTGCGGCCTCCCAACCCAGCGGACGCGAACACCCATTCGATTCATTTCATCTCGGCGGCGACGAATAACATCCCGATTGAATCCCATTAGGAATTTCACTTCGTCGGGCGATCTCCGCCAGTTTTCAGTAGAAAACGCAAAGGCGGATAGTTCTTTCACTCCGATTTGAATCGCACCCTCGACTACATCAAATAATGACTTTTCACCTTGTTCATGACCTTTGGTGCGCGGCAATCCACGTTTCTTTGCCCATCGACCGTTTCCGTCCATAACTAGTGCAACATGGTGTGGAACTTTTTCGCGTGGAATTTTTGGTGGTTTCACGAGCTTGCTCTTTCCACCATCGGCAATGAACGCAATTCGCGCTCTAAGTGCCATTGTAAATATGCCGCAATAAGACCTGAGGCTTCGCGTCGATTTCTCAATTCACTCGAATCTGCACCATCCCAATTTCCGGTCAATAGATCAGACATGAGTGCGAGGGTTTCGACAGATGGTGTTGCTGAAGCAGAAGGTTTGCAATTTACACACACCGATCCACCACCCACGAGTGAGAAATATTTATGTGGACCTGGGGCTTCGCAACGCGAACAAATTGTCATTGATGGGGCATAACCTGCAACCGAAAGTGATCGGAGCAAATATGCGTCCAAAATCAAAGATGGGTCATGTGATTCATGTGCGAGCGCTTTGAGCGCACCCGTCAAAAGTAAAAATTGTTGTAACGCGGGCTCACCTTCATGAGAGGTAAATCGTTCGGACGCTTCTAAAATCGCTGATGCAATAGTCCATTTTTGATAATCGCTGGCAAGAACATCGCCAAAGTTCTCAAGGCTCTCAACTTGAGTGACGACATCAAAAGTCTTTCCAGTGTAAAGCTGTATATCGATGTAGCTAGCTGGCTCTAATCGCGCGCCAAATTTCGATTTGGTACGACGCACGCCTTTTGCGACCGCGCGAATCCGGCCATGTTCACGACTAAAGAGTGTGACGATGCGATCTGCCTCCCCGAGTTTCTGGGTTCTGATCACAACGGCATGGTCCCGATATAAAGCCACGAGCACACGGTAGTGAAGGTCGTTAGCGAAGTGCGCGATTGACCGCTGAAATCACCGCTTTAAGTGACGCTGTTGTGGTCGAAGGATCTATTCCGACGCCCCAAAAGGTGCCACCGTTCACTGTGCACTCAAGATAAGCCGCGGCATTGGCATCTCCACCAGCGCTCATGGCGTGTTCGTAATAATCAGCAACCTGCACATCAATTCCATGCGCTTGCATGACATGGCAGAAAGCAGAAATCGGACCATTACCCCGGCCCTTGAGAGTCACGGGAGTCTTAGCATCCAAAAGATCGACGCTGAGCTCGACACCTTTGTCTTGAGTAGACGTTTGGGTCAACCCTTCAAAACGGAATCTACCCCACTGATTTTTCTCTGACGGCAAATACTCGTCTACGAAAATATTCCACATCTGCTCTGGGAATACTTCACCACCTTGATCATCAGTGTGTGACTGAATCACTTGGCTAAATTCAATCTGCAATCTTCGTGGCAGATCCAGATGATGTTCAGTCTTCATAATGTAGGCAACGCCACCCTTGCCCGATTGCGAGTTAACTCGAATTACTGCTTCATATGAACGACCGATATCTTTTGGATCAATCGGTAGATATGGAACTGCCCAGGTAAAATCATCAACTGCCTTTCCGGCAGCGCCAGCATCCTTCTCTAGATGTTCAAAACCTTTTTTGATTGCATCTTGATGCGAGCCGCTGAAGGCGGTGAAAACTAAATCGCCACCATATGGATGACGTTCTGGTACGCGAAGTTGATTTGCATATTCAACGGTACGACGGATTTCTGGAATATCACTGAAATCAATCATCGGGTCGATCCCATGACTTAAGAGATTTAACCCAAGCGTCACTAAACACACATTTCCAGTGCGCTCCCCATTTCCAAAGAGCGTTCCTTCTATGCGATCAGCGCCAGCAAGATATCCGAGTTCTGCTGCTGCAACTCCGGTTCCGCGATCATTATGCGGATGGAGACTTAAAACAATTCCTTCGCGATATTTTAGATTTCGATGCATCCACTCGATCGAGTCGGCGTATACATTGGGGGTTGCCATTTCAACGGTGGCGGGAAGATTGATGATCGTCTTCCATTCCGGAGTGGGCTGCCAAACATCATTGACGGCATTACACACTTCTAGCGCGAATTCCAGCTCAGTTCCTGTGTATGACTCCGGGGAATATTCGAAAGAGATCTTCGTTCCGGGGACGGTAGCTACCAACTCTTTGCAGAGTTTTGCTCCATCAACAGCGATCTTCTTAATTCCCTCTTTATCAAGCCCGAATACAACTCTTCTTTGCAGAGTTGAAGTCGAGTTATAAAGATGCACAACTGCTTGCTTAGCTCCAACTAATGATTCATAAGTTCGACGAATTAGATTCTCGCGCGCTTGAGTAAGAACTTGGATTGTTACATCATCTGGAATCATTCCATCGTCGATAATTTTGCGAACGAAATCAAAATCGGTTTGACTGGCACTTGGGAAACCAACTTCGATTTCTTTGTAACCCATCTTCACCAAGAGATTGAACATCGCCAATTTGCGAGGGACATCCATTGGGTCGATGAGCGCTTGATTGCCATCACGAAGATCGACCGAGCACCATTGGGGCGCCTTTGACATTTGTTTAGTTGGCCACGTGCGATCATTTAAAACTACGGGCACAAAGGATGAATAACGATGCATTGGCATCGAAGATGGATTTTGTTTCGGGAAGTTCACTTCTTTACTCCTTATTTGATTGGGTGGACTCGACCGGATGTGTTAACCGGTGCGGTCAAACCCCGCGGCGAGGAGACCGGTTAATTGGCCTCGCCACGGCAGCGAAGGAGGAGTGCGCCCAAGAGAGCGTTCAGTGATAGCAACTCGCTGCAGAACATGGGTGAAGGTTAGCCTGCGGTTTAGAGGACTGGCAAATATCGATTGAGTTCGAAGGCCGTTACCTGCTTGCGGTACTCATCCCATTCAGCGCGCTTATTGCGAAGGAAATACTCAAAAACATGCTCGCCTAGAGTTTCACGAACTAACTCACTTTTTTCCATTGCCAAAATTGCATCATGGAGATTTGCGGGAAGCGTCGTTGGTTGTGCGATTTTCTCGAGTTGATATTTGCCTTCTACGCCTTTAAGGCCAGCTGCAATTGTCACAGCAAAAGCTAAATATGGATTACATGCCGAGTCCGGGGCGCGAAATTCGATACGGGTTGAGTTCTCTTTCTTCGGCTTATACATAGGAATTCTCACCATCGCATCGCGATTTTCTTTACCCCAAGAAATCTTTGCTGGCGCTTCTCCCCCACCGTGAAGACGCTTGTAGGAATTAACCCATTGATTCGTTACTGCAATAAATTCAGGTGCATGTTTCACAATGCCGGCAATAAATGAACGACCAATATCCGAAAGTTGGTCCTCTTTACCTTCAGCAAAGAAAGCATTCTTCTCACCTTGGAATAGTGAAAAGTGCGTATGCATTCCTGATCCAGGATGTTCGGTAAATGGTTTGGGCATGAAAGATGCATGACATCCTTGATCGAGCGCAACTTCTTTGATGATATGACGGAACGTCATGATGTTATCTGCTGTACTCAACGCATCGGCATAACGAAGATCGATTTCTTGCTGACCGGGAGCGCCTTCGTGATGGCTAAATTCGACGGAAACTCCCATAGCTTCTAGCAAGGTGATTGCTTGGCGGCGGAAATCATGTCCCACTGCGGTTGGAGTGTGGTCAAAATATCCACCCGAATCAACAGGAGTCGGCTTTACGCCAGAAACTGGTTGATCCTTAAATAAAAAGAATTCAATTTCTGGATGCGTATAACAAGTGAAGCCCATCTGAGCTGCTTTATCGAGAGCTCGCTTCAATACATTTCGTGGATCAACGGGCGATGGAGTTCCATCAGGCAAAGTGATGTCACAGAAGATTCGAGCCGCACCAGGTTTTTCAGTGCGCCACGGCAAAATTGAAAATGTTGCCGGATCAGGCTTTACCAACATATCTGATTCAGTCCCGCGTGCGAATCCTTCAATTGCGGAACCATCAAAACCGATTCCTTCAGCAAAAGCATTCTCAAGTTCAGGCGGAGCAATTGCTACTGATTTAAGAAAGCCCAGGACATCGGTGAACCAAAGTCTCACAAAGCGAATATCGCGTTCTTCAAGGGTGCGAAGAACAAACTCTTGTTGCTTCGTAACGTCGGCGGACTGCGAGGAAGTCGAACTCATGGGCCGCAGTCTGCCCCGTGATGATTACGGCTATGTTACGAAAGCAGGGGTTATCGAGTTATATGACGAACTGTTCTGAAGCGTCGATATCAGTCCGCGCCGCAACGTCGCGCGTAACAACGGTGTTGGCGCTGATGCGAGCACCTGTGCCCACGGAGACATTTCCAAGAACTCTCGCACCAGCACCAATAATTACGTTATCGCCAATAGTTGGATGTCTTTTCCCATTCTCAAAAGTTCGAGCACCCAACGTGACATCGTGATAAATCATCACGTCATCACCAACTACTGTCGTCTCGCCAATAACGACTCCCATACCGTGATCGATAAAAAATCGTCGACCGATTTTTGCACCAGGATGGATCTCGATACCGGTTGCGGTGCGCACCCAGTTTGCGTAGATCCGCGCTAACAATTTCAAACCGCGTCGCCAGAAGAAGTGTGCGATGCGATAACCCCAGATCGCGTGAACGCCTGGATAAGTTAGCGCGACTTCTAGTCGATTGCGCGCCGCGGGATCACGCCGCAACGCGGTATCGAGGTCTTCTATGATTCGCGACAACACTTAAGCATCCATCAAATCTTGGTAAAGAATTGTTGAGAGATATCGCTCTCCGAAAGATGGAATTATTACGACAATATTCTTGCCAGCAAATTCATCACGTTGCGCAACTTGTGTCGCTGCCCATAACGCAGCACCTGACGAAATTCCGGCCAAGATTCCTTCTTCACTTGCTGCGCGACGTGCAAATTTCACAGCATCATCTGCAGCAACATCAATGACCTCGTCATATACGGAGCGGTCCAAAATCGGTGGAATGAAATTCGGGCCGATTCCCTGGATGGGATGACCGCCTGGCTTGCCTCCATTAAGGATGGGCGATGCCGCAGGTTCGACCGCAAATATCTTGATTTCTGGTTTCCGTGACTTTAGAACTTGGCCGATTCCTGTGATTGTTCCACCCGTTCCAATACCTGCAACAACCGCATCAACTTTTCCATCGGTATCGCGCCAAATTTCCTCAGCGGTTGTTTTTCGATGTATTTCAGGGTTGGCCTCGTTCTCGAATTGTCGAACCAGAACTGCGCCATTTGCGCCGATTTCTTCAGCTTTGGCTACCGCACCTTTCATGCCTTCTGAAGCTGGAGTCAGAACTAATTCAGCTCCGAATGCTCTTAATAGCGCCCGACGTTCTTTTGACATCGATTCTGGCATCGTCAAAATGGTCTTATATCCGCGGGCCGCCCCCACCATCGCAAGAGCAATTCCGGTATTGCCAGATGTTGCTTCCACGATTGTTCCGCCCGGCTTAAGTTGCCCACTATTTTCTGCAGCATCAACCATGGCAATTCCGATGCGATCCTTGACGGTGCTGGTGGGGTTATAGAACTCAAGTTTTGCAAAAACTTTTGCCTTTGCGCCATCTGTCATGCGATTGAGCTGTACTAATGGGGTGTTTCCAAAAACTTCGGTAATATCTTTATAAACCTTCATAACTTCTCCTTTGTGTTCTCCGTGAAATTCACATGGGATCTTTCTGGCGCGCGAGAACGCGCATAAACATTTGTGCTGATTAGTTCAGCGAATTAATTACAGCAACCGCATGAATTAGCGCGGCCAAAATCGATAACGCGGCGGCGGGTGAAGAACCATTGACGCATCGATTGCATGAGGAGAATTTTATTGAAAGTGAGAAAAATCGCTACTTGCGAATTGTTTGCAGGTCTAGCGTTCTTTCCAGCGAGATGTCATAGGCAATCGACGGTCTTTTCCAAAAGCAATCGACGATACTTTTGGTCCAGGCGGATATTGGCGTCTTTTGTATTCCGCTTTATCCACCATAGCAATAACTCGGTCTACTAAAGGTTTATCAAAACCAGCTTTGATGATCTCGACAGCATCGCCATTCTTTTCAACATAAATATTGAGCAAGCGATCCAAGAGTCGATAGTCGGGTAACGAATCCGTATCTTTCTGACCTGGTCGCAATTCTGCGCTTGGTTCTTTTGTGATGGAACTTTCAGGTATCGGAGGAACCTCACCGACCGAGAGAGCTCTGTGATTTCTCCACGTCGCCAAACTCCATACATCAACTTTGAAGATATCTTTAATAGGAGCAAATCCGCCTACGGCATCTCCGTACAGAGTTGAGTACCCGACTGCTAATTCAGACTTATTTCCCGTTGCCAGAATGAGGTGGCCCTCTTGATTGGAGATCCCCATCAACAGCGAGCCACGAACTCGCGCTTGGACATTCTCCTCAGCAAGACCCGTGAGGGTTGTGGCCTTTACAAAAGCCTGAACCACGGGCTCAATCTCTATGGTGCGGAAATTGATACCAAGGTTTGAGGCAAGGAGTTGGGCATCAGTTTTGGAATGATCCGAGGAATATTTGCTTGGTAATGAAACTCCGTAAACGTTATTTTTCCCGAGCGCGTCAACTGCGATCGTTGCTACGAGGGCTGAATCAATTCCACCTGAAAGGCCAAGTGCAACGCTCTTAAATCCATTCTTTCGAACATAATCGCCGAGGCCCATAACAAGTGCTTTCCACACCTCTTCTTCATCATTCAAACGATGGGCAATCGAGGAGCTAAGTTCGGCGCGATCCTTCGGCGGGGTCTCATCCAAAACGAGATCTGGGGTGGAGGTTTTCTCTGCAACTGGAATATCAACGATGGTGAGAGCTGAAGTGAATTGTTCCGCGCGCGCTAGAACTAATCCTTGGGCGCTAACGGCCAAAGAATCACCATCAAAGACCAAATCATCTTGGGCGCCGGTCATATTTACATAGACAAGAGGTGCGCCAATTTGTTGTACGCGACGTTGGACCAGTGCAAGCCTCACATCATCTTTATTGCGTTCGTAAGGGCTTCCATTTGGAACGAGGACAATCCCTGGAGTTCGATCTGCGAGTTCGGCCATTGGACCATCGTCTTGCCAAATGTCTTCACAAATAGCGACCGCAATATCTACGCCGCGAAAGCGCGCGATCAGCGTGCCTTGGCCGGGGCCGAAATTCCGGAACTCATCAAAAACGCCATAGTTTGGAAGGTGATGTTTAATGTACGTTGCTTTAGCCGCGCCGTCGTGAATCAGAGCCACTGCATTCTGCGGTTTTATTCGCTCATCCAAGTAGCCGACGAGAACAAGCACATCACCAGCGCCCAAGTCCTTTAATTCTTGCGCGAGAAGATGAACTCGTTCTTGTGAGGCTTTGCGAAATGCGGGCCTGAGAGCCAGATCCTCGACTGGGTAGCCGGTCAGAACCATCTCTGGAAAAACGACCACATCGACATCGCTGCGAAGGGCTTGCTCAACGGAGTTTTTAATCAGCGCAGCATTGCCATCGATATCGCCGACCACGGGATTGACCTGGGCCATGGCGACTCTGAGTGAGCGCGTTAACTCTGTAGGCACAGTTCAAGAGTATCGATAGACTCGGGCCACACAACCCGGGGACTGACCACCATCAGCTTCGAGGAGAAAAGAGTTCTCATGGCTCGCTACACAATTGCCGACTTGGCTGCCTGGAAAAAGGCTGGCAAGAAATGGTCAATGCTGACGTCGTACGACGCGGTCACAGCCTCGATCTTTGATGAAGCCGGAATTCCCGTCCTCTTGGTAGGCGATAGCGCCGGAAATAATTTTCTCGGCGATGAGAACACAATTCCTGTGACTGTTGATGAACTCATTCCTCTTACTCGAGCTGTGGTTCGCGGATCGCAGAAAGCCTTGGTAATCGCCGATTTTCCTTTCGGTTCCTATGAAAGATCCGCCGATCAAGCACTTGAAACCGGAATCAGATTCCTCAAGGAATCCAAAGCTCACGCCGTCAAACTTGAAGGCGGGGTTCGCGTCGTCGAACAGATTAAAGCTCTCGTTAAATATGGAATCCCCGTCGTCGGACATCTAGGAATGACTCCCCAATCAGTCAACGCTTTTGGCGGATTTAAGGTTCAAGGTCGAAACGATTCCGGCGATGCGATATTGGCAGATGCGATTGCACTCCAAGAGGCTGGATGTTCTGGGGTGGTTCTCGAACTCATACCTGCTGAGCTGGCAGCAAAGATCACGTCCTCACTCTCGATACCAACGATAGGAATTGGAGCCGGACCGTCATGTGATGCCCAAGTTCTGGTGTGGACCGATCTCATGGGACTGACCCCAAAACCACCACGATTTGCGCGCTCCTATTCCAACCTCAGAACAGAGATGATTGAGAGCGCCCGGCGATGGATGGCCGATGTTGAAAACGGATCTTTTCCATCCGAGGCCGAGACTTTTCACTAATTTTTTGAAGGTCGACTCCTACACTTAACCGTGCGCAAGTACGCAATTGATCTATCTCCGTTAAAGAAATATCGCGATTTCAGGTTGCTCTGGAGCGCTGGTCTTTTCTCGTATTTCGGATCGATGATCACCTTTGTCGCCCTGCCTTTTCAAATAAAAGAACTCACCAATTCATATTGGGCGGTCGGCTTGATTGGGGCGGTCGAAATAATCCCGCTCACCATCTTTGGCCTCTACGGCGGAGTCCTCGCAGATTATGTGGATCGCAAAAAGATGATCTGGTTGACCGAATTCGGAACGTTGATTGCAACGCTAGTTCTCTTTCTCAATTCTCTGCGACAAGAACCCAGTGTCATATTGCTCTTCGTAATTGCAGCGATTTTCGCTGCCCTGAGTGGACTTAAGCGACCCAGCCAAGATGCAATTTTGCCGCGATTGGTCAGCCACGGTGACCTACCGAGTGCTAGCGCGCTGATGAGTTTGCGTTGGCAATTCGGCGGAATCGTTGGACCGTCAGCTGGCGGAATCATCATTGCAAGTTATGGAGCAGGAGCGGGTTATCTCGTGGACTGCTGCACATTCATTGTTTCGCTCGCACTTCTATGGAGGGTTCGAAGCGTTCCTCCGATTGGCAAGACAACCCCGCCTTCAGTCGCGGCCCTGATGGAGGGCATCCGATATGCCTATAACCGAAAAGATCTTCTCGGTACATATGTTGTGGATCTGGCTGCGATGTTTCTCGCTATGCCGATGGCGCTGTTTCCATTTTGGGCCGACGCGATTGGGGCACCGTACGCTCTTGGTTTCTTCTATTCATCGATAACCATCGGAGCAGTCCTTGTGACCTTGATGAGTGGGTGGATGCGAAATTATCCGCACCACGGTCGCGCCGTTGTGATTGGAGCCCTTGGTTGGGGGGTCGCAATTGTGGTCGCCGGATCAACGGACTCGCTTTATCTTGTCATCGGTTCTTTGATTATTGCCGGAGCTTTCGACCAAGTAAGTGCTTTATTTAGGGGCTTTATTTGGAATCAATCAATTCCTGATGAATTACGTGGTCGTTTAGCAGGAATCGAAATGCTCTCCTATCTTTTAGGTCCATTAGGTGGCCAGGCACGGGCTGGTGGGATGGCGGCGCTCACATCACTGCGAACGTCCATTGTTGGAGGAGGATTGCTCTGCATTGGTTTCGTTTCTGCAATTGCATCGTTCATGCCCAAGTTCCGCGCCTATGATGTCCGAACCAACGAATTTGCCGTCGAACAGGCAAAAATCCGCCAAAATCGGGAAATTTCTTAAAAATATTTTTTATTACCCTCGGGTAACTGTCTCGCTGAATTTTGCGTCAAAAACTAGAAAAATGCGATTTTTGCACTTTTTACGCGTAAAAAATATCAATTTTGCACCCTTGAAAAAGAGCAAAAGCACATTTTTTTGGAAAAATGAAATGCGACACGCAGGCGCATTTTTTACCCAAAATAGTGGAAAGTTTCCGTAAATACTGTCACGATTTGCCTTGAACAGGTTCGGTGACGGATCGAACCATTCTGAAAGGAAATCTACGTGGCTGCAAAGCGTCGTAAGAAAGCTGCTCCTAAGGCAGCACCAAAGCGTCGTCGTAAGAAGGCTGCTGCTAAGGCTGCACCAAAGCGTCGTCGTCGTAAGAAAGCTGCTGCTAAGGCTGCTCCAAAGAAGCGTCGTAAGAAGGCTGCTGCTAAGAAGGCTGCCCCAAAGCGTCGTCGTCGTAAGAAGGCTGCTAAGTAAGCTAGCGCCAGAATTACAGAAAAAGCCCGGCTGCATATGCGCCGGGCTTTTCTCTTTTTACTACTTCCCTGATCCCTCTTTTTTAAACTGTTCCCGAAGCTCAGCGGTCACATGGCCGAAGATTCCAGCCAGGGCTTCTTGTTCTTTTGTAGATAACTGATCAATAAATCTGGTGCGCACGCTGTTCACGTGACTCGGGGCCGCGGCAACAATTGCCTTCCAACCCTTATCTGTCATTACCGCCCAATAACCTCGTCGATCCTCAACACATTCTTCGCGGCGAACCCAACCGGCCTTCTCCATAACTTTCATTCGATGGGAAAGTCGAGATTTTGAAAGCATCGCGAGGTCAGCCAGTTCGCTCATGCGCATTCGGCGACCAGGTGCATCTGAAAGTTGGGCCATGACTTCATAATCGGCCATCGTTAAATCGTGACCTTCGAGGTCTGAGTCCAGCGCTTCCAACAATCGACGTGAGGCGATGATGTACGAGCGCCAAGCTTTCATCTCACGTGGGTTTAACCAGCGTGGGGCGCCTTTTTTTGCCATACCTCGAAGGGTACGCCAAAAACCATTTAGTTGAAAGTTGAACTAGATACCAACACCTTTCAACTAAATGTTGTATTTATACTACATAGCATATATGCTATAAATCAAGGAGGTTGAGATGAGTAGACAACCTGAAGAGCCGATTTTCAATCGCATTGAAGAGTTACGGAGTGCCAAAGGCCTCTCTCGCCAACAGCTCGCCGACGCTGTTGGAGTGCACTATCAAACAGTCGGCTATCTCGAGCGAGGCGAGTACAACCCCTCCCTCTCGCTTGCCCTCAAAATCGCCAACACCCTCAAGACCGAAGTTGACGAGATCTTTTCCCTCAATCCTTTTAGAAAGGTGAAGTCGAATGTCTGAGTTATCAATTGTTGCCTTTAATCTGATTGCCCTGGCAACCGCTTACCTATACATCTACCCCAAGTTTGGAGGCAATGATGTCAAGAGATTGGCTTGGTTAGATATCGCCGTAGGTGGAATCGCTTTGCTGGTTTTGGCTCCGTTCAACTGGGGTTCCCCCCGTGATTACACATTCATTGATTTTGATACCAGTTGGTGGATATTCGCTATTCTCACCTACGCCCTACTTGAACTTCCCCTCTTCTATTTTTATGTGAAGGCACGTGGTCTTGGAGCGGAATATCGCAATCTACTCAAATCGAGCGTTGGAATCACTGATGTAGCAAGTGAGAAGTCTGTGAGAAAACAACTTTCAGATACAAAGTGGGATGGATTGAGGACTAGAGGAGCGCTTCGGTTTCTAGTTTTCGGAGCAAATATCACGATGATTGCAGGCACGATATTTCTCTTCAGAGTTGGCGATAACCGCTGGGCTTCTCTGTTAATTCTGTACATCATTGCTCTTTTTGTTTTCTGGTTCTTGCTCCGCACCGCAGTCCGCTTGATTCCTGATGCTCCTGATAGAGCTCTTGACGAGCGATTGATCCAAGAGCGAAATAGCGTCTATCACAGGGCTTATCAATACCTAGTGGGTGTCTCTGCGGTACTAGCGGGAGCGCTACTGGGTTATGCCATAGCTGAAGATCTCTTCAATAGCAGTGATGGCTTCAACTACACCTTGCCATTAACTTGGCCACAGATCAATGCGATCTTCTGGCTGGTCTTTGGTTATGGATACATGCTTCCTTCACTCATCATGGCCTGGCGTGAATCCGCACGTTTAACAAACGTTCAAGATCCCTCTTTTGATGAAGGCAGAATATAAATGCGACTATCACCAAGCCGGGTTCCTTCTGTCCTCGCTCTACCGCTAGGTTTTCTCCTCCTTCCTCTTGGCGTCATTCTTCTTCCCCTGGCCCCAGAACTAGGCGTCCCGCTTTCATTATTAGCCACTCGCTTTTTGGGTAGAAAGTATGAGTGGGCCCGTCGATTCAACGCATGGATAGATGCAAAGTGGCATAACCTGAGGGCACGTATGAAAAATGGTCAGCACCCCGATCGCCCAAAGTTATGGCGATGGATCGTAGGCACCATCGCAATCCTCATTGCCTGGCAAGGTTTTGGAGCCTTTCTAACAATTAGCACCGCGCTTTACTTTGGCTTCGATCTTGAAGTTCTTTTTGCAACGGATGACGCGGGGCTGGCTCAACAACGGGAACTACCACCCTGGAGCGCAGCAGCCACAACTCTGGTCTCTTTCATTCCCTTTTTTCTGGCAACTCTTGTTGCCTACAGGTTTATCCTCAAACGACCCTTCAAGAAGCTCCTCACAATTCACGACCGCTATTCCTGGAGGAGAACATGGATTGGTTTCGCATCATTCGCCGCCATCTCATTACCGATGGGCGTTGGCGACATCGTTCTTAATCAGGAGTCCTACACCTGGAGCTGGGATCCTGTGGCGATGGCCCAATTTCTCGTTGTGGCCCTGACACTTCTTCCCATACAAACCACTGCCGAAGAGCTCTTCTTTCGTGGCTGGCTCCAACAATGGCTTGATAATGGCAAGAAGAAACAATGGACTATCGCGATTCTGGGCGGAGCGCTCTTCGCCCTTCCACATTTAGCTAACCCAGAAGTAAGCGGAAATGATGTGTATTTTCCAATTATTAGTTATGGGGCTGTTGGTTTCATGTTGGCGTGGACTACTTTCCGGGACAAGACGCTAGAAATTGCAATTGGCGCTCACTTTGCCAATAACTTTCTGGGTTCGATATTGGTCAGCACAGAAGACTCATCGATTCCATCCCCTAGTCTGTTCACAACCCCTGACGTTGCTTGGGCGCCCGCAGCAATATCTGCGGTCGTGATTGTGCCGATCTTCATTTGGTTGACCGGAAAATGGAGCGAGAAATCTGCGGTTTAAAGCGTCTGGGACTTAGTTTCGTCGCGATGCTTGCGGAGATAGATCATGAATGGCGTGCCTCCAGTGCCCACCGCAGAGGGGTTTCCGGGGGCTTTTTGGGCCTGAGCGTGGATGTACTGGCCCGCATACTCAAGATGCATGGCACGGAAATCGCCCACTAATTCCACCGACTCATTAAAGAGCGCGGTCGTAGATGGACGATTGAGTTGTCTAACGAAATCACGGACCGAGGGGCCAGCTTCGACTGCTTCAATAAAAGCAACGTGTTGGGGTGGCATGTACTCGCGCATCTCCATCAAGTATTCGCGGAGTTCATCGCGTTCATGTTCGATGCCAAGAACTCCATCGAGGGCAGGCACAATCGCAGATTGCGCGCCAGTTTCGCCTCGATAGGTCATTCCGCGCCCTTTAAGGGCTTCTACGCCCTCGTAGACCACACCATTGGGCAGAGCTGGGTTATTGCGCCACCCGAAGATATACGGGCGTACACGATGGAAATACACATAGGGATCACACTTTTCCGGCATCCGAGCCAAGACGTCATACATGCTCTTGATGCCAACTCGTAATTGAGTCAACGCCAGATCCAGGGCATCGGCATCGTGAGATGCAACGGCATTTTGGGCTAGTTCGATTGCGTGAAGAGCGATTCCGGCTTTCTTTTCAATATCGATATGGATCAGGATGAACCATTCTTCATCTTGTCCGCCAAGGAAGCATTGCAGAAGCGCGATATTGCCGCACTCAATCTCCTTTGTGGGATCTAAGCGATACCAATTATCGATGGAATATGAAACATAACTCAGAATCGGTGGACGCCCTACTTTTTGACCCAATTCGTACCAAGGCTTGGCGAGAATTGCAGGAATCACATGGGCGGGCTCGTTATCAGACCATTGATATGCCATACCAATATAAGAAAGCGCCAACATCGCTCGTCGAACTTCACCTTCGTTTGCTAGCGCATCGATCTTGAATGGCGGCAGCGCCTTTACTCGAGAACGAAAATCACTGCCCATCAAATATTTGGGCAAGTTCCTGGACATTTCGTCCCACGCTTCATTGGCTGATGAAAGTGAACGAACTGGATCTTGATGTTGCATATAGCCGAACTCACGTGAGAGTCCGAACTGCGATAACGAAACGGGCTTGGTCATACCCGAATTATGGTCGTTAATTCTTAGCTGCCAAGCGTGCTTCGCGACGCTTTTTCTGTTCTGCGGGATCTGGGACGGGAACAGCTGCGATTAGGCGTTGGGTATATGGATCTTTCGCTTTCTTCAAGATCGCGTCGCGATCTCCTTCTTCAACTAGGCGTCCGTCCTGCATCACAGCAATGCGGTGCGCCAAGATGTCAACGACTGCAAGATCGTGGCTGATGAAGAGACATGCAAACTTCAATTTATCTTGTAGATCCAACAATAGGTCGAGGAAGCGCGCCTGCACCGAAACATCGAGCGCTGAGGTTGGTTCATCAGCAATCAATAAATCAGGGGTGAGAGCAAGTGCTCGGGCAATTCCTACGCGTTGACGCTGACCGCCTGATAATTCATGAGGGAAACGATTGCGATAGGAGCGAGGAAGTTCAACTTGTTCAAGTAAGTCCTCTACTCGCTTATTGAGATCATCGCCTTTTGCAAGGCCAGCTAAGAAAATCGGTTCGCCGATTGACTCACCAATAGGAAGTCGAGGATTAAGAGACGAAGCTGGATCCTGAAAAACGATGCCGGTATGGCGACGAATGGGGAAAAGCTCTTTCTGAGTGGCGTTGGAAATATCCTTACCAACAATCTCAAGCTTTCCGGACTTAATCGGGATGAGCCCAATAGCAGCACGACCAACGGTGGTTTTACCTGAACCTGATTCGCCCACCAAACCAACAATTTCACCGGGATAGATCTCGAGATTGAAATTCTTTACCGCGACGAATTCTGGAACCCGCCCGCGCTTTGGATACGCGATTGTGACGTCGTCTAACTTGAGTACAGGTTGTTTACCGCCGTCTTTCGCCAAAACGCGCTTTGCACTCGTGCCCAGCATCGGAACAGCACCGAGGAGCTCTTGAGTGTAAGAGTGTTGAGGTTTCTTGAAAATCTGTTCGGAATCACCATGTTCGACAACGTAACCATCTTTCATGACCAGGATTTCATCAGCCATATCGGCCACTACGCCCATGTCATGAGTAATTAAGAGAATCGCTGAGTTGAGGCGATTCTTCAAGTTGTGCATCAAATCTAGAATTTCAGCTTGGACTGTGACATCGAGAGCGGTGGTTGGTTCATCTGCAATCAATAAGCCCGGATCACACGCTAAAGATTGAGCGATCATTGCGCGCTGACGTTGGCCACCAGAAAGTTGGTGCGGATACTTATCGAATGATCCTTCAGGATTTGGGATGTCAACCATCGTTAACAATTCAATGGTGCGAGCACGAGCTTCTTTTGGCCCCATATCGAAATGGGTACGAAGCGTTTCAACAATCTGGAATCCAATGGTGTAAACCGGGTTGAGAGCAGTCATCGGCTCCTGGAATATGTATGCAACTTCTTTGCCGCGGAATTTGCGAAGTACTTGTGGTCGCGCGCCGACCATTTCTTGGCCCTTAACTTTGACGCTACCACTCATGCGGGCGTTCGATGACAAGAGATTGACGATTCCAAGAGCGGTCGTAGATTTTCCAGAACCAGATTCGCCAACGATCGCAAGGACGCGACCAGGTTCCAATTCAAAATTCATGTCGACTGCAGCTGGATACCAGACTCCATCAACCCAGAACTCGACTGTGAAATCTTTTACTTTGAGGATTGGTTCGCTCATGCTGCGCTCCGCTCGATTTTCCATGAGAAACTAGCCAAATGACCAACGCAGAGGTTTTTCGACCCCGAAGTAATCTCGTTTACGGAATCAGTATCTTTGTTTTCAGTATTGGAATTACGGGTTCGTATCTCTACGAAAGTAGCCTGGAAACCAGAGTGAGCGCTCTGCTTTTCAATCTTCTCTTCTGCTACATAGCCTTCTTGTTGTTTATTAAACCCAAAGTCACGTTGTTCGATGAGGGCATCGTTGTCACAAACCCTTTTCATGAGTTCACTGTTGGTTGGGGCGATATTGATTCGATTGAAGCGAGATACACCATGTATCTCCTGATTGGATCGCAGAAAATCCACGCCTGGGCGGCTCCAGCTCCTGGGAGATACCACGCCAGATCGGTTCACCCGAATGAACTCAAAGGAATGAATATCCCCGATCTGCACAACATGAGACCCGGAGAATCCCCTCGAACTCACTCCGGCGTTGCGACGTACTTGGCTCGTAAACGTCATGAAAGTTTCCGTAATTCTACTTTGGCCACAATCCCTTTTTCGCGCAGAGTCGATAACAGAGCAATCATGACCCTTTCTGTATTTGTGATGCTTGTTGTGGCATCGCTCATCGTCTGATCTCATAACAACATTAATCATTGAGCGCCGCATTCTTAGCTTGAGCACGAGCCTGCTCTTTATCTTTTTTGGTTAAGCGACGGCGCTGGCGGGGATCAAACGCATCACGTAATCCGTCACCAATAAAATTAATTGAAAGTGCGATGGTGATAATCAATAAACCTGGATACCAAAATAGCCATGGACGAGTGGTGAAGGAATCTTGATACTGGCTGATGAGGGAACCCAGTGATACATCGGGGGCCACAACACCAAATCCAAGATATGAAAGCGCAGTTTCAAGCAAAATCGCACCTGACATCAACAAGGTAACAGAAACAATGATGACACCGACTGCATTAGGAAGAATGTGCTTAAAGATAATTCTTCGATTACTTGCGCCTGCAACGCGGGCTGCATCTACGAATTCAAGTTCACGCAACTTCAAGAACTCACCTCGAACTAAGCGGGAAAGCCCAGTCCAGGCAAATAGGCCGAGATAGAAAGCAAGGAAGCCAACTCCAAGGTTTCCGAAGTGATAACCAACGACCGAACCAATGATGATTGATGGAATCGTGATGATGAAATCTGTAAAACGCATAAGAATTGCATCAGTCCAGCCACGGAAATAACCGGAAATCGCGCCAACAACTGTTCCAATAATTCCAGCAAGGAGACCTATCACGACCATTACATAAACTGAACGTTGGGCGCCGCGCATAACCAGAGCAAAATAGTCACGTCCAATGTCATCTTGGCCAAAGGGATGGCGTCCTAGGCCGATTCCCGTGCCATCAATAAAACTTGGGACCAAATCAAGTGTGGGACAACCGACAATTCCTTCGGGACATCCTTCGGTTCTTAAATCTAGAAGTTCGTCATACGTGAATTGCCACCATCCACGCCAGCGAAGTGGTCCAAGCTTTATCTCAAGTGAAGTAAATACCGCGACTATCAGTGAGAGCAATACAAAAACCGACGTCATTGCAGCTTTATGTCGAACAAATCGACGAAAAACAATTTGACCTTGGCTAAGTCCTTCAATTTCTTTGTTTTCAATAGAATTCTCGCTGCTGTGAGATGCAGCGTCTCTAATCTTCTTTTCTTTGGCCATTACTTGGACCTCGAGACTGCGCGAATACGTGGATCAAGTGCAGAGTAAAGCAAGTCAGCAACAAGATTTGCGGATACTGCGAGGAAAGCCGTGATGAAGAAGACTCCCATAAGCAGATTAAGATCTAAGCTGTTAATGGCTTGATTGAAAAGCGTTCCCATTCCAATCCAACCGAAAATTCTCTCGGTGATGATGGCGCCACCAATAATTCCTGCAAAATCGACCACCATAATTGTGGTGAGCGGAATCATCGTGTTGCGGAAGGCATGGCGCATGATCACGGTACGTTCAGTGAGTCCTTTTGCGCGTGCGGTACGGATGTAATCCTGGTTTAACACTTCAAGAAGGGTTCCGCGTGAGAAGCGAACATAGCCTGCAAATGAAATAAGGAGCAACGCTGTAGTTGGAAGGAATAAGTGAACCAAGAGATCAAGGAATGTCATCCAGAAATTCCCGGGCTCCAACAGAGCATTTACCTGACCAAATGTTGGGACTGGTCGGTAATAAACAGCATCCGTCTCCATGTAAGGCTTCCAGGTCTGCATTAACTTATCGACCACAGTTAAAAGACCCATTACAAATGCCGAAAGAATTGAGGTACGAATAATGGGGCCGCGATCAATTCGCGAGAATAGAAGTGGAACAGTTCCAGATACAACAAATAGAGCAATAATCATGATTGGAAATACGATTTTCTTCGCTTCTAACTCGAATAGCCATTGATTCGGGTAGTAAAGAACCAAGGTTAGAACCGCCATCGCAAGTGATGAACGTAGCGCTGCTTGATTATTGATACCTGTAGAAATATGTGTGATGAGGAAAGCTACGCCAATTGATAAAAGGAAAAGAACGATTGGTCCGAAACCAGGGTCAGCGAACCATTTTGTGACGCTAAGAACTTGAAGAAGTATCGCCGTAGCAGCGAATACCGAACCAAAAATAATAAGAACCCGTTTCCGATCTCCGCTAAGAACGGCAGACCAGAAGACGCCGGAAAAGAGCGCCATACCAAGAAGCCACGGCAAGGTGATTGTGGGATTTCCTAGAAAATTATTGAATTGAATCGCAAGAAACTCTTTGAGAAGAACTGCGACCCAGAAAATCGGAAGCGAGAAAAGAAGAAAAGCGACGAATGTCATCGCGTAATCAAAGCGAGAGTATTGGCGAAGGGCGGTGATGATTCCAATTGAAATTCCAAGAACGATGGCGATCACAGTAGCGCCAGCAACAAGTCGGAATGTTGTGGGAATCGCCAGCGCAATCATTTCTGATACTTCTTGACCAGTGCGAGATTCACCAAAATCTGGACGTCCAACGAAGATTCCAAGAATTCCGCGGAGCCAAATGAAATATCGAAGTGGCGGTGGAACATCGAGTCGAAGCTCACGAGTCAACGTAATGATTTGTTGCTTCACATTGGGTTCGCGGCTGGTTCGAAGGGCTTCTAAAGGATCGCCCGAAATTGCAGCCAAGTTATAAAGAATGTAGCTCGAGCCGAAGAGAATGACTACAAGGACGCCGAGGCGACGCGCTATGTAGGCAAACATGCTCTCGACCCCTTCCTAATAAAGCGCTTAATCATAGAGAAGTGGCGCTAAAAGTTACTTTAGCGCCACCCCTCAGACACGTTTTTGCGTGCCTTAACTACTTACTTAGTTGAAGTACCAATCCCATACATTCCACACCAAGTTTGGTGAGAATGGTGATGGATTAACACCCTGCAACTTGGCATTAACGCCGTTTGCTGATGGGTGCTGGAAGATTGGAAGAGTTACAGCATCCTTCATCAACTCTTGATCAACCTTGAGGAAGCGATCGGTGATCTGGGCCGCTGTTAGCGGTTTTGCACCGAGCTCCTTATAGATTGCATCAATTGTCTTGTTGGAATAACCGTAATCATTTGCTTGGGTTTCGTAAGTTCCTACGTTTCCAGACTGGAACGCAGCGCTCTTTACCCATGCGAAGAATGCAGCATCGTACTTGCTGTCAGATAGGAAGCTTGACCATCCTGATGTAGGAGTTGTGTCAAGATCAAATCCAGCCTTCGCAAGTTCTGCCTTTGCAAGTGCAGCTTGTGCAACACGACGTGCGTTGCTTGGCTGACCGAAGAGCAACTTAACCTTTACTGAGCCAGAACCAGCCGCTGCGCTTGGGTAATACTTCTTAACCAATGCAAGAGCCTTAGCTGTTCTCTCCGCTTGTGTTCCTGCGGTGAACTTGCTGACGCCTGACTTAGAAATGATTTCTTTGTAATTAGGTTCGCTTGGGAAAACCATGAGTGAGTTCATCAATTGTGCAGTTGCATTGATTGGCTTGATGACCTTTTCCATGATTTCTTCGCGTGGATATGCAAGAAGGAATGCAGTACGAAGATCTACTGCCTGTTGGCCGGTTCCAGCGAATGGACCGCTGTAGCTGCCTTGTGTTCCATAAGCAGGACCAACGCGGAGGTCGATGTGCTCATAAACAGCCTGATCTCCACCGATAACTTTCACAGCTGGTGCCATTGACTTGAGCAACGCAACTGCGTCAGCTGTTGGCTGACCTGCGTAGACATCAACTTCACCGTTCTTGAGTGCCTGAGCAGCAGCAGTTCCATCACCAATCACCTTGAATACAACAGTCTTAAGGCTCTTCACCTTCGGACCGGAGTTGTACTTAGGGTTACGGACCATGGTTACGGCGCCATTTGGAACAGCGGTCTTCACCATGAATGGACCATTACCTACGAGAAGAAGTGGGTTGGTCGATGAATCAACTTTGTTGATGTTGTAATCAGATGACCAGATCTTGCCAATAGCAGCAAGGTTCTTCTTGTTATAGGAATTGAAGTACTTGAGGAAGCGATCGCGAGCTGCATTGTTTGCAGCTACAGGCTGAAGCTCCGTCTCGCCTTCTGCCATGAGAACCAAAGTGTGAACTGGTGAAACTCCAGGAGCGAGCAAACGCCAGTCTGGGACAGCAGTATCAAACTCGTAGGTTACTGACATCTTGTCAGCAGAAAGTTGTGGCAAACCAACGATGTGCTCATCGTAAATTCCGCCATAACCAAGTGAATCAAAAGCTGGTGTTACATCTGAGTCACCTGGATCGCCAAGTCCTGCAATAACTGAGTACTGGGCGGTTGAAAGAATGTGTGAGAGGAGTAGATCGACACCATTGATTGGTGTTCCATCTGACCAAACACGTCCAGGCTTAAGTGTGTACTGGACTTTGAAAGGCTTCTGGCTAACAACCTTGTAAGTTCCAAGAACTGTGTTGTCAATGAGAGTTGCCTTGTTGTTGTAATAATTGAAACCGATTCCGGACAAATAAGCGACGTCTACGTTAAACGTAAGGTTCTTATTTGTGACCGAAGGATTCAAACCGGTGAGCGCATTGCTCTGTACGATTGAAACGGTGGTCTTTGGTGCTGCTTGAGCTGGACCAACCAACCCTGCAACAAGACCTGCCGCTGCAGTCGCAGCGATAGCAAGACGCACTGTGCGTGTTACCTTCATTTATTCTCCTAGTGATAAAAAAGAACTAGGTATGAGAAGTCGACTACTCCCACACTTCGTTCTAAGGTGGCGAGAGTCTGCCCTATTTGCGTACTTTCTTTCAATCTGTATAAATGTGAACTTTCGTTATAAAAGCCACCCCATCACGCTTGGTTTCCCTCTGGTGCGGCTACTTCCGGCCCTCAGATCGGGCCTGCTCGATGCGCGAGGTGGTCAATCGTGGAGTGGCGAAGAAAACCAGTATGAAGCCCAAGATGGCCGATAGAAAATATGGAGAACGAAGAGCAAAATCTCGATTCACCGAATTTTCCAGAATATCGACGAGCGCTCCACCCACCAGAGTCCCAATCGGAATGCTCCCCCAAGCAAAAAATCTATACACGCTATTTACTCGACCCAGAAGTTCAGTGGGAATAATGCTTTGACGAAGCGACACTGTGATGACATTCCATAACACCGCAAAAACAGTTGTGAGCGCACTTAATATCCAGAAGATCTGCCAACTTGATGTCAGTCCCAAAATTACACTTGTGATAGGCCCAGAAATCAAAACGAGAAATAGTGACGGACCACTTCCAATTCGCGCCGAAATTTTGGGGCCGAGAATTCCGCCCAACGTACCCCCGATTGCTCCCGCAGTTCCAAGAAGTGCAAAAACAAAAACTGAAGTATTGAGTATTTCTTGCGCAAAGAGAATGAAGACTGCTGCAGTAAGAGCTCCAATGCCGTTGAGAGCACCAAGAATGATTGCCATCGGTCGAAGTAATTCGTGGCGCCACAGCCAACCAAAACCTTCTTTTATCTCGGCGCGAAAATTTAACTTCTCACTTTTCTTGAGGTTCTCGACAGGTCGAAGTGAGGGAACGAGCGTTGCGATGAGTCCGGCAGAAATAAAGAAAGTAGTGGCATCAACATAGAAAGGCATAAATATCGCAACACCGAGAATGAAGCTGCCCAGAGGCGGTCCGATGAAACTATTCATCACAAACTCTGCTGACCACAACTTCCCATTTGCACTCTCGAGTTGCTCGTCTTTCACAACCGAAGGTAGAAGTGTTTGGGCTGAGTTATCTCGAAGTACTTCCGCGCATCCAAAAAGGAGGGCAGTAACAACTAACACGACATAAAGAAACCATTGTGTTTGTCCTGCGGTATTTGTGGCTACCTCATCAAGGCTGGGTAGTTTGGATGATTGAGACATCACCGCAATTGCGACGGCTAGGGCCAATATTCCCCGAGAAACATCCATCGCGACAATGATTTTCTTTCGATCAAAACGGTCGGTAATAACGCCGGCAGGAAGAGTGAAAACCAACCACGGCAAGCGGGATACAACTGCCACTGTGGCAATTAATAGCGGTGAGCGAGTGACCGCCGACGCCAACCATGGATAGGCAACGCTTGATACTCCGTCACCCAAATTACTTGTGGAGTGAGCAACCCATAAGCGCCAATAATCTCTACCTAGAGGTTGGTTTTTAGTCCGCTCTTTTCTCCTGAACTTCACCTCGAAACTTTATCCCATCAACGCTACTGAATTGCTTCGTGCTCAAGGAGCGAGTTCAATGGAGCGCTATGACTTTCTCTTTCCAGATTGAAAGCACGATTCCGGGACGCCTTGGTCGCACTGGAACTATTTCAACTCCTCATGGCGCCATTCAAACTCCAGCATTCATTCCCGTTGGCACCAAAGCCACAGTGAAGTCGGTCTTGCCAGACTCGGTTTCTGACATTGGCGCGCAAGCCGTTTTGGCAAATGCATATCACCTTTATCTTCAGCCCGGTCCAGATATTTTGGATGAAGCAGGCGGACTTTCGGCATTTATGAATTGGAAAAAACCAACATTTACAGATAGTGGTGGTTTCCAAGTAATGTCTCTTGGCGTTGGATTCAAAAAGGTCATTGATATGGGTGGCGACTCCCTTAATTCTGATGATGTCATAGCTGAAAAACGTGAACGTCTGGCCCATGTCGATGATGATGGAGTTACTTTTAAATCTCATCTCGACGGATCAATGCATAGATTTACTCCTGAAATCTCAATGCAGGTGCAACACAAAATCGGAGCCGACATCATGTTCGCCTTCGATGAGCTCACTACGCTTCATAACACTCGAAAATATCAAGAGCGATCTCTCGAACGCACTCGGCTCTGGGCGCTTCGTTGCTTAGATGAACACCACAGACTTACCGAAATTCGTGCCACAAAGCCCTACCAGGCGCTCTTTGGAGTTTTGCAAGGGGCTCAATATGAAGATTTACGTCGCAAAGCGGCGCGCGACCTTGGTGCGATGGAATCTTCCGGAATTCAATTTGATGGATTTGGAATGGGTGGAGCGCTGGATAAATCAATGTTGGGCACCATCGTGAGTTGGATGACTGAAGAGCTGCCGATCAATAAGCCCCGACACTTGCTTGGGATTGGCGAACCTGCAGATCTATTCGCCGGCGTCGAAAATGGCGCAGATACTTTTGATTGCGTCGCACCTACACGTGAAGCGCGCACCAGCGCCGTATATTCCAAGACGGGCCGATTCAATGTCTCAAATGGATCATTTAAGAAGGACTTTTCACCCATTGATGAAGATTGTGGCTGTTACACCTGTGATAACTACAGTCGCGCTTACCTCAACCATCTCTTCCGGGCCAAGGAGATTCTTGGCTCGACTCTTGCGACTATACATAACCTATTTTTCATTGTGAACCTTGTCGAACAAATGCGAATTGCAATAAACAAGGGAGAATTTCTAGATTTCAAGAACGAATTCTTGGGACGATATCAATCAAAAAACGGAGATTAAGACGCTTCTTGTTCTCGCTTCTTCACAACAGCTATCACACGATAAGTGATTGGAAGCAGTAGAACTTCAAGCGCTGTTTTATAGAGATATCCGACAACGAGATAATTCAGAAATTCATCAAAAGTCAATCGCCCGAGTGATGCGATGAATGTAAACACGACAGTGTCCACAAGCTCTCCCACTATGGTCGAACCAATTAATCTGGCCCAGAGCTTCTTTTCATGAGTTCTCTTCTTGATTTGAACCAGAGTCCAAGAATTAGAGAGTTGGCCACAAAGAAAAGCAATAATGCTGGCAAAAACTATTTGCGGAACGAATCCGAGAATCGCTTCAAATGCTCCTTGATTCGGCCATTCTGCTGCCGCGGGCGCGATTTGTACGAGCCAGAATGTGAATCCAGCTAAAGCGCCGAGGCCAAAACCTGTGTAAATCACTCGTCGTGCAGCCCTAAAGCCATAAACCTCGGTTAAGACGTCTCCCAATATGTACGTCAACGGAAAGAGAAAGGCGCCGCCATCAGTTTTGATAAACCCAATATCGATGAACTTAGTCGCACCGATATTTGAAATCAGTAACAGGGCGCAAAAAATCGCAGCGATAATGGGATAGAGACTGCGATGATAGAAAGTTGAAATCTGCGAGTCCATTATGAGATTTTACCTTTGCTCCACATTAATTCCGGCAGATTGGTTTCCAATTCGAACTACTGTCGTGAATGCCGCGGCCGAGATCACTGTTGCGATGACTCCCCCGATAAGAAATGGGAGTCGCAATCCACCTTTTGCGACAAAGCCTCCAATGACTGAACCTATTGGCATCAAGCCCCACACGATTGTCCGTCTCGCACCATGAATTCGACCATAAAGATGGGTAGGAATCAGCGACTGATACAAGGACATCAACAGAATATTCCAAATCGAAATCGTGAAGCCAACGACAATCGAAACTAGAACAAAGACCACTGCGTTTGGAGCCAGGCCAGTAAGGACAATCATGGATGATGCAAGAAGTAAATTAAGTGCCAATGCCCGTCCACGTCCAAGAGCTGCAGAAAAACGTGGCGCAGCAACCGAACCAATCAGCGCTCCTACACCTTGAATTGCAAGCACGACGCCAAAAAGTCTGGTTGGGATCTCTAACTCTTTGAGTAGAAATAAAGGTGCAATCGCGTTCGACAAAGAGTAGAAAAATCCAATTGAGGTTGTGATCACAACAATGGCAAAGATGGATTTGTCGCGATAGATGTAGTTCAGGGCAAACTTAATATCACCCCAAATTCCCATCCGCTCTTTTTCGAAATCATCGGCATGCATAGCGCTAACATTTTTCTTGAATGGAATCGCTGCAATCACTAGCGCCGCTAAAAAGAAGCCAGTCGTTGAAAAGAAGAAGGGCAGGCCGATTGAGATTGCGTACAGGAATCCACTTAAAGGCGAGCCCAAGAATTGGGCGACAATGACCTCAGAAATTTGGAGCCGAGAGTTGCCTTTTTCAAATTCAGTTCGGTCGAGTATTTGAGGAAGGACTGATTGTGAAGTCGTGTCCACCAATACTTCACAGATTCCGATGAAAAATACTGCCAAAAGTAAAATCCAGATATTGATCCAGTCTTCTGCGATTGAAAAAGCCAATGCGATTCCGATGAGTGACCGAAGAAAATTTCCATATATTAGAGCTCGTCGCCGATCGGTACGGTCGACATAGACGCCAATAGGAATTGCAAAGAAGAGCCATGGCAAAAGTGATAAAGCTGAGAGCAAGCCAATCAATACTGGATCTTCCGTGAGTGAGACTGCAAGCAGTGGCGCCGCTAGTTTTAAGACTCCATCAGCCAGATTGGTGATGAGGCTTGCACTCCATATTCTGGAGAAATCGCTACCTAAAGCTGAATTCTTTACCACTCACCTAGAGTAACTATTGCCCTAGCAATACTTTCATTCTCTCAATCTCGGCGCGCTGCCCAGTGATGATGGAATTGGCAAGAGTTGATACTTCTTCATTCTCTGAATCAATAACCATCTGAGCCATCTCGATCGCTCCCTCGTGATGTTTGATCATGCCAATGAGAAATAGTCGATCAAATTCTGCTCCCGTTGCGTCACGCAATTCCGTCATCTCATCATCGGAGAGCATCCCATCCATCATGTGTCCAGCATGGGAACCCATCATGGAACCGCCCCACGATTTCATCTGTTCAATTTCGGGAGCTTGTGCATCTTTTATTTCTTGAGCAAGAGCAAGAATCTCATCATTAGAAGATTTTGCAAGAGCTAGGTCGGACATTTCGATGGCTTGTTCATGGTGCGGAACCATCATTGCCGCGAACATCTGGTCATTCGCACTGTACTCCGAAGTACGATCAGTTTGATTTGCACAACCCGCAACGAGAATCGCCAAAAATATGCACCAGATTTTTCTCATAGCCCTGATACTAGGATGAAGCAATGAATTCCGCAGATTGGAATGTGCGTTATGAAGAGGTATCCCTGAGTGATGCGCCACTTTTGGCGCGAATGATGGAAGCTTCAGACCGGCACTTCGATCCAAATGCGACGTCTGTGGGGATCGCCGAAGCCGAAGAGATCCTCAATGGTTACTTTGATTCAATTTCTGCTCGAAAAATAGTTGATTCAAACGATAACAAAGTACTTGCCATCGTTACTGTGCACCCTGATATTTCGCGAGCTCGGATCTATGCAGATACATGGAGCGCTCCTGGCATCGATATAGCCCGGCAATCCATTCTGCTTACCCGAGAATTATCAAAAATGATCGATGAAAAATATGAATTGTGGATTGGCGCGAATACTTTGGACCTTCCCTACATTGCTGAGCTCAAAGCACAAAGATTCGAACTATTGAGAACTTATTGGGGATTAAGCATGGATCTGGGCCCACAAAAGCTCCCAGAATTAGACTCGAAACTTCGAATGCATCTCATTCACAATGATGACGATATTTATCAATGGTGGCAAGTCCATCAAGACTCATTTAGCCAGCACTTTGGTTTCATGCCTCGAGGGTTCGAAGAGTGGAAAGCGCTCGTTAATCGAACTGTAGGGGTAGACGAAAATGCTCGATGGCTTCTATTTGCAGACGAAATCCCAGTTGGCTTTATCGAATGTACTGACATCAAGAAGGAATTTGAAACTGGTTATATTGAGGGATTAGGAGTGATCCAAACTGCTCAAGGCAATGGTTATGGCGAACTTTTATTGCGTTGGGCGCTCCACTATTACCACAGCATTAATCGAAAGTTTGTTGAGCTCAACGTTGATAGCGGGAATGAGTCCGGAGCGCTTCGACTTTACGAAAAAGTTGGATTTGAAACCAAAAAGTCATGGCAACAATTCCACAATCCGAATTGGGCCAATTTCTAACGGCTCGCCTCTACTGCTTGCTCTAAATGCGTTCTAACGTGCTTTGACATATAACCGACATATTCAATCAGCGATATTGGCTCTCCATTTGCCTTAATACCAAGTCGATTGAGTTGATTGTCACTTAGGTTTTGCAGAAGATCTAGATTGTTCTTTCGCAGTGAGGTAAATGTATCTACCGAAACTTTGGCATCTCGATCTTTCTTGATCGCTGCAAAGGCATCTTCATCCCATGAGGAAAATTGGTATTTGTCGCTCGTGAGGATCATTCGTACTCGCAAAGAAAGTGATATTTCAGCATCACAGATATGCGCCAAACACTGTGAAGCGGTCCAGCCTCCATCGGATGGAGTTTTATCGAGGTTAAATGCGAAGGTGTCGAAGAATTCTTGGACTCGTTGGATATCTTCTTTGTATTGGGTAAAGATTTCTTTGCTCATGTTCCTAGTCTAGATCGCGACGTAGAGTCGTGCGTAGCGCAATAAATGAGAAGAGTGCGGCATATCCCAGTAACACAAGAATTGCCGGCCCCGGAGATAGGTAGTTTTCAATCGAGAAATTGAAGTCATTCTTGCCGAAGTCCACATCGACCAATCCGGTTATGGCGCCAGCTGGAAGATACCTACCCACAGACTCAACAAAAGCCACCACTAGCCCTTCAACTATGAGAGTCCAGATGACTGCCCCCGTAACCGCAGCGACCTGATTTTTAATGAGCGCTCCAAGCCCAACTCCCACAATTCCAAGAACTAAACCAGAGAGAACTGAGGCGCGGAAAACTTTCCACAAAAGCTCCATTGGGACTGGGGCATGCGGTTCAAAGAAATTTAGGGCTATAAATCCAGATGAGATTGCCATGAGGTATGAAAAAACTTGGACCACGAGACCGGCGATACAAGCCGCAATTAGTTTGGCATATAGGACTGTGCTGCGTCGCGGAGTCACAAGAAAAGTCCCGACTGCCGTTCCGTGTCTGAATTCATTGGTTATAATCAAAATGCCCATAATCAAAGCAAAGAGATAGCCGCCTGCTGCATTTGCAAAAACTGCATTGATTCCTTCAGGTGTATTTGTGCCGGAAAAACCCATGCCCATTCCACGCTCTTCGGAATTCAAAACCATGATTGGGGCAACTGTTCCAAGCGCAGCAAAAAGTCCACTCCATAACAACAAAAGCCAATTAGCGCGTAGATAAATTAATTTCCTCAGTTCGGATTGCAGCAAGTTCTTCATGCGCTTTTCCCTAATGTGAGATTCAAAAATGCTTCTTCAAGAGATTTTCCATGGCAAATTGCTTCGATATTTCCTTGTGCTACTAGGACGCCCTTATTGATAATCAAGACATCATCGACAGTATTTTGCATTTCAGCAAGCTGATGAGAGGAGACCAAAATAGTTCTGCCTTCGGAAGCTAACTTCTGGAGAAATTCTCGAAGCCAAACAATCCCAATCGGATCTAAACCATTTGCTGGTTCGTCCAAAATAAGAATTTCAGGATCTCCGAGCATTGCAATTGCTAAAGAGAGTCGCTGTTTCATACCAAGTGAAAAACCTTTAGTGCGTTTATTTGTGGCGCCTTCAAGATCAACAACTTTCAGAACTTCCGAAATTCGTCCGAAATCAATTCCCGAAGCGCTGGCCATAACTTTTAGGTTCTGCATTGCGGTAAGTCCCGGATGAAATCCACGACTATCAAGTACTGCTCCTACTTTTTTAATTGGATCGTGAAGCGCGCTGTATGGGCCGCCATTAATCTGCGCTGCCCCGCTCGTGGGATTAACCAATCCGAGTAAACACCGCAGCGCTGTGCTTTTGCCGGCTCCGTTGGGACCGAGGAAGCCCGTCACTCGTCCGGATAGAACTTGAGCGCTGAAATCAGATACTGCCAAGACATCTTTGTATTGCTTGGAAAGTTTGAGAAATTCAATTTTCGCCTCTGGCATAGAACGACCTTATACCCTTAGCGCTATGACCCAATTAACACATCGCAGCAATGTGTATGCCAGAAATGGTGTGGCCGCCGCGAGTCAACCTTTAGCAGTATCGACGGGAATAGAAATTCTGCGTAAAGGTGGTTCCGCTTTTGATGCTGCAATAGCAATGAGTGCAGTTCTCTGTGTTGTTGAACCGGGCGCTTCTCACCTCGGAGGAGATGCTTTTGTTATCACTCATAAGTCTGCTGATCGCTCCAATCTTGCTTTTAATGGAAGTGGTGAAGCACCACATTCTGCGAATATTGATGAATTCCTAAATGGAATTGATATTCACGGTTATCGGGCCGCAACTGTTCCCGGGTTGGTGTCGACCTGGTTTGCGATTCATGAAGAATTTGGTTTGCTCAGTATGGAAGAGCTTCTCGCTCCAGCGATTGATTATGCTGAAAACGGTTTCCCGGTAAATGTTGGATTTGTTCGCCGTATTGCACGACATCTCAAAGAATTTCCCAATACCCAAGTTTTCGCAACAATGGGAATTCCAACTGACTTAACTATTGGCGACATCGTCACCCAACGTTGGTTAGCCCACTCGCTCACGCAGATTGCCGAAAAAGGACGCTCGGCGTTCTATGAAGGTGAGATTGCTCGTGCGCTTGTCGAATCCAGCAACTCATGGTTCAACTTAAATGACCTTTCAGCACATCGCACGCGGGTAATTCGACCTCTGACTATGCAATACCGAGATTTTTTTGTTCACGGACAGCCGCCGCCAAGTCAGGGAATGATTCTGTTGGAAGAGCTTCGTCTTGCTGAACAGTTTGATCTTGCTGAAATGAGCGAAGCAGATCGAATCCATGTGATGGTTGAAGCGAAGAAGATAGCTTTTGCTGATCGATATCGAATACTTGGCGACCCCGAACACATTGATGTGAATGTCTCAGAAATACTTGCTTCCGAACACATAAAGTCTCGCGCTTCGGAAATAGATTTGGGTCATGCCAACCTAGCCCACGTTTCAGAGAATCAAGAAGGAAGTGACACCACCTATTTCCTCGCAGCTGATCGCGATGGCAACGCTGTTTCATGGATCCAGAGCGTCTTCCATGGTTTTGGCGCTTCATGGGCAATCCCCGGAACTGGAATCTTGATGAATAACCGCTTGACGGGATTTTCACTCGATGAAAAATCTCCCAATGTCATCGCCCCAGGTAAGCGTCCTGCCCACACACTTAATGCTTGGACCGTAACGAGAAAAGATGGTTCATTGGCACATGTTGGAGGAACGCCCGGAGCAAATATTCAAGTCCAATCCAATTTCCAATTAATTGTTAATGCAATTGATCTAAAAATGTCGCCCCAAGAAAACGCTGAAGCCCCTAGATGGCAACACCTCAACAAGAAACGCGATAACTCAGGAATTGAAGTTTTCGATGGCGTTCTACAAATTGAAAATCGGATATCCCAAGAAGTCTTCACTTCGCTCTCAGATCGTGGTCATGATGTACAAGAACTCCCCGCATTTGGTCATGGTTCTTCAGTCCAGTTGTTAGAAGTTCAAGAAAATGGGACATACATCGCAGGATCTGATCCACGATGTGAGGGTCACGCAGCCGGTATCTAGGCTTAGACTTTCACTATGAAGAGCTTTGATGGAGACGAACTCGGTGGACCATTTGATCTCATTCTCAATCTTCCACTCCATCCACTCGTTGTTCACGGCGCTGTGGTTCTTGTGCCTCTCGTTGCTTTTGCAGCACTTGCTATGTCTTATTGGCCGAGTTTTTCAAGAAAATACGGTGGCCCGGTACTAATCCTTGCCTTTGTCGCTCAGGCGTCCCTCTTTATCGCAAAAGCAAGCGGTGAGCCATTCCAAGCCCGATTAAATAAGGACATTGAGCGTCATGCGAATTTTGGTGAAATTGCACCACTGACCTTTATTCCTCTTCTGGTTTTGCTCATCATTCGGTGGCGTATGGATAAATCCGGTGCAAATGTTGGTTCCGCCCAAGTTCGCAGATTAGTTTCGATACTTCTAGCCCTGGCCGCAATCCTTGCCCTGGTGTACATCTACTTGACTGGGCATTCGGGTGCCGAATCAGTCTGGGGTTGGATCGCTAAGAATTAGATTTCTTGTTTGCTAATTTAAAAATCATAAAGCTGGCTAAACCACTGATTATTGACGCAGAAATGATCGAGACCACAGCAAGATCCTGAACTTCAGGATCAGCAAAAGCTAAGTTTGCAATAAAGATTGCGACAGTAAATCCGATTCCAGCCGCACTTCCCGTCGCAAAAATACTTCGTGGATTTGCACCTTCTGGAATTTCGCCGATATTGATTCGCTTTGAAAGATAGATTGTGGCAAATATTCCCAGTGGCTTACCCACAACTAATCCCATATAAATTCCCCAAGCAACCGGAGAATCTAGGGCTGCAGTAATCGAGTCTTGGGAGATCACAACACCTGTATTGGCAAACGCAAAAATCGGAACAATGACAAAAGAACTCCATGGATGGAGTCGGCTCTCAATCCACTCAATAATGGAGACAGCGCCATCTGATTCGTCATAGAGATCAGAATTTTCTTTTTCAATATTCGGAGTCAGTATTCCCATAATCACTCCGGATAAAGTGGGGTGCACTCCACTCTTGTACAGGGAGAACCAGAGCAAAATTCCACAAATAACATAAAAAATTATTTTTTTGACTTTCAACTTTTGCAGAATTAGCACCGCAGCTATCGCAAGTACGCCCGCAAGAACCCATGAAATAACGACGCCCGAAGAATAAACAAAAGCAATGATCAAAATCGCTCCGATATCGTCAATCACAGCAAGTGCCAACAAGAAAGATCGCAGAGAAGCTACGGCGCTCGAGCCGACCATTCCCAGTAGTCCGACCGCTAAGGCGATATCAGTTGCGACAGGCACGCCCCAGCCTCGAGTATCAGTGCTGCCAGCGATTGCCAAATACAAACCAGCAGGAACTGCCATGCCTCCGATTGCTGCGACAAATGGCATCAGTGCTTTTTTTCGAGAAGCTAAATGTCCTGTCGTGAGTTCTCTCTTGATTTCAAGTCCCACTACAAAAAAGAATATTGTCATCAAAACGTAGTTGATCGACTTTAACGTTGTGAGCTCGACAATGATTGGCTCGAAACCGAGCGAAAAAGATCTATCTAGTATCGTGAAATAGCTATCAGAAAGAGGCGAGTTTGCGACGAATAGACCCAGCGTTGCGGCAATCAAAATAAGAATTCCGCTTGACGATTCGCGATGTAGGAAATCCCGAAGTGGGGCAATAACTCGCTTCATAAAGGAAAGGTATCACTGCGTATTATGAAGTGTTTGATGGTCGAGAGGAAATCTTGAGATAAATGCGTTTTTTGCGCCATAAAGTCGTGATGTGCGCCGTTTTACAAAACTTCTAATTGTCCTCACCGTTTTTGTCTTGGCTCTAGATCCCTATGCTCACTCCAATTCAAAAACACTTAAAGTTTGTCAGAACAAGAAGTCTTCACTCATTCGACTGAGTTTTATCTGTCTTTCAACAGAAAAAGATATAACTATGTGGCTCAAAGGTTACGAAGGGCCGCAGGGTCCCATTGGTTTGCAAGGTCCCATCGGCCCGAAAGGTGAAATTGGGAATCAGGGCCTAAAAGGTGATCAAGGAACTCCCGGAATAAATGGTTCACAAGGTCCAGTTGGTGCCACAGGTGCGCAAGGTGCGACTGGGCCACAAGGCGCAACTGGCGCACAAGGTGCAACTGGTGCAACAGGACCTCAAGGCGCAACAGGACCACAAGGCGCAACTGGCGCAACGGGTCCCAAGGGAGATACCGGATTAACTGGCGCGACAGGTGCAACTGGAGCAACTGGAGCGACAGGAATTACAACACTCGGTTATTACGGTTCCTTCTTTGATACATCAACGCAACTTGCAACAGCAATAAATACCGCGCGAGCTATGAAGTTAAATAATACGGATCTGAATAATGGAGTAAGTGTCGTAAATGACCTCGACAATCGCCCCACGAAGATTACCGTCGCTCACTCAGGAATTTACAACCTGCAGTTCTCTGCTCAACTCTCACGTAGCGCCGGAAATAATTCGGTGGTGATAAATATTTGGTTATCAAAAGAAGGAGCTTCGGTATCTAATTCAAATACCAAAATTACTTTGACCGGTAGTGACGATGCCGCCAAAGCAGTTGCAGCCTGGAATTTCTTGATCGACCTTTCTGCAGGTCAGTACATCCAACTCATGTGGTCTGTATCAGACCTTGATCTCATCATTGAGGCTAATGGCGTGGTTGCTCCGGCGCCCGAGATTCCTTCATTGATTGTGACAATGACCCAGGTGGGCTAATTCGAGCTGAGTAATTCACGCACCATGGGAACCACTTTGGTTGCATACAACTCAATTGATTTCATCAATTTGCTATGGGCCATAGGGCCATTGGAATACTTGAAATCAAATCGTTGAGCTCCAACAGACTTGAGTGCATACGCAATTTTCTTAGCCACTGTTTCTGGGGTACCTACATAGAAAGAACCGTGGCGTACTTCATTAACGAAGTGCGCTTTTGAAGTCGGTCCCCACCCTCTTTCACGTCCTATCCGGCCAAACATTGCCTCGTAGTGGGGCCATAACTCTTCGATTGCTTGATCATCGTCATCGCTGATGTGACCTGGCGAATGTATTGAAATTGGAAGAACTTGATGGCCAAATTCTTTCATCGCAGTCCTATACAAATCGGAGAACGGCGCAAAGCGCGCGGGGTCTCCTCCAATAATCGCAATTGCTAACTTTGCATTCAGTCGCGCTGCTCGAACCACCGATTCTGGAGTTCCACCAACGCCGACGCGAAGTGGAATAGAGCCTCTTTCGGTCTTGGGATAAATCTCTTGATTATTCAATGGCGCTCGAGTCGTCCCAGACCATGTAACTGCATGTTCTTTGAGAATTTCGACAAGGAGTTCTAGTTTTTCCTCGAAGAGAACTCCGTAATCTTTTAATTCATAGCCAAAGAGCGGAAATGATTCAATAAAGGATCCGCGACCTGCGGTAATTTCAGCACGACCGTTGGAAAGTGCATCGAGAGTTGCAAATCTTTGGTAGACCCGAACTGGATCATCACTTGATAGAACAGTGACACCTGTACCTAAAATGATTTTCTTCGTTCTTGTTGCGATTCCCGCGAGCACAGTGTCAGGAGAAGAAATTGCAAAATCATCTCGATGGTGTTCGCCGATACTAAAATAATCAAGTCCTAGTTCGTCTGCGAGTACCGCTTGGTCAACGACGTTACGTATGGTCTGAGCAGCCGAAATCGGATTGCCAGCATCGTCTTGCTGAGTATCACCAAAAGTATCAAGGCCAAATTTCAGATTATCAATGTCCATAACGCCCAAACCCTATCAGCGTTAGTTGAAAGTTCAACTAATAACTAGGGGCGCTGATATTTTGCAACCAGCACTGACTTTGCAATCATTTTTCCTTCGATTGCCTTCAATAAAACAACTTCCGTCGCTTGTGAAGGATCGAGTTTCAATTTTTCGGTTAGTGCAAAAGCTGTGATGGTGTAGTCCTTTAAACCTGAACCTTGTGAACAAGGCGGGGTGTACCCCAACTTCTTTCCCTGGAAATTCTGGCCCAGAGTTCCGATATTTGTGGCTCCTGCCGGAATGATTGTGGTGTTTGTGGGAATGTCATAAAGGATGAGATAAAAATGATTTCCAATATCGACCTCACCTGGTCGTAAAGGTCCAGGAATCGTGTCCATAATGACAGCAAGTGATTGGGCATTACTAGGAACGCCAGAAAAGGTAAGCGCTGGTGAAATTCCAAGTCCATCGCAAGTATTTGCTTTCGGCAACATACCACCATTGCTGAATTCAGGACTTCCTACAGTAAATGGCGTCGAAGCCTGAGTTGTAATTTTGGGAGCGGCAAGAATTTTTGTCCGCAAAAGAATCGTGTTTTCTAATCTCAAATCGGATGACCACACTAATGACGACGTTTGTGCCCAAGTGAAATTGAAATATCCATCTTTAACACCAACTGCAGCTGCAGTAAATTCAGTTGCGTTCTTCCATGAGGAATCTTTATAGGTTGAGGAATACCAAGATGTCGGAGCCTTCGTCACGGTCGTCTTGCAATCCAGCAGCGGATTTTTTGACTTAACACACTCCTCGTTGAGCGGAGCTTTATTAGTGACGAATACCTTCCAGGATTTATTTGTGGCAGTGATAACCTGTTTCGAATCCAATTCGCGAATTTGGGCGATGATTCCACCATCACCGATTTGTTGGTTAGGTTTTCCGATGTATTCCAAGCCTGAGGCGTTTTCTACATAATCCCGAGCCATAATTCCGATGGTGAGCGGGTAGCTGGCTTTAAAAGATATGGCATCGCTATTGAAGGAGCGTTCGGAGGCGAAGGGTGTTGAGTCCTCCCCTACTTTCTTTCCATTTACATACAAGGCGAACCAGTTATCAGCCCAGATTTCGGCGGTAAAGCTATAGATCTTGGTTGCTGCAGGCGCTGATGTAGCAGGAATAATTCCCAAGGCAAGGACTCCAGCAAGTGCTGCTCCAACCACACGTTTCACTAAGCGCTCTTCACATATGAATCGAGAATGGTTCCATCGTGTTTAACGAAATCAACTTTGATAGAACTAGATGTTGTAGTCAATTTTAGAAATCCTGAGCCACCGATTGTTTTACCGGCGACATAGCCATATTCCGCAGCAGAGCTAGTTTTCTCGCCCGGATGACTTGGTTGGGGAAGAGTCTGATAGATAATTCCATCTAATTCTTGTTTTACATAAATGTGGTCATGTCCTTTGAACACAAAATCCACGCCGTTTTTTACCAGGAGTTGATGCACGGGTAAATCCCAGCCAGGACGATTTGTTGCAAAGCCTTCTGTTCCGTCTCGATTCAAACCTCCCCACTCGTTGTACTTAGCATTCTCACTGCCTCCTCTGGATTGTGCATTTCCGTAAAGGAGATGGTGAACATATATAAACTTATGTGGAGCTTTTGAACTTTCCAGCGTCGCTTTCAGCCAGTCGTATTGGGTTTTACCCAAAGTCCATTGCCAACCATCATCTTTCGGATTTGTGGTTGTGTACGTGAAAATATCCAAGACGACATGTAACGCATTTGGACTTGTGAATGAATAATAAGCTAGATCTGGAGTTTGTGAAGGAAAATACTCTTTTCGATATTTCTTAGTATTGAAATTGCTATAGCCCAATTCTCCGTCATGATTACCTAAAGTGAAGTAGTAGGGGATATTTCCGAGAATTGCGTAATAATCTTTCATCATCTGAAAACGTGATCTAATACTTGCGTCTGATTTATCTGACAATTTATCCGTCATGAAAATGTCGCCGAGATCCATCAAGAATGCCGGTTTAGCTTTCACAATTTGACCCAGAGTCGCTTTATAGATGTCAGCTGACGAGGCTTGATCCATATGGGGATCTGCTTGAATGGCAAAAACGTATTCCTCCCCCGCTTTAGTTGTAGTTACAGAAAGTTGAGGTAGAGCGCTAAAAGTTGTTTTAGTTCCAGTCGCATATCTCGCCCGGAGATAGATTTTACTTTCTTCTTTCAAGCCTTCGATATTTATTAGCGCATTCATACCTTTTTGAACGCTTGAAGTAGCAGACTTTCCTATGTATTTTGTTTTGCTATACCCATATTCAACATACACACGTGAAGTGACAGAGCTTGTGATGGTTACGGAAATAGAAGTTGCGCTGACAGAAGACACATTCGCGCTTACAGGTGTCGCACTAGCTCCTTGTGAAATCTCAAAGGTACTAAAGCCAATCATTAAAGTTAGAACCAAGATCAATCTCATTTTGTTTCTCTTCATCGATTTCATTTTCTTGCATACACCTCAGTTCGAGTTGTTCCATCAGGATTTATAAATTCCATTGTTGCGTTTGTAAGAGTTGCGACGTATTTCATTTGATAATCAGATCCATTTAGCGAGTAAGTAAGAATATAAGAATCATTTCCAAGTCTTTCAAAACCTGTGATCGCTGCACCTCTCAACGGCGTCCCCGCGGGACGAAAGCCTTTCGTCACCGCCTGAGGATCGACTTGCCCATCAACTTCTGCTACGACACCTTTAAAACCACCGTTGATATAGGGATAAGTTTTTGTTCCATGATAGTGATATTTCTTTTTTGCACCGAAATGTCCATTGAATTCGTCAAGTCCTACCGCAACTTTCCCGTCAACTTCGGTCTCGCCATAAATTGGAAATCCGTCCAGTGCGTAAGCGATAGGAACTTTCTTCCCAGCGATTGCCTGAAGATGAAATGGCGCCATGTGGTAGTGATAATCATCGGCGCGACCACAATGACCGCCCCAATCATCCAACTCACCCGTCAAATATGCGTCTGTTCCTTTATTCGTTAAGGCATTGAAAATTGGTACTCCGTTTATCGCAACTGCGATAGCGCCCCGAAGAAAGTGATTCTTTGCAGAAATCGGGGTTTTACTTATGACCGGAGTTACGGGAATAGGCCAGGCATTCGTTCCTGTGTAGGGATGCGGTGTTGGTACTTGTTGTTGCCAGGCTTTGATTCCAACCATCATCTGATGATCCGGTATGCCATTACTCTCGACTAAGTAGTACTTACCACTCCGAAATACTTTGACTGACTTAGCAAAAGCTGAAAAACCTGGAAGTTTGGCAACAGTCGCAGCTTCCGACAAAGATTTGGGAATCAATGAATTTAGAGCAATTCCACCAATAGCAATCGCGCTAATTTGAAGCAGTCTTCTTCGACCAATTTCGTCGAGATGAGTTATTTCGTGATCATGGTTCATATTTAAGCCTTGGGACTCACCGCATACTTATGTGCAATTTCAAGATTCTTTCGTCCCGAATCTTTCGAGCGTGCCGCTAGGAAATACTCGACAGTCGCTTGTTTTGGCCCGACAGTAACTCGAACGTGTCCAGAGTTCGGAGCCTTTGTTCCTGATTTGTAAGCGGTCTCGTTGAAATACGAAAATGTGTCATCCGCTGGATTCGGCATCGATTGATAAATCAATCCATCTCGCTCTTGGGTGACGAAAATATGGTCATGACCTTGGAAGAATATGGAGACTTTGTTCTTCACCATGAGATCGTGAATCGGCAACTCCCAATTTGGTCGTTCCTTTGCGAATGTTGTGGCTCCCTTTGGATCCTTTCCACCCCACTCGTAGTCGTATGAAAGTTCGACTGCACCACGACCAGTTCCCATAACGTGATGAGCAAATACGAATTTGTATTTTGCAGTGCTTGTTTCAAGGGTTTTCTTGAGCCAGGCGTATTGTTCATCACCGATACCAATTGCCCACATATCTTTCGTTTTGCCGTTACCTGCGCCGCCCGTTGCCGTTCCTTTTTTGTTCCCTGCTCCTCCTCCACCGCCGGATGCTGGAGTGTCACCCGCTGTGTCACCAGCAACATTGTCGACCGCATTCTTAGAGTGCCAATATGGATCCAGCGTCACGAATAGCGCGTCACCCCAAGTCCAGGAGTAATAGTCACGAGGAAGTCCAACTCCGGGCACTTCTGTGGAGTTTCCTGAATAAAAAGCATCGGGCGCCGGAAGCGGGTAATACTTCAATCGAGCATTGCCAGCTAAGACCGCAGGATTTGTGACTGAACCATCAAGTAAATATGCAGCAGCCTGCTCGTGATTTCCATTGATAAGAAAAACTGGAACGCTTGCGCCAATAACGCCGAGCCAATCACGATGAGTGCGATAAATCTTTTCAACGTTAGCTTGATTCGCTTGGCCTTTGCCGATGAGTGGATCGATACTGAAATCATCGCCCATAAGAATATGGAAATCTGGTTGTTGTCCCGCAACGTTTGCCATAGTCACGTAGTAAAGCTCTGAATTAAACATCTTTCCGTTTCGTTCTGGGTGCGTATCTCCATGTACGGTAAAAGAAAAAGTTGATGCCGCTTTTTTCGCAGTAGAAAATGAATATTGTTTACCAGTCTGAAAGGTCTTTGAATTTCCCGTTGAGTATCTCACTCGGTAGTAAACCTTTGAGCTTGCCTTCAATCCTGCCAAATCAATAACCATTGGATTTCCAGGTTCGATCGCAATAGTTTGTGACTTTCCGGTGTATTTAGTCTTGGTGTATCCATATTCAACGTAAGCATTAATTTTTTCCGATGCAAGAATGCTCATTGCAATTGAATTGTTTGTTGGTCTACCAAGGATTATGTTGGCAATCGATGGAGTCGCACCGATTGCTTGTCCAATTGCCGTATTCGCAAATGCTGTTGCGGCAGCCGCCACTAGCAAAGAGCGGCGAGAGAGTGGCTTTTGAGCCCAATAATGGAGCAAGGTCTTTGAGTCGTATGACATACGAGCAAGTTACGCCGACTAGTGAAAAACGACAGACGTTTCCGGTGAGAATTATCTGTGAATTGGCCCTGTATCTGGCTATCCTCGCGAAATGAAGCGGATTCTCTATATTCCCTTCGATCATCTTCATCGTGATTTTGGGGTGCTGAAGGGCTCATGTCCAGAACATGATGTTGTGGTCCTCATTGAAAGCAAGCGAATGTGCACGGGTCGTAACTGGCACCCAGAGCGCCTCTTCTACTTGATTTCGAGTGCTCGGCATTTTGCCGAAGAACTTCGCGCTGATGGATACCAAGTTGAGTACATCAAGGCTGAGACAACTATTGATGGTCTGAAAAGTGCATTGAAAAAACACGGCAATTTACCGATTGAATGTGCTGAGCCCTCCTCTTTTCGACAATATAAAGCGCTTCTTGAATTTGGAGTCACCTTTATCCCTAATGATTTCTTCTTAACTCCCCGCTCGCTTTTCGCTGAATGGGCGACTAGCCAGAAGTCCTATCTCATGGAGAACTTCTACCGTAAACAAAGAGTGCGACTAAATATCTTGATGAACGGATCAAAACCAGAAGGCGGCGAGTGGAATTTTGATAAAGATAATCGACTACCTCCGCCGAAGAATTACCAGTGGCCTAAGTACCTAGAACATCCTCGCGACCCAATTGATAATGAAGTAGCCCAAGAGTTGGGTTACCAACCTAAGAACTACTGGACAACCACGCGAGATGGCGCGTTAAAACAATTAGATTATTTTCTTAAACATCACTTTGAGAATTTCGGGCCTTACGAGGACGCCGTCACATCCGAGAATTGGGCGCTTCATCATTCATTGTTGAGTCCATATTTGAATAATGGACTGCTTCACGCTTCGGAAGTGATTCGTGCGGCCATGAAACGATATTCAAAGGGAGACATCCCGATTTCGTCAGCTGAAGCTTTTGTCCGACAGATTATTGGATGGCGCGAATATGTGAATGGAATGTATTGGTTTTTGGGCGATTCATACCGCGAAAATAACAAGCTGGAATCGCAGATTCCTTTGCCTGATTTATACCGTGACCCAAGCAAGACCAAGATGAACTGCCTTAAAAGCACTGTTATCGATATCAATGAGCGTTCGTGGGTTCACCACATTCCGCGATTGATGATCCTTAGCAATTTCGCTCTCATTTCAGGAATAAACCCTCAGCAATTCTTGGATTGGATGAGGGAGGTTTTTGTTGATGCAACAGATTGGGTGATGGTTCCCAATGTCATCGGGATGGGTCTTCATGCAGATGGAGGAATCATGATGACAAAGCCATACGCCGCTGGAGGGGCGTACATCTCGCGTATGACGAATTACTGCAAAGGTTGCTACTTCGATCCGAAGAAGCGAACGGGTGAGAAAGCGTGCCCATTTACTACTTTGTACTGGGACTTTTTAGATCGTAATCGGGAGAAGTTCTCACGCAACCACCGCATCGCTCAACAAGTTCGTGGGCTGAATCGGCTCGACGATCTTGAGGGCGTGAGACTTCGAGCTGATGAGATACTTAAACAGTTAGAAAAAGGAGCGCTCTAGCACGCACAAATCTGGTCTTTCGGAACTCCAGCTAACGCTTCATCAATGTGTTCACCACAACCTGACCAGGTCCATTTTCCACACTTGTTACATTTTACTTTGCTGCACATGAATGCACCTTATCTTTAACCAATATTGATTTCATAAGACCAGAGGTCTAGGTCATCTAAATTAACTGGAGTAAAGCCCTTACTCTCCAAAGCTGAAGCGATTTGAGCGCGATGTTCAGTAGCATGATGGATCGATTGTGACAAAATTGTGGAGCGCCAACGCTTCACCAAATTCCCTGAGTAATTCGTGAATTCTATTTGGATGTCATCTAATTGTGCGCACTTGAGTAGCGCAGCATCTACAGCAGACACTTGTTCAGCGAGCATTTCTAAATCGGAGATTTTTTCGATCTCTTGAATGCTGGTTCCAGGAACTGCTGGTCGATTTCCACTTATGCGAAAAGCATAGTTATCGGCCGCCTCAACTATGTGGTGGAGAATCTCCGCGACAAACCAATCGGTATTTGTCGCAAATGCTTTAAGTGCGTCTTCAGGTAAGCCCTGCAGATGCTTAATCGTTTCTTGATTGGCCCACGCCATGTGCTTCAACAATCTTTCAATTCCAATAGTCATTATTTCCCTAATCTATTTATTTAAGTCGGGGTAGAAAAGCATTAGTAGATTTCTGATACTCGCTGGCTCCAGGATATTTCTTGAGTAGTATTTCATCTTCATATTTGGCCTTGTACCAAAGCAAGGAATTCAAAGTTAAGAAGACGGCAAGGCTCGTAGGGCTCATTTTTATGAGAAGAAAGCCTCCAGATACTAGGAAAAGTGCAGAATAAATCGGATGGCGGATTTTGGAGTAGATCCCACTAGTGATAAGCGATGCATTCTCTTTGCTTTCAGGCATAACAGTGAGCGAATCTCCAAGCGCACGAAAGGAGATTGCAATCAGAAGACTTCCGATTACAACGAGCGTAGATCCAACAACTAGAGAAAAAAGTGGAACGTTTTTTCTTCCCGGAGCTATCACCATAACCACCAACAACACGAATTGAAGTGTGACGATGATTCTGCCTTTCATGGGAAAACTCTATCGGACTGGCTCTCGAACATTTAGTTGAAACTTCAACTAAATTGTGTAGGATGCCCACATGAGCCAATCCCAGTTGTTGCCGGCGGATACCCACATGGGCGCTGTCACATTATGGGTAGCAAATCTCGACACGATGATTCGCTATTACCGAGAAGGCGTGGGACTTCAACTACTCAGTCATGTTGGCAATAGAGCGGTATTGGGATTTAAAGATCTAGAAATCCTCATTCTTGAGCACAAACCGCTGATGAAACATGCTTCACCTCATGAAGCTGGGCTCTTCCACACCGCGATTCTCTTCCCTTCGCAAGCAGCGCTAGCAAAAGCGGTTGCATCGGTTGCACGTCAATATCCAGGCAACTTCACGGGAAGTGCCGACCATCTCGTAAGTAAAGCCTTTTACTTCAACGATCCTGAAGGTAATGGAGTTGAACTTTACTGGGATCGGGATCGAAGTGAGTGGAGTTGGGTACATGGCTCAATCGAGATGGATACGATTTTCCTTGACCCGAATCAGTTTCTCTCTGAACACCTCACAGATTCACCGGTTGAAGAAGATAAAAAAGTTGGTCATGTTCACTTAAGCGTCGGTTCAATCCCTGCGGCTGAAGAGTTCTATGTGAAAATGCTTGGCTTTGAAAGGACTATGAGTTGGGGTAATGCAGCAATATTTGTTTCCGCGGGTGGTTATCACCATCACATGGCAATGAACACCTGGAGAAGTAAAGGTGCAGGAAAACGTCAATTAGCTTTAGGACTCGGTAAAGTTGAAATTGTTCTAGATAGCCAAGATCAAGTCTTAGAAACTAAAGATCGGCTCGATTTCTACAAATTGGATACTTCACTGGATTCTAATGTTGCAAAAGTTGAAGATCCATGGGGAAATATCATCTTCCTACAATCAAAAACTTCTCTTCCGTCCTGATCCGCCCTTGTTGAATTTATTCTGATTACGAACGCGCTTGGCGCGGTTTTTTGCGCTCTTGTGTCGCGGCATGGATGGTGTCTTTTCTTTAATTTCTTTTGTAGGGATTCCTGTTGGTTCCTTAGCTCCGGTAATACTTATTAACTTCTCATCTAGAGGCTTGATTGCCATAACCCAAGGTTCAACACCTGCACGACGAGTTATGCCTCCCACAGTGCGTTGTTCTTTATGGGTAGCAAGGGTCACGACGCGTCCGGTTTTACCAGCGCGCGCAGTTCGTCCCGAGCGATGTAAGTAATCTTTGTGATCAGCTGGAGCATCAAAATGAACAACGAGATCGATGTCATCAACGTGAATTCCTCGAGCAGCGACATCCGTTGCGACCAATACAGCTGATTCCTGATTCTTAAATCGAGCAAGGGTTCGCGTGCGAACCGCTTGAGATTTTCCGCCGTGCAAGGTGCCTACTTTGACCCCAGCGTTAGCCAAATTCAACGACAACTTGTCTGCGCCTCTCTTAGTTCGTACAAAGAAAATTGATTTTCCTTCGCGCGAAGCAATTTGGTTTGAGATATCGGCTTTATGAGCATGATCCAAAACAAATACGTAATGATCGCTCTTGGCCTTTGCACCCTCGATCTCCTTAATGGAATGAGACTTAGGTTCGTTCAGGTACTGATTGACCAGTCCATCCACACCACGATCAAGAGTCGCAGAGAACAACATTCGTTGACTGCCTTTTCGAGTCTGGTTCAGGATTTGCTTAACAACAGGGAGAAAACCCATATCGGCCATCTGATCCGCTTCATCAAGAACTGTTATTTGAAGCGCTTCAAAGCTCACTTCATCTTTTTCGAGTAGATCAATCAGGCGGCCGGGAGTTGCAACAAGTATCGATGTTGCTTTCTTCAGCGCATTAACTTGTTTTCCGTAAGGCATACCGCCGGCAATCACTACTGAGTCATGACCAATCGAGCGCGCTAATGGATGTAGTACCTCATCGATTTGTTGTGCGAGCTCGCGAGTTGGGGCAAGAACGAGTGCAAGAGGCAAGTGGGGCTTGGCGCGCTTTCCATAAATGTTATGTAGAAGAGCAAGACCGAATGCGAGAGTCTTTCCAGATCCAGTTTGTCCGCGACCCAAAATGTCGTAGCCAGCAATTGCATCAGGGATGGTCGCTGCTTGAATCGGAAATGGGACTGTAATGCCTTGGTTATAAAGAGTTCGAATGAGATCAGCATGAAGACCGAGGTCTTTAAAGGTGGTTTCTTGAACAGCAGTAAGTGATGACATGAAAATACGTACCAATCGATAGACATGTATGTCTCGTGGTGACTTGACGTATTTACGAAAAGATAAGACTTACATATAAGCGAGCTTTATGCTGCGCTTTGATTTACTTGATGCGGATGCATCGTTGATAAAGGTACAGGTAAATTCGTGAATTACCTAATTGACTCATTTTCACGCCTATCTTTGATTTATGGAGTGCTTATATCTTTTCGATTGAATTGAGCAATTGCTAGAACTAGCAAAATTACGCCTCCAACAAGGAGTTTAAGATTTCCTGCTGTATCAACACCGTTGAACAACGGCTGTCCACCGAGTCCCCACTCCATGGGGTTATAAGGAGTAATGGGATCAAAATCATCGACCAGCGCAGATAATGAATAAATCAAGAAAGCAATAAGCGAAAGTCCAGTCACCACTCCGATCGCCGATCCTTTATGACGACTAAATGCTCCGACTAAGAAAGCTACGCCGGTAAAAAAGATTCCGAGTGAAATACTCGACAAAGTTGCTGCAAGTAGCTTTGCTGTATCTATCTTCATTTCCACTGGATTCTTCAGAATGAGAATGTTTGCAACCGCCAAGAATGAAAGCGCAACTACTACAGTGATCGTCGCTGCTATTTTGGATAACAAGATTCGAGTTCGCGATATTGGCAATGTTATGAGAATGTCTGCCGTTCCTTCATCTTCTTCCTCGGCTGTAGCGCTCGCTCCCCATGTAGCACCGACTGCAATAAGGACAAGTGGAACCATCATGCTGTATAGCTCAGTACTGAGAAATCCAGGACCAGATGTGTAGTCCTGCATTCGAAAAATCTTTCGAATTGCTTCTGGATAAGAATCGAGAAAACCTTGGAGCGCGGCCGAATTCTCACGAATACTTGGGTAAATGGACATCTGAATGGAAACTAATAAAACCAACGTTAGTGACCACGCGAGCAAAGTTCGCCAGTGGTCCCACCAAGTTTTTAAATAAAGAGTAATCATGGCGCACTCACAAGTCCCAAGAAGATTTCTTCTAGTGAAGATTCCTCGGTTCGAACTTGATTCACGCCAAGTTCTACTGCCCGCTTCAAAAGTTCATTCTCGGAACCGGTTACTACACAGGTAAGAGAGCCATCCATTGCCTGAATCTCTTTGATATTTGGAACTTTGAGGAAATCACTATTGTGAATTGGTTTATCAAAGAACAACTCGACCTTTCGTCGCGCTTTAGCCTTCAGCGCCGAAATCTCATCAACCACCACAATTCGTCCTTTATCGACAATTGCAATGCGATCAGCTAAATGCTCGATTTCACTTAGAACATGCGATGACAAGATGACGGCCGCTCCCCTGGCTCGAGCCTCATTCAGCATCACTTCAAACTCGCGTTGAACGAGAGGATCAAGTCCACTTGTTGGCTCATCGAGAAAGAAGACTTCCGGAGAATGCATGAATGCCTGAATCACGCTTATTTTCTGTCGGTTACCTTTTGAAAGATCATGGATATGGTCATCAAGTTCAAGATCTAGTCGATTCGCGTATTGGTTGATTTCTTTCTCAAGTTCAAGTTTTCGCATTCGCGCAATAAAATGTAAGTAACCACGAGCAGTGAAACGGTCATAAGTCGCTGCAATACCGGGAAGGTAACCAATCTTGCGCTTTAACTCGATATCTGGAACCAGCGCATTTACTCCGAGGATTGTTGCGTTACCGCTAGTTGCTTTGATTAAGCCCAATAGAGTCCGAATGGCCGTCGTTTTGCCAGCCCCGTTTGGTCCAAGGAATCCCATGACTTCACCATGGTGGACATCGAATGAAACCTCTGTGATTCCTCGAGTCGCTCCGTAGTTCTTCGTTAATTTATTGAGGCTAATGGCAATATGCGAACTCATTAGTCAAGAATTTCTTAGACTACCCACCGCTAAGTCTCGAAATATTCGCCTCTCACACACGAGAGTGCTTTAAAAACAAAGCTTTATTTAAATCGCGCGTGAACTTCTTCCATATATTCCGGATCCAAGAATCGAGGACTCCATGGTTCGGATATGTGGTCGCCATCCCAACCTGGGATGACATGGAAATGAATGTGGAAAACGCTCTGCAAACCTGCTGTTCCATTACATTGCAGAATGGTAATTCCGTCAGCTTTCAACTTCTCTTTGACGATATTTGCGACTTTTTTAGTGGCTACTGCAAGTTCTCGTAGCGTTTCATCGGGAGTTTCATGAATATTCTCGAAATGTGATTTTGGGATTACCAGAGAATGGCCATCCTTAGCTTGTGTGCGATCAAGAAAACTTACGAAATTTGCATCTTCATAGACTTTCCAGGAATCGAGATCTCCTGCGACAATCTTGCAGAAAACACAGTTGCTAGTCATGGCCCAATAGTAATGCAAGCCGAAGGTAGACAACTGGGAGTTGATTCCTCCCAATTGATGCATTCACTATCGCGTCTAATTCAAGTTCTTATCCGCCCAAATACATATTGCGTCGTAATGAAATTTCCCCAAGCCTTCAGCAACGCCTTCATAAGAGTCTCGATATGGGGACGGGAGTACATAGCTCATAGCTAATGATTTGTACGCTTCTTTGGTTGGCGTCCAAAACTGAGAGCAAAACTCAAAATGACGCTTGACAAGCGATTGCACCGATTCGTCAGATACTGATATCCCAGATTTCATCTTCTCAGCAAATTCGGTAGTCAATTCGCCGAATACTTGAGTGAATTCCTTAATCTCTTCCGGAGTATAGTTATTTTGATATTGCTCGGCATGAATTCCAAACTTCATATCCGTATCTTAATTCCTACAGAATCTTGGAAGAAGAGTCGCCCTATAAGCCGGATTCTGTCGAGAATCACCATCCATCTAGATCTGTAATCACTTACAGATTCAAGCAACCTACCCGGTGACTCGTGTGGGCACACTCAAACGCCACCTGCATGGTCTTGCTCCAAGTTGGGTTTACCTAGCTACGCATATTGCTACACGTACTGGTGGTCTCTTACACCACCGTTTCACCCTTACCACTCTCTAGTGAACTAAAAAATGGCGGTTTACTTTCTGTTGCACTGGTCCCGCGGATTGCTCCGGGTGGGAGTTACCCACAACTTTGCCCATTGGAGTCCGGACTTTCCTCGGTGTTATGGATGAATCCATATCAACGCGGTGATCCGGGCAACTCTTCTTGAAAGGAATCATACTTTGAAAATTGTGGCGTTGTCACCCGAGTTCCTCTAGGGTGCTACACATGATTCAAACAGTTGACGCAGATTTCTTGGCTTTGCCACTTGACTCGGTTTCCAGCGCCGCGATTGCTTCTGCACAATCTATTGGTGCATCACATGTTGACGTAAGAATTGAGAGAACGAGAACTGGTTATCTCTCGTTACGTGATGCAAAACCTGAAACCCAGAGCGATGAAACGAATTTTGGAATTGGTGTGCGCGTGATTGTTAATGGCGCATGGGGATTTGCATCGTCACCAGATGTTTCCGTTGATTCTGCTACAAAGTTAGCTCATACCGCTGTGGCAATGGCTAAAACCTCAAAGCCTCTCTCAACTGAAGAGATTGCTCTGGCTCCTGAACCTGTGTATTCAAAAAAGAGTTGGGTTTCTGCTTACGAAATAGATCCTTTTCACGTTTCAGATTCAGAGAAGAAAGAGCGATTAGCTTCACTGAGTTCCAAACTCTTATCGTCAAAAATTGTCAATCACACAAGTGCACACACAATGTATGTGAAAGAACAGAAACATTACGCAGACTCTGCAGGAACCAGCACTACTCAACAACGAGTTCGAGTTCAAACTCAGATTGAAGCAATTTCAATTGGCGCGCATGGATTTGAGTCGATGCGGACGCTCGCCCAACCCGCAGCCTATGGATGGGAGTGGATGGGAAATTCCATCTGGAACTGGGATTCTGAAATAGACCAACTCCCAACACTTCTCGATGAGAAAGTAAAAGCGCCTTCCGTGGAACCTGGTCGGTATGACTTACTTATTCATCCCTCAAATCTCTGGTTGACGATTCATGAATCTATCGGACATGCCACTGAACTAGATCGAGCCATTGGTTACGAAGCGAATTACGCAGGAACCTCCTTTGCGACTCCGGACAAACTTGGAACTCTTAAATATGGATCTGCCCTGATGAATGTCACAGGTGATCGCAATACAGAACATGGATTGAGCACGGTCGGTTGGGACGATGAAGGTGTCGCTGCACAGCGCTGGGATATCGTCAAAGACGGCGTACTGGTGGGCTACCAATTAGATCGTCGTATTGCTGCCCGCGTGAATCAATCTCGAAGTAATGGTTGTGCTTTCGCTGACTCTCCGGCTCATGTACCAATCCAGCGAATGCCTAATGTCTCGCTACAAGCCAATCCACAAGGACCAACTCTTAATTCGTTAATCGAATCAGTAGAAGATGGCATCTATATCTTGGGTGACAAATCCTGGTCAATCGATATGCAGAGATACAACTTCCAATTCACTGGTCAGCAATTCCATCGAATTAAAAATGGGAAAATTGTTGGTCAGCTCAAGGATGTTGCTTATCAAGCAACAACCACAGATTTCTGGGGCGCTATGAAAGCTGTTGGCGGTCCATCTACTTACGTACTTGGTGGCGCATTCAATTGCGGTAAAGCGCAACCTGGTCAAATCGCTGCTGTAAGCCACGGTTGCCCGGCCGCAGTATTCGACAAGATCAATGTCCTCAATACAGTTGCGGAGGCTGGCAAATGATTTCAGCACAAGATCTGATTGAGAAAATTCTCTCTCGCTCCACAACTGATGACTGCATCGTTGTCGTCAAAGATAAAACACAAGCTAACTTAAGATGGGCAAGCAGCACTCTCACAACTAATGGAGTAATACAAGAAAGAAGCGTTACCGTCATTGCGTTTATTGCGATGAATGAATCGATGGCAGCTGGCGCAGTAACTCGCACCAATGTAGATGAAAGTGATGTTGATGCTCTTCTCTCTGAGGCCAAAGCAGCAGCGCTTGCTTCGGGGCCAGCTGAAGATTACGCACCACTTGCCAGAGATGTTTCCTTTGGCGATTGGCGCGCTCCCCACAATCCAACGGGGCCAGATGTATTTGCGAAATTCGCACCTGAGCTAGGCGAAATGATGCGTCGTTCTCAAAGCGATGCAATCGAACTTTTCGGCTATGCCGAACATACACACCAAACAATCTGGGTTGGTTCTAAAGGTGGCATGAGACTTCGACACGATTCTCCAGTCGGCCGCGTTGAAATGACTGGTAAATCTCATGCACGTTCACGTTCCACATGGGATGGAATTGAAACCCATGATTTTGCAAATGTTTCGGTAGCAAATATTGATAAGAACATCCGCCAACGCTTGGCATGGCAAGAGAAAAAGATTGATCTGCCTGCTGGACGATATGACACCGTCTTACCTTCAGGCTCTGTTGCCGATTTATATGTTTACATGATGTGGGTTTCTGGGGCGCGTGATGCCTTTGAAGGCCAGAGCGTTTTCTCTAAGATAGGTGGAGGAACTCGCGTTGGAGAAAAACTTTCTAATGTAGCACTCCAACTCTTCAGCGATTCTTCTCACCCACAACTTTCAGGAGCGCCATTCGTCTCTGCTTCAGCCAGTAGCCCGTTCACATCAGTATTTGATAACGGTCAGAAACTACCAAGGGTTGATTGGTTCTCCGAGGGTGTTCTGCAATCTCTGGTTCAAACAAGAGCAAGTGCCAAGTTAACTTCGTTGCCTTATACGCCGATTGGTGACAACTTGATTATGAGCGTTGAAGGCGGACAAGGCTCACTTGAAGATCTTGTGAAAAAAGTTGAACACGGACTATTGCTCACAACGCTCTGGTACATCCGAATGGTTGACCCAAATTCGCTATTGCTCACCGGTCTCACTCGTGATGGCGTGTACTACGTTAAAAATGGTGAAGTTCAAGGTGCCACAAATAACTTCCGTTGGAACGACTCCCCCGTTAGCTTGCTTTCGCGAATTTCTCACGCTGGTACGAGTGTATGGACACAACCTCGTGAATGGGCAGGCGATGTCACAAACATGGCAGTCCCACCTTTGGTTTTCAAAGATTTCAATATGTCGACTGTGAGCCCAGGTAACTAACTCTCAATTGAATTAACGGAGATGGCCTCGTTCATTGCTGGAGCGGACTGCCATCAATAAATCTGATGGCCATATTGAGATTGTTGAAATACTGCATGGTGAAACATCTATGTTGAAAATCGCAGTTGAATCGACCTTCATTGCCGCCGCTAACGCAGTCTTAATAATGCCATTATGAGTGACTACACAAACTTTCTTTCCAGGATATTCATCGACCAGTCCAAGTAATCCTTGGAGTGCACGAGCCATTGCTGATTCATATGACTCACCCTCAGGTGGCGCATATGAGGTGCTTGCCAGCCAATGCGCATATTCTTCTGGAAATGCTTCGCGTACTTCATCAATCGACATTCCATCCCAAACGCCAAATGAACATTCAGTCCAAATAGCATCCACACTTACGGGCAATCCAGTGGCTTTCGAAATTATTTCCGCAGTTTGACGAGTGCGTTGTAATGGAGATGTAATCAGCGCATCTGGTTGAATTTTTGCAATTTCTTGAGCGACGAGATCTGCTTCCATTAATCCTTTTGCCGTGAGTGCGGGATTGAGAGGGCCATCCCCCGAAAATTTTCTAAATGGCGTTAAGGGCGTTTCGCCGTGGCGCACTAAGTAAATTGTTGTGGGCACTTCACTCGAAATTAATCGTTCAGTCAGATAGTTCAATTGAATAGGCTCTTTAGCACTTTCGATGACGCCATCAAGTGCTTCGTTTACTAATCGATCTGCGTGCGTATTTGATTCACGCGGAACCCAGACAAATTTCAGAAGTTCATGGGCATGAATTTTTTTTGCCTGTAGGGCTAGTTCACGCATTTCTGGGTGGCGAATTTTCCATTTTCCACTCATCTGCTCGACTACTAGTTTGCTATCTAAACGAACTTCAATGTGTGCATTTGGATCAATGTCATGGGCTGCTTCAAGACCAGCAATAAGGCCGCGATATTCCGCAACGTTATTGGTGGCAATGCCAATTTTTCCCGATACTTCAGCGAGAACTTTCTCGCCTTCAAACACAGCTGCTCCGTAGGCTGCGGGGCCGGGGTTGCCTCGGGAGCCTCCATCTGCAGTAACAACTAACGTACGTGTCATCGCTACATTCTCACCAAGATGCGACGACACTCTTCGCAACGAACAACTTCATCGTCCGGGAGCGCATTGATTTTGCTTAGGTCCGCGGCATTGATCGTGAGATTACAACCTTGGCATTGGCCGGCATGAAGTCGAGCAGCTCCAATCCCATCGGCGCTTGTGCGAATTTTCTCGTACAGGGCTAGTAACTCCGGTTCGCATTCGTTTGCTAAAGCAGAGCGATCGCTAGAGGTTGAGTTCTTTGCGCGAGTGATCTCTTCCAGAGCCGCATCTTTTTCGCGAGAATATTTAATGACTTCTTCATGAAGTCCGTCGCGTTCCTTGGCCAGCGAAGTAATTCTTTGATCTAGAGCTTCGATTCTTACTAAGACTTCTAACTCAATCTCCTCTAACTCTGCACGTCTTTTTGCTAAAGACCCAATTTCATGTTGAAGCTGTTCCAACTCCTTTGGAGAACCCTGACCTGAGGCTAACCTTTTTTCATCTCGTTCTATGCGCGAGACAACTTGCTCAACATCTATTTCAGACTTTGAAAGCTCATGTTTGATATCGCTTTTTTCTGTTTCAGCAGCAACACATAAGTCGCGGGCAGTTGCAAAAGCAATAGTTTTCTCGTCAAGAATTCGTGAGACTGGAAGATTCTTGGCTTTGTGATCTAATTGAATAAGCGAAGAATCGAGCGCTTGTAGCGCTAGTAGTTTCTCTTGAGCCGATTTTGAAGCTTTCATCACTGCCCTACTTTAGGCTAACTCTCAGACTTCTATCGTTCGCGTAAATCATCGCTTTCACTTACCCTTGAGTCACTTATGAGATTTCGCGCACGATTCGTTTTCTTTGCACTTATTGCAACCCTTGCGCTGTCTCCTGCCGCTCACGCAAAGGCCCCGGTCCCAGGAGCGAAATGTACGAAATGGAAGATCACTCAGATTCACCAGGGCAAAAAATTCACCTGTATTAAATCTGGCAAGAATTTGGTTTGGAGTAAGGGCGTAGTGATCAAAATTGCCGCAACCCCAACGCTAACTCCCTCACCCACTCCAACAGCAACAACCACACCAACTCCGACTCCAACTCCGACTCCGACTCCCTCACCCACTCCAACTCCAACTCCAACAACGGTGACGTACACGATGGAACAAGTAAGAGCAAATAACTCCAGTGCGAAATGCTGGTCAGTTATCGATGGAAATGTTTACGACCTTACTCGCTGGATTAATTCACATCCCGGCGGTGCAGGCGCAATTCGTGCATTATGTGGAGTAGATGGTACGAATTCGTTTAATGGCCAACACGCGAATCAAAGTAGTCCAGCACAACGTCTAAATTCTTATCTACTTGGCCCTCTTACAAAGTAATTTATTTCTTTAAACTTTTCAGGTTTAGTGCAATCATTTTGTGTAACAGCTTCTCATCTACTTTCCAATCCACAGGAACTTGAACCGTTTTCTTATTGACCTTGTATTCGACTAAGTCCTTTTTCATATCCTTCAAAACCGTAGCATTGAATGGTGCTATCAAAATATGATTTTTTAAAACCGAAAGACCAAATAAGTAGGCCTTGTCTTTTTTCAGCATGGGCTGGTTCCAAGCAATGACCAGCTCTAGTTTTGGATATTTCTTATTAATAACCCTAAAAATTTTCTTCACGGTTTTTTGTTTCACGGGATCAAGCTTCTCTAGGAACGAATCAAAATTGTCGAATCGTCTAGAACTCTTCGACCCTCGAGAGTACATAACAAGCGCATTTGCGTGTGCCTGACTAAAACCATGCTCTTCTCGGAGAAATGCGATTTGTTCGGGGTATTTACGATCAGCAAGATCTTTCATAATGCCAAACCAATATTTCATAGGCTGGCCGTATTTAGCTTCTATCTTCGGGAAGTGAGAAGCGCGATCGTGATACTTAGGAGGCAACTATCTATTTCCTGCGGGGCGATGACCACAACCTTGGGGCTTTGAACAGCAGCAGGTGCAATTATCTGGTGGGCAACCACACGGACACTTGAAATCTGAATCTGACATTTTTAATCCTTATCAATCAAGCTTGTGAATCCCCATCCCCACGCCAAACAGAGAAGGAACACTCCAAGGACATACAGAAAAGTACCCATGCCAGAACTCTACTTCAAGGCTGACTTTCTGATGAGGCGCATGAGGGTAAATTTACTTCGTGGCGATATCCAAAAAATCTGCGGCCAATGCTATTTACAACAGGGCCCCGCAACCACATAAAAAAACGATGCTCGCAATGCGGAAAACGATATTAAGCATCGTTCCCGAAGCCGAAGAAGTGGTGAGCTACGGAATGCCTGCTTTTAAAGTCGATGGAAATATCGTTGCTGGAATATTGCATGCGAAAAACCATGTCGGTTATTACCCATTTAGTGGGTCAATAGTGAAGCTTTTCCCACAAGAATTGAAGAATTACTCCACAACCAAAAGTGCCATTCACGTTCCAGTTGATAAACCACTGTCGAAGACCTTATTAAAGAAATTAATTAGGGCTCGTATTTCTGAGTGCCCAATTAAGACCGGACAAATAGATATTTCTAAGTATTCGAAATTGGATCAATATTGGAAATCTATAGGTGTCGCCGCCCCAGCCCGACGTGGCTTAGTTGATAACAAGCTTTTCACCCTCACGGATCTTAGAAAATGGACCCGAAAAGATTTTATGCATATCCATGCAATGGGACCAAAGGCATCCCAATTGATTATCAAGGAGATGCGACGCAAGAAGATAACATTTAAAGGATAGAGCTTTGGAATTTAGGTGCTCTGGAAGAGTTTTTGAGTGGCGGGGTCCGGCTCCGTTTTACTTTGTATCAACTTCTCCTCAACTCTCGGCACGCATTCGCGAACGATCTCGAGCTTTATCTTATGGATGGGGCGTAATTCACATCCACGGAAAAATTAAGGGCATTACTTTCCAAACTGCAATCATTCCTAAAGAAGGCGTGTATTTCATTCCATTAAAGGATGCTGTACGTAAAGCACTCAAGATTGAATTGGATGACAGAGTCACAGTCGAGTTTGACCTCGGTAAAGAATAAGAAATAGCGCTGTATATTTCTCTTATGGAATTAACTACGTGTCTTTGGTTCAACGGGAATGCCAGACAAGCAGCAGAGTTTTACACAAGTATCTTTCCCAACAGTGAATTAGCAGATAATTGGATTGCTCCAACAGATACTCCAGGCAATAAGCAAGGTGAAGAAATAGTCGTAAACTTCAAGATTTTTGGGCGTCCATTTATCGGATTGAATGGTGGGCCACAATTCACTTTTTCAGAGGCAGTCTCACTTCAAATTCCATGTAGTAACCAAGATGAAATCGATCGATATTGGGATTTGCTGACTGCAGATGGCGGCCAGGAAAGTCAATGTGGATGGCTTAAAGATAAATTTGGGTTTTCTTGGCAGGTCATTTCGCCAGAGATGAATCAATATCTTGGGGGTAGTGATCATGAAGGTGCGCAACGCGCCACTCAAGCAATGTTGGGAATGAAGAAGATTAATCTTGCAGAAATGCGAATGGCGTACTTGGGTAATTAATACCCACAAGAGAGGGGGCTACCAATGAAATTTAGACAGATCGGATTGCGCATTTCAGATCTAGATCGTGCCGTGGCCTTCTATTCCAAACTTTTAGAGAGCGAAGTTATTGCACGGTTTGATAGCCCTGGTTTTGCTTTTTTGATCTCGACGGAGTAAGGCTCTTCCTTGACGTGAATGCTCCAAAAAGCGCTGTCTATCTGGAAGTTTCTGATGTACGAAAGAAGATTGAGGAATTGAAGAATGTTGGAATAAAGGTCGTCGGCGAGCCTCATGTCGTTTTTCCGGATCCGCAGGGAATATTTGACCGTCCCGGAAACGAATGGCTGGCATTTATTGAAGATTCAGAAGGAAATATGGTTGGGCTCATGAGTCGAGAAATACCGTAAGAAGATCTAACACTTATCGGAAGGAATGAAACACATATGACTACACAAATGGTTGATGGACTTAATTGGCTTGGAATCCTTGTCGCATTTCTGTTTTCTTTCATAAGTGGCGCTCTCTGGTTCGGCCCTAAGACTTTCTATCCCGTCTGGATGCGAGCACGAGGCATCGCTTCTGGTCAGCTAACAAATCAGCAAAATAAGCCAGTTCTTCTCTTCGGAGGAACACTTGTCGGAATACTGGTTCAGACCCTGACTCTCGGATTTATCATCACAAATCTTCAGCAACACCAAGCAGACTTTGACGTAATAGATGGAGCTTTCGTAGGTTTTGCATTGGGCGTGGGTATTGCCGCTTTTGCATCACTATCCCACCGACTCTTTGGTGGTGAATCACTTAAAGTTTGGATAATCGAAACTGCAAATGACGCAATTAACTTAACCGTTGCCGGCGCCATCATTGCTTTCTTTAACTAATTGAACTATCGAATATAAGGGCGAAGCTCGACCTTGCGATTGCAGCAGTAGGAACCTTCCATTGCCAAATCGTGAGCTTGAGCTTCTGAATCTGCTTCGATAAGCCAGAAACCGCTGAAAAATTCTGGTGCATCAAAGAGCGATCCGGGCTTTACTTCACCTTTGTTATTTCGATTATCGATAAGAGTTGCTTTAGAACCCGGTTGAATCCCCGCAGCAGTAATCCAGTGGCCATTGTTCTGAAGTTTTTCGTTGAACGCATCAATTTTCTGCATCTCGTCAGGACTTGCCGGATTATTGGGACCATCTATTACAAAGATTATAAAACGCATAGGGAAATCTTAATTGGCCAGATATTCTGCTCGTATGAAAACAGGGATATTGGGTATTACCCTTCTATTAACTATCTCTCTTATCCCAGCTCACTCCGCCACTCCCCCTAAATCAGGGTTAACGTGTACAAAACAAGGCGCCACAAAGACCTATCAGGGAAAGAAATACACCTGCATTAAATCCGGCAAGAAATTAATTTGGGATAAGGGTGCGTCAGTTGCAAAACCGATTGCGGCTCCTATCGCCTCTCCAACTCCTACTCCTTCTCCTACTCCTACTCCTACTCCTACTCCGCAAAAAGTTGTTTTTACTCCTTGGGCTTCGAGTTTTGAAACCAGATTGATGACTCAGACCGCTTTGGAAGCCACGAGCTCTTATTTTGGAAAGGTAACTCCTAGTAACAATTATGAGTTGATTATCGATCCACTCATAACGAATTCTGATCGAATTTGGATCACCTCCGCTCTTGATTACGCAAACGGTCTATTTAAAAATATTCCCCGGGAGAAAGTAAAAGTATTTCTTGGCACTACACATTCTTGGTCTAAAAAAACTCTCTCGTCGGCTGGACTCTGGATTGGCGATCCCAATGGAGAATTTCCTTGCAGCCAAGGAATAAATGACGCGTATTGCGCTGAGAAGAATCTAGTTCTTCTCATTTATAGCGATATATATGCGCCGAACTCACAATATCGATGGGATTTTGGTCGACGTTCAACACCAGCACATGAAATTTTCCACACTGTCCAATTTGCATTGGCTGGACCAAATGTCGGTAATGATCCTTTCAACCCTAATCCAATACATATTCCTCGGTGGTTAATGGAGGGAAGTGCCAATTATTTTGGATTTTATGTTGCAGACCGACTTGGATTTGATGTGTATCAGACCGGTAGAGATCAACAAGTAAACAATAATCCTGCTTATAGAACTATCGTTCCGCTTTCGCAATACGACAACTTCACATCTGATCCCTATGGGATAGGTCAAGCCGCTTCTGAATACTTAATTGCATCTGTTGGGTTTGAGAAATTCCTTAATATCTGGAAATTCACCAAGTCCGAGTCGAGTTTCGTTGAAGGTTTCAAGAAGGCTATCGGTTTGTCGATCGAGGATTTCTACACAAAATTTGAAGCGGCACGTGGATCATTGCGCATTGGTTCGTAAGAATTTGCAGAAAGAATCGAAGCTTGACACAGCCATGAAGTCTTTGAGACTACGGCGATTTTGACTTCCTAAGGATAAATCTGGTGGGCGCTGAGGGTTTTGAACCCCCGACCTACTCGGTGTAAACGAGCCGCTCTACCGCTGAGCTAAGCGCCCTTTCAAAATGCGTGCGCAGTCTATAACGAGGCTAGCGCTGTTTTGTAATCGGCGAGATTTCGCGCTTCCGCAGGGCTATTAACAACGCTCCAGCGCACGATTCCTTGCTTGTCAATCACAAAAGTTCCGCGTAGCGCTAAACCGCGCTCTGCGTTGAAGACTCCGTATTTTGTTGCAGTTGCGCCATGTGGCCAAAAATCGGAGAGCAGTGGGAAGTTATATCCCTCTTTTTCGGCGAAAACTTTCTGGGTGAACATCGCATCACATGAGATGGCAAGAAGTTCTACATTGTCATTCTGGAAAACGGAGAGATCGTCACGTAGCGCACATAGCTCGCCAGTGCATGTACCGGTGAATGCAAATGGAAAAAAGACAACTACGACATTCTTCTTGTCCTTGAAAGATGACAGTGAAACCTTTTCACCAAATTGATTGGGAAGTTCAAAGTCAGGTGCTTCTTGGCCGATTGAGATTGTCATTATTTTCTTCCGCTCTTTCTGGCAACAAGTCGTGTTGCAGTCCAATCCTTCGATGCCGGAATAGTAGATGTCAGACTCAATCCAGCAGTCTGTGCTGAATCTTGAATGTCGCTTGGTTCAACATGTCCGTCCCGACCAACTTTTGGAGTAAGCAACCAAATTGGTCCGCTCTCTGAAAGATATGTCAGACAGTCAACAAGTTCATCTATGAGATCACCGTCATCTTCGCGCCACCACGTGATGACTGCGTCGACAACTTCTTGGGAATTCTCATCGAGAAGCTCGGTGCCAGTGGTTTGTGATATTTCTTTTCGAATTGCCTCATCAGCATCTTCGCCAAAGCCACGTTCGAGAACGAGAAAGCCCTTTTGGATTCCCATACGGGATGCCAGTTGACCTGGCCCCACCGGGGTACTCAATGCCTTCTCCTTAACTCTCAAATACCGAAACGAGTAGGAGAAGTCCACACTTCCACGGCTTAATCCGCAACTCCGCGCTATTGGTATCGCTGGTCAATCTCACACGCGCCGATTTCGCGCTTATAGCCTTGAGGCGGAAAGATAGCCCCGTGAGTCAGAACGAGATTAACTCCCTCCAGGACCTCCACGTCGATCAACTCATCGATATCAATCCTGAAGAGACTGCCGAATGGCACCAATCCCTCGACTCCCTTATGCAGCATGCCGGCCCTGCCCGTGCTCGTTATCTCATGCTTTCCCTCTTCAAGCGAGCGCACGAAAAAAACATCGATCTTCCAAACCTGCGGCTCACCGATTACATGAACACGATTCCGCCGGAGAAAGAGCCGAAATTTCCTGGTGATGAATTCTTAGAGCGCCGAATTCGCGCCTACATCCGTTGGAACGCAGCAATCATGGTGCATCGTGCACAACGACCTGGAGTTGGAGTTGGTGGACACATTTCAACTTTTGCTTCATCAGCTGCGCTGTACGAAGTTGGATTTAATCATTTCTTCAAAGGTAAAGATCATCCTGGTGGCGGTGACCAAATTTTCTTCCAAGGTCACGCATCCCCAGGAATGTATGCCCGCGCTTTTCTCGAGGGACGTTTAAGTGAGCATCAACTTGATGGTTTCCGTCAAGAACTCTCCCACTCTGGTGGCGGACTTTCATCGTATCCACATCCACGACTAATGCCAGAATTCTGGGAGTTTCCAACTGTGTCGATGGGACTTGGCCCCATCAATTCGGTTTATCAAGCGCGCTTTAATCGTTACCTACACAATCGCGGAATTAAAGACACGTCTCAACAACAAGTGTGGGCTTTCCTTGGTGATGGCGAAATGGATGAACCAGAAAGCGTTTCAGCGCTAACGCTCGCAGCTCGCGAAAATCTAGATAATTTGACTTATGTAATTAACTGCAATTTACAGCGCCTTGATGGTCCGGTTCGTGGAAACGGAAAGATTATTCAGGAACTTGAAGCTCTCTTTACTGGTGCGGGTTGGAACGTCATCAAAGTTGTGTGGGGACGCGAATGGGATCCTCTCTTTGCGATGGACAATGAAGGTGCGCTCGTTGATTTAATGAATAAGACTCCAGATGGAGATTTCCAAACGTACAAAGCTGAAAATGGGAAATTTGTCCGCGATAACTTCTTTGGACGTGATCCACGAACTGCAGCCATGGTCGCTAATTGGAGCGATGACGATATTTGGAATCTCAAGCGTGGCGGACATGACTATCAGAAGCTTTATGCGGCTTATCAATCAGCGATGAACCATAAAGGACGCCCTACGGTGATTTTGGCAAAAACCATCAAAGGGTGGACTTTGGGATCGCATTTCGAAGGTCGAAATGCAACTCATCAAATGAAGAAATTAAAAATGGATGATCTCCAGGCGCTACGTGATCGTCTCTACCTCGATATTCCAGATGAGAAGCTAGATGAGAAATTGCCACCATATTTCCATCCCGGAAAAGAATCACCCGAATATCAGTACATGATGGAACGCCGTAGTTCTCTTGGTGGATCACTACCAAAACGTCGCGCAATGTCAAAACCATTGCCACAACCTGATGATTCACATTTTGAAGTGACTCGACGTGGCTCTGGTCAACAAGAAGTCGCAACCACGATGGCATTTGTTCGACTATTAAAGGACTTAACCAAGGTTGAAGGTCTTGGACATCGAATCGTTCCGATCATCCCTGATGAGGCCAGAACTTTTGGAATGGATTCACTATTCCCAACAATGAAGATCTATTCGCCTCATGGACAGCAATACACGGCTGTGGATCGCGAACTGATGTTGTCTTACAAGGAATCAACATCTGGAGTCATTCTTCATGAAGGAATCAACGAAGCAGGTTCGACCGCTTCCTTCACGGCTGTTGGAACTTCCTATTCGACTCATGACGAACCGATGATTCCTATCTATATTTTTTATTCCATGTTTGGCTTCCAACGTACTGGCGATGCATTCTGGGCGGCGGCCGATCAAATGGCGCGTGGATTTGTTATGGGTGCAACAGCAGGTCGAACTACTCTCAATGGAGAAGGTCTTCAACATGAAGATGGCCACTCCCAACTTCTTGCCTCAACAAATCCCGCTGTTGTTGCTTATGACCCTGCATATGCATTCGAAGTTGGACATATTGTTCGCGACGGTCTCAAGCGAATGTATGGAGAAAATAGTGAGAATATTTTCTATTACCTCACTGTTTATAACGAACCTTACGTTCAGCCAGAAGAGCCTGAAAATCTTGATGTTGATGGGTTACTTAAGGGCATTTACCTGTTTTCCAAGAGTGCAAAATCAGGACGAAAGAAGCGTCGCGCAAATATCTTGGCCTCAGGCGTTGCTGTCAATTGGGCTATAAAGGCCCAGAAACTTCTCGCCGAAGATTGGAAAGTACAAGCAAATGTATGGAGCGTAACTTCCTGGAATGAACTTCGTCGTAATGGACTAGAAGTCGATCGCCATAATCTCTTGAATCCAACTTCCAAGAAAAAGGCGTATCTCACTGAGAAACTTGAAGGTTATGATGGAAGCGTTGTAGCAGTTAGCGACTTTATGCGCACGGTCCAAGATCAAATTTCTCCCTGGGTTCCTCAAGAATTCTCATCACTAGGAACCGATGGATTTGGACTCTCTGACACACGTGGCGCTCTTCGACGTCATTTCAAAGTCGACGCCGAATCCATAGTTGTTGGTGTACTTGCTCAATTAGCAAATGAAGGAAAAATTTCACCCAAAGTTGTTCAAAAGGCCATTGAGAAATATCAGCTCACAAGCGTCACTGCTGCAGATCCTGGAAATACTGAAGGATCGGGATGATAGGTCGCTTTCCAATCCTTGATATTTCCCCTGTAACATATTTCGGCGGGGAAATCATTGGTGCGAAGGCGATACCAAATGAAGAAATTGCGATCTCAGCAACAATTATTCGCGAAGGTCACGATTCATTTATTGCTCATGTTGTATTAATTGATCCACGCGGAAAAGAAATCTCTCGTACTCCAATGCGTGAGATTTGGCCTCACAGCAACCGATTCGAAGGCCGAGTCCGACCAACCACTCAAGGCCGATGGCACTTCTATATTGAGGTTACTGCGGAGAATCCTGGAGATTTTAAGAAGACTCTCACTAGTCTTAGTGAAAGGTTTCCGATTGATGTTGAGTGCGACCGTGCGCTAATAGGAAGTTGGTATGAATTCTTTCCGCGTAGTGAAGGTGCGATAAAAAACTCTGATGGAACAATCACCAGCGGTACTTTCAAAACAGCTGCCCAACGTATTCCTGCCGTAGCGGAGATGGGCTTTGACGTTTTGTATCTGCCCCCCATCCATCCCATCGGCTATTCACACCGCAAAGGCAAAAACAACGCTCTTGAGGCAAAATCGTCTGATCCCGGTGTTCCTTGGGGAATTGGAAATGCAGATGGTGGACATGATGCAATAAATCCAGAACTAGGTTCGATGAAAGACTTTGAAGATTTTCTCAAGGTTGCGAAAAAGAACAAGATTGACGTTGCTCTCGACTTAGCTCTGCAGTGCTCTCCTGACCATCCTTGGGTCACAAGCAATCCAGAATGGTTCACGAAACGAGCTGACGGCACGATTGCATATGCTGAAAACCCACCAAAGAAATACCAAGATATCTATCCGATCAATTTCGATAATGATTATTCGGGATTGTTCAAAGAGATACTCAGGATTGTGATTTTCTGGATTGAAAAAGGCGTATCAATATTCCGTGTTGATAATCCGCACACAAAACCAGTCCATTTTTGGCAGGAACTCATCTCGCAAGTACGCAATAAGTATCCCAATGTTGTTTTTCTGTCGGAGGCTTTCACGAACCCACCCATGATGCATGCTCTTGGCAAAGCAGGTTTCCAACAGTCCTATACCTATTTCACATGGCGCGTAACAAAAAATGAGCTTCAAGAATATGGCCGAGAAGTTGCACATGATACTTCGGCATTCTTTCGTCCGAACTTCTGGGTCAATACTCCAGATATCCTGCCGTTTCATCTCCAGAGTGGAAATCCTGCGGTGTTTGCGTTGCGAGCAGTTTTAGCCGCAACGATGACTCCGTCATGGGGAATGTATGCGGGCTACGAACTGTATGAACATATCCCTATCGCAGAAGGTAAAGAGGAATATCGCGATAGCGAGAAGTACGAAATAAAGGTGCGAGACTGGAGTGGCGCCACAAAAAAGGGCTTAACTCTCGCACCATTTATTACACAATTAAACAAAATTCGCCGTGAAAATACCGCGCTACAGAGATTGCGAAACATTCACTTCCATCCCACAGATTCTGATCAGGTAATCGCTTACTCAAAGAAAGAGGGCGATAACCTGCTCCTCATCATTGTGAATCTCGATGGTTTCCATGCGCACGAAACCACAGTTCACTGGGATATGTGGGCGCTCGGCTTCGAAAAAGAGAATTTTGAAGTCACGGACTTGCTCGACAATTCAATTTTTAACTGGAGCCCACATACTTTTGTCAGGCTCGATCCAGCTCGTCCAGCTGGCAAAGTCGCACATATCGCGCGCGTAAGAACTAAGTAGCATTCGAACTATGCGCGATTTTTTGCGAAGAATCCTTGGCAAGCGCCAAGTTTTTCAATCTCCCCCAGCCGGCTATCTCAATCCTTACTCAACTCTAGGCGAGTTGGATATGTACCTCATCACTGAGGGTCGACATGAAAAGTTGTGGGAAGTTCTCGGTGCGCACGTTCAACGTGATGCAAGCGGAGAATTAATAGGTACATCTTTTGCAGTGTGGGCACCAAACGCAAAAAACGTCAGCTTGATTTGCGATTCGAATTTCTGGGATAAGAAAACTAATCCCATGATTCCACTGGGATCAAATGGTCTATGGGAAATTTTCATTCCAGATATCGGGCCCGGAACCAAATACAAATTTGCAGTTCACGGGCGAGATGGACGTTGGGTCGATCATGCCGATCCGCTTGCTCGCCAGACTGAAGTACCACCACACACAGCGTCAATAGTTAACGAAAGCTCATATCTTTGGAGTGATACGGAATGGATGTCGAATCGCACCATGTATCAACCATGGAAATCACCTGTTGCAGTTTATGAAGTTCATTTAGGTTCTTGGAAGCCTGGTCTTGGATATCGTGAACTTGCCATAGAACTTGGCGACTATGTTCTCTCTCAGGGTTTTACCCACGTTGAATTTCTTCCAGTTACGGAACATCCCTACAGTCCATCATGGGGCTATCAAGTCACTTCGTATTTTGCTCCGACGTCTCGGTTTGGTTCTCCAGATGACTTTAGATTTTTGGTCGATGAATTACATAAGAAAGGCATTGGTGTAATTCTTGATTGGGTTCCCGCTCACTTTCCTAAAGATGAATGGGCTCTAGCTCGTTTCGATGGAACCGCGTTATATGAACACGAAGATCCACGTCTGGGTGAACATCCGGATTGGGGAACCTTAATCTTCAATTTTGGCCGAAACGAAGTGAGGAATTTTCTTGTCACCAGCGCGCTTTATTGGTTAGAAGAGTTTCATATCGATGGTCTCCGTGTTGATGCAGTTGCTTCGATGCTCTATCTCGACTATTCCCGAAAAGAAGGCGAATGGGTTCCAAATGAGCATGGCGGTCGCGAAAATCTCGCTGCGGTTCGTTTTCTCCAAGAAGCAACTGCTACGGCCTACAAGAAGTATCCGGGAATCATGATGATTGCTGAAGAGTCAACAGCATGGGGCGGAGTCACAAAGCCAACTTCCGATAACGGCCTTGGCTTTGGGTTCAAATGGAACATGGGTTGGATGCACGACACTCTGCAATATCTTCACCACGAACCTGTGCATCGCGTTTATCACCATAATGAAATTACCTTTTCAATTCTTTATGCATGGAGTGAGAACTTCTTATTACCGCTCTCTCATGATGAAGTGGTCCACGGTAAAGGCGCGCTGGTAAATAAATTCCCGGGCGATCGCTGGCAGAAACTTGCCACTCTTCGAGCTCTCTACGGATTTATGTGGGCTCATCCTGGAAAGAAACTTCTCTTCATGGGATGTGAATTCGCTCAAAACGATGAATGGCGTGAATCTCAATCATTGGATTGGCACTTAACTCAATATGCTGAACATAGCGGAGTCCAAAAACTGATCACCGAAATCAATCATCGCTACAAAGAAAATGCAGCACTGTGGCAGAAAGATATCTTCGCTGAAGGTTTTCAGTGGCTCGTAGGTGATGATGGATCAGGAAATACCCTCGCATTCGTTCGATGGTCTGAGAATGGATCGCCCTTGATCTCTATTACGAATTTCTCTCCTGTTCCACACGAAAACTATCGACTACCGCTTCCCTTACCTGGAACATGGAGAGA
>Ga0208546_1000020_pt1 | contig 90546 bp, 82 predicted proteins | sample DEB19_08_DNA_4_FD_184528 | JGI IMG/M metagenome (GOLD analysis project Ga0208546, IMG submission 184528) | Aqueous microbial communities from the Delaware River and Bay under freshwater to marine salinity gradient to study organic matter... | ecosystem: Environmental > Aquatic > Marine > Coastal...
GCCTTCCAACGGAGCAAATATGAGAGCCCTTTCAGCGGCCAACTCACTCGTGCAAGTTACGGGTACCAATCTCAACCTTGTCTATCTCGTTCTCGGCGTCTCACTCGTCGCTCTGGCAATCGCATGGGCGCTTCGCTCCCAGGTGCTTGCAGCATCTGACGGAACTCCAAAGATGCAAGAGATCGCAGCCGCAGTCCAAGAAGGAGCTGCTGCGTACCTCGCACGCCAATTCAAGACTCTCTCTTATTTTGTTGTCATTGTCTTCGTACTTCTCTTCGCACTTCCTGGTGACATGGATGTGAAAATCGGTCGTTCAATCTTCTTCATCGTCGGTGCAGCATTCTCTGCAATCGTCGGCTATCAAGGTATGTGGCTCGCAGTCCGCGCAAACGTTCGCGTTGCTGAAGCTGCTCGCCAAGGTTCTGCTGTCAATGCAGTCCAAATTGCATTCCGCACTGGCGGCGTCGTAGGTATGTTGACTGTTGGTCTTGGACTCTTCGGTGCATCACTTGTTGTTGCGATTTATCACTCTGATGCTCCTGCAGTTCTTGAAGGTTTTGGTTTCGGCGCTGCGATGCTCGCGATGTTCATGCGCGTTGGTGGTGGTATCTTCACAAAGGCTGCTGACGTCGGAGCTGACCTCGTAGGTAAAGTTGAAAAGAATATTCCAGAAGATGATCCTCGTAACGCGGCAACAATCGCTGACAACGTTGGTGACAACGTCGGTGACTGCGCTGGTATGGCCGCAGACTTGTTCGAGTCCTATGCCGTGACACTTGTTGCTGCACTGATTCTCGGCAAAGCTGGATTCGGCGATATGGGTCTTATCTATCCACTTATCGTTCCTGCAATCGGTATCTTGACTGCGATCCTCGGAATCTTCCTAACCCGCCTCCGTTCATCCGATAAGAGCGCAATGAACGCGATTAATCGTTCGTTCTACCTATCTGCGGTCATCTCCGCAGCCCTTGTTGGACTAGCGACTTATACATATCTGCCAAGCACTTTCTCGGCTCTTTCTGGCCTTGATGCAGCATTCAAAGCAGATATCACCGTCAACCCACGCACTCTCGCATTTGGCGCAGTATTAATCGGAATCGTCCTTGCTGCTGCAATCCAGATGTTGACTGGTTTCTTCACTGAAGTTGGAAAGCGTCCAGTAAACGATGTTGCTGCTTCTTCAAAGACAGGTCCTGCAACCGTCATCCTTGCTGGTGTTTCAGTTGGTTTTGAATCCGCTGTTTATTCCGCAATCTTGATCGCTGCTGCTGTTTATGGAGCATTCCTCCTTGGTGGCGGAACAATCGTTCTCTCACTCTTCGCGGTTGCTCTTGCTGGTTGCGGACTTCTCACAACCGTCGGTGTCATCGTCGCGATGGATACATTCGGACCAATCTCCGATAACGCACAAGGCATCGCTGAAATGTCGGGCGACGTTAAGGGCGAGGGTGCAAAAATCCTTACTTCACTTGATGCAGTCGGTAACACCACAAAAGCGATTACCAAAGGAATTGCAATCGCTACCGCAGTTCTTGCTGCGACTGCTCTCTTCGGTGCATTCACTGATGCAATCAAGAATTCAGTCCTTGAAGCCGGCAAGACAATTGCTGATCAAGCACTTCAATTCCAAGGCGTACTCGATGTAGCTGACCCACGTAACCTCGTCGGTCTCATCATCGGCGCATCTGTCGTATTCCTCTTCTCAGGTCTTGCCATCAACGCGGTATCACGCGCTGCTGGTGCGGTCGTGATGGAAGTTCGTAATCAATTCCAGCTACATCCTGGAATCATGAAGGGAACTGAAAAACCTGAGTACGGTCGCGTTGTTGATATCTGTACTCGCGATTCACTCCGCGAACTTGCAACCCCAGGTCTTCTCGCGGTTATGGCTCCAATCGCTGTTGGATTCGGCCTTGGCGTAGGTCCACTTGGCGCTTATTTGGCGGGCTCAATCGGCACCGGAACTTTGATGGCGGTATTCCTCGCTAACTCTGGCGGCGCATGGGATAACGCAAAGAAGATGGTTGAAGACGGAAACCATGGCGGTAAGGGCTCAGAAGCTCACGCTGCAACAGTCATCGGTGACACCGTCGGCGATCCATTCAAGGACACCGCAGGTCCTGCAATCAACCCACTTATCAAAGTAATGAACTTAGTTGGTCTCTTAGTTACTCCGGCTGTTGTGAAGTTCGCGCTCGAAGGAAATGAGTCAACGAGCAAGATCATCGCTGCAATCGCAGTTGCGATTATTGTCGCTGCGCTCGTCCGTAGTCGACGCGCCTCCACAATGATTGGCTAATTCTTTTGGCCAAAAACCTAAAGAAGCTGGTGATTGTTGAATCCCCAGCTAAAGCTCGAAAGATTGGCGGCTACCTCGGCGATGATTACATCGTCGAGGCATCCATCGGTCATATTCGTGACTTACCCCAACGCGCAGCCGACATTCCTAAGGAAGTGAAGAAGTTTCCTTGGTCGCGCGAAGGTGTTGATATCGAAAATGGTTTTGCGCCGCTCTATGTCATAAATCCTGACAAAAAACAGAAAGTCCAAGAACTCAAAGAGCTACTCAAAGAATCTGAAGAGTTAATTCTCGCCACCGACGAAGATCGCGAAGGCGAAGCAATCGCATGGCACTTAATGGAGATTCTCAAACCAAAAGTTCCTGTGAAGCGTATGGTCTTTAACGAGATTACAAAAGAAGCGATCCTTAAAGCAGTCGATGAAACCCGTGATATCGATGAGCGGTTAGTAGATGCTCAAGAAACCCGTCGTGTACTTGATCGCCTCTTTGGTTACCGACTCTCACCCGTTCTTTGGAAAAAAGTTATGCCTCGTATTTCGGCAGGCCGAGTCCAATCTGTTGCTACTCGCCTCATTGTCGAGCGTGAGCGCGAAAGAATGGCTTTTATCGCTTCCGGTTGGTGGGATCTCACCGCAGAAACCGATCAGAATTTCACCGCGCGCCTTATCTCGGTCGATGACAAGCGCTTGGCAACCACAAACGATTTTGATTCAAATGGAGCACTCAAAGAAAAAAACGCCTCAAACATTCTCCTTCTTGATCAGACAGAAGCCGAAAAACTCACAAACGCTCTTCAGAACAAGAAGCTCACAGTTAAGTCCATCGAAGATTCACCCCGCACTGAACGCCCAAAACCTCCTTTCACTACATCCACGATGCAACAAGATGCAGGCTCTCGTCTTGGTTGGGGCGCACAACTCACTATGCGTATCGCCCAAAGTTTGTATGAAGGCGGATATATCACTTACATGCGTACCGATTCAGTTAATCTTTCTCAGACCGCTATTAACGCCGCTCGTAAATCAGCGCAATCTCTGTACGGCAAAGACCATGTTCCCGACACACCACGCTTCTACGAAGGCAAAACTAAAAACGCACAAGAAGCACACGAAGCTATTCGACCCGCTGGTGACACATTCAAAACCCCAGGAGAGCTTGCTACCGAACTCAATCGCGATCAACTTGCTCTGTACGACTTAATTTGGAAACGCACTGTCGCTTCCCAAATGTCTGACGCCAAAAAAATGCAAGCACGTGTTGATTTTGATGTAAAAACTTCAGATGGAAAAGCTTGCGTCTTTCGTGCTAACGGAAGCGTCGTGACTTTTCCAGGATTCCTTGCCGCATACGAAGATGTAAGCGATGATAAGAGTGAAGATGAAAGCGATAAGCGTCTTCCAACCATGAAGATTGGCCAAGATATAAACGTGCCAAAGTATTCATGTGAAGGACATGAAACGAAGCCACCAGCTCGCTACACCGAACCCACGCTGGTAAAGAAATTAGAAGAACTTGGCATTGGCCGCCCTTCTACATTTGCTTCAATCATTCAAACGATTCAAGACCGTGGATATGTTGTTAAACGAGGACGCGCGCTAGTCCCGACCTTCCTCGCCTTTTCAGTCACGGGCCTCCTCGAACAGCATTTTTCCAAGCTCGTGGACTACGAATTCACCGCCTCTATGGAAGAAGACTTGGACAAGATCGCCAATGGCGAAGAAGACCGACTCAATTGGCTTACTCGATTCTTCTATGGCCACGACGATCAACCCGGCCTTCAAGACCTCGCTGCAGATCTCGGTTCTATCGATGCACAACAAATAAATACCATGAAGATGGGCGACGATATTGAAATTCGCGTTGGTCGTTACGGTGCTTACCTTCAGCAAGGCCAAGGCGATAATCGAAAGTTTGCGAATATCCCTGAAGGTTTAGCACCTGACGAACTCACTTTGCAGAAAGCAATTGAACTTCTTGCGGCCCCTTCGGGCGAACGTGAATTAGGGGTTGATCCAAAGACTGGACTACAAGTTATTGCAAAATCAGGACGCTTCGGTCCTTACATCACAGAAGTTTTTCCAGAACTTCTCACTGAAGATGGAAAGAAACCGCAAAAGAAAAAAGATGCACCAACTCCAAAAACTGCATCACTTCTTTCAACAATGACTCTTGATACGGTCACGATTGATGACGCATTAAAGCTTCTCTCCCTCCCACGAGTTCTTGGTGTTGATTCTGAGACTGGCGAGGAAATCACGGTACAAAATGGAAGATATGGTCCCTACTTAAAACGTGGTGCCGACTCACGCACTCTAACTTCAGAAGAACAACTATTTTCCATCGATCTCAACGAAGCTGTCGAGATTTACAAGCAACCAAAAGTTCGTCGCCGCGGTGTTGCAAAACCACCATTAAAGGAACTTGGCGTTGACCCTGATACAAAAAGGCCAATCATCATCAAAGACGGGCGATTTGGTATGTACGTCACTGACGGCGAAACCAACGCCACCTTACGTCGAGGCGATACCGTCGAAGCGATGACGATTGAGCGCGCTCAAGAACTTCTTGCGGGAAGGCGTGCGTGGGAAATCGCCAACGAAAGTGAAGGTATTGTGAAAAAACCCGGTCGTCTGAAAAGTAAAGGCAAGACCAAAAAGTCAGCCCCCACATTGACCGAAAAGACCATTAAAGACGCGGGTTCAAAGCGTAAAGCGAAGAAATCAGCTACAGGTAAGTCTAAGAAAGCAAAGTAATAGGCTCTCGCTATGGCAAACGCGATTCCTAATCCACGAACTCCCACTGCCGGTGTTCGCGACAGCGTTATGTCAATCCCTGCTTTCAGAAAACTCTGGAACTCGATGGCCTTCTCATCATTCGGAGATTGGTTAGGCCTTCTAGCTACAACTGCTTTAGCTCAACAACTTGCTGGCGGAAACTACGCAACCGCGAACTTTGCTATCGCGGGTGTATTTATTGCACGTCTACTGCCATCAGTCATTCTTGGTCCGATAGCCGGAGTAATCGCAGACAGATTTGATCGCAAGAAAGTTATGGTTATCGGCGATATTCTTCGTGCACTTCTCTTTATTTCCATCCCTATCGTTGGTAATTATTTCTGGCTTTATACGGCCACCGTATTGATTGAATGCGTAACGCTTTTTTGGAGCCCAGCAAAAGAAGCAACCGTTCCCAATCTAGTTCCTAAGAACAAACTCGAGAACGCAAATCAAGTAAGCCTCTTTGCCGCCTACGGATCAGCACCGATTGCTGCAGCACTCTTCTCATTACTTTCTATTTTCATCACTGGAATCAGTGCGGCTCTCAGTCTCGGAGATAATTCAGCGGTTGATCTCGCTCTGTATATCAATGCTCTTTCTTTCCTATTTAGTGCTTTCACGATTGTTAATCTAGAAATTCCAAAAGAACACCTCAAAAGAACAGACGTATCAAACTCCATAATTGGAGCATTGCTTGATGGCGGGAAGTTTGTTTCGTCATCGAAGATTGTTCGAGGCTTGATTGTTGGCTTACTAGGCGCCTTTGTTGCTGCTGGAGCAGTTATTGGTCTAGCGCGAACCTTCGTTGGCGATCTTGCCGGTGGAGACGCGGCGTACGGCGTACTTTTTGGCGCGGTGTTCACTGGGTTGGCTGTCGGTATCGCTTTGGGTCCAAAAGTATTCTCACAGTTTTCCCGCCGCCGACTTTTCGGGGCAGCTTTAACAAGTGCTGGATTTTTGCTGGTGGTTCTCTCGCTTCTACAAAACTTAGTTCTTGCAATTTTCGTAGTGGTTTTGCTCGGAATGTTTTCTGGAGTTTCGTGGGTAACGGGATTCACGATGCTTGGAATGGAAGTCACAGACGAGCTTCGTGGTCGCGTCTTTGCCTTCATTCAATCCCTGGTGCGAATCTCACTCGTGGGCGTTCTTGCGGTAGCACCACTTGCCGCAGCAGCAATTGGTGAACATGACTTCAAGTTTGGGCAAGTGAGTCTCACCTACAACGGTGCTGCATTCACGATGCTGGGCGGTGGCTTCATTGCAGTGTTTGTCGGAATTCTTTCCTATCATCAAATGAAGGATCGACCAGGTGTTTCATTCTGGAGCGACATAGTTAATGCTTTCAAAGGTGAACTTGGATCAATAACCGCACCCAAAACAGAAGGACTCTTTATTGCCTTTGAAGGTGGCGAAGGTTCTGGGAAATCAACTCAAGCAAAGTTGCTCAAAGAATGGTTCGAGAATGAAGGACGCTCTGTCACTTTGAGCCGCGAGCCAGGCGGAACTACCTTAGGCAAGAATCTTCGAAAAATCCTTCTTGATAATGACACAGGAGATATCTCGCCACGGTCAGAAGCACTTTTGTATGCCGCTGATCGCGCACACCATGTTTACTCGCTCATTCGTCCAGCGCTCGAACGCGGCGATGTTGTCATTACTGACCGCTACTTTGACTCCTCTATCGCCTATCAAGGAGCAGGTCGCGTCTTGGCATCATCAGAAGTAGCACGCATCAATCGCTGGGCCACTGAATCTCTATTTCCCACCATCACGATAATCCTTGATCAGCCAGCCGAAATTGGTCTCTCCAGAATTAAGAATGCTGATCGCCTAGAGAGTGAATCAATCGAATTCCATAATCGGGTCCGCCAGGAATATCTCCAGCTCGCACGCATGGACCCTGAAAGATACGTAGTTATAGATGCCCAGAGACCAATAGTTGAAATTCACCAAGAGATTACCTCTCGCGTTTCCGCTCTCATTTCTAAGAAATCATGAACGTTTTCTCTTCATTAATAGGACAAGACCACATAGTCGAGCAGCTCAGCCATGCAGTTCATGTAGCAAAAAGTGGTGAAAGTTCTCAAGCCATGACCCATTCATGGTTATTTGTAGGTCCGCCCGGTTCAGGGCGATCTAATGCTGCAGTTGCTTTTGCAGCGTCTCTTGTATGTAGAGACAATGGTTGTGGTGTTTGTATTGATTGCACCACTGTACTTGCTTCCACCCATGTCGATGTAGAGAGATTTAATCCGTCAGGTCTTTCAATTAAGGCTGATGAAGTAAGGGAATTAATATCTCGATCTTCATGGTCACCATCTGTTGGTGGATGGCGTATTGTCATAATTGAAGACGCTGATCGATTAACTGAAACAGCGGCCAATGCATTATTGAAAACTATTGAAGAGCCAGAATCCCACACCGTATGGTTGTTATGTACCCCAACTTTAAGTGATGTACCTGTAACAATTCGCTCACGGTGTCGTCATGTTCAATTACGAACTCCATCAACAAAGAGCGTGGAAGAGTTTCTTCTCAACAACACAAAAGTAGATTCTATGACTGCATCATTTTCTGCTCGAGTCTCCCAAGGTCACATCGGTCGTGCGCGATACATCGCAACAAATCAGGATGCACAGCTTCGTCGAAAAGAAGTTTTAGCTCTACCTCTTTCATTAAAAGATATTGACTCGTGTTTTAAAGCGGCACAAAGACTTGTGAACATCGCGGAAGAGCAGGCGGATAATGAGAACTCCGAAAGAGATGCTCTGGAGCTCAAAGAACTCCAGGACGCATATCAAGGGACTGGTCGAGGGTTGATTTCTGGAGGCGCCAAAGCAGTTAAAGATCTTGAGAAAGAACAGAAATCGAGCACCACTCGTTCAATTCGAGACAATATTGACGCATCATTATTGGATATCGCTACCTTCTATCGAGATGTCCTAGTCGTTCAAAGTCGTAACAATGAGCTTCTCAATATTGACATGCTTGAGGAAATCACGAACTATGCACGAACAACTTCGGGTCGCCGGACACTTGAGCAGATTGATCTAGTTTTGACCGCTCGTACAAACCTCTCGCGTAATGCAGCGCCGCTGGCAACGCTCGAGGCTCTGTTTTGCGCTTTGAAGTAGCTTTCGGCATTATCCGCACATGCGCCTGGACCATATCTCTTACGCAGCAACCCATGACCAACTCGTTGATGTAGTCCAAAGAATCGGTTCTCGAATTGGTTCTGCCTTCACAGACGGTGGAATTCATCCCCGTTTTGGAACTCGAAATTTCACTCTTGCACTCAAGAATGGTCATTACTTGGAAGTTGTTTGCCCATTAGAGCACCCAGCTGCCGATTCATCACCCTTCGGTCGCGTTGTTTCTCAACGCGCAAATGAAGGTGGCGGCTGGCTAACCTGGGTTGTCTCAACCGAAGATCTATCACCAATCGAAAATCGACTTGGACGCCAAGCAGTCGATGGTTCACGTAAACGCCCTGATGGTTCCGAATTGAAGTGGAAACAACTTGGAGTTCTGGGAACTTTAGATGATTCACAACTTCCATTCTTTATTCAGTGGATGTCTCAAGATCACCCATCAACTGATGGAAAAGCCGTTGCCGAGATTGTCAAAATCGAAATTGCTGGCGATGAAAAGACAATCGAAGAATGGATTGGCTCAGATCTCTCCAAGGCTTTCGATGGTGTAGCTATTGAATGGATTGATCCACAATCAAACGATGGCCAAACAGGTTTAGTAGCAGTTCATCTTTCGACGCCAAACGGCGTTGTACGCTTGGATTAATTACCGAGCACAACGCCGCCCTAGCTCAGTCGGTAGAGCGTCGCTCTCGTAAAGCGAAGGTCGCGGGTTCGATTCCCGCGGGCGGCTCAAGTCACCAGAAAATACAACAGTTTCTCCATGTCCATCGATTGAAGATCTTCTTATTTCCGATAATCTTCAGGGTCAGACAACCTGTCGATATATGTAAATCAGAATTGATCTTCAAATATGTAATGCAACACCGTAGAAAAAAAGTGGGGGGAGACCAATGGCGAGGTGGAAAAGTCATGGCACGACCTCAAATACTGTGATGACTTTAGTATTTCTTACCACCAGCATTTATAGAATCCTTGGGCGAAATGTATATCCCCTAAAGTCCATTTTGGAAATTGTTGAATACCGTTACTGGTTAGCGCAAACCCTGAAGATAAATTCAGTGTTTATGAATAAGAAGAGGATGCTCGATTTCTTAATTTTTGAATTAAATAGATCGAACACACAAAGTGTGAATGTCGTTGAATTTGGGGTTGCATTTGGAGAAACAATGAAGTACCTGATTAATCGGATAGAAAAGAACTTTAAGTATCATGGCTTTGATACATTCACGGGCCTACCTAAGAGTTGGAGGGGACTACCAGCGGGCGCTATTTCAGCAAATGGTCATTTGCCAGCAACAAATTTACCAAATATCCGTTTCTATAAAGGTTTAGTGAAGGACACCTTAAATGATTCCGCATTAGCAACTATATTTGACACCGACCTGGGGGTAAATCTGTTTATTTTTGATTTCGATTTGTTTGAACCCACTCTGTTTGCTTTTCGAAAGATAGAGCCATTCTTGAAGAAAAATGACATTTTATATTTTGATGAAGCTTTTGATCGCGACGAACGCATAATTCTTGAGAATTATGTCTTAAGTCAAGAGAGATATTGTCCAATGAAGGCAAGTATTTTTGGAATCGCTTTTTGTGTAACTTCTTAAGCATTGAACAAAGTCAAAAGTTTGGAGTTGAGAAATGTCAGCACCTTTTTGTGCCGGCCGCAAATAAATTACCTAAAGGAATCCAGATTTTGAGCTTAAGTAATAGATTGTTGAATTTCGACCCGAGAATTTTTTTCTTCAAATAATTGGGTATTGGCAACAAGTGAGTTATATATGAGAGAGAGTAAAGATTAAAATACATCCTAACGACCACATTTTCAAAACCAGCTGTCTCCAAAGCCAATCTAAGTGTCTTTGGTGAAAAAAGATATGTATGTTCTATATCAAAAATAGGAGAGCGGTTCTTGAGTACTCGAGCGGACATAGCCGTAGCGTTATGAACTGCAATAACAATTTTTCCACCGCTACGAAGTTTTTGATAGGCAGTTTTAAGCAGTTCGCTTGGCTGCTCTAAGTGATCCAAAGTATGGAATATCGCAATCACATCTGCGGAATTGTTCGCTACAGAGTTATGGTCAAACATGGAAACCCTCATGTATTTTCTTATCTCGGGAGAAGCCATGCGTACAGCTGCAATACTAGGTTCAACGCCCTCTACGGAGTCAAATCCCATTCTAATAGCTTCTTCAAGGAAAAACCCGTTACCTCCACCCACCTCAAGTATGTGCCCGCAAGGATTATTTGGCTTTAAAGCCATTTGTATTAGCCGCCCATAAGTTTTCTTCAATCCTGGAATTTCGCTTCCATAATCTAAAGTACTTTTCATATAAAGCGCGTCTAGATCGATATCTAAAACTGGGTCTGAACGATAGAGATCACAGCTTCTGCACCTAACCCATCGATAATAGCGACGGTCGGGAAGCCTTCGGGCTGAAAATACTTCGGGGGTTGTACTTGAGCTATCAATATTTTCAGAAAAAATCTCAATTGAATTTTCGAAAGTGCCGCAAATTGCACATCGTGTTTTGACATAACCCATATCAGTTGCTCCCAATTCCAAACAAACCGATTCTATAAATCAAAATTAACTTTCTCTATTTCAAACATCGATGGCGCGCGTCGGATGTGGCTATGTATGCTGAGTACATATTCTCCAATAATTCCGAGGAATAGCAGCTGGAATCCACTGAAGCAAAAAACAGCCACGAGAAGAGCAGGTATTCCAGCGAGAGTGTTTTGGCTTCCGATTATTGTCATTATGACGACTGTAACTGCTCCAAGAATTCCCATGAAGGATAGAAAGAATCCGAAAACTAAAGCAATTCTTGCTGGGAGACGACTCGTAGAAACAAAACCATTTATGGCTTGATCTAGCAAATCAATCAAGCTATTTCTAGATTTGCCATGCTTTCTTCTTTGCCAATTGTACTCAACCGAACTTGCACGAACTGCGGTCTGAGCAATCAAGCCTCTTATATAAGGATAAGTGTCATCAACATCCAGAATAGATTTTATGACTCGCTTATCTGCTAAGAGAAACTCGCCAGAATTTCTTGGGATTACTGCATCGGCAAATCTATAAATAATGCGGTAATAAATATTTCTCAAAACTTTCATCACTATGGACTCTTGACGGTTCTTGCGAACGCCATAAACGATTAAATCTCCACCCTCCCAATGTTCCACAAATTGGGGGATAATTTCTGGTGGATCTTGAAGATCGGCAGGCAATAAAGGAATAACTGCATCTCCGGTAGCACTTTTCATTGCATTCCACATATTGCGGAATGGGCCAATATTCCTACTATTAACGATTATCTTTACGCGCTTATCTTGCAGAGCTATTTGCTTAAGCACCCCAACGGTGTTATCGGTCGAGGAATTGTCCGCAAATATGTGCTCGTAATCGTAGTCGGGTAGCAAATTCTTCATAGTTTGAAGTAAGCGCTCGTGACATTCTTGAATATTCTGTTCTTCATTAAAGCAAGGAGTAATTATCGAGATCTTTTTCATGTGGACAGCTCCATGTACTTTGTGATCTGACTATCAATCTCAACTTCTACGGTAGAAGTTAGAGTTTTTTTCTCCCATTCGACTGTCCAGCTAACGGCTTTATAAGCATTTAGTTTTGGAGACCAAAGTAATTTATTATTAGCCTTATTTGAATCTAGCCAAAGCAAGTTTGCTTCTGGCAGCGAATCTTGATTTTCTTGGTGAATCCAACTTGCGGTATTCCCCCATTCATTACATGCAAATTCAGTCAATTCCGCTACAGTCATTTTGGAATCTTCATTCGGGCCGAAATTAAATGATTCGCCAACATTGTCATTTCTTAAGATTCTGGAAACCAATGTCACATAACCCATCAAAGGATCTAGAACATGTTGCCATGGTCGGATAGCATTTGGATTGCGCAGAACGGCTGGAGTTCCTAGTTTGAAAGCGCGAATAAGGTCAGGGACTATTCTGTCTTTCGAGTGATCTCCACCGCCGATAATATTTCCGGCACGAGCACTTATCAGAATCTTCTCAGATTCAAGACTCATGAGATTACGCCAAGCCGAGACGACCATTTCGGAAGCTGATTTACTCGCGCTGTATGGGTCTTTCCCTCCAAGTTCGTCATTTTCTTTGTACGCCTGTCCGGTTTCTAGATTTTTATATACTTTGTCAGAAGTGACAACGACCGCACCACGGGCATTTTCTAAATTCCTTAGGGATTCTAAGACATTGGCGGTACCAATTACGTTTGTATTAAAAGTGAGTAATGGTTCGCGATAAGAGTGCCGTACTAACGGCTGTGCGGCCATATGAATTACAGCATCCGGATTTATCGCTTTCATTAACTTCAACAAATCTTGCTGCCGCGTGATGTCCAAGAAGTGGCTGGACGCAAAATCTGCGCAATCTGCGCGATCAAAAAGTGAGCCCAATTCAGGGGCGAGCGATATTCCATGAACTTCAGTTCCGAATTTCTGCAATAATCTGCTGAGCCAGAAACCTTTGAATCCTGTGTGGCCCGTGACTAAGATGCGCGCCCCATCAAGCACTGCAAAGTCCATTTTTACCAATTTTTCCAAGGTGCGGTGCTTGAATTCCACATGGAATTAAGATCTTGCATTTCGCGATACGTATCCATAGGCTGCCAAAATCCTTCATGAAGAAAAGCCTTTAGCTGACCGTCTCGCGCGATTCTCTCAAGTGGTTCGCGCTCCAAGATTGAATCTCTATCTAAGTATTGAAAAATCTCTGGCTCAAAAACAAAAAACCCTCCATTAATCCATTTCTCAGCACGTGGTTTTTCTGAAAAACTCAAAACTTGATTATTTGAGTCAATTTCGAGAGCGCCGAATCTTGTTACGGGACGCACCGCGGTAACGGTAGCCAATTTCCCATGTGAATTGTGAAATTCCAGAAGAGAACCTAAATTAATGTCTGCAAGTCCATCACCGTATGTACACAGAAATGTTTCATTTTCAATGTATTGCTGGATCGCATGGAGTCGTCCTCCAGTCATTGTTTCTAAACCAGTATCAGCCAGAGTAATCCGCCAATCTTCCTCAAGTGAACGTCCGTGAATCAATGAACTTCCGTTCTTTCCCAATTGAACTGTTACGTCATTAATCCGCGACTCATAGTTCAAGAAGAAATCTCGAATTTGATCACCCTTGTAACCAAGGCAAATTACAAAGTCATTGAGCCCTTGCTGCGCCAAGTTCTTCATAATGTGCCAAAGAATGGGCCTACCACCCACTTCAACCATGGGTTTAGGGCGATATTCTGTTTCTTCTCGGAGGCGCGTTCCCATTCCTCCCGCAAGTATCACCGCACGCACCAATGTCTCCTGACTTGCCTTGGTCTTGATATGAGCAGTGTACTTGGGCAATCGAGCGCTGTCATTGCGCTAACCTGTCCATATTGAAACGAATTTCGAAATTATTGCTGAAAAGAGAGGGCGGACTTTTGAGTGGGGACTTGGTGAAAATCGCCTCAGCTGCCGAGGAATTGGCTAAGGCAGCACGGATTGAAATTCTCAAAATGACTTCGTTTGCCAAGGCTTCGCATGTTGGTTCCGCACTTTCGGTTGTTGACATACTTTCTGTTCTCTATTCCGGTGTCACTAACATAAGAACTGACAACATTTCTGCAAAAGATCGGGACGTTGTAATACTCTCAAAGGGTCATGCTGCCTCTGCCTTGTATTCGGTTTTGGCGCTGCGAGGATTCTTTCCAAAGGAGTTTCTTGATAGTTACTGCGGTAATGGCGCAAAACTAGGAGGGCATGTTACTTCCTCAGAACTAGCGGGGGTTGAGCTTTCAACGGGATCACTCGGACATGGACTGCCATACGGTCTGGGAATAGCCCTTTCCCGCAAAATAGGTGGTGACAAGGGAAAAGTTTTCGTCATTATGTCTGATGGAGAATGTGATGAAGGGACTACTTGGGAGTCTGCACTTCTGGCTAATCATCACGAACTAACAAATCTAGTCGTGATTATTGATAGGAACAGGATTCAATCACTAAAAGACACGGAAGAAACCTTGAAGCTTGAACCCTTTCAGAGGAAATGGGAGAACTTTGGTTGGAACTCCATAGATGTAGATGGACATGATTTTTCCGCTTTGAGTAAGGCGATGATTGATGAAAACGATGGACCGAAAGTGATAATTGCAAATACAACTAAGGGACGAGGAGTGTCGTTTATGGAGAACTCGGTTCTTTGGCACTATCGCTCACCAAATGACGAAGAGTTGAGTTCCGCTATCGCAGAGATTGAGAAAAGAAAATGAGAGACGCCTTTGTAAGGACATTGCTAGATGAGGCAAAACGGGATAAAGATGTTGTCTTAATTACCGGCGATCTCGGTTTTGGAGTACTAGAGAAATTTGAAAGTGAGCTTCCATCACAATTCATCAATGCGGGGGTTGCTGAACAATCTATGCTTGGCCTCGCCGCGGGCATGGCATCTACAGGAAAAAGAGTTTTCGTCTACAGTATTGGTAACTTTCCTACAATTCGTGCACTTGAACAGATTCGAAACGATATTTGCTACATGAACAATTCTGTGGTCATTGTCGCGGTTGGCTCCGGATATTCTTATGGAAGTCAGGGTTATACACATCACGCCCTCGAAGACATTGCGGTCATGCGAGCACTTCCAAATATGAATGTCTACTCTCCAGCGGATCCATTGGAGACGGAATTGATTACGCGCGAGTTGGTTAAGAATCAAAAGCCCTCATACCTGCGCTTGGGAAGAAGCGGAGAAAGAATATTTAATCGGAATCCTTTGACATTAGAAAATGGCAGATTTAATCAAATTCATAGGGGGAAAGATGGCACTATTCTTTTTACGGGTTCTATAGGAAGTAACGTCATTGAGGCACGAGATTTTCTATTAACCCAAGGTATTGAGGTGGGAGTTATTTCAATCCCTTACATATCAAGCATTTGCAAAGCAGATCTTGAATCTCTTGATAGCACTAAACCAATAATCTCTGTAGAGGAACACACAATACGTGGTGGACTTACAAGTGCACTTCTTGAAAGGATCTCAACTTTTCGACTAAATATTCAAATTGTTCCTGTTACCGCAGAACAAAATAATTTAAGCAATATAGGAGACCAAAATTACCTTCGAAATATGAATGGACTTGGTGTTCCTCAAATCACAAGTTATTTTTTTCAAAATAACTAGGAAGCGATAAATCTATCGTGTAGCCATCAATCGTCTTGAGTTTAACTGGATTCTCTTCAGACATCCAATTTATAAGGTGAGAAATTCCAGTCTCAAGTTCTATTTTGGGAGACCAACCAATTCTATTCAATTTGAATGTTTGAGGGGATAATCGCATTACTTGGTCCTCTCTGTAAGGAATTTGCCCAAATTTGAGTAATTCTCGTCTTTTCAATGCATTGCCAATAAATTGAGCAACTTCGTAGATACTTTGCGTATTTGGATTTCCAATGTTTACGATTCCCTCGACATTTTGATTTTCAATTATTGCTTTCAATGCCAACCCTAAGTCATAGGAATGTAGAAAACTCCACTCTTGTTCGCCCTTTGTAAGAGCTACACTTTCATTGTTCAAGAGTTTTCGAATAGTCCCAGGGATAAACCAAGATTCTGAGTCGAGTGGTCCATATGTTGAAAAAACACGCCCCCAGATAAGTCGAACATTGGAATCAAGTTCTGACTCGAGCACTTTTCTTGCCTCAACTTTTGCCTGCCCATATTTGGTGGTTGGCGAGTCAATCTCCACCTCTCTAGCGATATTCTGCTCTGAACCGAGCTCTGCTTGGCTACCGATTCCTATAACTGTCGGTACATGCTTGAGAGACGTTATTCTATCCCTGATCCTTTGAACATTTGTAAACTGCCGTAAATCGTTTCTGAATTTGTTTCCTACTCCCCACCAATCACACAATATGACTACGTCCGGGGATGTTTCTGCAACCACCTTGTTAAAATCAAGTTCTTCAATTCTTTTCTCTTGTATTCCCTGAATGCCAAACAAATTATTTTCGTTTGCTCCTGAGCGCATTAAACCAATAATGTTATGATCACGTTGCAAAATCCTGCAAACCCAAGAACCCAAGAACCCATTAGCTCCAGTTACGATAACCTTCATGTAGAGAAATATATCGCTGTTTTTTCTGTGGTGTTAAATTTGACGCTAATAAATTGTTGAAAGTTTTGGAGTGAATCATCTAAATGTTATATTCTTAAATTAATGCCCAGAAAAAAGTGAAATCAGTGATAACTCGATTGATTGGAAAAGTTTCGATTGAACAGACTGTTTGCAGTTTTATGGGTATAGTGGTGATTAGTCTAGGAAAGAGAATGCAGTGTGTCAGAGGCAATCAGTTTCAGCACTAATGAAGACTTCAATTGGTTAACCTGGGTTGTCTCAACCGAAGATCTATCACCAATCGAAAATCGACTTGGACGCCAAGCAGTCGATGGTTCACGTAAACGCCCTGATGGTTCCGAATTGAAGTGGAAACAACTTGGAGTTCTGGGAACTTTAGATGATTCACAACTTCCATTCTTTATTCAGTGGATGTCTCAAGATCACCCATCAACTGATGGAAAAGCCGTTGCCGAGATTGTCAAAATCGAAATTGCTGGCGATGAAAAGACAATCGAAGAATGGATTGGCTCAGATCTCTCCAAGGCTTTCGATGGTGTAGCTATTGAATGGATTGATCCACAATCAAACGATGGCCAAACAGGTTTAGTAGCAGTTCATCTTTCGACGCCAAACGGCGTTGTACGCTTGGATTAATTACCGAGCACAACGCCGCCCTAGCTCAGTCGGTAGAGCGTCGCTCTCGTAAAGCGAAGGTCGCGGGTTCGATTCCCGCGGGCGGCTCAAGTCACCAGAAAATACAACAGTTTCTCCATGTCCATCGATTGAAGATCTTCTTATTTCCGATAATCTTCAGGGTCAGACAACCTGTCGATATATGTAAATCAGAATTGATCTTCAAATATGTAATGCAACACCGTAGAAAAAAAGTGGGGGGAGACCAATGGCGAGGTGGAAAAGTCATGGCACGATGGACAATGGCCTCTCCGATTCAAAGATAGTAAATATCGTTGAGGAGTACTATCTAGGAAAATTGAGAGAGGAAATCCATTCTGTTTCAATTCCCCATGCAGAAAGAAATCTTGACTTAGATTCGAATCCTTACGATTCTTCCCAGAAATGGCTCCCCAAATACGAAACAACATTATCAACTATTTGCACGCTTATTTGGTGGGACGCCGTAATTAAGGAGCAGATCAGTTCTACGGAAAATTGTAATGAGGATAGAAGGCATTTTAAGTTAGTAAGACTAAGTACTGCAATCTAATTATAGATTTCTGAATCGAGATTATATGGACAGAAGAGAAGATTTAGATGTCTTGCGATTTTTGGCAGTTACAGGCGTTGTTCTTTACCATGTTGGATTACCAGGGACCCAGAATGGCTTTATTGGGGTAGACGTATTCTTCGTCTTGAGTGGATTTCTAATTATGAAATCAATCTTAAGAGATAGGCAGCAGGACTGCTTTTCTCTGAGTAAATTTCTAGAGAGAAGAGCAAGAAGATTAGTGCCAGCTTTACTCTTGGTTCTAATGCTTAATATTCCTATTTTTTTTCTTGTTTTTTCGCCTGAGGATATCGAGCAAACACTGACTAGTTATCTCGCAATTCTGCTTTTTACACCAAATTTTTATTTTTGGAGTAAAAGCGGCTACTTTGATTTAGAAGCAAAACAGCAAGCCTTCCTACACACTTGGTCATTAGGAATTGAAATTCAATTCTATTTATTATTGGGAATCTCTTTATCTTACCTATTTAGATACTCAAATGAGAAATCCTTGATCACAATTCTAAAGGTACTATCTCTAGGAAGTTTTACGTTAAGCACAATATCTGCATTTTGGAAGCCCGGAGTCAATTTCTTTCTTCTACCTACGCGAATTTGGGAATTTGGCATTGGCTCGATAACTGCAATTTGGTTTTCAAAAGTAAAGGCAGACCGAATCAAGCTAACTTCTCAAAAACGTTTAAAAAACTTTGGTCTTACAGTAATCGTATGTTGTCTTTTGTTTCCGATAAGACTCCCTATGTGGCCAAGTGCGCTCACAATTATTCCGGTCTTCGGTGCAGTTTTAGTTTTGGCCTTCCCATTAAGTACGAAGCTAACAAAACCAATTCTCGATAATAGATTACTCAGTTTCTTGGGGAAAGTGAGTTACGGATGGTTTCTTTGGCATTGGCCAATAATTGTCTACGCGAATTATATCTCTGATAATCAAGTTTCAGTACGTCTTCTAACGTGCCTATCCCTTTTAACCCTTTTGATTGCGATCCTTCAGTGGCATTTCTTTGAAAAAAAATTCCAAGATTCGAAACGTCTTGATCGTCAAAAGTTCCAAAGATCAATGCTAACAAGCACTGCGGCCATAGCAACAATTGCGGCTTTGGGCGTGGTGTCGAATGGTTTTGACAGTATTTGGCGTCAAACTAGATTTTTTTCTACGGAAAAAAAGGTACTAGAATTATACTTGTCACGAAATGTGGAGTCTCAAGTAGAAGCTCTTAACTCATATTGTAAATTTAGTGTCCGCTCAACTGATGAACTAGATAGTAGAGCCGTAGAGAATTGTGTTGAAAATTTTGGCCCTGCAATTGTTGTAATAGGTGATTCTCATGGCGTTGTTTTTCAGGACATTTTAGCAAGATCGAATTTACGAAGATTTGTGATCGGATTAGCAACTCCCGGTTCTAGACCTTCGAACGGTATTTTTGGTCAATACGCAGATATCTTAAATTATGTAGAAAGACATAATGATATTGTAGACAGAGTCTTCTTTATGCAGAGCGGTTCATATCTTCTCGAAGATAGGTTCGGAAATGTCGACTCAAATTTGGTTTTTCAAGAAGAGGAAGTGGCAAGAGTTTCAAAGATCAACGTGAAGTTGACAGTAGATTATTTGATTCAGTTGTCGGAACTTGCTAACCTCACCTGGATCGGCCCTTATTCCCAAAGCCGCATAAACGTGAGTAATCCAAATAATTGGTATGCGTTGAAAAGAATTTCTCCTCATGTTGTCAAGATTTTTGAAACCCTTGACTTGTATTTGTTTGAGGTTTCGAAACAGAACCAAATAGCATACGTCTCAAGCATAAATCAGTTTAAATTTCCTCATCATAGACTTCTTTCAGAAAATTGCATCGTTTGGAGAGATCAGGATCACATCAGCAAGTGCGGACGTGAACTTCTAGCGAAAAGAACGATTTCATTTCTAGAAGAATTGGCAAGCAGAAAATGACTTTCAATATGCATTTCCGTTATTTCAATTGCATCAAAGCTTTTTACAATTAAAACCATAGCCCAACGTAAAGTCCGAACGCACTTCACCACGTTTTAGATTTTGGGAAATCAACTGCCAAGATTTAATCAATAATTTGATAACACCTCTTTCAAATACATTCAATTCTTTCGATAAAAATTTATAGGAACTATTTATATGTAAAGAAATAGTTTCAACAACTGAGGTTAGTGGCAATACTTCAATGCACGTGAACCCAATGTCTTTGAAATATCTTCTTAAAGCAAAATCGGTTAGGCGATGGAAGTCGTATGGTGCCTGATGAACTTTAGTTAAGAATGGAACAACGCCAACCAGGAAACCTCCAGGCTTAAGAATTCTAAAGCAATCACTTAGAAGTGCCTCCGTGTCAAAAATGTGCTCCAAAGTATGGCTCAAAATAACAACATCAAAAGAGTTCTCAGAAATTGGTAAGCCCTTTTCAATGTTTGCAACCACTATTACGTCTTCATAAGCCATATGGTCGAGTGTCAACACTTTTTTGTCTAATTCAAATTCGGAGAGAAAGTGCCCTCTTCCTGTACCAACATCCAAAACGAGTTCAAATTCAAGAGCACTCAATACCTTCTTAAGGTATTTACGACTTTCAGCACGAAGGATGTTCTTGTCTACGGTTCTACCTTTTAAAGAGTTTGGAAATGTTTCTACTTCTACTACTTGTGGCTCATCAATAAAAACTTTTTCGTTAAGGTATCTATATCGAACAAGACATTTAGGACACGAAATAAATCCTAAGTTGAAAGTGAGTGAATTGTTGCCACAAGATCGACAGACTAGGACCTTAGCTGCTTCTTCAAGACGCACTTTCATACTATAGTATGAGGGAATGGCCAAGGAGGGGAAAAATGGACCTAAAAACTAGATTAATTCGTCGTGCTGCAAAGAGGGTTGAGAGTCTATCATTACCTAAGAGAAGAATTTTTGAATTCATTGTCGACCTAATTCTCCCTATCAGAACATTTGTTGATTGGTCAAGAATAAAGAAATTGAAATTATTGTGCGAAATTCCCAAGAATAAAGTGGAAAAGAATTCTGGTTGGGCGAAATTGGAATTTGACAAGGAAATTACGCTTCGTCTAACTAGTATCGCCAAAGAAGTAAAAGAGAATTATCTTAAGTCAGGTTTAGGGCAACAAAACAAAAAAGAATATCTTAAGCAAATTGCAAATATTGAAGTAATTTCAAGAGATTATCCTAAAGTTTTAGAATTTGCACTGGAACCGTCTCTTCTGCAAACGGTTGCCAACTATCTTGGACGCTTCCCTATTCTTCACGACATTAGCGTCTTTTATTCCCCGCCTCTTAAGCAAAGTGAATTAACTGCTAAATGGCAAGGGAGTCAGTTATTTCATCGAGATGGAGGCGGAACTAGATGTTTTAAACTTTGGGTATTGTGCGACTCAGTTGGAATTCCTAACGGACCAACTACACTTCTCCCTTCGAAGATTTCGGATGAAATTTGTAAAAATCTTAAATATGTTCCAGGAAAAAAGTTTGAAACAGATGAGCCACTAAAAGAGCATCTATCGCAGGTGGTCAGTTTGGTTGGGCCAGAGGGTACTTGGTTCGCGACCGACACAGATCGATGCCTTCATTTTGGATCTCGGACAACCGAAAGTTCTTCGAGGCTCGTGATGATGTTCCATTATGTTGACCGAAACTCTGTCTACTATTTACCTATATTGAAGAGACATTACCAACGAAAAAGAGATGTGAATCTATCCAAATTAAATCTCGATAAACTTGTACTAGCTGCATTGAGATAATTTGCGTCGCATAGATCAAACTATAAGCATTTAGCTATTCCGTACTTAGGCTTCTCAAAGTTTATTGGCAACTTAGTTACTAATAGACGTTGTCGTAGTTGCCGTGCCGTAAGAACGTCCCATGTCTCAGTACTTGTACTTGGAAATTCTCTACCAAAATCTGAACATCTTGAATGAATTGCAATATGAGAAATTTTGCGTGTTTGTAGGAAATTTAGAACGAAGTCCAAATCTGAAGTTGTGAAGAATTCTCTAACCTCTTCAATTCTCTTCCAAGATTCATCATTGAAAGATTGCCAACCTAATCTACTTATATAGAAACTATGATCTGTAAAGGCGCTGAGATAATCAGCAGAATTGGGGCGCGAATAATTCTTTATTGGATTAGCAATATCATTTGTGAGAATAAGTGACTGAGAAACCGGAATTCTACTTAAGCTGGACGCATAAGATCCATAGTTAAAGTTATCTTCAGACAAAAGACGTCCTTCCTTGGCAAAAACTAAAAGTTCGCCTGAAATTTGAACTCCTTGAACAAATATGATTGCAAAGCAAAAACAAGTACGAATCGCTTGATAGTAAAAATCATTTTCTTTATTCCAAGTCAAAACAGGAGTCAATAATGAATAAATAGCAACTACCAGATACAAGACCTGAGCGTCATTAGCAAGAAGTGCTGAGTAATCCGTGCCAGAAGTGACTAAACTTAATTTAAGATTGGTCAATACTTCTGGGGATAATTTATCTGAAAATGTCAAGACAAATATTTTCGTTGAAATAAAGGTAAAAAAACTGGTTAAGATTAATGAAATTACTAGAGTTAATTGGAACTTAGATAATCGCCTACTATTGCGCAAAATCCCAAAGCAAAATAGGAATAAGAAAACTGCAATTGTCTGATTTTGAGCCTTAAGCAGATTTTCATCCAAATCTTGTAAGGTAAATTGCAGAACAAAAAAAGGCGACGAAAGTTCAGTTCTTGGTAATAGAATTACTAAGGTACACAGTTGAGAACAGAAGATGGATAAGTAATAAAGTTTTGCAGATATTTGGGAGAAAGATTCATTTACTCGTCCAATTATTATAAAGAAAGTTAAAGGCATTGTTGCGATCAAGAAAACCGGTTTTGTGGAGTAGAGAGCAATTTGTAGTAAAGGAATTATGATTAGAGTCATGTATAGGTTGGTTCGTAGTGTGATTAGTATCAAAAAGAAAACTAATGCAAAGCCGTAGTAGGTTGGTAAGTAATATGAATAACGGAAAGTTGGCTCCGCCATGACCGTGCTAAAAAGCTCTCCTAGGCTTCCTGAGAAAATAGTTATAGGGATAAAGGTAAAGTAGACTAAGGCTAATATTTGACTCCTAGAACTCGACGTTATAAGTGATGTTATTTTGAGAATTTGAAGAGACGAGAATAAATATAGAACTAACGGCATCAAGAAAATCAATCCGAATTCAACAAAAAAGTCATGTAGTTGAGCAAGCACAGATAGATGGACTATTGAACCAATGTGATAAGAGTAACCGACGCCACTTATCGCATGTGAGTTGCGAGTATTGCCAAAGTCTGCAAAGTCGCGGATGACACTTAGCAACCATAAGTTGTCTCCTGGTGAAATTACCTTTTCTTCATTTTGAGAAGAGAAGTACATTTGCATCAACCGCATGAAAACGGTCGCGATGCATCCCAAACCAATAAGTGACCAAGCTCGCGGCATCCTTGTTATATGATTCCAAAGTTGAATGAAAGTCAAATATAGAACAGTGAATATGCAAATCACCATTATTGATTCAGAAAATATATCATTCCCGAAGAAAACTATTTTAAGTGGATACACAAAAAAAAGAAAAGCATTTCCATAATAAAAGTGCTTTTTAACCAGAAACAAAGCTTTAGTCCGAATTAAAAGTTTGATTTTTTGCACTTTTTCGCTTTCCACGTAGACTATCGTAATGGTGATTCCGAGCATTAGAGAGGTAATTGTTGAAAAAATATAGAACCGAAGATTCTCCGATAATCCCAGAGATCAAGAAGGGTTTTTCTCTTCTTGAATCATCCGCAAAACTGAGAATGTTCTATGTGACTTTAGTTTCATCAACCCTAAGTGTTCTTGATTTGCTGGCGGTAGGTCTCCTTGGTTTATCAGCATCGATAGCGGTGCGAGGAGTGCAAGAGCGCGATACAGGAGACAGGGCAAGATTTATAACAGAATTTCTTGGGGTTTCAAGAATGAATCTTGAGCAACAAGTGCTCGTTTTATCTTCCCTGGCAATCTCGCTATTTTTATTTAAGACGGTAGTTACATCTTGGCTTTCTAGAAAGATTATATTCTTTATTCAAAGAGAGGCGGCAAAAACAACGAATAGTCTTTTAGCAGGACTTTTTCGGTCTCCTTATGGATTCATTAGGGAAAATAGTATTCAAGAAAGAATCTTTGCAACAACAATCGGGGTGAGTGGATTAATCGTTGGCGTAGTTGGTGCCCTATTCTTAATTTTTGCTGATGTTGTGTTGCTCTTAGTTCTCATAGCAGGGCTTATTTATTTGGACCCAGTATCGGGCTCCATAATTACATTAATCTTTCTCTTAATTGCAGCTCTCTTAAATCGGGTCTTTCATAAGCGAGCAACCCAACTCGGGCATAGTCTGTCCGTCGAGACAGTAAAGTCAAATGAAGCCATAAGTGAGTTGCTTTTGACTTTGAAAGAACGCAGAATTAGGGATTCTGAAAATTCCTTTCTGGAAAGTATTTACTTGAAACGAATTCTTATGTCAGATCTGCAGTCAGAGATGAAATTTATTCCGATGGTTAGTAAATATGTTTTCGAAATCGGATTAGTTTTTATCACGGTGACTGTTACATTACTGCAATTCTATCTTTCTGAATCATCTAGGGCTGTCGCAAATCTCGTTGTTTTTCTTGCCGCTTCAGGAAGAATTGCGCCGGCTATTTTGAGAATTCAACAAGGAATAATTGGTATAAAGAATAATTTAGGAGGTTCATCTTTAACTCAGGATTTAATTAAAAAAATGGAGAGCCAACAAACTTCTGTTTTTAAAGAAACTATTTTGGATGAGATGGCAACAGACAGAAATGTGGATAGCCCCCCATCTATAACGATAGAAAACGTTAGTTTTCGCTACACCGAAAGTGCCTTATTTTCAATTAAGAAAATTTCTGTGGACTTTACTCCAGGTAGCTTCACCGCGCTTGTGGGTCCATCAGGAGGGGGAAAAAGTACCTTAATTGACCTCTGCCTTGGTTTCTACAAGCCTAGTGAGGGTAAAGTATTAATTTCAGGAGAGGAGCCTGACTCATATATTAGAAGGCATCCTGGAAAAGTGGGATTTGTTCCGCAAGACACTTTAATTATTAAGAATACTTTGCGCGAAAACATTCTTCTTGGTATAGAAGATGAATTTGATGATGACGAATGGGCATTGTTGATAAAATCATGTGGTCTAGAGTCCCTCTTTCGGGAACTGCCTAATGGTTTGGATACCAAAATTGGTGAATTTGGAAACCGGTTAAGTGGTGGCCAAAAGCAACGAATAGGAATTGCACGGGCCATGATACTTAAGCCGCAGATAATCTTTCTCGACGAGGCCACGAGTGCGTTGGACGCTGAGACCGAAAACCTTGTGACACAGCTTATTTATGGCACGAGAGAAGAAAGAGTAGCCAATAATCGCACAGTAGTTGCTATAGCCCATCGCATCTCATCCATTCGCCATGCTGACCAAATTATATTTATTGATAATGGTCAAATCTTAGGTGAGGGAACTTATGAGGAATTACTCGCGAAGCAACCAAGCTTCGCTCACCAGGCGCAACTTATGGGACTGCAGTAACTTAGATTTTAAGGCTCGGTTGCCAATTAGCAAGAATTAAGGCCGCAGCCTCGCCTGCATACCCATTTCCATAAGTTAGATCATGTCCAGTTTCAAACCGAAATTCTGGAGAAAAAATCTTTGTCATAGAGTCTATTTCACCAATATTCTCAATATTCAATACGTTCTTTCCTTTTTGCCGATTCTTTTGCCTTTTCCCCAAATTCAAAGAAGGTAAACCTAAGTACGAAGCTTCGCGTATTCCAAAACTCGAATTTCCCAAGAGAAATCGAGCTTTAGATGCGATGGAGATAAACTTTTCTGGCTCCACATTTATAACGAATCTAGCATTTTGCAAACCTCCTGATTCTCGTTTGCGACGTAACTCCTTTGAAATTCCAATAGTTCCATGATCAGGATTCGGCCAAAACCAAAGCCATGAAAAATCACTTTTCTCCACAAATTCAATAATTGCTTTTAACCACATTAAATTTTCATTCTCATTAAGGGTATCCGGATGAAACATTACAATACCGAACTCTTCGTGCTTATCAATATTTATTCCAACTCCTGGAATATCTTGTGCTCCATAATCTTTCTCAAGTTCAAGGGTCTGGCGTACTAAATCTATCGAGGGACAACCGATAGCATGAATTAGGTCTGCAGGCTCACCAATTTCAATAAGTCTTTGCTTAGTAAATTCATTCGTTGTCAAATGCAAATCTGCTAACTTCGAATTGGCATCCCGAATCTTATTATCAATCGAACCCGAAAACTCACCACCCTGAAGATGAACTAAAGGAATTTGTGATATCGCGGAAGCTGAGCTTACTCCAAGGGTTTCTGTTCGGTCCGCAATCACCAAGACAATATCTGGTCTATCAGTAGCCCAAGATCGGACAAGAGCTGATGAGAGATTAAATGCCGACAACGAAACCGATGTTAAATCATCCGAATCTTGTAAAGTATGTAGGGGTCTCCAATTAATTCCCTTTGGCATTTGGTTGGAAATATCTCCAAAATTTCGACTTATCGAAGATCCTGCAAGAGTGACCTTAATTGAATCGCGGCCGAAAGACTCGGAGTAATTCGACACTAAACTTTTCACTCGTGCCCAGCTTGGTCGAGCCGTTACTACCACCTCTAGAATATTTGACAACTAACATCACCCAGTAATTTGATTAAGTTGGACTGGATCGCCCGGAAACACCTCTACACTGTTGGTTCTTCCAATTAAAGATTCATAATTCATGACATCAATACCTCTTACGGGCTTTAAAAAACTCAGGTGATCCTTGCGAATTATAGTGCCTTCTGATAAATGTGCATTCCAATAAATACCTTTGCGGAAGATTGATCTTAGTTCTGAGACTCTATCAAAATGTTCAGCTTTTGTTCCTGCGCTAGTTCGTAAAACATCAGCGATAGCGGCAAAATCAATCAACCAAGAAATCTCTGATGGCAATAAGCTAGAGGAAACATCTGGTCCGAAGTAATCTTTACTGGGTGTCAAATGTATTTCAATAACCTCAGCACCTAAAGAAATTGCGTATAAGGCTACATTTGGGTTGCCAGAATGATCCGAATAACCCACGCGACAACCTAAATTCTTTAATTCGTTCATCAAATGTAGATCTAGGTGTTCGATTGGAGCAGGGTATCTACTGACGCAATGTAGTAAAGTCGTCCTTCCCCATGCTCCTCTTTTCTGAAGTCTTTCTTTGAGTTGCAAAATCTCTTCAGGTGAGACCAATCCTGTCGAAATCAGAAGTGGTAACCCAGATTCAGAGACATAGTCAATTAACGGCCATTCAACGGCTTGTCCAGAACCAATTTTCCAACGTTTAATCATGTTGTTCTCAAAAAGTACTTGAGCTGCTTGCAAACTAAATGGAGTGCATAAAAATTCTATCCCAATAGTTTCACAATACTTGGTGAGACTAATCCAATTTTCTAAACTAAAATTTATCCGTTTCCAATATTCCTGTCGAGTTAGGTCCTGATCGCTAAATTTCACTCGAAACGGCTCGTCTTGAACACCTTCAAACTCCGCCAAGTGCATTTGAAACTTGACTGTTTTAGCTCCAGATTTTTTCGCCATCAATGCAAAACTCTTAGCGACACCTAAACTACCTTCATGAGTGTTGCCTACCTCAACAATTATTTCGGTTTGTGCCATGTTAAGCCTTCCTGCGAGTCTTACCGCCAATAGAATTCAACGACCATTCACGAAGCGCTAAAAGAAATCTATCCCCTAAATACATATAAAGTCTATCATTATTTAGGGTAGTTACGAAGTTACGATTCACTCTAGCAAAACGTTTCAAAGGTATTCCACCTCCGACCATGTAATTAGCATAAATGTCAAGTACAGAACGCGAATTCTGCACCGGATTCAAAATTACTGAACCAATTTTCTCTTCAGACCACGCTCGAATACTTTCATCTAGCGCCCACCTTGCAGATCCAAGCGCAAATGTAGGAATTCCTTTGAAGAGCGTCTCCAGTCCGATACTTGATCGCCAGACGAATGCGACATGAGAATTCTTCGCCAATTCTATCGAATTAACCTTATCCCTGGGACCAAAAACAAATGTATTTGCTCCTACAAGACCTTGCCAGTGAGCCGCTTCTCTATCTTGTTCATCAAAAGGTGATAGCGAATTAGGGTGCCTTCTTATAACTAACCGGTAACCAAGTTTTTTGCAAGTGTTACTGAGTACCTTTGCGGCCTCTAACTGATCTGGAAAACCGAGCTCGCACTCATACTCAGTTATTGGCGAAAATTCATGAGTACTAGTCGTAAAAAAAACGACAAACGGTTTTAAAAAATTTAAGTCGTGCTCTTGCTCCACGTAGTACTTTTGCCACTTTTGCCCCAAAAAAGAGTCGAATCCCATGCTCTTTTGTTCAAGGTACTTTTGAATTTCCCGTCGACGAACTAGGTCTATTGGTTGAGACTCCTCCCAAAAACTTTTGGCTTTATACCACCACTCCGGTTGATAGTGAGGGGATTTAGAATAATTTTCGTATCTTGATTCACTAGATGCGCGCTCCAAAAGATTTACTTTCAAGCCCGCATCTAGTGAAGCACGGATAATCATTGATTCCAAGGGATCTCTTCCGTTAAATAAAGTTATGTGAGATTTTTCTTCGTTATTGATGCGGAATGCAATATAGCCTAAGAAAGTTTCTCTTGCGAATTTGAAAAGGTAAAATAAAGGAATCTCGCGAACAGAGAAATAGCGAGTTCCCATAGTTTGGGACAACCGACACAATATTGCATCTTGAGCAAATGCTAGTTCCGTTGGTAGTTGTGGGAGTCTTTGTTTCCCGAGCATTAAGAATTTACAAAGATAGCTCAGTGATTTAGTGATGGAGAGAAAATTTACTAAACCGAATTTCTGATAACTAATCCAAGTAATATTATGAACTCTTCGCATGGAAAATTGTGTTCGGGCTCGACCAAATGAAATAGGGCGCCAGGATAAACATGAACTAAAGTCCATTACCGTGGATTTCTTGCCACTGGCGGCAATGCGAAGGAGTTCTTCAACTTGCAAAGCCCAAGATTTGGTTGAATTCTTTACAACGAAAAAGTGTGTCATGGATGTGCACGAACTCTTGTGTGGAATTCGCAGAGTAATTTCTTAGAGGGCCTAGCATCAATCATCCAAGAGACTGCGTTGATACTTTGAAGAGGAGCAGACTCAAGGGCTATCTTGAGATCTTTTGCATATTCAATACGCTTAGACGAAATAAAAACATTTGGAATCATTCTAAGGCCCATAAAATGATGCCATTCATTTATTGCTGCCGAGTAATCATAATTCACTTGCCTAGATACAAATGTGGGAAGCAAAACTTTAACATTACATGACAAAGCCTCAAGAAGCATAGTAGAGAACTGGTTGATTACCAATGATGCATTCGCAACTATAGGACAATGATGAAATACAGATCTAGAAGCGAGAGAGGCATCAATGAGAACCCCCAAGTTCTGAAGTTCATTCTTAAATGTAGGTGTAATCGGGTTACGAGTAAACGGATGCGGTCTATAAATCAACGAAAAAGTTTTATCGGAATTTGCAGCGTAAAGTATCTGTAAAGTCTCACGAAGAATAAATTCGTCATCTATTCCATCGCCAGTACCCGTGAAAAGAACGTATGGGTTTTTTACTTTCGAAGCCTCAATACCTATCGGAGGTATAATACCGAAGCTATTGTTGCCGGATTCGAGAATGTTTGAATAGGGAAGAAACCTGGGGCTTCCAATTATGAACGTCTCAGTTTTACTTAGATTGTGGATATTTTTGACATGACCTGCGGACTGTTCTCCCCAGACGAGGAAATAATCTGGCTTCGAATCTATAAAAGTTTTAGAAGATAAATTATCCCAATTTTCTTGTAATGCAACCGTTCGAATTCCCATCGAGTTTAGCGATGCTACTAAGTCGTCAAATTCGGATGAAAGGAGTCCAGAAAAAGGAATAATTGCGTAACAATAAGACTCCGGAGTAATCCCTAGTTTCTCAAAACGTTTTGAAATAATCCATTTCACATAATTCATTCGCAGGATGCTAATTAATGAGCAGACCAAAGGACTGTTCCCAAGGAGCCTGATGAAAGCTCTCTTGATTTCCGACCAACCTTCCATGCTGTAAAGAATCATCGTTGAATTTACCGAGCGTTCCTGTGGCTTACCAAAACTTGCTACGGCTCGGAAATAATGTGCTCTTGATTTCATCCGATCACGCCATAATCGTGAAGCGGCAAAAAGAGTTCCCATCCGGTCCAACAGTGATCCGGGGCCAGGAAGAAACTGCCTCTCTGCGAGCGCCGATCTATTTGCAAGGATTTTTGAGGAGTATATGAAAATATCTACTTTGGCCAGTTCTTCCAACTCGCTCAAAAATCCAGACTCAATAAATGTCCTGATTTGCTTATCTGAATATATAAAAAAAGCAACCCTTGAAGTCATGGATACATTATAGTAGTAGGGTGCCGGAACACGTTATACTTTTTGGTGGTCCTAGGGAGCGACTAAAACTTGCAAAAAAAATTTTGGTTGATGTTAATTTTGAACTAATTACATTTGATGATTTTCTCAGTTCCAACGGTGATACTGACGACGTAATTGCTGTTTGGACTGAACTGAGTCCAAAAATTGATGCAGAGTTGCTAAGAAAATTTAAACACCTCAAGTTTGTCTTTTCGTCAACTACTGGTATTAGTCATATAGATGTTGATTTAATTCATTCTAGAGGTTTGAAATTGAAATATTTGCGAGACTTACCAAATGTGCTGGATGAAATAACTTCAACTGCGGAACTCACTTGGTGTTTAGTATTGGCGGTTTGGCGTAACTTAATCAGGAATGCTCTATTTTCTGCGGAAACTTCAATCATTAGTCAACGAGAGCAATTTCCTACATTTCAATTATCGCGACGAAATCTAGGAATAATCGGATTCGGTCGAATTGGAAAAAGAGTATCGGAATACGGACGCAGTTTCGGTATGCGTGTATTTTCTTATGACCCTTACCTTAAGTCTGCTGAAATCGCATCTCAGGGAGTTATTCCTGTCGCCGAATTGAAAGACTTATTGCAAGTTTGTGATGTTGTAATACTTTCAGCAACACAATTGTTAGGAGCTAAACCAATTCTCGATCGAGCAGAAATCGAATACTTTAAGCATGGATCAATCTTGATAAATACGGCAAGAGGCGGGCTTTGGAATGAGTCAGCGATTGCGCAAGCGTTAATATCGGGTCGAATTCAAGGAGTTGGCGTGGATGTGTATGAATTTGAAGAAATAAGTAATTCGGCTCCCGCAAAGTCTCCTTTGTTGGAAATTGAAACAAGCAAATACAATATTATTAGGACTCCTCATTTAGGAGGAGCCTCGGTCGATGCACTCGAGTTGGTGACTTTAGAAATGGCGAAGGAAATATCAAGAGTGTTGAACGCCTCTCAAGATGACTGATTCGGTGTGTTTTGTTCCATCAAGTAATGGTTATGGACATCTACGACGAGTTTCGTCTATTGCGAAAGCTCTAAAAGAAAGTAAGGAAGTCAAAACAACTTTAGTTTGGAATAAAGAGAAAGAGTTCCCGCAAGGAATATTTCCAAATGGTTCTTTTGACAAAATAGTTTTCTCGCAAACGCCTCTTTTGTTTGATGGTCCTCGAATCATCCATGAAATCAAAGATAATTCATCAAAAAAGAATTTAGGTGACCTGTTTTCGAGTTACGATATTGTTTTATCTGACACCTTGACATGGCCGCTCCGTGTACGGAATGATGCAATGTTTCTCGGTCAATTCACTTGGGAATTTTATCATCAACGATTGGAGTACGGATCAGGAATCTCAGAGCTCAGCGCATCAAATTTTGGCTGGCTAGAAAATCCCGCTTTTTCAATGGGCGAATTTACATGGGACGAAATGTCTCACTTCACGAAATTAGTACGTTTGCCAGTTTTCGACTACTGGAACATTAGAAATCAAACTATATCAAAGAGAGATGAAATCCTAGTTTCGTTCAGTGGAACAAAGAGCTTTTCGGAACAGAGTAAAGAGATTGGTTGCTTGAATTTTGCTCCAAGAGCAGTACGAGGACTTGAAAACTACATCCGAGAAAACGGACAAAAACCTTTGGGTATTATATGCCGTCCGGGATTAGGCATAATCAGTGAATGCATTTCGGCAAAAGTTATTCCGATAATAGTCAAAGTCGAAGATCCGGAGATGGTATTTAACCGAAAGATTCTCATTGATCAATTAGAAATTGCTGTAGATTTTGAGCAAATTCAGAATCTAACCCAAATGCAACTTTTCGAATTTTTGATAAATTTTGAAAGTACGATTAGATGGCCCGAGGTCATTTCATCATCTGAATTCGCAAGAAAGTATATAGTTAAGAAGTGAAGAGCTACGGGGGTCAAAAACAGTGGAATCAATTCAAGTAAGACGAATTGAAAGTATTCTTGAAGTTCAACAAAAACTTAAGGCAAACGCACAACTTGGAAGAGTGGGCGGATTTCTAGTGGTTGTTGATGATGACGAGAAAGTCATTGGTATTATTTCCGATAGCGACATCCGAAGAAAAATGACAGAAATTTCTGCGGGAAGTGTCTCAAAAGCCGAGGAAGTAATGAATAAAGATTTCATCTCGATAAGGGACGATTTGAACGTAACTCAAATTCCAGAGGTGATATTTGGTCGATTAAGTACACGCAAGATAGAAAATAAGATCCCAATCAACTATATCCCCGTCTTAGATAAAGGACGACATTTAAAGTCAATTGTCCATATTTCAGATTTAATTCCCGTATTGGAACATGCAGGTAGACAGATTCTGATTTTTGGTCAGGGCTTTGTAGGAATTACTCTAGCAATGGCAATGGTAAATTCTGGAATTCCAATAGTCGCCCTTGAAAAAGATAAGGAGTTACGCAAAGAAATAATCTCACTTACACCAAGAGTATTTGAACCACATTTGAAGGAAATTCTCGCTAAGAATTTAAATGATAAATACAAACTTATTGGAAGCCAGTTATCTGATTTAGATCGACCAACTCTTTTTTCAAAGAGAATACACATAATAGCTGTCGGAACGCCCCTATACAGGGATGGAGATGAAACAAGTGTAGATTTGAACGCAGTTTTCGCAGCGCTTCATGAGATTGCTCCAACAATTAGGTTTGGAGATTTGATAATCCTTAGATCTACAGTTCCTCCTGGAACAACGAGGGAAGTCGCAAGAATTTTTCATGAGACGTACAATCTCAGAGCAGGTTTCGACTATCACCTTGCCTATGCACCAGAGAGAACTGTTGAAGGGAATGCCATCGCAGAAGTGACAAGACTCCCCCAGCTCCTGGGCGGATTTACTGATGAATGCACCAGGCAAGCCGCAAACTTATTTTCAGAATTTGTTACAAGTGTAGTTATATGTGAAAATTTAGAGGCAGCTGAGTTAGGTAAATTAATTTCAAATGCATTTCGAGACGTTAGATTTGCTTTCTCAAACGAAGTTTCTCAACTGGCGAGTCATTCAGAAGTTGACGCAATACGTTTAATAGAAGATGTTAATTTGGGCTACGCTAGAAATGCGATCCCATTTCCGTCACCAGGTGTTGGTGGACCCTGTCTTGTAAAAGATAGTTTTATGCTTGGAATTGATTCGAATCAAACGTCAGTAATCCTTTCGGCAAGGAGATTGAATCAAGAAATGATTGATTTTACAGTTGAAAAAATCATCAATATTTCAAGGAATTTTCCAGGAAAGATTCTAATGATTGGTGTTGCGTTTAAAGGCATCCCTGCAACTAATGATCTAAGGCACAGCACGCCAATTGAAATATGTCGAAAATTGAATGATGTGGGACTCGTAATATCTGCTGTCGATTCAGTGGCAACACCTCTCGAAATCTCAGAGCAGGGTATTCCAATCTTTAACCAATTTACCAACGATTATCGTGTTATTTGCATTCTCAATAATAATCCAGATAATGTAAAGATCTTCAGAGAAATATTGCATTCTTGGATAGAGCATGAACAATCAAAAGAATTGCGGTTAGCACTATTTGATCCATGGGGGCTCATCTCATCCTCAGACATAGCAAATTACAATATTGTTAAATTCTCACTCTCCTCAAAAGTATTTTAGAGAGACATATTAAAATGAAAAAAATGACAGCATTCATTCCAGCTCGAGGTGGATCCACGGGGGTTCCAAAGAAGAACATTAGATTGCTTCATGGTAAACCTCTCATATTACATACGCGTGATTTTGCGGAAAACTCAGATCTATTTTCAAAGATAGTTATTTCCACAAATGATAGTGAAATAGCGACAGTTGCTTCAAATGGAAAGCTTTCGCGAGATGAGTTTATCCATGCATCCGAAGGAGCTTATCTTGCGCTTGATGATCGATTTTACGTTCATAAACGCCCAGAAAGCCAAGCACAGACACTAAGCCCGATTAGAGAAGTTCTGTACGACCTTGCTTCTCAAGAGCATTCAATATTTGATTCAGAACTGGTAATGATGTTGCAACCTACTTCACCTTTCCGAAGAGTCGAGGAACTTCATGAAATCAAAGAAATAATGCAACAAAACCCAAAGTTTACAAGTATTGTGAGTGTAACGGCAGTTGGTGGACTGCATCCAGACCGAATGTACAAGCTCGAGAGTAAAATTCTAAAGCCCTATTTAAATCAATTTAATTTGGATAATAAGCCAAGACAACTCTTAGAAGATTTATTTATTAAAGATGGTGCATATTATCTATTAAAAAAATCAATTCTTAAGCAGAAAACTTTGCTCGGAGAAGTCATGTTGCCATTGTTTCGCTCTGGACTTTGCACCATAAATATTGACACATTGATGGATTTCCAAATGGCTGAACTTGTCTTAGATCCTTATAGTACTTAATGAAATCAGAAAGCAAACTCGTAAACCTCACCCAAAGCTTTTGCCATTTGCTTGGAGTCATATTTCTGAAGAATATGTTCGTAAAGACGCGCACGCTTTGTCGTAAATATTTTGTCGCTCATTTTAACTATTACATTTGACAATTCATGGTAATTTCCGATGTCAAAAAGACCATCATATTCCCGCCCAAAAATCTCGAGAGCGGCGGAGTTACGAGATGTAACCACGGGAAGCCCATGCATAAGAGATTCCAGATAAACTAAGCCAAATCCTTCATAGAGGCTTGGAAGCACTAACAGATCTGCACGCCTATAGAAAAGTTCAACATCCTTAATCTTCCCATGAAAAGTTACATTTGGCGCAATTTCCAGATGATTACAAATAGACTTCAAATCCTCTTCTAGGCTTCCTTCTCCCAAGATATCTAAATGAACCTTGAAACCACGAGCTTTAATGAGTTGAATCGAATGAAGCAAGGTAGGTAAATCTTTTTGAAACTCTAACCGAGAAATACACAACAAGTTCAAGATTTTCCCTGCGGATTCGACACGAGTAGGAGAGCGACTCGACTTAATGCCATAAGGTACAAGTTTAACTTTGTCAGAATTCGGAATTTCGCCGGACTTTTTACCAAAATCACGCACTGCTTCCGAGATAACAACGCAAGCTTTTGAATTACGTATAACCAGATTAGACAATGTTTTAGAGACTATATTCGGAGTTCCTGGCCAAAACTTCTCCGCGTTGTGCCGAGTAACACAGTATCCATTTTTTGGATTTGAAAATAGGCATAGAAGCTCAGCTCTTGGTAAATGTCCATGAATTACGTTTGGCGCAAATTCCCGTGAAATATGTTTAATTCTAATTATCTGATTCAGAAAAGTTTCTGACGAAAGATCGATGGTTTCCACCCCGATGTCTGCAAAGTCCGGAGCAAGACTAGGAAGTCCCTTTAAGAAAATGACCTTAACCATGTGTTCAAGTTGTGTTTGCTCATCGCACAAAGTTAAGAGCTGTTTCTCAGCTCCACCTAGTTCAATTGTAGTGATTATATGGAGAATTTTCATTTAGGACAATGACTCTTTTTATCAATTATGAGCAAAAGATTGGATAACCACTTGTCTAGTGAATGGTCGCGTAATGCAATTTGATGTCTGTTATCCACTTCTCTTCTTAATTCAACTTCATTCATTTCCCGCATCGCAATTAGTTCTTGAAAAAGAAAAAAATCAAAATCCAATACCACGTTATCTCCACTCTTATTCCATTTACCAAATTCATTCAAATATCCCTGGTTTAAAGTTATAACAGGCAAGCCCATCAAAGTTGATTCAATTAGGGTTTTATCCAGCGAGCCTTGAAATGCATGAATGAAAACATCACATCGACTGAGAAAGCCACGCATTTCAGCTCTTGGTTGCGAAGGAAGAATTTTCAATAAACCAACTTCTATCAAATCTTGAAACTCCTGCTTGATTTTTGATTGATAAATCCTTGACTTGTGAGTAGTAGGCGAACCGATAACTAATAACGAGGCTTTGATTCCCTCCTGGATCAAGCGATTCAAAACCTGAATGAGAACTCCTATATTTTTTGACTCATCAAACCTTCCGAAATGCACGAGCTTAAGATTCTTAGATAGAGATTTGGGCGAATAAGGAAATAATCGAGGATCAGCCATTTGTCCGATGAGAGATACTCTTCTGGATTTAAGCGGCATAGAACTTTTTGTACTGCTACAAATAGAATTCATGAAAATCGAGGCCAAGATTAGCCGAAGGGATTTATGGGCATGGGCGTACCATAGAGTCTGTGGGCATGAACGAACAAAGAAATAAAAACCAAAATATATTGCTGAAGTCTCTGTCATGAAATAGAAAACACTTGAAAATCTAATTCTCCTAAAAACATTCAATATTCGGAAGTAACTTTTGATGCTAGAAAGAAAGCCCACGGATCGAGAAAAGTTTCCTTCAATTACTACTATGGAATCCTTACTCGCGGGATCCAAAGTATAAATGCCTCTCTCCTTGATCCCAACTCGAGGAGTAACAACGAAAACTTGATCAAAATGTTTTGCTAGCATCTTAACTATTTCAACTTGATGCGAAAACACTTGACTTGTCTCGTCAAAATCGTAAACGAACACTAATAGGCGATTCATAGAACGATAGTGTAATGTAGAAAAGTCGATTTCGCACAATGGTTACACGAGTCCCGATTCCAACGGCAAGTATTTTGTAAAGTTGCCATTTTCTTGAGACGAAAACAAAGAAATCAATATAGTTTCAAGTACGATTTGTTTCTAGAAACGTGCGGTAAAGCAGGTATTTAAGAGTAAAGAACGTGAGACTAAATTTTCAGCAATTCTAGTAGCGATTGTTTTGTGGTGGTAATCTAGTGCTGCGAAGGCACAAGTTGTATCTTAACGATTCAATCTTGAATCAATCCACAAATATTGATGAATGCTAGAATGGATGCTGTAATTACTAAGTTATCGCTTTTGTTGCGTGATACAATTAAAAAAATTGAAAAGTGCCAACGTCTTACTACCTATTAATATTGTAAAGACGTTCCATATCTTTAGAGACAAATGTTGACACAGAAGTAACATGCAAGACAATTAAATTAAATCAAGTGAAAAAATTAGATTATGAAATTAGACTTATAGGTTTTTAGGAGGTGAGAAATGGGTTCAGTAGTCAAGAAGCGCCGCAAGCGCATGGCCAAGAAGAAGCATAAGAAACTTCTGAAGAAGACTCGTATTCAGCGTCGAAATAAGAAGTAACTAGAGTTTTGCTAGGATTAATTTCTTATTGATTGAAGTCACGGCGTAACGAACTTTATTGATAGTAACAATGGCGCCATCTTTGACACCATCAAGGATGGCGCCATTCATCAATTTTGGGGTGGTTGAGGCGTTAACAGCGCTACAAAGTCGCTTTTCACAGCCAAAGAGAATACCCTTGTCGTCGATTACAAGCGGAGAACCTGGTGTTCCATAATTTTCAACCTCCCGACCCTCAGGAGTTTCATCATTGCCAATGATCTGGAATCGAATTTGATCTGGATTTGGAAGTCGATTTCCATTAGCACTTAACCATGCTGCTGCAATTTTCTCACCAGATTTAGCAAGCGCTACTCGGTATCCGGCCACCGCTACACCATTATCTGGGCCATCAAGAGTGCGGTATTGCCAGTCTTCTGGAAATATTGTGTTGCGTTTAGCAAGTATTACTTCACCTTGCGTCGCGATGTCATTGGAAGACAGAGTCAAAACTGAATCATAAAAAACATAAACGGTTTTATCGAGGGAGATTGCTTTGAGGGAGAATCCAACGTCGCCCGTAGATCGACCGTCGATTTGTCTATCACCATCAACAATTTCGTAGACCCATCCTTCTTTCGTCAGAACTGCGCCAAGGAGGATGCCTTGGGATTCGTCGCGGTAGAAGACTTGAAGTCCCGCAGGAGTTACAGCGCAAGCATTTGAGATACTAACGTCACTTGCGCTTTTGCGACGGGGAAATTCCTTATAGTTTTGTATGGAATCTCCATCGCCATCCACAGTCTCAAATTTCCATTTCTTTCCATCATATGTAGCGTGACGAAGATCTTTATTCTCCATATCGGTGTAGAAAAGATGAAGGACTTCTTTGGTTTTTGTGCCGGCGACACAAAGCGAGACGGGACCGGCAAGATTTCGGTCAGACTTACCTCCTGAAGTGGAGTTACCGTCAACAATTGCAGTGCTCCATTTTTTCTGAACATATGTTGCCAACTTAAGGTTTCCGGAGATTGAATCGGAGTAGGCAATCACCGGATTGCTTTTGAAGATGCCAGATGCAAGAAATTTTGCGTTGACGCTCTTATCGATTGTGATTGTGGAAACGCCGGCTTGGGGTTTGATGGTGTTGGTGGTGACTGCTTCAGATTTACCGTTGATGTTCTCGGCGGTGACGGTGAATGAATAGGACTGGCCATTCTTCAGGCCTGTGATGCGAGCAGGGCTAGAGGTAAAAACTTGCTCTTCTCCAGTTTGATCGATGGTGACGTTGTAGCCAGTAACGCGGTCTACGCGTCGACAAGATGGTGAATCAAAAGTAACGAGAGCGTATTTGTCGCCAACGAGAGCTTTAACGTTGATGGGTTTGGTGGGAAGTGTCTGGGCTTTATTCGCGGGGGGTTTTTGCAACATGTCTTCCATCATGGCAAGAGCCACGGGTCCTGGAGAGCGGAAAATTTCTCCTGGATCAAGAACGGGAGTCATGACTGCGTTAGGTGATCCAGTTTTGAAATTATCTTCATCAAGATGCGTGATTGACGATCCATCTTCGTAAGGTCGGGGAGAATAAATTTTTGGTGGGTTGCCATTGTTTGCGGTAATTGCAGCAGCACCGCTCCAGGTAAGTGGAGAAGTCATAGCGCGACCGAGATCAACAGAGCGAGCGCAGAAGTCTGTGAAGCGACGACCGTCAGCTAGTTGGACGTAAGCATCATATGGAGTTGGTTGGATGATGTAGCCAGTATTGAAGAAACGGTCGTATTCAGCGTTAGAGAGAAAACCAAGACCATGGCCGATTTCATGGAGCGCGGTGCTGGTGAGATCGTAATTGAGTTTGGGAACTTTTCCATCAATATTTGTGTACCAGAGGGCATTGGAGTTAAAGCGAAGGACAATATCGACTTTGCTTGGGGCGAGGTCTTTCTTCGCTAACTTATTTGCGATTGCAGATGGGTACCAGAGATCTTGGTCGGGTGCGCCATCAAATGCGTTGTAATAATCACCGGGGCGAGCAGAACCAAGAACTCCATTGATGGTTGAAGGTTCCCAATGGATTTCGATATCGACGGGAACGCTTGATTCAAAGTTAGCGGCCCAGATATCGACGGCGTATCGGAATGCATATTTAGCATCGGGTGGAACATCAACAAATTCGATATTCCATTTGGAAAGAGGCTTGCCAGTGTCGACGCGTGGGGCGGGAGTTTGGGCGATGAGTTTCTGGGGTTTATCGGAACCGTAGATGTATCCCCATTGAGTGGCGGGGATTGTGTTGAAGGAGAGTGCGGGTGCTTGTGTGGGAGTGAGAAGTGTGAGGGCGAGTGAAAAGGCGGTGATAATCGCTCGAAAGCGGGGCCTTTTCAGTGACATAAGCACAAATGCTAGTGGTCTGAGAGGATGGGCGATTATGGACTCAGGAAACTTTAGGGATGCGTATTTACGCGCAGAACGTGAGAAACCAGCGTTGGGATTCCAGGGGCGACGACCTGAGCCGACGTTAGATGAGGCGCGAACTGAATTAGCTCAAGCGATTAGTCGCGTGGTCCATAACTTATTTCAAGATCGATATGGGCCATTAGTGGGAACAATTACCGAACCAACGATTAATGAGTTTTTAAAAGGTTTTGAAGCGAATCTGGCGCGAGCTAAAGGTGATATCACTTTGGTGGCGCAAGAATTGTTGGATCGTGCGATGCCGCCTGCTTCTCGCAAGCGTAAGTGATTAGTCGACGAGTGAGTATTTGTCTTTCTTCTTTTCGATAAGGCCGTCTCTAATCAGACTTGCTAGACATTTTTCTAATTGAGAGTGGTCTTGCCAGAGCGTTTGTAGATTCTTTGTAGTGGAGTTTTCGTTTTGTCTTAAGTGTTCGATGATGGTGCCGCGACATTGGCGATCGGTGCCATGCCAATTCTGGGTGGGTTTCTTTTTATTTTCTGATTTCGGGTAACCATTTGCGCGCCAGAGACATTGGTTCGCGATTGGGCACTTCTCACAGAGTGGTTTGGTGGCAGTACATACGAGTGCGCCAAGTTCCATGGTGGCTGCAGCCCATTTGCTTGCTTCCTTGGGGATGAGTTCGATGCGTGCTTGTCTTTCTGAATTAGTGATGTGTAGTGGTGGGAATTCTTGTCCGTCGAGCGCTCTGGCAAACAATCGGCGGATGTTCACATCAAGAACAAGAGACTTCTCGTTATGAGCAAAGGCCATGATGGCAGCTGCGGTGTATTCACCAACGCCAGGGAGTTTCCGAAGTTCTGCTTCTGTTTTGGGAACTTGGTTGTTGTGTTGGGTGGCGATGATTGTTGCTGCGTCATGAAGGCGGAGCGCGCGACGGGGATAACCAAGTCTTCCCCAGGCTTTAAGTAAGTCAGATTTCTTTGCTGCTGAAAGATCTTTCGGAGTAGGCCAACGATTCAACCATTCATTCCAGATTGGAAGGACTCGGTTGACTGGAGTTTGTTGGAGCATGAATTCGCTGACCATGACGCCCCAGGCAGTGCTCTTTCGCCACGGAAGATCACGCTGGTTCTCATCAAACCAAGCGAGAACTTCGCGGTGCATATCTAAATTACTTCGCAGCTCCAGCGGTGGCTGGGTGGATGACATATAGCGGCAAGTATTTAGTTTTCCGGCTCCGCATAGCGTCCATACGAGCATCGCAAAGTTTGGCTAGAACTTCGTAAGCGCTCTTATTCATCATGGCGATGAGTTCGGTTTTGTTGGAGATGTAAACAGGCTCGGCTCCATTGTGGGCTTCAGTATTAGAGGAGCAGTACCAATCCATATCGGCGCCACCTTCTCCCCACGCTTCGCGGGTGTATTCACCAATCACTACAACTTCATATTTATTGTCACCAACTATTCGAGTCTCCCATGAACGTCGGATGGGTAGTTGCCAGCAGATATCCGGTTTGGTGTCGATGAAATGCAAACCTTCTTTAATGGCGAGATGATGAAGCGCACAACCGAAAAATTCTTTGGAGAAATCCGATTCATTGAAGAAAATACAGGTCTTATTTACTTTCTTAGTTTTGCGATCGTTATCTAGTCCAACTTCAGAGATTGCAAACTTTTTCCCTGAACTCGCTAAGGTGTGGTTCTGCCACATTTCAGGAGTGAGTTTCTTTGCAGCGCTAGTGACTCGCGCTTCATCTTCTTTGTTATAGTAATAAGCGCCATCGCTACAGCATCCGTGATCAGATAAATCTTTATCAATTCCCTGGCAGCCATTACCAAAGATGCAGTTCCAATAAGAGGTGAGCCAAGTTAGGTCGCATTTGAAGATTTGTTCTGGATTGTCTGGATTAGGGAACTCCACCCATTCTCGAGTGAAAGAGGTTGCGATTTCTGACATGGGAGGTGAATAGTAGAGGCGCGCGTGTAGCCTTGTCATATGGCTTATGACAAGGTCGCAGTCATCGGAGCTGGCATCATGGGAGAAGCACTTATTGGCATGCTTCTAAAATCGGGCTTCGAGAAGGACACAGTTTTCACTTCAGAGAAACGTCCGGACAGACTTACAGAAATTCTTGATAAGTACAGAATCCAAGAATTGCGTTCAATCAAAGAAGTAGATGTACTTTTTCTCGCAGTCAAGCCACAAGACTTTTCTTCGACATTGTCCCAATGGAAAGAAAGTGAAATTGCAGCAAAGCTCGTTGTTTCATTTGCAGCCGGCATCAAGACGCATAAAGTGAACGAAATTCTTGGCAATAGTGTTCGAGTCATTCGAGTAATGCCCAATACTCCAATGACAGTAGGTCGAGGAATATTTGCGATGAGCTTTTCACCAAAGGCTAACCAAGAAGATCAAAATTGGCTGAGAGAGGTTTTAGGCGAAGTTGGTGAAGTGATTTCAGTGCCCGAAGAACTCCAAGATGCCGTGACCGCTACCAGTGGATCGGGGCCGGCTTACTTCTTTGCTTTTACTGAGGCAATTGAAGCCGCCGCTAAACGATTGGGGTTAAACGAAGCTGACTCGAAGATTCTTGCTCGAGAAACACTGATTGGCGCAGCTTTGATGGTCGAAAAATCTGGAAAAGAGCTAAAGACTCTAAGGGAAAATGTAACGAGCCCTAATGGAACGACGGCGGCTGCGCTAAAGAAATTTGAAACTTCGGGGTTAGAGGAGTTAGTTTACGAAGCCTTGAAAGCCGCTCATGAACGTTCAATCGAATTGAGTTCATGAATTCATCGGTAGTCATATATTCGCGGCTCGGGTGTCATTTGTGCGAAGTTGCGGAGAAACTTGTGAAGGAAATTCAGAAAGATTACGAATTTGAGCTAGAAATCATCTATATCGATGGTGATTCAGGCTTAGAAAAAGAGTATGGCGAAGAAGTTCCGGTGACTCTAATCAATGGCAAGCGCCATGATTATTTTAGAGTCGATAGAGCGAGATTTATCGAGGCAGTACTTCATCCGCATCAATAATGCGGTAGGAATAACCCTGTTCAGCTAAGAAGCGCTGGCGATTTTGGGCGAAATCTTGGTCGATAGTGTCGCGAGCAACAACCGAATAAAAACGTGCGCCACGGCCATCTGCTTTGGGACGAAGGATGCGTCCAAGTCTTTGGGCTTCTTCTTGGCGTGAACCGAATGTTCCAGAGACTTGAATAGCAATCGATGCTTCAGGTAAATCAATCGAGAAGTTTGCGACTTTCGAGACGACGAGACATTTCAATTCGCCGGAACGGAACTTTGCGAAGAGCTCTTCGCGTTCCTTGATCGGGGTATCGCCTTTGACGATGGGAACGCTTAAGTCAGCGGCAATCTCATCGATCTGAGAGATGTATTGACCGATGATGAGGGTCTGGTCATCAGCATGTTGTTTCGCGAGAGCTAAGACAACGCTCTTCTTGGTGGCGGTGGTGGCGCAGCTACGGTATTTATCTTCTTGTTCTGCGGTGGCATACGTAAGGCGTTCGTGGTCTGTGAGGGTTACTCGAACTTCAACGCAATCAGCAGGTGCGATATATCCCTGGGCTTCGATCTCTTTCCATGGAACATCAAAACGTTTTGGGCCAATCAGTGAGAAGACTTCACCTTCCATGCCGTCTTCGCGCACGAGAGTTGCAGTAAGTCCAAGGCGACGACGGGATTGGATATCAGCGGTGAATCTAAAGATTGGCGCAGGAAGTAAGTGAACTTCGTCGTAAATGATCAAGCCCCAGTCATGGGAATCAAAGAGGTCTAAATGGGCGTAAACACCCTTCTTTCGGGTGGTCATGACTTGATAGGTAGCAATAGTTACGGGGCGGATCTCTTTTTTAGAGCCGGAGTATTCGCCGATCTCATCTTCATTCAGTGATGTGCGCTTAAGTAATTCATCGCGCCATTGGCGAGCAGCTACAGTGTTTGTGACGAGAATCAGTGTGGTGGCTTGGGCGTGCGCCATGGCGGCCGCGCCAACGAGAGTTTTTCCAGCGCCACACGGAAGAACAACAACACCAGAACCACCGTGCCAGAAACCTTCAGCGGCAAGTTTTTGGTACTCGCGCAATTTCCAGCCATCTTCATTGAGAGCTATATCGTGGGCTTGACCATCAACATAACCAGCGAAATCTTCGGCGGGCCAACCAAGTCTTAAGAGCGCTTGTTTCAAATGTCCACGTTGTGAGGGATGAACCGTGACAGTTTCATCATCAACTTTTGCACCAAGAAGCGGTGCAACTTTCTTTGCGCGCATGACTTCAGCAAGTACAGCAACGTCTGTGGAAATAAGAATCAATCCGTGGACAGGATGTGATTCAAGGCGAAGTCGTCCGTAGCGACCCATGGTTTCAGCGATATCAAGAAGAAGTGCGTGTGGGACTGCGTAACGCGAATACTTAAGGAGTGTGTCGATGACTTGTTCGGCATCATGGCCAGATGCGCGGGCATTCCAGAGACCAAGAGAGGTAAGTCGATAGGTGTGAATGTGTTCAGGAGATTTTTCTAATTCAGCAAACGGTGCAATGGCGCGACGGCATTCGGTGGAAAGTGGATGATCGATATCAAGTAAGAGCGTTTTATCGCTCTGGACAATCAGAGGTCCGTCGCTCATGCCAATATTTCTTTAACGAGTGCAGCAAGAAGTCTGGAGCGTGGTTCAAGATGTGAAGCGAGAATGTGTTCATGGGTGGCGTGTGCACCTTCGCCTACAGCGCCGAGACCATCAAGGACTTGGGTGTGCATTCCAGCGAAATTACCATCGCTAGCGCCTCCGACCGAAGCTGAACCGAGCGGTGGCATACCTAATTTCTTTGCGACCGCTTCACACTTTTCATAGAGCGCTTGGGTGGCGCTGGTTTCTAGCGGTGGTCGGTTGATGCCACCGGTGACTTCTAACTTTGCTTCGGGATGAATAGTGGAGAGCGAGTGGATCGTACTTTCGACGCGTTGCATCTCATCGAGAGTAAATGAGCGGCAATCGACATCAAGGCTAGCGAGTGCGGGAACAGTATTAGTGGTGGTGCCTGAATTCATTACTGTGGGGATAACAGTTGTGCCAAACTCTTTATTTCCAAGTGTCATCAAAGTATTCACAATCGCAGCAATTTCAACCGTAGCGTTCACGCCTTTCTCAGGTTCAAGGCCGGCATGTGCAGCGCGACCATGAACAGTGATCTTGTACATCGATGTGCCTTTACGGCCGATCTTAACTTTTCCATCGATGGCTGATTCAAGAATGAGAACTGCCGTGGCTTTCTTGCTTACTCTTTCAATTAATTCACGAGTAGTAGCAGAACCAGTTTCTTCATCAGTCGTTGCAATGAGCGCGACTTTAGTGAGATCTGAGCCTTTCATGGCGTAGAGAGCTTGGATAAAACCAGCTTTCATGTCATAGATTCCCGGGCCGCGGATGACATCGCCTTCGACTTTCCAGAGCGGTGTGAATGAACCAACGGGCCAGACAGTGTCGAGATGTGCAAGAAGCACTACGTGTGGTTCGCGAGCACCAAGCCAATAAACGGGACGACCTTTTTCATCGAAAATATCGGCAGGAGTTCCGATAACTTTCTTGGTGATCTCATTGGCTAGGTTTACTACGCGACGACATGCATCGAGATCATCGGTGGGACTTTCACATTCAACGAGCGCTTGCAGGTCTTTCAACATATCTGCGCTCATGGGGTAATTCTGCCGTAACTATTCATCATGCGGTCGTGACCCCCGTAATTCGGGCTATTTTGAATGGGGTTATCGCATTTGTGGCATGGTCTTTAGCAACCAGGGTTCCAAGTGAAATAGAGAGCGGGTCGATGATTCGAAGCGATACTCCACCATTGGAATCGGCGTAACCGATGCGAAGTGAGACGCCTTTACCAAGATATTCATTAAGAAGGTCCAGCGTTTCATTTGCGGTGTTACGTGGAATTTCACCAACAGGTCGCTTCTTTGCAGCGCGTTCTCCGGTGCGAAGAGTGCGAAGTGCTGCGGCCAACATCGGCTCGGATGGTTTTGCGAGTTCACCGATGATGCGCGGTGGTTTAGGACGCGATTTCGAACGGTTCTGGATCGGAAGATTAACGACCGCACCTTGAGAATTTTCACCAGATGGGAAATATCCAGCGCGACGGAGTTCGTCCATCGCTTCATCACTTTCGGTATCGGAAATCAGAACTTGTGGAGCTATGTGACGGAAAGCAAGATGTTCAAGTTTCTTATCACTCAAGATTGAGGAGATGATGGATTGATCCTCACAACGAATATAGGTATTTGCATAACCGACTCGAAGTTTTCCATGTTTCTTGGCGACATCAGTGATGAGATATTCAAGTGGTTGCGGGATTGGGGTTTTCGAAGTTTTAGTAAGGAAGTTTCGGATTTCATCGCCACTATGTCCATGATCAAGTCCGCGTCGAATCGATGATTCACTAAAGCGATATACGGTAGCGCCACCACGGCTTTCGATATCAGCAAAAGTAGAGAGCATCCGTGCGACTTCAATCGTTAGTGGACCCGGAGCGATTGCAGTGTTGTCAGCTTGAACCAAGATATGTTCAACAGCTTTGGGGAGCGCAGAATTAATACCAAGGATCTCTTCATCTTTAATGAACTTAGCGCCAAACGCGGATAAAGAGTTACTGCCGGTTATTCCGAGCCATTCCGCTTCACGTAAAGTCCATTCCACAAGTTCTGCGGTGATGGATATTCCGCGGCGATGGGGATAGCGCCATAAGACTGCTTTTTGGGCGCTTTCGACGGTGGGTGCGATACCGGGGCTATCAAGGAGTAGTTCTAAAACTAATTTTCGGATTAACGCGGCATTGCTGCGATCAAGTTCGGCACCGAGTGCGGTGATGTGGCGTGAATCGGTGCGACCAACAAGACCTGCGACACGTGAGGTGACTTTCCAGAGTGAGACGAGATCGCGCCATTGGTCTTCAGGCTCTTTGTTCTGCCATAGATCAAAAAGAGTGGAGGGAAGAATTCGACCATCTGCTTCGACGTTAAGAACTCCAGCAAGATATGCGAGTTCGGCAATGAAGGCAGCGCATGATTCTTCGACGCCAAGATGATCTGATGCTTTCTTTAAGTCACGAACACCAAGTCCACCGGATTGGAGAGCGGTTGGAGTTTCTTCTGACCAGAAATTTAGAAGCTCTTGAACCCAACGTAAAGTGTTCGAGATTGAAGCAAGTGCAGCGCGTTCGATATCAGCGGACTTAACTTGAGGACCTTGAAGTTTCGGTTCGGTGGGAAGTAACTCTTGGTGAACTTTATTGCCACGTAGGAAAATTCCGACTTCGCGGGGAAGTGCGACAGTCGAAGTATCCATGGGAATTAGAAGTTGATTTTCAAGCAGCCAATGAATCGGCGTACCTTGTTTACGGATATCGCCAACTTGGCCACGCGGCGGTCCCCACGTTAATTTAGTAAGAATTTCCTTTGCAGCTTCGGGTGCTTTAGAGATAACTTTAAAATCAATGGGCGAACCTGATTGTGGACCTAGACCAGCCGGTTCATTTCCAAGGATGTCACGTACAGCGCGCGGCATGCGATAGCCGTTTCCATCGCGATAAATAAGTGCGATGTTATGCAAGTGTTGCACTACTTTTTCAGCAGATTTCTCACTTAGGGCAATAACTTCTTTCGTGGTGAACGGATCAGAAAGCGCAGCGCAGACTTCCAGAACTTGAAATTGCCATTGATTCAGGGTTTCTAGCGCGCGAAGAAGTGATGGCGCCGACGTCGCTCGGGTGGAGAGCGCGGTCATATCGGCAGGGACAGGAGTGATGAGATCTGGACGAGATGCGAATAGCGACGTTAAATCTTCATCGGAACGATCACGAAGTTCTTGCGCAAAAGAAGGGAATGCAGAAACTTCGCTATCGAGCGCACCAGTCATGGACATAACTGGCCTACATTACCGAGTAGTGAAAGCTCTTGTCTCTTCGTCTTACTTTTTACGGGAACGCGCAGTAAGGAAAACCCAAAAACCTGCGAAACGACTAACAATCGGACCGATGACGCGGTTTAACCAACGTAAGCGACGGAAGTCGTGTACCGGCCACCCTTGAGAAAATGCGATAATACGAAGTTTTGCATCAGGATTGATGGCTCGCGGATTACCGACAGCGCTCAGTAGTGGCAGATCATTATGAGAATCTGAATAAGCAAAACATTCTTTCAGATTTATATTTCTTTCCTTTGCCATAGTTTGTATCCCAATAGCTTTTTCTTTTCCGTGCAATAACTTTCCGTTGAGATTTCCAGTGTATTTACCATCTTTGATTTCCGCCTTGGTGCCAATCGCACCAGTAAAACCAAGACGCTCCGCAATTAAGTTTGCAAAATCTTCCGGGGATGCAGTAACCAACCAGACTTCATCACCGGCATCAAGATGTTCTTTAGCAAGTGCGATTGTGCCTTGCCAGATTGAAGGTGAAACGAATTCGTTGTAAATATCTTCACCAATGGCGCGAATTTCCTTTACATCATGGCCGCCAATGAAATCTGTGGCAGCTTTTTGAAAACGAGAGATAACTTCATCTTTTTCAGTACCTGTCATGCGGAATCTGATATTTGCAAGGACCCATGCGCCAATATCGCGCTTAGTGAAGAATCCCCGGTTGTACATTCCTTTTCCAAGGAAGTAGAGGGTTGATCCGCGCGTAATCGTGTTATCCACGTCAAAGAAAGCGATGCGCGGCATGTGAGCACAGTAACGAAATAGCTTTATTACTTCTCGTTTATGCTTGTCCGCATGAGTGAACAATCAGCAATCGCATCGACTGTTCACGTTGTACGTCATGGTGAAGTCGAAAATCCTCACAGCATTCTCTATGGTCGCCAACCAGGATGGAAGCTCTCGAAGCGCGGACAAGAAATGGCACGTGCGGTCGTGGAATGGAGTAAAGAACTCTCACTTGGTGCGATTCATGCATCACCACTTGAGCGAGCACAACAAACTGCGCTTCCGATTTCTATGAATCATGGATTGGAAATCACAACCGATGATCGCTTGATTGAAGCGGCTAATATTTTTGAAGGTAAACCTTTTGGCGTAGGCGATGGAGTATTGAAGCGACCAAGTGCGTGGCGTCATTTATGGAATCCCTGGCGTCCATCATGGGGCGAGCCATATACCGAACAAGTTTCGCGCATGAAAGCCGCAGTTGAAGCCGCGCGCCTTGCGGCCCAAGGCAAAGATGCTCTTGTGGTTTCACACCAGTTACCAATTTGGATACTTCGATCGTCGGTCGAAGGTCGACCTTTCTTACACGATCCACGTAAACGTCAGTGCTCGCTTGCTTCAGTCACAAGTCTGCACTTTGATGCATCGGGCAAAGTTGTGGGCCTTACTTATAGTGAACCTGCTGGACATCTACTTCCACCGAAGAAGAAATGAAAAAGTTTTTAGCCCTGCTCCTTATTCCAGTTCTTGTGGCCTGCTCCAATGGCGGTGGATTTAGCGCAAACGAACAGTCATTTATTGCTGGTAATGGCGTAGCGACATTCATACCTAAAGCTGATCGAAAAGCAGCGCCAGCAATTTCAGGTCCAACGCTAGATGGCTCCACTTTTACTTCAGCGCCGGGAAAAGTATTAGTTCTAAATGTTTGGGCGTCGTGGTGCTCGCCATGTCGCGCCGAAGCGCCGGCGCTGCAAGAAATGTCGAGCGCACATCCTGAGGTTCAATTTCTTGGAGTTTTAACCCGCGATAGTTTGGTCTCAGCTCGGGCATTTGTGGAGCGTTTTAACATCACTTATCCGTCACTTACCGATGACGGAATTCTCTTGAAGTTTCATGGTCAACTCACACCTAATGCCATTCCCACGACTTTGATTATTGATAGCGAAGGCAAGATCGCGGCCCGCGTGAGTGGAGAAGTCACGTATTCAGCTCTGGAAGATCTCATCAAACGGGTGAAATCCGATGAATGAATTCCTGGTTAATCAAGTCTTTGATGGCAGCCTCATCGTTGCCTCACTAGTAGCAATCTTTGCTGGGCTTATCTCTTTTGCTTCACCGTGTGTGCTCCCTTTGCTTCCGGGGTATCTGGGTTATGTCTCAGGCGCTTTTGCCACGAAACGACGGATGGTCCTTGGTTCACTTCTCTTCGTTTCTGGTTTTGCATTTCTATTTGTTTCTTATGGCGTAATCTTTGGAGCGCTCGGTGATGCAATTCTTCGGAATTCAACGCTATTAACGCGGCTATTGGGTCTTCTCACCATTGGGTTTGGATTTATTTTTATTTTTTCCGAGAAGTTCTATCGTTCATTTAAATTTCCTTTTGTCGCTTCAACAGGATTAATAAGCGCACCAATTCTTGGGTTTATGTTCGGACTTGGGTGGACCCCATGTATCGGTCCAACTCTCGGAGCGGTTCAGACCCTTGCATTGATTGAAGCGAGCGCTACTCGTGGGGCAATTCTTTCTTTCGCTTATTGTGTAGGGCTAGGACTCCCTTTCATTCTTTTTGCTTTTGCTTTAGAGCGTTCCAAGAAACTTCGAAGCGCGTTGCTTCAACGCAGCAGAACAATCTCAATAATTGGCGGGACTTTCTTAATTGTTATTGGACTGCTTCAAATTTCAGGTTTGTGGGAGATATTGATGGCAGATCTTCGCGGCACCATTAGTGGATTTATTCCGGTGATCTAATGAGCGCCCCCGAACTTCAAGGAATCTCACTCCTGAGATATTTGTGGCGTCAGCTCACAAGTATGCGAACCGCGCTGATTCTGCTCTTGCTTCTTGGATTAGCTTCTATTCCTGGTTCAGTTTTCCCACAACGCACCCAGAGCCCGTTAAAGGTGCGCGAATACTTCGAAAACAATCCATCGGGTGCGAAGTTAATGGATAAATTCTTTCTCTTTGATGTCTACGGCTCTCCATGGTTCTCAGCGATTTATATCTTGCTCTTTATTTCATTAATTGGATGCGTAGTCCCACGGTCGTGGCATTACTTCCGGGAGATTTTCAAAGCGCCAACCCAAGCTCCATCATTGCTCTCAACGATGGAGAATTTCGATTTAGTTGATGGAAAACTCGATGATGCGCACAAATGGTTAAAGTCCAACCGCTTCCGCATCACTCGCCACGGCAAATCTATTTCGGCAGAGAAAGGGTATTTGCGCGAGACCGGGAATCTAGTTTTCCATCTTTCATTGATTGTGGTTCTACTTGGTATCGCAGGTAGTTCAGTATTCGGTATGCGCGGTGAAGCAATCATCAATGTGGGTGAACGCTTTATTAATACCCCAACCAGCTATGACAACTTAGCGCCGGGACGATTTTTCTCAGTTGGAAATCTTCCGCCATTCACAATTAAAGTCAATAACTTTGATGCAACGTACGATCCAGAAACCAATGCACCTATTGATTACAAGCTCGACGTCACGACACAAGATTCGGTTGATTCGCAACAAGTCAAAAGAATTGTGCGCGTTAATGAACCACTTACCTTTGGCAGCACTCGTGTGTACTTGCAAGCAAATGGATATTCACCGCTTGTGACAGTGAAAGATAAATCTGGAGCTGTGAAATTCGAAGGCCCAGTTCCGTTTTTGCCCCAGGATTCCAATCTCACGTCGATTGGTGCAATAAAAGTCCCCGATATGGACCCACAAATTGGATTTGTTGGTTCATTTCTTCCGACTGCAGCGCGCGACAAAGTGCGTGGCGGCTTCTCCTCTTTTCCAGAACTTCTTGATCCTCGCCTCCTTGTTTCAGTATGGAAGGGAGATTTAGGAATGGATTCAGGAGTTCCACAATCGGTGTATCGCATCAACACTGATGAGATGGAGCGCATTGGTTTGTGGGCGCTAAGAATTGGCGAGACATATCAATTCGAGGTGGGTTCCATCACATTCAATGGCGTAATTCCATGGGTCAATCTTCAAGTCGTGCGTGATCCAGGTAAGCAATACGCGCTATTTGGAAGTATTCTCGCCATTATCGGATTAATGATTTCGCTCTTCATTCGCCAACGTCGAATCTGGGTTCGCGAAGTGAATGGAAAGTTAGAGATTGCAGGTCTTGCACTCAATAGATTGCCTGGACTTGAAGATGAAATTAATCGAATGGTGAATGAGATGAAAGGATCGAAATGACGAAGTCAGATTGGGCCTACCTCTCGAACGATCTTGTTTATGGAGCGCTATTCACTTACACAATCGCTTTCATTGTTTATACCTATGAAACTGCTTTTGCGGTAAAAGCCAATAAAGAAGGTAGCGCGAGCAATATTGATCGCACTAAGACCGCAAAGTCTGGGCGAATCGCCACAATCATTTATGCGGTCGCAACTCTTGTTTTATTACTTGGTGTAGTTGCGCGTGGAATTTCTGCAGGCCGGGTGCCGTGGAGCAACATGTATGAGTTCTCCATAACTGGCGCTCTTACATTCTCATTGGCTTATTTAATTGTTGGTCGCAAATACGATTTACGGTGGTTAGGACTTCCCATTTCTATTGCCGTGCTCTTAATACTGGGTACTGCAATTACTCTTTTGTATCGCCCCACAGCGCCGCTCGTGCCAGCTTTGAAATCAACCTGGTTAGTAGTTCATGTGGCTGCTGCGATTCTTTCTGGCGGAGTTTTCTTACTTTCTAACACAATTGCAGGAACGTACTTGTGGCTCGACAGTATGGAGCGAAAAGGTGAACGCACGCCGTTTGCTAAGCGTCTTCCATCCTTAGATGTTCTTGATCAACTCTCCTATCGCTTGGTCGCATTTGTGTTTCCATTATGGACTTTTGCTGTCATCGCAGGAGCAATCTGGGCTGAAGCAGCGTGGGGACGTTATTGGGGCTGGGATCCCAAAGAAACGTGGGCATTCATTACCTGGATCTTGTACGCCGCTTATTTACATGCACGCGTGACTGCGGGATGGAAAGGTCGCAAAGCTGCATGGTTATGCATGCTTGCTGGATCGACGTATTTATTTAATTACATCTGGGTCAATGTGTGGGGTACAGGTCGCCACACTTATTCAGGTCTATAGATCTATACATGTCTAACCACGTTCATTGTCATGAATTAAGCGCTGACGAATGGAATCGGCTTCGCACGATTCGTTTGGCATCGTTACTAGATAGCCCTGATGCTTTTGGCGGGAAACATGAAAAAGAAAGCGCTATGAGTGAAGAAGAATGGCGCGAACTTTTCAAGAAGAACTCATATCTTGTTGCTTCGTATGATGGTGAAGATATTGCGATGATGTACTTAGAGAAATTACGGGGAGATTTTGGCGCAACATGTTGGGTCGGAGGTTGTTGGAGCAATCCAAAATTTCGTGGACGTGGCGCCGTTCGAGCGATGTTTAACTATGTGGATTCGGTGGCAGAAGAAAAAGGCTGGCAGATTCAAGGTTTAGGCGTCTTTGTTGTAAACGCCTCAGCAATCGCCGCATACGAGAGTCTGGGATTTAAAGCGATGGGTGAACCGCAAGAAAGTACTCGAAGGCCAGGCAGTTTCTACCAGCGCATGATCCGCGGCTTATAGCTTTCGTAAGAAATCAGGGTTGTCGTCGGGCGGAACAATCTTTCCTTTACGGCGGCGACGTCCATTTCCTTTAGGGCGACCAGCAATAATCCACGCGAGCGCACCAATTCCGGGAACGAAAATAATGATTACGAGCCAAGCCCATTTAGGAAGGCTTCGAATCTGGCTTTCGGGGGTGCGCGAGCAATCGATGATGCTGAAAATCATCAACGCAAGAACGATGATTGATGCGATTACTGCGAGACGGACCATGATGGAATTTTATCGCGCCACAAGCCAGGCCGCGAAAGAGAGCGCGATCGAGTAAATAATTTGGATTCTCCCTGTTTTGGCTAAGAGAGAAATAAGTTCGCCTCCACGTGCGCCGGCGCTAACAGCCCGAACTGACTTCGAAACGAGTGGTAGAGAGACGAGAGCGAATAAGTAGTAGAAGGAAAATAGCGCAAGCGCGACTGAGATCACGAGTGCAAAAAACATCAGCCACTTATATAAATCACGCGTGGACTTGTCTCCAATCACAACCGCGAGAGTTTTCTTTCCGGCAACTTCATCACTTGGGAGATCGCGAAGATTGTTAAGAACCAAAATGGCACACGCAAGTGCGCCCATTGCAAATGAAGCAAGGATTACTTCGCGAGAAACTGATTCGGTCTGGACATAATATGTGCCGACAGTGGCAACAACGCCAAAGAAAATAAATACGGAGACTTCACCCATCGCTTGGTAACCATAGGGTTTTGGACCACCGGTATAGGTCCATGCAGCAATAATGCAGATAGCACCGAGAATGATGAGTAACCACGAAGTGCGTGAGGCAAGTATCAATCCAGCAATCGCGGCAACAAAGAAAGAAATAAATGCCGCTTTCTTTACCGAATCAGCTGTTGCGGCACCAGATCCGACTAGGCGCATCGGTCCGACTCGATCAAAATCAGTTCCTTTGATGCCATCGGAATAATCATTTGCGTAATTCACTCCGATTTGAAGGCAGAGCGCAACGGTGAGCGCTAAAAAGGTATGCAAGAAAGAGGCGTTATAACCCGCAAAGGAAGTACCTACTAAAACCGGCGCGATAGCAGCAGGAAGCGTCTTTGGACGAGCTCCGGCAATCCATTGTTCACGCGTAGTCATCAGCCAACTTCTTTCGATCTGGTTTTCCTAAAGCTAAGTATGGAATGGATTCAACCTTGAACATTTCTTTTGGTGAGGCGTGGGCGCCAAATTTCTTCTTCAATTTTTCTTGTAGTTGATCGAGAGCAACATGCTGGGTGGTCGCAATACAGAGTCGCTCGCCCCATTCCTTATCAGGAACCGCGAATGCAACGATTTCAGGGTGTGTGAATTCGGTCTGGAGATAGTTCTCAATCGCGCTTAATGAAATTTTCTCTCCTCCTGAAATGATCTGGTCATCAACTCGACCAAATACAAAGAGTTTTCCATCCTTGATTTCACCTCGATCTTTAGTGATGAACCAGCCGTCGTGAAGTGGGAACTCAGAATTGAGATACCCAAGTGCAACTTGTGGCGCTTTAATCGCAATTAATCCATTACGGATATCAAGAGCGACACCATCAATTGGCGTTCCGTTATAAACCACTCCGCCAGATGTTTCAGTCATTCCGTAGGTAGTGACAACGTTAATCCCACATGCAGTCGCGAGCTTGTGAAGTTCAGAATCAAGTGCGCCGCCGCCCACAAGAACCGACTTACAAGCTTTTAGGTGTTCTAAAAGTTGAATATCTCCATTAAGCGCGCGATGTAATTGTGTCGGTACAACAGCGGTGTAATCAGCTTTGCTATTTACTCCACCAGGTTCGGTCCCAAGTTCGATGGAGCGAATCAAAATATTAATTCCAGCAATGTGAGAAGTGGGAAGTAGTAGAGACCAGCGTTCACCGATACTTGCACCGAGGAATTTATGGGTAGCTTTTGCATTTGATATCAATGATTGTGCTGAGAGTGCGACAGATTTCGGATCACCAGTAGAACCAGAAGTTGTGACGATTAGCGCGGTTTTTGCATCGACTTCGGTAACACCTAATTCGGCAGTAGCAAGGGCTGGTCCATCGCCCTTGAGTGCGCGCAACATTGCCTCAAGAAATTGTGGGGTCGACCACGAAGAGTCGATAGTGCGCACTTCTCGCTTTACCGTGAAATCCATAACCACCGTAGGGTATGCCATATGAGCAAGCCGATTAAACGCGAACCCGGTAGCCGCGTTATTCCGCAATGGCAACGTGGCGCAGGATCTCAAGATTTCACTGATGTGCGTTACGAAATCGCCGAAGGAATGGCGAAGATAACAATTAATCGTCCTCAGGTTCGAAACGCATTTCGCCCTGAAACTCTTGCTGAACTTCAACAAGCATTTAACTTCGCTCGCGATGACGACAAAGTTGGCGTGATTATCTTTACTGGCGAAGGCAACGAAGCATTCTGTTCTGGCGGCGATATCTCAGTTCGTGGCGATGATGGATATATCGGCAGCGACGAAGTTGGAAAAAAAGGTATTGGCCGACTCAATGTTCTAGATCTTCAAGTTCAGATTCGCCGTACTCCTAAACCAGTTATTGCGATGGTCGCCGGCTGGGCAATTGGCGGCGGACATGTTCTTCATGTTGTTTGTGACATCACCGTTGCTGCTGATAACGCAAAGTTTGGCCAGACCGGTCCGATGGTTGGATCTTTTGATGGTGGATACGGCGCAGGTTTACTTGCACGTCATGTCGGACAGAAAAAAGCTCGAGAGATCTGGTTTATGTGCCGCCAATACGATGCTCAAGAAGCTCTTGATATGGGCTTGGTTAACACCGTTGTTCCGGTTAAAGAACTTGAAGCCGAGACTGTTTCGTGGGCGCGCGAGATGCTCCGTCATTCACCGATGGCACTTCGCTTACTCAAAGCAGGGCTTAATGCCGCAGATGATGGATTAGCTGGCGTTCAACAACTAGCAGGAGATGCGACTCTGCTCTTCTATTTAACAGAAGAAGGGCAAGAAGGACGCGATGCATATAAAGAGAAGCGTCCGCCAAATTTCGATAAGTTCCCTAAACGCCCATAAGTCATGTCACTTTCGCTTGAAGAGGCCCTAGCCTCTCTTCGAGTTGTCGCGCTTCCGATGAAAACTAAGTTTCGCGGGCTACAGATAAGAGAAACCGCTTTAATTCAAGGCAGTGCTGGTTGGGGAGAATTTGCACCATTTATCGAGTACGGCGCGCGTGAATCTTTACCGTGGTTAGAGAGCGCTATCGAAGCAGCCACAACCGACTTTCCTTCAGGGATGCGAAACTCAATTCCAGTAAATGCAACTATCCCAGACTCAGATGATGAAGGTGAGATAGAAAAGATTCTCTCGTGGTATCCAGGCGTGAATACTGTCAAGATAAAAGTAGGAACTGGAATTCGAGAAGATTTAGTGCGCATTGCTCGAGTAAGAAAGTATTTACCAAACGCAAAGATTCGCATAGATGTCAACGGTTCATGGAACGTGGATGATGCGGTCTTCAATATTCGCACTATTTATGGAGAAGTTGCTGGAACATCTCTTGAATACGTGGAGCAACCCGTTGCAACTCTTGAAGAGCTAAAGGAATTAAAAGAGAGATTAATTATTGATGTAAAGATTGCTGGCGATGAAGTTCTTCGCAAGGCGATCGATCCTTTTGAGATTGATCTTGAAGGCGCAATTGATGTGTTGATGTTAAAAGTTTCGCCATTAGGTGGAATAGATCGAAGTTTGAAATTAGCAGCGCATCACAAACTTCCAGTAGTCGTTTCCAGCGCTCTGGAATCAGCAGTGGGTATTTCCCATGGGCTCCGTCTAGCTAGTGTGATTCCTGACTTGGAGTATGCGTGTGGTTTAGCCACAAGTGCGCTCTTTGTTTCTGATGTAGGAACCATTCCGATTACCAACGGCGTAATGAGCGTTAGCGCTCCTGAGATTGATGATGAGAGGCTCCAGAGATTTGCAGCGAGCGCAGACCGATTAGAGTGGTGGCGCAATCGAATCAGTGAAGTATGGAAGTTACGGAGGACGTCATGAGCGTCTCAACTGCGCTGGCGCGTCACACCGTAAGGCAGCTCATCGAACTTGGCGTAGAAGATGTTGTTCTATCTCCTGGTTCACGAAACGCGCCACTTTCAATCGCTTTGCATCAAGCAGAAGCAAAGGGATTAATTGATCTTCATGTCCGTATTGATGAACGTGGTGCTGCATTTTTTGCACTTGGTATTTCTAAAGCAAGCGGTAAATATGTTCCGGTCGTGTGCACGAGCGGCACAGCTGTGGCGAACTACTTACCAGCAGTCCTAGAAGCGCATCACGGCGATATAAAACTTCTTATTCTCACCGCAGATCGACCTGCGCGCTTACGAAAAACTGGATCAAATCAGACGACCAACCAACATGGGATTTTTGGAGAATTTGTACGAAGTGCGATTGACAGTGCGGCCCCCATTGATCTAACAAGAGTTCTTGATGGAAGTGGACCAGTACACATCAATCTCCAATTCGATGAACCGCTCTTGCCAGAGGATTCCAATGACTGGCTCTCCGGAATTCATCCCGTAACCAAAGCGCCCGCCACTGTGGTGGCTGGAGAGATTGAGGTTACAACACAGCGAAACATCATCATCGTTGGCCACGACCGAGCAGGTTTTAGCGTCGATGCAATTGAAGAGCTGGCTCATGAATTAGCTGCGCCATTGATTGCGGAAGACCCGCTTGTGTTTGACCAAGCGATTGCGCATGCACCCATCATTCTTTCGGATGAAAGAGTAAGAAGAGAATTAGCGGCAGAACTAGTTATCGTTATTGGTCGAACGACGTTATCTCGGAGCACCAACGCATATATCCAAGGTTCTTCGCGAGTAATGGTGATAGATCCCCGTACCGAGAATATTGATACTAAGCGCACGGCAGATGAGATCCATCGCGTTATCCCGCTGATTAAAAAAACGGTAGAAATAGATCACATCTGGCATGAACAGTGGCATAAATATGAAGAGATTGCTGCGGCATCCTTAGCCGAGCTCCCCGATTGGTCCGAAGCAGAAGTTGCATCCGTTGTGACTGAAGAACTCGAGAATGACGCAGCGCTATTTATCGCTTCATCGCGCCCGATTCGAGATATCGAAAGTTTTGCTGTGCCACGAAATGGAATTGAAACTTATGCCAACCGTGGCCTTGCGGGCATAGACGGAAATATTTCTACGGCAATGGGAATCGCCACTAAACATGATGAGACCTATGCCGTGATTGGCGACCTTGCGTTTCTTCACGACATCTCAGCACTCGCCAATCCAATAAATGACACATTGACAATCATTGTGGTCGATAACGACGGAGGCGGAATCTTCTCAACTCTGCCACAACGCGGGGTAGAAGGCTTTGAGAAGATTTTTGGCACACCTCACGGTCGTGACATTGCAAAGATTGTAAGCGCTTTTGGTGTTTCGTGCGAAGAAGTACGTAGTGGGAAAGAGCTCCACATCGCGCTACAAAGAATTCACCCCGCTATGCATGTAATCGTTGCGAAGATGCCCGGTCGTGAAAGTAACGCAGATGTTATTTACAACGTGGTGAAGAAATATAAAGAGCTAGTGCTTCTCTAAAGCGCTGCGCATCGGTAGTAACTTAGCTTGGCTCTCAGCGTATTCGCGTTCTGGATCTGAACCAGCGACAATTCCGCAACCAGCGTAAATCCGAATCGAACTTGCGTCGTGTGAAATCTGACCACAACGCAACGCAATGCCGAGTTCACCATCACCTTTTGCATCAATCCAGCCGATTGGACCGGCATATCGGCCGCGGGAAATACCTTCAATTTCATCGATAGTGCGCTTTGCAAGTTCAGTGGGAGTGCCGCACACAGCAGCTGATGGGTGAAGTCGGGAAACAAGTTCAAAAATATCGGTGGGGTTTGTGGAATCGGCGAGTACTCCGGTTACGTCAGTAGCAAGATGCATAACGTTGGAGAGATGAAGTACAAATGGAGTTTCAGGAACATTTGTGGAGGTACAGAAAGGAGAGAGTGCATCCGCAACAGAACGCACGGCATATTCATGTTCTTCTAAATCTTTTGATGAGCGCGCTAAAGAACCAGCAAGTGCTAGATCTCGCTCGTCGTCGCCAGTTTTGCGGATAGTACCCGCAAGAATACGTGAGGTGATGAGCGACTTACTAAGTCTTACTAAGAGTTCTGGAGTAGCTCCAACAAGTCCATGATTGGAATAGACCCAGGTTGAGGGGTATTCCGATGCAAGTTGGCGAAGTAAGTTTCGTTGGTTGATCTTCTTTTCTGAAGTTCCGGTTATAAATCGAGCAAGAACTATTTTCTCAAGAGATTCATTTTTAATCTTCTCGACTGATCGCGCGACGCGGTCCTGCCAGACATCGCCATTACTACCGCTCCAACTCATCTCAAGAGGAAGGCTTGTATGCGGCGCTTTGTGAAGCGCGGGTTGGGGAGTTGCGCCAATCCAGGTAATCCAAGATTTTCCATTGCGTTGGCCTACGACGACTTTAGGGATGATTAATACAGAATCTTCAGCCTCATCAAATGCGAAAGAAGCAAAGAGAATCGGGCCAGTTCCAGTGCCATGGACATTGTTATGAATATCCAGGCCATTCACTTGTTCGCGCCACCATTGGCGAGCTTGTTCAAAGCGATGTGCGCCTTTAACGACATGGGATTTGTAGATTCCAAATCCGATTAATCCATCGCCACCTCGAACCCAAGAAGTGAGCGCATCATCTTGGATTTCAGGTATCTCAATATCAAGCAACGGCGGGTGCTCTCCGAGCAACTCCGTTGTGATTGAGATGTGCATTGTTTCCGCCTTATTCGAGTTGTGAAAGAAGCCTACCGCTCGGAATGATGGGGGAGTGAGTCGAGCAGATCTTGGTAAGGACCCCGAAGACGTTTCATCGATGTTTGATGGAGTCGCTCGCCGATATGACTTAGTTAACGATTTATTGAGTTTGGGCCAAACAAAGAGATGGCGAAAGAAAGTTCAGACCATTATCAATCCCACCACAGGAATGTCGATTCTCGATATCGCTGCTGGTCCAGGGTCATCAAGTGAGCCACTTTTCAAAGCAGGCGCTGATGTCACATCGCTAGATTTTTCCGAAGGAATGTTGGCACAAGGTCGCAAAGCTCGCCCTTACTTGAAATTCGTAAAGGGTGATGCGCTTAATCTTCCATTTAAGGAAAACACATTTGATCTCACAACAATCTCTTTTGGTTTACGAAACACTCATGATTACAAGAAAGCGTTACAAGAAGCTTTGCGAGTCACGAAAGTTGGTGGGCGAATGGTGATTGTTGAATTCTCAACTCCGACCTTTGCACCATTTCGCCTTGTGTACATGAATTACCTCATGAAACTGTTGCCAAAATTGGCGCGCAAGACATCATCAAACCCATCTGCTTATGTATATCTTGCAGAATCAATTCGAGCATGGCCAACACAAGAGCAGCTGGCTTCAGAAATGAGTGCTGCTGGCTGGAAAAATCCGTCGTGGGTAAACCTCACGGGGGGAGTTGTGGCAGTTCACACAGCCATCAAGGCCCTCTGATTTCACTCATTTTCTAGGGCTCACCTAAGATTCAGCGTTGTGAACCCCTACGTCCCGATCATCGTCATTGGCGCGATTGGCTTCGGGTTCGCGATCTTCTCGGTCGTCGCAGGCGCACTTTCTGGTCCAAAGCGTTACAACAGAGCCAAACTTGATGCGTACGAATGCGGAATCGAACCTAGCCCCCAAGCTCAAGGCGGTGGACGTTTTCCAGTGAAATATTTCTTGACCGCGATGCTATTTATTATTTTTGATATTGAAATTGTCTTCTTATATCCATGGGCGGTCGCGTATGACCAGCTCGCGCTCTTTGGATTGATTGAAATGTTCATCTTTATTCTCACGGTTTTCGTGGCATATACCTATGTATGGCGCCGCGGCGGATTGGAATGGGATTAATCGTGGGTCTAGAAGAGAAACTCCCCTCGGGCTTCTTGCTCACAACTGTCGAGAAACTTGCAGGTTACATGCGCAAGAACTCGCTCTGGCCCGCAACTTTTGGTTTAGCGTGTTGCGCAATTGAAATGATGGCAATTGGTTCAGCAGGCAAGTACGACATCTCTCGTTTCGGAATGGAAGTTTTCCGTGCATCTCCGCGCCAAGCAGATTTGATGATCGTCGCTGGCCGCGTCTCTAACAAGATGGCTCCTGTTGTCCGCCAGATTTATGACCAAATGACTGCCCCCAAGTGGGTGCTCTCGATGGGCGCATGCGCATCGTCAGGTGGAATGTTTAACAACTATGCAATCGTTCAAGGTGTTGATCACATCATCCCAGTTGATATTTATCTACCTGGATGTCCGCCACGACCTGAGATGTTGATGGATGCCATTCTTAAATTGCACGAGCAAATTGGCAACGAAAAACTCGGGGTTAATCGCGCAAAGATTATTAAGGAAGTTGAAGCCGCAGCTCTTGCTTCACTTCCTACTCATCAAGCCCCCGTCTTTGGAAGTAAGGCGGACTAAAGATGAGCGAACAAAAAGGCATGTTTGGCGCTTCTGGAACTGGCGATACCTCAGGTTATGGCGGACTAGAACGTGCTTCGATTTCACCAACCTCAGCACAACGCCCATACGGTTCTTATTTCGACGACATTGCTGATCAATTAGAGCGTGCGTTCCCCGAATTCCATGATGCGATTGAAAAAGTTGTTGTAGATCGTGATGAATTGACGCTTTATATCAAGCGCGAAAAGTTATTTGATGTTGCAAAGACGCTACGCGATACCGAGACCCTTCGCTTTGAAGTATGTCTTGGCGTTGCTGGTGTTCACTATCCAGAAGATAAGAATCGTGAGCTACATGCGGTCTACCAATTACTTTCCATGACCCATAACCGCCGCATTCGATTAGAGGTTTCAGTTCCAGACTCAGATCCACATCTTCCATCACTTGTTGAAGTTTGGGCCGGCACTAATTGGCATGAGCGCGAGGCTTATGACATGTTCGGAATTATTTTTGATGGTCATCCAGCTTTAACTCGAATCTTGATGCCTGATGATTGGCCCGGACATCCGCAACGTAAGGATTATCCACTTGGTGGAATTCCCGTCGAGTACATCGGCGCCACCGTTCCAGCTCCAGATAATCGGAGGTCATATCGATGAGTACTTTTGCATCATCGCGTGAGACCACCGAAGGAACGATCTATTCCGTTACTGGTGGAGATTGGGATCAAGTCGCATCTGAAATTGGAAGTGCGAAAGAAGAGCGCGTCGTCGTCAACATGGGTCCACAACACCCATCAACTCATGGTGTATTGCGTCTGATGCTTGAGCTCGAAGGCGAAACCATCACGGAGCTTCGTTGCGGAATCGGATATCTCCATACCGGAATTGAGAAAAACACAGAGTTCCGCACCTGGACCCAGGGCGTAACTTTCGTGACCCGCATGGATTATTTGAGCCCGCTCTTCAATGAAACTGCGTATTGCTTGAGCGTTGAGAAATTACTAGGAATCACGAACGATGTCCCCGAACGCGCATCTGTCATTCGTGTAATGATGATGGAGTTCAATCGCATTTCATCGCACATGGTTGCACTCGGTACTGGCGCTCTTGAACTTGGAGCGATCACTCCGATGTTCTTTGCATTCCGCGAGCGCGAAAAAGTTTTGGATGTATTTGAAAAGGTTTCTGGACTTCGTATGAATATGGCTTATGTCCGCCCTGGTGGAGTAGCCCAAGATCTTCCAGAAGGGACCGTTTCACACATCCGCGATCTCGTTAAGGATCTCCGTAAGAACTTTAAAGATAACGCTGATCTCTTGATTGGTAATTCAATCTGGATCAAGCGCACTAAGGATGTGGGATATCTTGATCTTGCAGGTTGCATCACACTTGGCGTGACAGGCCCAGTACTTCGCTCGACTGGAATGCCGTGGGATCTACGTAAAACCCAGCCATATTGTGGCTATGAAAATTATGACTTTGATGTCATTACTGCTGATACATGTGATGTTTATGGTCGCTTCTTGATACGTATGCAAGAACTTGAGCAATCACTTCGCATCATCGAACAATGTTGTGACAAGCTTGATGCGCTAGATGGCGCTCCGGTAATGGTTGCAGATAAGAAGATTGCTTGGCCCGCACAACTTGCGCTCGGTGGAGATGGACTTGGAAATTCACTCGAACATATTCGCCAGATCATGGGTACTTCGATGGAAGCACTTATCCATCACTTCAAGATTGTGACCGAAGGCTTCCGAGTTCCTGCCGGCCAGGTTTATTCTGCAGTGGAATCACCTCGTGGAGAGCTTGGCGCACACTTAGTTTCTGATGGTGGAACCCGCCCATACCGCGTGCATTTCCGCACTCCGTCCTTTAGCAATCTCCAATCAACTTCGGCAATGTGCGAAGGCTCATTAATCGCTGATGTTGTTGCGGCAGTTGCATCAATCGATCCAGTGATGGGAGATGTGGACCGCTGATGCCATTAACTGATGCCGATAATTCCTTAATGGATTCGATCATTAATCGTTATCCACGTTCGCGTTCTGCGATCATGCCGCTACTTCACTTCGCACAATCCAAAGATGGATATGTGACGCCAGAAAGTATTGAAGTAATCGCAAAGAAACTTAATCTTGAGACTGCAGAAGTTTCTGCGGTTGCAACTTTCTATACCCAATACAAGCGCAAGCCAGTCGGCGAATATCACGTCGGCGTCTGCACCAATACTTTGTGCGCTGTAATGGGCGGAGATGCGATCTTCGAAGCGTTGAAGGATTATCTGGGAATTGAAAACGATGAAGTTACGGCGGATGGAAAAGTTTCTGTTGAACATATTGAATGTAACGCAGCATGCGATTACGCACCGGTGGTAATGGCGAACTGGGAGTTCTACGACAACCAGACAGTTCAATCTGCGAAAGATTTAGTCGATGCAATGCGCCAGGGAAATCCGCCGGCTCCGACTCGTGGCCCTAACAAACTACCAACCTGGAAAGAGAACTCCGCAGTCCTTGCTGGAATTAATGATGGTCGCGCTCATGAGGGTGTTCAAGCTGGTGAACCAACGTTGCTTGGTTTGAAGATCGCAAAAGAAGGAGGCAAGTAAATGACGAAGCTAACGCCGGTACTTTCCGCCTCATGGGATCAGAAAGATTCCTTCACCATCGAGGGTTATAAGCGCAATGGTGGCTATAAAGCCATTGAAAAGGCGCTTTCTATGGCCCCAGATGATGTCATCCAGCTCGTTAAAGATTCAGGCCTCCGCGGTCGCGGTGGTGCAGGTTTCCCAACCGGAATGAAGTGGGGCTTTATCCCACAAGGTGACAATAAAGAACATTACTTCGTCGTGAACGCTGATGAATCAGAACCAGGAACGTGTAAGGACATGCCAATGTTGTTGGCTAATCCTCATGTCTTGGTCGAAGGAATCATTATCGGTTCCTATGCAATCCGTGCGAATCATGCTTTTATTTATATCCGCGGCGAAGTTACACACATCATCCGTCGCGTTCAACAAGCAATCGAAGATGCCTATAAAGCTGGATATCTCGGCAAGAACATTCTTGGTAAAGGTTTTGATCTAGAACTTGTACTTCACGTCGGAGCTGGTGCATATATCTGCGGTGAAGAAACAGCGCTCCTTGATTCTCTCGAAGGTTTCCGCGGTCAACCACGACTTCGTCCACCATTCCCAGCAATCGCTGGTTTGTATGCCCGTCCAACTGTTGTGAACAATGTTGAATCAGTCGCATCAGTTCCTGCGATTGTTAATAACGGCGTTGAGTGGTTTGCATCAATGGGAACTGAGAAGAGCAAAGGATTTACGCTCTACTCACTTTCTGGCCATGTGAAGAACCCCGGACAATTCGAAGCGCCTCTTGGGATTACGTTGCGGGAATTGATTGATCTTGCAGGTGGAATGCGTAATGGAAATAAGTTGAAGTTCTGGACTCCTGGTGGATCCTCAACTCCACTATTTACCGCTGAACATCTTGATACTCCACTTGATTATGAAGGCGTTGCTGCAGCTGGTTCGATGCTCGGCACCAAAGCGCTCCAAATCTTTGATGAAACAGTATGTGTTGTTCGCGCCGTATTGCGCTGGACTGAGTTTTATAAGCATGAATCATGCGGAAAATGCACACCTTGCCGCGAAGGTACATGGTGGCTAGTGCAGATCTTGAAGGATCTTGAAAGCGGTAAAGGCGAAGCAGCAGATCTCGACAAGTTATTGGATCTCTGTGACAACATCGCAGGTCGTTCGTTCTGCGCGCTCGCAGATGGCGCCGCAAGTCCGATTATTTCTTCACTTAAGTATTTCCGCGAGGAATATATGGAGCATCTTCGTAACGGTGGTTGCCCATTTGATCCGGCGAAATCAACCTTGTTTGCGACCGCTGAAGCAGGTGCGCGGTAAATGAGCACCCAAGAACTTGCAACTGAAACTCAGGTCGAGATGATTACCGTCACGATCGATGGTTTCGAAGTTACAGTTCCAAAAGGAACGTTGGTAATTCGTGCTGCAGAGAAACTCGGAATTCAGATTCCGCGTTTCTGTGATCATCCACTTCTTGATCCCGTCGGTGCATGTCGCCAATGTTTAGTTGAGATTGAAATCAACGGCCGAAAGTTTCCAAAACCACAAGCATCATGCACTATCCCAGTGGAACCAGGAATGATTGTTAACACCCAACTCACCTCCCCAGTTGCTGATAAAGCGCAACAAGGAATCATGGAGTTGTTGTTGATAAACCACCCGCTGGACTGCCCGGTATGCGACAAGGGCGGCGAATGCCCACTTCAAAACCAGGCAATGAGTAACGGTCGCGAAGAATCTCGCTTTGAAGGATATAAGCGCACCTTCGAAAAACCCATCAATATTTCTTCTCAAGTTTTATTGGATCGAGAGCGCTGCATTCTCTGTGCGCGTTGTACTCGATTCTCTGAACAAATCGCGGGCGATCCATTCATCACTTTGAATGAACGAGGTGCACTGCAACAAGTTGGTATCTACGAGAAAGACCCATTCGAGTCATATTTCTCCGGAAATACCGTGCAAATTTGCCCCGTTGGCGCACTCACTGGAGCCTCATACCGCTTCCGCGCTCGTCCTTTCGACCTTGTTTCAACTCCATCAGCATGCGAGCACTGTGCATCAGGTTGCGATATGCGTACCGATGTTCGCCGCGGAAAGACGCTCCGTCGTCTCGCTGGTGATGATGCTCAAGTCAATGAAGAGTGGAACTGCGATAAAGGTCGTTGGGCATTTAAGTATGTAACCCAGAAAGATCGCATCACTACTCCACTTGTACGTGGCGACGATGGCGAACTACACGAAGCTTCATGGCCAGAAGCGCTGCACATTGCCGCGACTGGTTTAGAGGCAAATCGTGCTGCGGTCCTTGTCGGTGGTCGTGCGACTTTGGAAGATGCATATGGTTACGCAAAGTTTGCACGCGTCGCTCTTGGCACCAACGATATTGATTTCCGTGCTCGCCTAACGTCGGATGAAGAACGTAACTTTTTGGCCTCTCATGTTGTGGGCACAACAGTTAATTACAAGGATTTAGATCGCGCAGATCATGTAGCACTTCTTGGTTTTGAAGCTGAAGAAGAATCACCGATTGTCTTCTTGCGTCTCTACAAGCAAGTTCGTAAGCGCGCGATGAAAGTCACCGCTGTCGCACCATTTGCTTCACGCGGAAATAAGAAATTGAAAGCCGAACTCATTGCGACTGCTGCTGGAAATGAAGCAGCTTCGATTGGAAAGATTTCTGGCCTTAGCAATAAGTCAGTAATTTTGGTTGGCGAACGTCTCTCCGAAAGCGCAGGAGCAATCTCCGCCGCTACTGCACTTGCGCGCTCAAGCGGTGCGAAGTTGGCATGGATTCCACGTCGCGCAGGTGAACGTGGCGCACTCGAAGCCGGCGCAATCGGAAACCTTCTTCCTGGCGGACGTCCGGTCACAGATTCAGCGGCTCGGGTAGATCTTCAGGCTGCATGGGGAGTAGAGAACCTCCCATCGGACATTGGCCGCAATACTGAGGCGATTTTGCGAGATCTCCACGATGGCACGATCGAAGCGCTCCTTGTTGGTGGCGTAGATCCACTTGATATCTCTGCTCATCATCATGATGGTTTAGCAAAGGCGTTTGTGGTTTCTCTTGAAATTCGCCATAGCGCAATTACCGAAATTGCAAATGTTGTTCTTCCGGTCGCCGCTGTGGTTGAGAAGAGCGGAACTTTCGTAAATTGGGAAGGTCGCGCTCGTTCATTCGATACAGCGATTGAAGATTCATTAACTCGAAGCGATGTTCGCATCTTGTCAATGTTGGCGGATCAGATGGGAACTCCTATCAATCTTCCAACCGTCACCGCAGCTCGCGAAGAATTTAACTCGCTTGGAAATTGGGAGAGTCGCTCAACTTTCACACCGGTGGCTGCAACTTCGGCGAGCGTTTCTGCAGATAAAGCTCTGCTCTCAAGTTGGAGATTGCTCCTTGATGCCGGCTCACTACAAGATGGCGAAAATAATCTTGCTGGAACCGTTCACCCATCAGTCGCTGTAATTTCTGCCAAGCGCGCACAATCTCTTGGCGTTACTAGTGGAGATCAGATTGCAATTGTTACTTCCCAAGGTTCCATCACTCTGCCATGTGAAATCGGCGAAATTGAAGAAAGCTCAGTTTGGATTCCACGCAATTCTGTAGGTAGCAACGTCATCGCAACACTTGGCGTTGCATCAGGTCCAGTATCGGTGGTGAAAGCATGACCGACTCAACGATTCTCCTTGATGATCCAGGTTGGATCATCGCTGTTAAAGGTTTACTTATCTTTGTTCTCTGTGTTGTACTAACACTGCTTTCGGTGTGGGGCGAGCGCCGCATCGTTGCTCGTATGCAGATGCGCCTTGGACCTAACCGCGTTGGACCTTTCGGATTGATTCAAGCTCTTGCCGACGGCGTGAAGTTAGCTTTGAAAGAAGACGTCATTCCCAAAGCTGCGGATCGCGCAGTCTTCATTTTGGCCCCAATAATCAGCGCCACTACCTGCTTTATGGCCTTTGCGGTAATCCCACTTACGGGCACAGTAAATCTCTTCGGCGAAGAGACGGTTATGCAACTAACTGATCTTCCCGTCGGCGTGCTTTATGTATTGGCCACCGCATCGATTGGGGTTTACGGAATCGTTCTTGCTGGCTGGTCTTCAGGTTCGACCTATCCACTTCTTGGCGGACTCCGATCGAGCGCACAAGTCATCTCGTATGAAATTGCAATGGGACTTTCGTTTGTTGGTGTATTTATCTATGCCGGTTCGATGTCCACCAGTGACATCATCGCCTCTCAATCACATTGGTGGAATGTTGTAGTTCTATTCCCATCTTTCGCTATTTATGTAATTTCCATGGTTGGTGAAACAAACCGAGCACCATTTGATTTGGCAGAAGCAGAAGGTGAATTAGTCGGTGGCTTCCACACCGAGTATTCATCGTTGAAGTTTGCGCTCTTCTTCTTGGCTGAGTACGTCAACATCATCGCTGTTTCATCTCTTGCAACCACCCTCTTCCTTGGCGGACCAAGCGCTCCTCCAGGACTTGGTTTCACCGAGAGCTGGCTTGGTGGTTGGTTCACATTTATCTGGTTCTTCTTAAAAGTCCTTGGATTCTTCTTCTTCTTTGTCTGGCTCCGCGGAACTCTTCCACGTCTTCGTTACGACCAGTTCATGAAGTTTGGTTGGAAAGTATTGATTCCAGTCAACGTCGCATGGATCCTTGTCGTTGCGACGCTTCGCTTGATGACTCAACAAGGCGCTTCTCAATTTGTGATTGCTGCATTTACTGGCGGCGTAGTCCTTGCAGTTTTACTGGCGATGTCGGTTTATGACTCAACAAAGAAGAAAGCCGAAGAGCGCGCCCACGATGTCGGCGAGATGCTAGAACCATCATTCCCAGTTCCTGCACTTCCCACGATTAAGAAGGCGGTCGAATAATGAGCGAATTTCATCTCGAACCTAAGCGCTCTGACGCGATCGAAAAAGCAGCGCAATCCGCTGTTCCTGTGACCGGCACCGAGCCCGCGAGCTTCGTCAAACAGCTCAAAGGATTTTGGGTCACTTTTGCGACGATGTTTAAGAAGCCAAACACCATTGAATATCCAGAAGTGAAACCAGAAGTCCAACCACGCTTTCATGGACGCCACCAACTCAATCGTTATGAAGATGGACTTGAGAAGTGCATCGGCTGTGAGTTGTGTGCGTGGGCTTGTCCAGCAGATGCAATTTATGTCGAAGGTGAAAATAACAGTGAAGAGAATCGGATGTCACCCGGCGAGCGTCATGCCAAGGTCTATCAGATTAATTACCTGCGTTGTATTTTCTGCGGTCTCTGCATCGAAGCATGTCCGACTCGTGCGTTGACGATGACAAATGAGTACGAGATTGCCGATGATAAGCGCGAGAAGTTAATCTGGGAGAAAGAAGATCTCTTGGCTCCACTTCGCAACGGAATGTTGATGCCTCCTCATCCAATGTATCCAGGATCTGATCACCATAATTACTATCGCGGTGAGATTAAAGAATCTCATCCATCTCAGGATGTTAATCAATGACCGGCGAAACAATTCTTTTCTGGGTGTTGGCCCCGATTGCAGTTGTGGCATCGCTTGGAATGCTTTTTATGAAGAAGGCAGTTCATTCTGCAATTCTTCTTGCGTGGGTCATGATCACACTTGCGATTTTCTATATAGCTCTTGAAGCGCCTTTCCTAGGTATCGTCCAGATTGTTGTGTACACCGGTGCTGTGATGATGCTCTTCCTATTTATCTTGATGCTGGTCGGCGTTGATTCATCTGATTCACTTACAGAGAAAATTAAGGGTCTTCGTCCGGTTGCCATCGTTACTGCTCTGGCTTTTTCTGCAACTTTAATAACGTTTATCGCACGAGCCCAATCTTCAGTTGATTCAATTGGCCTAGCTGCTGCGAATGAAAAAGGAAATGTCCAAGGGCTAGCGCGCTATCTATTTAGCGATTATGTATGGGCTTTTGAAGTGATTTCCGCGCTCCTTATTACTGCAGCGCTTGGAGCAATGGTCTTGGCCCATTCAGAGAAGAGCGAGATTGCTCGTACCTCACAGCGCGCCCGTTCAATCGCGCGTTTTCGTGGCACATCAATCGGGACCGCAGCAGGTCTTCCAGGTTCTGGAGTCTTTGCGCGCAATAACTCGGTTGACCTCCCAGCGTTATTGCCAGATGGAAAACCTTCCGATCTTTCCATCGCTGAAGTTCTCCATCGTCGTGGCGATGTTCAGGAGACCACGTCGTATGCGCTTGAAGGTCTGCCTCAGATTGATGAGGAGGGAACGAAGTAATGAATCCAACGAATTATTTATATCTCTCTGCAATTCTCTTCTCGATTGGTGCAGTCGGAGTTGTTGTACGTCGTAATGCGATCGTCGTATTTATGTGTATTGAATTGATGCTCAACGCCGCAAATCTTGCTTTCGTAACTTTCGCAAAAATCAATGGAAACCTTGAAGGACAAGTCATTGCATTCTTTACCATGGTGGTTGCGGCCTGTGAAGTTGTCGTAGGTCTAGCAATCATCGTCACTATTTTTCGTTCTCGTCGATCTGCATCCGTTGATGATGCAAGTTTGTTGAGCCGATAAATGACTTCATCAAACTTGGTTTACCTCATCGCGCTTCCGCTGCTTAGCTCAGCGTTCTTGATGTTGTTGGGACGTAAAGCTGATAAGTGGGGACATATCTTCGCCACGTTAATTTCGGCAAGCACATTCGTTATTGGCGCTATGGAGTTCTTGGCGATGCGCAATCGCCTCGAAGAATCTCGGGCAGTAACCCAAAAACTTTTCTCGTGGATCTCAGTCGGCTCATTCAATGTTGATGCTGGTTTGCTCCTGGATCAACTTTCAATTTCTTTTGTTCTTCTGATTACCGGCGTTGGAACGTTGATTCATATCTATTCAATCGCCTATATGTCCCACGACCGTGATCGCCGTCGATTCTTCGCCTATTTGAACTTCTTCATCGCAGCAATGCTCCTTCTTGTGCTCGGCGATTCATACCTCAATCTCTATGTGGGCTGGGAAGGCGTGGGCCTTGCCTCATACCTACTTATTGGCTTCTGGAACCAGAAACCCGAATATGCGACAGCAGCAAAGAAAGCTTTCGTCGCAAACCGCGTTGGTGACTTCGGTTTGTCCATCGCAGTAATGATTGCATTTGCAAACTTTGGTGCGGTTTCATTCCATGGCATCGAAGAAAAAGTTGGTGGCGCAAGCGAAACCGCATTGACCGCAATGGGATTGATGTTGCTCCTTGCCGCGACCGGAAAGTCTGCACAGTTCCCATTACAAGCGTGGTTGGGCGATGCGATGGCGGGTCCAACTCCAGTATCGGCATTGATCCATGCTGCGACGATGGTTACTGCCGGTGTTTATCTCATCACTCGTTCGCACTTTGTTTTCGATAACGCACCAAACGCTCAATTAGCGGTTGTCATCATCGGTACCATCACACTTCTCTTTGGTGCGATTATTGGTACTTCCAAAGATGACATCAAGAAAGCGCTCGCAGCTTCCACAATGTCCCAAATTGGTTACATGATTCTTGCAACTGGATTTGGTCCAGCTGGTTATGCCTTTGCGATCATGCACTTACTTACTCACGGATTCTTTAAAGCAGGAATGTTCCTTGGTGCAGGTTCAGCCATGCATGGCATGAACGATGAAGTTAACATGCGACGTTATGGTGGATTAGCTAAGTTCATGCCGATCACTGCTATCACTTTCGGATTAGGTTATCTAGCAATCATCGGAGTTCCACCATTTGCTGGTTTCTATTCCAAGGACAAGATCATCGAAACCGCGTTTAATGCTGGCGGAGTTCAAGGCGTGATCTTTGGTTCTGCCGCACTTCTTGGCGCTGTGATTACTGCGTTTTATATGACCCGCGTTATGTTGATGACATTCTTTGGCAACAAGCGTTGGGCCGATGATGCTCACCCACACGAATCGCCCTTCTTAATGTGGGCGCCAATGGCGGTTTTGGCTATCGGATCAGTTGCTTCGGGCTACCTGCTCTACAGCGGAAAAGCCATTGTTGAGTGGCTCGCGCCAGTAGTTGATCAGCATCACCACGAACATGAAGAGTTCTTGCAACCAATTGTCGTTACCTCACTTGCGATTACTGCGGTTCTCATCGGAGTTGGTATCGCACTTGCGAAATATCGTGGGGAATTAGCTGCGAGCGCTCCTCAAGATGTCAGCATATTTACCCGCGTCGCACGTCGCGATTTGCTCCAGGATGATGCAAATGAATTCCTCTTCATGCGCCCTGGCCAGAAGCTAACCCAAGTTCTATTAAAGACCGATGAGAGCGTTATTGATGGCACGGTTCGCGCCGTAGCAGCATCAACTGTTGGTAGCGCGCGCGGTATGCGCAGACTCCAGACAGGTTATGTGCGCAATTACGCGCTACTCATTCTTATTGGTGCCCTCGTCGCACTCGTTGCAGTATTGGTGGTCACGCTATGAACTTACTAACAAGCATGGGCGCGTTACCGCTGCTCGGATCACTACTGATTGCATTTTTGCCAGCAGCTAATTCGAAGTTGATTAAGCAAGTAGCACTTGCGATCTCATTACTTGTGGCCGGAGTTGGAATATCTGCGGCTCTTGCATTCGATACGGCGAAAAGCGGATTCCAATATGTCGAGAGATATTCCTGGATTCCATCCCTTGGAATCAACTACCAACTTGGAGTTGACGGCATTTCTTTAATTCTGATCTTACTTTCTGTCATTCTCGTTCCAATCGTGATTGTTGCCGGCTGGAATGAATCTGAGAACGGTCGTTTCAGCGTAAAGACTTTCTATATCTTGATGTTGATTCTTGAAACGATGATGATCGGCGTCTTTGCTGCGACCGACGTCTTTCTCTTCTACATATTCTTCGAAGCGATGTTGGTTCCCGTGTACTTCCTCATCGGTGGTTATGGAACTGAAGCACGCCAGGCCGCTGCGGTGAAATTCCTGCTTTACAGCCTTTTTGGCGGTCTTTTGATGCTCGCCTCGATCATCGGAATCTTCGTCATTTCCGGTAACCAAGGTGGCCGGAGCTTCGATATTGGAGTTCTTTCAACTCTTACGATTGATTCCACTACCCAGAATTTCTTATTCCTTGGATTCTTTATTGCTTTTGCGATCAAGGCGCCATTGTGGCCGATGCATACCTGGTTACCTGATGCTGCTAAATCAGCTACGCCAGGAACATCCGTTTTATTGCTTGGAGTACTAGACAAGGTTGGAACATTTGGAATGATCCGCTATTGCGTGGAGTTGTTCCCTGAGGCATCAAAGACTTTTACACCGATAATAATTACGCTTTCAGTAATCTCAATTTTATATGGCGCATTCCTTGCAATCGGTCAGAAAGATATTAAAGGTTTGATTGCCTTTACTTCTATTTCTCACTTCGGTTTCATAACCATGGGAATCTTTGCGATGACATCTCAAGGAAATTCCGGTGCGACGCTTTATATGCTCAACCACGGATTTTCGACCGCAGCGCTCTTCTTAACTGCTGGATGGATGATGTCACGTCGCGGATCTTCTACTATCGCCGAATTTGGTGGTCTACAACGAGTTACTCCATTACTGGCATGGTCCTTCTTTATTGCCGGTATGTCTTCGCTTGCACTTCCAGGTCTCTCAAGTTTCGTCAGTGAATTTCTTGTTTTGGTCGGTACTTATACGCGTTATCCCGTTGCTGCAATTATTGCGACCTTCGGAATAGTTCTTGCTGCGCTCTACATCTTGATTCCAGTCCAGAAAGCGTTGCATGGCCCCACAACTCCAGGAAATGAAAATTTGCCTGACTTGAACAAGCGCGAGATTGTTGCAATTGCTCCGGTTATTGCGGTCATCATTGCTCTTGGTTTTTATCCCAAACCCGCGCTCGACATCATCAATCCAGCCGCACAAGCCACTATTGAAAAGGCCGGCTTTACTGATCCAGCCCCACTGGTAGGAGGCGATAAATAATGGAATTTAATGCTCCTGCGCTTGAATATGGCGCGCTAGCTCCGATGCTCGTCATTTTCACTGCAGCCATCATAGCGGTTATTGTCGAAGCCTTCGTCTCAGCAAAATTGCGCGCTCCATTACAGCTAGCGATTTCACTTGGTGCTGTCGTCTTAAGTTTTGCTCAAGTTCTACGACTTCGTGGTACTCAGTCTGCGACTGCTGCGGTTAATTCAGTAATCGTGGATGGTCCAGTGCTATTTATGCAAGGAACAACCTTGCTCCTTGCTTTCTTCGCATTCTTATTGATTGCAGATTTCGATGCCTTTGCGGCCCAAGCATCTGCAATCCCTGGATCAACGGAGGAGCGCGCAGCTCTTCAAACTGGAAAAGTTCAGACCGAGGTTTATCCACTTACCCTCTTTGCTGTTGGTGGAATGATGCTCTTTCCAGCGGCAAATGATCTGATCACTCTTTTTGTGGCTCTTGAAGTGCTCTCACTTCCCCTTTATTTGATGGCAGGACTATCACGTCGACGTCGTTTACTCTCTCAAGAAGCGGCGTTGAAGTATTTCTTGCTAGGTGCATATTCATCTGCGTTCTTCCTCTTTGGAGCGGCGTTCCTCTATGGATTTGCGGGGGATGTTTCACTGAATGGAATTCGTACTGCAATTAGTTCTGGCGGCAACGATGCATTTCTTTTGGTCGGAATGATTTCACTCAGCGTTGGATTGCTCTTCAAAGTTGGAGCCGCCCCATTCCACGCATGGACTCCAGATGTTTATCAAGGAGCCCCAACACCTGTGACTGCATTTATGGCTGCAGCCACAAAGGTTGCCGCATTCGGTGCAGCGCTTCGTATTTTCTATGTCGCACTTGGCGGCGCAGTTTGGAGTTGGAAGCCAGTTATCACTGCCATTGCAATTCTGACGATGCTTGTTGGTTCAATCATCGCAATCGCACAACGCGATGTGAAACGCATGTTGGCCTATTCCTCAATAGCCCACGCTGGTTTCTTACTCACAGGAATTCTTGCTCTCAATCAAGAAGGTTTGAAAGCGTCACTCTTTTATCTTGCAAGCTACGGCTTCACAACTCTGGGCGCATTTGCACTTATTACTCTGGTGCGTGACTCTTCAGGTGAGGTGACGGATCTCAACCGTTGGGTTGGATTAGCTAAACGCTCGCCGGCGGTGGCATTAATATTCGCGACTTTCTTACTCTCCTTCGCTGGTATTCCACTCACCGCAGGTTTCATTGGTAAGTTCACAATCTTTACTGCTGCTTATGACAGTGGAAATATCGCAGTTGTAGTTGCTGGAGTTCTCTCGAGCGCTATCGCTGCTTTCTTCTACATTCGTGTGATCGTGATGATGTTCTTCAGCGATCCAGAAGAAGATACTGTCACGGTAACAATTCCTTCCTTAAACACAAATCTTACGATTTGGGTGGCTGCGATTGTGACAATTGCTCTTGGGGTCTTCCCGACTCCGATCTTGGATGCGGTCGCATCCCTTGCTACTTTCGTTAGATAATCAACTATGTCCAGCCTTGGAATCCCCAATCTTGATGGGGAATTAGAACAGACGCTTTCGCGTGGACTTGACGAAGTTGAATCACTTTTGAGCTCCCATATCCAAGGTGATTATCCACTTGTTGTTGAAACATCGCGACATCTTGTCGAAGCAGGAGGAAAGCGATTTCGTCCGCTTATTACTTTGATTGCCTCACATTTTGGAAATGGCCAATCTCGTCAAGTAATTGAAGCAGCGGTCGTGTGCGAACTTACTCATGTCGCAACGCTCTATCACGATGATGTGATGGATGAAGCGCCACTTCGACGCGGAGTAGAGAGCGCAAATAATCGTTGGGGAAACACCGTTGCGATCCTTACTGGCGATTACCTCTTCTCAAAAGCCTCAGATTTATTAGCTGATTTAGGCCCAGAAGCAGTGCGTTTACAAGCAAAAACCTTCGAACGACTTGTGATTGGTCAGATTCATGAGACTCAAGGGCCGAAGAACGGTGCCGATCCTTTGGAGCATTACCTTCAAGTCGTTGCAGATAAAACTGGATCCTTGATCGCAACCAGCGCTCGTTTCGGTGCCATGCTTGCCGGTGCAAACCAATCGCACATCGAGACCCTCACAAACTTTGGTGAGAAAATTGGGATTGCTTTTCAGCTCGCGGATGATGTCATCGATATCGCAAGTGATTCATCGCAATCTGGCAAAACACCTGGTACTGATCTTAAAGAAGGCGTTCCAACTCTTGTGACCCTCCAGATCATGCGCTCAAATCGCCCCGAAGATGCAGAACTAAAGGCTCTACTTGCAAAGCCGATGGATGATGCAACAATCGCGCAAGTCATTCCACGCATACGCTCTCATCAAGCGCTCCAGGATGCACGAACTCAACTCCATCAATTAGCCGATGAAGCAAAATCTCTCCTTGCGGCTCTGCCACAAGGCCCAGCGCGAAGTGCTTTAGAGAACCTCTGTCACGCCATTGTTGATCGTACGGCTTGATCGATAGAGATCTCGACTTAAGAAAGCAAGCGCAATCCAGATAAAGAAGAACCCCGCAATTTTCGTTCCTGAAATGTCCTCGTTGTTTATGTATATCCCGATAAAGAACATGATGGTTGGAGTGATGTATTGAAGTAAGCCGACGGTGCTTAATGGAAGTCGAGTGGTAGAACCGTTAAATAATAAAAGCGGCACAACAGTTGCGGCGCCCGCGCCAAAGAGCAGTAGCGACATAACTAATCCGTCACCAAATTCTGCACTGCCATTTCTCTCTATGATGAAGAGATAAATCAAGTTCGGGAAGAAAGCAAAGAAGGTCTCAACCGAGAGCGTTTCTAGCGCCCCTAAATTCAAGGATTTCTTTATAACGCTGTAGCCGCCCCACGAAACCGATAAAACAAGCGCAATCCAAGGCAGAGCGCCGTATCCCACAGTCAAGATCGCCACCCCAACGCTCGCTAATCCAACCGCAGTCCATTGCAGAGGGCGCAACTTCTCGCGGAGTAGTAGAACTCCGAAGGTGACATTAATGAGAGGTGTTATGTAATAGCCAAGTGCAGCTTCAACTACACGATTTACTGTTACAGACCAGATATAAACGCCCCAATTTAAAGTGAGTAAACCAGAGGCGAGAAAAAGTAATGAAAGGGTCCGAGATTCACGTACCATCGCAAGTGCAGATTTAATCTGTTTGCGTATAGTTAATAGAAAGACGCAGAGCAATAAAGACCAAATACCGCGATGTGCCAAAATCTCAAAAGCGCCGGCATCTTCAACTAACTTCCAATAGAGCGGAAGTAAACCCCACAACAAATATGCCGAGACTCCAAAAAGGAGTCCTTTATTGAATTTAGTCATCGGTAGTTGGTGAACTGAACGGCGAAATCTAACTTCGCACCTTTGATTAAAGCGATTGCGGTTTGTAGATCATCACGGCTCTTACTTGAAACGCGAAGTTCATCGCCTTGAATTTGGGTGCGGACCGATTTTGGGCCCTCATCTTTCAATAATTTAGTAATCTTCTTTGCGTTCTCTTGAGATATTCCTTCTTTGACGGAGCAAAAAATCCGATAAACCTTGCCACTTAGCATCGGTTCGGCAATATCAAGATGTTTCAAAGAGACATTACGTTTGATCATCTTTTCTTTGAAGACATCAAGCGCTGCCTTTACGCGTTCTTCGGTCTCTGCTTCCACAAGGATCTTCTCGCCCGACATCTCGATTTTCACACCAGTGTTTTTGAAGTCGAATCGCGTAGCAACCTCTCGAGATGCTTGATTTAAAGCGTTATCAAGCTCCATTCGATCGACCTTTGAGACCACATCAAAGCTGCTATCTGTCATGGCCCAAAGGTATCGTGAGGCTAAATTGAGCGAGAAATCCTTGGTTAGCGCTCCATAAATCACCTATTAGAATTGCCCCGTTCTCGCAGTGTTGCGTACTAGACAATTTTTCTCACCAGAGAATCAATTCAAGGAGCTTTGATGAATAACGAGATGTTGCAGCAGATGAAATCAGGCAAGGGCTTTATCGCAGCCCTCGACCAGAGCGGTGGAAGCACTCCTAAGGCGCTCGCTCTTTATGGAGTCACCGAATCTGCTTATTCAAACGAAGCAGAGATGTTCGACCGCATGCATGAAATGCGTTCACGTCTTATCAAGTCCCCAGTCTTCAATGGTGATCGCGTGATTGGTGCAATTCTTTTTGAAATGACAATGGAGCGCACTATCGATGGACTTGGATCAGCAGAATATCTCTGGACCAAGAAGCGAGTCGTACCTTTCCTTAAAGTTGATAATGGCCTTGCTGATGAAGCAAACGATGTCCAGTTAATGAAGCCAATTCCAGAACTCGGCGCACGAATCGCTGCTGCAAATAAGCATGGAGTATTCGGAACCAAGATGCGCTCTGTTATTAACCTCGCAAATCCTTCAGGTATCGATGCAGTAGTTAAACAACAGTTCGACATCGGTAAGGAAATTATTGCTGGTGGACTTGTCCCAATCATCGAACCAGAAGTCAGCATCAAGAGCCCACAAAAGTCGGAAGCGGAAGAAATCCTGAGGAAGTCACTTCTTGATTATGCAAATTCACTTTCTGGCGACCAGAACATTATGCTCAAGCTTTCGATTCCTACCAAAGCAAATCTTTACAAGGAACTCGTCGATCACCCACGCGTTGTTCGCGTTGTGGCGCTTTCTGGCGGTTATTCGCGTGATGAAGCAAACCGTTTACTTGCACTCAACAGCGGCGTTATCGCTTCATTCTCACGCGCTCTTGCTGAGGGCTTAACAGCACAACAGAGCGATGCAGAGTTCGACGCAGAGCTAAATTCAACAATTCAGAGCATTTACGACGCTTCAGTAAACAAGTAATTAAGTAATTTGTGAGCGCAAGGGTGACCTTGTTACTCTTGCGCGGCACGAACGAACTGGTGGGTTGCCCGAGCGGCCAATGGGAGCGGACTGTAAATCCGCCGGCTCTGCCTTCAGTGGTTCAAATCCACTACCCACCACGAGTCTTTGATTTGACCAACGAAATTAATTTTGTAACGCAGCCTGGCAAGCTCTGTCATTTATTCGGATAACCAAAAAGCTATACTTTTTAACTTGCGAAGATAAATCCAGTAGCAATGAATTGATCGTTTTCAAATTGTATAAAACTTGGCTACAGTAACTTAGTGGTGGAGGCCGCGGTTTTATGAAAATCATCATTGATGCTGAAGGTTTAGCAAACGCAAGAACGGGGATTCCTCGGGTAACGCTACTTGACACAATTGTTTTTTGTGGAATATTTTCTCAAGTAGAACTTAATGTCAGCAAAAAAGCGACTGAAAGTTTAATCAATTCCGCAGAATTCGTGCAACTGAATAGTTTGGCTGCAAAATTTGAAAGCAGTGAAATTGTAATCAATAACAATCGCCCTTCAAATATCGAAATTTGGAAATCACAAATCAGTCCATATCCGACAAAGATGTGTATAGACAATTTCAACTTCAGTTATGCATCACTTTTTCCTGGTCTCTATGAATCTGCCAAAGATTGTAAGAATGTAATCCGAGTACACGATCCTTTCAGAAGTCAAAAGAGCATATTGAAGGAATATCGCGATGCTAAAACTTTGAAAAATACCTCTGCTCGAGTATTGCGAAATCGAGCTTTTAAAAATCAGCTCCGAAATGGTTCGATTGTGGTTGCAAATAGTTATTGTACACGAATGAAATATGCTGAGCTCTACGGGATAGAGGAAACCTCCTTGCATGCTATATGGCCATCTGTTGGGCATAGCAGCGAACGACAAGATAAGGTTAAAAAAAATGATACGCGCACTCCATATTTCTTATGCGTTATGTCGCAGCGTCAAGGAAAAAAGCCAATATTTGTCATAAATGGATGGGCGAAAATTTCTTCAATGGTGGGGATACAGCTTCGTGTCGTAGGAAAAATCAAATATGATGATTTGTCCATGCTAGCTTTAAAGAAGATAGAATCGGGCGAGCTTGTGATTTATGAAAACTTAACTGCAGAGGCTTTGAAGATTATGCAAATCAATGCTTTTGCATCCATTTTTGCATCAACAGGTGAAGGATTTGGACTACCAATCGCAGAATCTCTTTTCTATGGAGTTCCTGTTTTGTACAACGATTTAGAAGTTTTCAGAGAAGTTTCCGCAGGGGTAGGTATAGAGTTTTCACTACAAAATGAAGACTCACTCATTGAAGCAATCAAGAATATTATTGAAAGCGAAGAAAGGAAACTAGAGCTCAATAGGCTTAGCTTTGAACGCGGCTTAACATTCTCGCATGAATTCTCAATGAGAAAATGGGAGAAATTACTTCTAGAAGAGAATCAAAAAGAAAGTAGATAATGATGAAAATGGATAAAGCAATACAATCAAATCATCTGGCTGATTTTGTTGGTAAGAATTTCGATAGCTTCAAGACTAAAGAGGGGTCACAACATATTGCGACATTTTCTTCGCAACTGAATTTTCTTGAAAATTTCTGCAAACTTGATGTGTCGAATATTTTGGATTTTGGATCTGGAATAGGTACATTCGTACCCATTATGCTTACATTTAGTAAGGCGCAGATAGTAGCAGTTGAAAAAACGCATGGTGTATGGAGCAATTTGAGATAAATATGAGTCAAAGCTTTCCTGATTTTAAAACAAGAGTCCATCTCGTCTCAGAAATAATAAGCGCTCATTATGATATTGTTGTAATAGATGATGACATATCCCGGAAAGAATTGCATATTTTACTGAAATCAAGGAGATTAAAGTACATTTTTATTGAAGGATGGAGAAATAGAACTGTTTCGCACATTTCAAAAAGACTTCCATTTTTCGGGTATTCTGCTGAGTTTGTTAGAGGGAACTCTAGACTCCAGGACTTTTCAAGACTTGGCAAGCATGATATCCATCGAGAAAAAGCGGGTTCCTGGTTCTTGCTTGAACAGACCAGCCTCGTAGTTGGTATCTATTCGTGGATTATTCGCCTTCATAAAACGAAAGAAATCACTGAAACATTCAAGGAGTTCTTCTACTTTGTAATAAGAAAGTTAAATATCAGACAAAGATTTACAAAACTTTATCAACAAATTTGAGGTTGAACCGAAGAAATGTTAGAGACTCATTGGTGTATTGTGACGATGAATGCGCGTCCCACGAGGCCATAGTCTCGCCAAGGAGAGAACAAAATATTCTTATTCTCGCTCTCAAATTCTATTAAAGCCCGACCTTCACCTTTCATCGGGTGAAGGCCATATGAATACCAATCATCAAATAGAACAATGATTCCTGGACCATCATTGGTTTGATGAAATCAAGAGCAAGTTTAGCTGGCTGGTAGATATCTGAATCAATATTTACAACAGCCACTACTGGATTTTCTTCTTGTTTTTTTCTTGTATCATTGACGTTAGTGTATTTTGAAAGAATCCCGGGTAGATTTGAATAGAATTTGGATTTACACCTTTGTTAGCTAAATAGCTCTCGAACTCAGATGAAGTCGCTGAGTAATCGCCATTTTTAAAAGGACCCTTTTCTTCCTCAAGGACTACTCCACCGGTTCCCGCGAACGAATCAAAAGCATAGATTTGACTAATACCAAATAGAGATTGACTATTGCTCTTAAGTAGCTCTCGCTCATGATGGGCGTAAACAATGGATTGTCCTTGGTAGGTTCCAAATTCCATATATGACGCATAAATTGACTATGACTGAAACTTCTTGAACGCCTCGTGAATTATTTTCTTCTTATGATTTGCATATTGAAATTACCAAAGCCCTCTTTCCAGATTCCACCATTTTAGCTGCGAAATACGATCAAGAGTTTTATAAAAACTCCTTTTTCAGTTTGTGATTTTGCGTGCTCATAGTTCCAATTCTAGTATACTGTTAAAGTTCCTAATTGGTACTTCTTGGACCTAAATATCAATACAAACTCCATCGCACGGTGATTGTGACCGTGACTTCCTCTTCACCGAGATCAATCTCTGGTGTTGAGCCGTCTGCTTGGGCTTTTGCGACGCCAAGCATTGGGAATGAATAAGAAGGCGCGGAGTTCTCTTGGAGATACACAACTTTGCCTAGCGATGTTCCGAGTAGCTTTGCGTATGAGACTGCGCGAGCTTTCGCATCAGCAACCGCAGCAGCTCTGGCATCTTCCATTGCAGCCGAACCTTTAGTGATGAATGGGACGATTCCATTTATTGTCACATTTTCATTTCCGGCATTGACGACAGACTCAATAACTTTTCCAGCGCTGTCAGCTTTACGGATTACAACGGTAAAAGATTGAGTAGCGCGATAACCGACAATCACCGAACCCTTATCTTGGGTGTAGTTGTATTCGGGGTAGACCGAGAGATTTGAACTCTTAATATCTTTGGTGGCAATTCCTTCTGCTTTAAGGGCTGCGCGCACCGCAGTTGCGGTCTTTGAGGCCGTTGCTAACGCTTCCTTGCTTGTGCCGGCAAGAGCGGTAACGCTGGGATAGAAACGAACTGCATCAGGGACAACGCTGATGCTGCCGACGCCAGTAACTGTGACATGACGATCTGGTTCAGCTGCTTGTGCGGGAGCAAGACCAAGGGCTCCAACGCTAACGAGCGAGATGATGGCAAGTGCGATGGCGATAGTTCGTTTATGTTTTCTCATGAGCCTAAGATACCTCGCATGGCATCAATAATTTCTCAATGTTCGCTGGATGTATTACGCCAAGCTGCTGAGAATCTCAATAATGGAGGTTTAGTTGCCTTTCCTACTGAAACCGTTTATGGAATAGGCGCGGATGCCGAAAACGAAGATGCGATTAAGCGCATGTATAAAGTCAAAAATCGTCCAAGTGATCATCCTGCGATTGTTCACATCGTAGATCTTGATGAAGTCGATTATTGGGCTAAAGAGATACCGGATTATGCGATTGCTTTGATGCGCGATTATTGGCCTGGCCCTATGACTTTATTGCTTCATCGAACCGAAAAAGCAGCAAATTGGGTGACGGGCAATCAAGAGATAGTCGGCCTACGAATCCCGGCTCATACTGTCGCAATAAATCTTCTTCAAGAGTTTAAAAAGCTAGGCGGACATGGAATTGCGGCACCGAGTGCAAATCGGTATGGATCAGTTTCACCAACAACAGTGGCGGCGGTGCATGAAGAACTTGAACAGTATTTAGAACCGCGCGATCAAATCCTTGATGGCGGTGCGTCTTTAGTGGGAGTGGAATCAACCATTATTGATTGCACAAAAGCTAACCCATCAATCTTGCGGCCAGGAGCTATTACTGCGGAGATGGTTGAAGGCTCGACGGGAATAATTGTGGTTGAACCCGATGCAACAAAGGTCCGAGTCTCGGGCTCACATAAGCAGCATTACGCGCCAAAAGCACAAGTAGTCATCGGCAGATCTGCTAACTCCGGAGAAGGCCTCATTGCTATGAGCGAAGTGGAGACTCCACCCAGTGCAATCCGTTTAGCGGCTCCACACAGTATTGAAGAATATGCCCGACGTTTGTATTCCTCACTTCGCGATGGAGATGCCCAAGGTTTGAAAGTAATTCATATTCTTCCGCCTGAAGGCGATGGATTAGCAGTAGCGATTCGCGATCGAATAAATCGCGCCGCTTCGCAAGGTTAGTTTTGAATTAAATCCATATAGTCGGCGACAATTTCTTTAACCCGATGTATTGGATCGATCGCTTTGACTTCTCCAAGTTTCCATTGCGGCGGCTGTGCACTTCCATTGAGCGCCCAGGCGGCCTGTTTTGCGGCGCCATCAGCAACATATTCACCCGTTGGTGGAAGATGAATAGTTTGTGCAAAGAAGTCAGAGGTTATTTTCTGGACCGCTTCATTTTTCGCAGCGCCGCCAATAAGCAGAACTCGCGAATATGAGACTCCAAGTTTTTCCACCGCTTGCGTTGCATAAACCATTCCTGCAATCACACCTTCGATTGCAGCACGGGCGATATTCGCCTTGGTGAAGTTCGAATGTGTGATGCCGTGAAAACGACCGCGTGCTTGCGGACGATTAGGAGTTCTCTCGCCATCAAAGTGGGGGATTACTCGAAGACCTTCGGCTCCAGGTTTAGAAGTGAGCGCTAGTTGACTAAATTCATCAAATGAAATTCCAAGAGTGGTCGCGACTGTATTGAAGATCTTTGCTGCGTTAAGAGTGCATGCAAGTGGCAAGAAGTTTCCAGTGGCATCAGCAAAACCAGCAACTTCACCGGAAGGGTCATGTGTGGGTGTAGACGACACTGCAAATGCGGTGCCACTTGTACCAAGTGAAATTACAAGGTCACCAACGTTCGCGCCTAAACCCAGCGCTGCTCCTGCATTATCGCCGGCACCGGCAGCAATGTTCGCGCCAGAAGTAGTAGCGCCGCCAAACTTATGCGGAGCAATGATTGTAGGAAGAACTACCTCACGATCGCTGCGAAGAGCGGTAGCGAAAATATCTCTGCAATATTCATTTCTTACAGAGTCGAAATACCCAGTTCCAGAAGCGTCAGATCTATCGGTAAAGAGGGCGTCAATATTTGCTGCCCCGGTAAGTTGCCACGAAAGCCAATCATGTGGAAGTGCAATCGCTGCGACTTTATCTGCGTTAGCTTTCTCGTTATCTACTAGCCATCTAACTTTTGATGCAGTGAAAGATGCAACAAGTTGCGAGCCAGTCCGATTGTGAATATCGGGTATCTCATGATTGAGATCAAGTGCAGCTTTATCGGAACGGGTGTCATTCCATAACAGCGCATGTCGAATAACTTTTCCTTCGGAGTCGAGCGCCACCATTCCGTGTTGCTGGCCGCCGATGGAGATGGCGTCAATCTTGTATTTACTTACTTCATCAAGCGCGCTATCTAGTGCCTGCTTCCATTCCCGTGGATCAACTTCAGTTCCATCAGGATGCGGACGAGAAGTTGTGGCGATTAATTCACCCGAATCAGCTTCACGAAGAACGACTTTGACCGACTGAGTTGATGAATCAACTCCCGCAACGATCTTGGGCATTGTTTTAGTGAACGCCGATCAAGTATTCGAGTGCTAGTTGGTCGAGCTCTTCGTAGTGATAACCGCGCTTTCCAGCAGCTTCAACATCAAAGGAATCTTGCGCGATTTCTTTCCAGGTTTCACCAGCCGCAGCCGTTGGTTGAAGAAGTTCGTTGACACCGGATTTCTCGAGAGCATCTTTCGCGCGCGGATCTGCGCGGAATGCGCGGGCCCGTTCTTGCAGGATGATGTAAGTGCGCATATTTGCTGACGCTGACGCCCAGACTCCTTCGTCGCTCTCAGTACGCATGGGCTTGTAATCAAAGTGCTTGGGGCCGTCGTAGTTATATCGATCAAGAAGGTCAACCAAGAAGAAAGCTGACTTTAAATCTCCGTGGCCAAAAACTAAATCTTGGTCGTACTTGGGACCATGCTGACCATTGAGATCAATATGGAATAACTTTTTATGGAAGAGTGCCTGTCCAATTCCATGAACAAAGTTAAGTCCAGCCATCTGTTCATGACCAACTTCTGGATTGAGTCCAACAAGTTCTGGGTAATCTAGTGAATTAATGAATGCCAATGCATGACCGATTGTTGGCAAGAAGATATCGCCACGAGGTTCATTCGGTTTTGGCTCCATCGCAAACTTGATTTTGTAGCCTTTATCAATAACGAATTGGCCGAGAATATTAAATGCTTCGCGCATTCTCTCGAGCGCTACAACGGGATCCTTTCCGATATCGGTTTCGGCGCCTTCGCGACCTCCCCAACAAACATATGTGTGTGCTCCAAGCTCAACCGCAAGTTCGATATTGGTCATAACTTTACGAATTGCGTAACGTCGAATATCGCGGTTATTAGAAGTAAATGCACCATCTTTGAAAACTGGATGACTAAAAAGATTGGTTGTAGCCATCGGGACTTTCATATTGTTTTCATCGAGAGCTTTCTTGAATCGTGCAATGTGTGTGGCACGATCCGATGCATTAGAACCAAAAGGGATTAAGTCGTCATCGTGAAAGGTAACGCCATATGCACCGCGCTGAGCTAATTCATTGACGGTACGAACTGGATCAAGCGCTTCACGAGTTGCATCTCCAAATGGATCGCGGGCTTGCCATCCCACGGTCCAGAGGCCGAAAGTGAACTTATCTTGGGGGGTTGGGTTTCTCATGGCGAGAGCATAGAGGCGAAATAACTTGTCCTGCGAGACAGGGAGGAATGGAGCGCGAGCGCTACTACAGTTGAGCCGTTATGACGAAGAAAGTTCATGAGCACGAACTCGAACATATCTATAGTCGAGAGAACCCGGTTCGAACGCTCTGGTATCTCTATGAAGATCAAAAGGCCAATCTTGCTCTGGCATTTCTATTCTTCTCAATTAAGCATGCACCAGCTTGGGTATTGCCGCTAGCCACAGCAAACATCATCGATGTTTTGGTTTATAAGCAACCGATTGAAAATCTGATTTTCAATACTGGGCTCTTGTTGTTCATCGTCCTCCAGAACTTCCCAGTTAATTTGCTCTATGTTCGTTATTTAGCATTTGCGATACGTAATGTGGAGTATCGCCTGCGTTCTGCTTTGGTAGAGCGAATGCAGCAATTAACGATGGGATTTTATTTACGAACTAATGCAGGAGCTTTACAAACTAAAGTCATCCGCGATGTAGAAAACATTGAAGGCATGGTGCGTAATGGTGCTGATGGAGGCTTTGCTGCAATCAATTCACTACTTGGGGCGGTAGTTATTACTGCAATCCGAATTCCAGAATTTCTACCCTTCTTCCTATTTGTTGGCCCGATTACTGCAGTGGTAATTATCCGTTTGCGCAAAACGATGAATGATCGAAATGAAGAATTCCGTGGCGAGATTGAAGAGATGTCCGCGCGAGTGAATGAGATGACAACTTTGATTCCTATAACTCGCGCCCACGGACTTGAACAAAGTGCACTGCGCCAGATGTACGACTCATTTAGTAATGTCAAAAGTGCGGGTCTGAAACTCGATGCCTTCAATGCAAAATTCCAAGCTGCGGCCTGGGTTATTTTCCAGATTGCGAACGTAAGCTGTTTGGTTATCGCTGCTTGGTGCTCGTATTACGGTTACTTCAACGTTAGTACTGGAGATGTAGTTCTTTTGTCTGCCTATTTCGGTCAACTCATTGGTTCAGTGATTCTGCTCTCTAGCTTGGCACCATTTATCTCCAAAGGCCTGGCATCAGTGCGCTCTTTGGGAGAAGTTTTAGAATCCCCCGATATTGAAGTGAACTCTGGAAAGAAAAAAGTTTCTAATGTTCAAGGAAATATCGAGTTCAAAGAAGTTTCCTTGATGTACCCCGGAGCATCAACCTGGGCGCTTTCGCAGATTAATGTGAAAGCTGGTCCCGGAAAAGTTACGGCGCTAGTGGGAGCTTCCGGTTCGGGAAAATCTACTTTCATCAATCTCGTTATTGGATTTTTGCGGCCATCGAAGGGCCAAGTAATTCTCGATAATCAGAATATGAGTGAACTGGATATGCGAGAAGTGCGTAAATTTGTGTCGATGGTTCCTCAGGAATCGGTGCTTTTTGATGGCAGCGTTCGAGATAATGTTACGTACGGAATTTCTGATGTCTCGGAAAACAAATTTATTCAAGCTCTTAAAGATGCAAATGCCTGGGAATTTGTTTCTCAATTACCAGATGGTCCAGACACAATTGTTGGTGAACGCGGGGCGCGAACTTCAGGAGGCCAGAAACAGCGACTTGCGATAGCTCGCGCTCTGATTCGTAATCCAAGAATTCTAATTCTTGATGAAGCGACTTCCGCGCTAGATTCAGAATCCGAGAACTTGATTCAACAAGCGTTGGCACTCCTCATGAAAGATCGAACGACCTTTGTCGTTGCACATCGACTTTCGACAATTATGCGCGCTGATGAAATCATCGTCCTTGACCAGGGAGTTCTAGTTGAGCGCGGCACACATACAGATCTTTTGGCCAAAAAGGGTGTTTATTTCCGGCTTTTTTCGGCACAATCGAGTTTTATTACGGCGTAACGAAGGAGCAACCATGTTGATAGGAAAGCCTTTATCAGAACTTCAGAAGTATCGCCCTGATCTCACCAAACAGAGCGATTTCGAGGATTTCTGGAAAGAGACGCTCGCAACATACATCGATGAAAATCCAAAAGTGAAATTAGAGAAGTTTGATTTTCCAGTTAATCAATTAGAAGTTTTTGATGTAACCATAGAAGGATTTAATCGTGAACCAATTAAGGGTTGGTTCTTATCGCCTCGAGGACTTTTAGCGCCACAACCAACAATGATTCATTTCGATGGTTATGGTGGTGGTAGAGGTAACCCACAAGAATGGTTATTTTGGCCAACGTGTGGTTATCCCACTCTTGTGATGGATACCCGCGGTCAGGGTGGTGGTTATCGTCGCAGCGATACACCGGATGGTCCTTATCCACGCGACAGCCAAGCTTCTGGTTTTATGACAATGGGTGTGATGAGTCCGGAAACTTATTATTATCGTCGCGTTTATAGCGATGCAGTTGCATTTGTTCGCGCTGCGAAACAATTTCCAAATGTCGATGCTTCGCGACTGGTCACAGTAGGCGGTAGTCAAGGTGGGGGAATTTCAATCGCCGCAACAGCGCTCTCTCGAGAAGTCTTTGCGACGATGCCAGACGTTCCATTTCTCTGTCATTTTGAGCGCGCAGTTGAGATGGTTGATACATATCCGTATCAAGAGATTGTGAATTACTGCAAAGTACATCGCACCAAGGTCGAACAAGTAATGAGGACACTGAGTTACTTTGATGGTATGAATCTTGCTTCGATTACAGACGCGCCCGCGCTCATTAGCGTGGGACTACACGATCCAATTTGCCCGCCAGATACTGTTTATGCGGCAATAAATCACTGGAGAGGTTCGGCAGAAGTTCAAGTCTGGGAGTTCAACACCCATGAAGGTGGCGGAACAGATAATCAGATTGTTCAAGCAGAATGGATTAAGAAGCAGCTTGTTGGTTCTCGATAATGCGCGATCATTTAGGGTACGGATTCAATGCCCAATGGGCATATTCCACGGAGTGGATGCCTGAACCTAAATCTGCCGACACGCGTATGTTGGATTTCATGGCCAAATATGATTTCAATTTTCTTCGCTTACCGTTGGATTATAGATATTGGATGCCGGACATAACTAAAGCTCCTTTGGAATCTTTCCTCGATGTAATTGATGGTTATGTCCATGAATCAATTTCGCGCGGCATCCACATCAGTATCAATCTTCATCGTGCTCCCGGTTATTGCATCAATGGATGGGAGAAGGAATCCACCAATCTATGGATTGATGAATTACCACAGCAAGCTTTTGAAATTCTCTGGACTACTCTGGCTCGGAAATACAAAGGCAAATATGTAGATGAAATGAGCTTTGATCTCGTCAATGAACCTCCTGACATTGGGCAACGAGGTTTTACTCGGGATATTCACCAGAAAGTGATTCGCAAAATCACTAGCGCGATTCACGCGATTGACCCAGATCGAATCGTTGTGATTAATGGATTAGCGGGCGGGCATCTTGCAATGCCAGAGCTAGCTGATCTGAATGTGGTCCATAGCGGTCGTGGCTATCAACCTATGTTGGTTTCACATTACAAAGCAGAGTGGTGGGATGGAAGTAAAGGAATGCCAGTACCGTCGTATCCCTGCGAATACAACGGTCAATGGTGGGACTACGACGCATTATGGGAGTTTTACGCCCCTTGGCGAGAGGTGCAGTCCATGGGACGTCCGGTTCACATCGGCGAATTTGGCTGCTACAAGTACACAGATAACGAAGTCGCGCTGAAGTGGTTCAAGGATTTATTTGCGATTTATCGAAAGTCGGGTTGGGGTTATTCCTTGTGGGAATTTGATGGGAACTTCGGTATTGCTAATCACAATCGTCCAGGAGTGAAATATGAAAACTTCGAAGGGCTCAATATCGACCGGGGGCTTCTAGATTTGATGTTGGAGAGCCGAATCTAACCAAGTTGTCTCATCGGACAAGGTCGTT
>Ga0208546_1000021_pt1 | contig 90438 bp, 69 predicted proteins | sample DEB19_08_DNA_4_FD_184528 | JGI IMG/M metagenome (GOLD analysis project Ga0208546, IMG submission 184528) | Aqueous microbial communities from the Delaware River and Bay under freshwater to marine salinity gradient to study organic matter... | ecosystem: Environmental > Aquatic > Marine > Coastal...
AATTGCTCCTTCAAATTCGACGATAACTCACAAGCCACAAATGATTTTTGTTGTTCATATTGTGCATGACGAATTCTCTCAAGTAGATCTGCGAAGCTTGGATCAATGGTCTGGACATTCTTAAAATTCAAAACAAGATTTTTCAATTCTTTGCTTTGCTTTTCATCAATGATCTGCATCAGCATTGCTGCCATATTAGCAGATAATTCTTTTTCTTCAATGGTTATGACATGAAATACTTCCTTGGTATCAATTTTGACCCTCATTGCTGTATGGTTTTCATCTTTGAAACTGTGCAAAGATACCAATTTGTTTAAGTTGGGTTAATGTTGACAAATAAGCGATTCCACACGATCCGGGATCGATTTCATTTGAGAATTATTCGGTATTATTGTAAAGAGCTAACAAATAAAAATATGGACAATAATTTTTCGGCACAGGTAAAGGAAATCATTTCCTACAGCAGAGAAGAGGCGTTGAGGCTGGGGAACGACTTTATTGGCACAGAGCATCTTTTGTTAGGAGTTATTCGTGAGGGAGAAAATACTGCATTGAAAGTGTTGCAAAACCTCAATGTAGATTTATACGAACTCAGGAAAGAAGTGGAAATGGCAGTGAAAGATAAATCAGGAAAAAATATTCAAAATATCAACAGTTTGCCTCTAACCCGTCAGGCGGAGAAAGTAATTCGTGTTACTGTTCTTGAAGCCAAAGCGCTGAAGAGTCCAATGGTTGAAACTGAACACCTACTGCTCTCCATCCTCAAAAACAAAGAAAACATTGCAACCCAAATCCTCAATCAATTTGATGTGGACTATGATATGTTCAGAAATGAGCTGGGTGTGGTTAGAAGCAATGATGTGAAAAGTGAGTTTTCTGACGAACCCGAGGAGGAATTTGAAGATGAGAAAAAAGGCGCTCAAGCAAAAGCGCGTCCTGCTTCTACAGGTTCAAAAAGCAAAACGCCTGTATTGGATAATTTCGGAAGAGATATTACCAAGCTTGCAGAATCCGGATCATTGGATCCGATCGTTGGCAGAGAAAATGAAATTGAAAGAGTTTCACAAATTCTCTCAAGAAGAAAGAAAAACAATCCCATATTAATTGGTGAACCCGGAGTAGGTAAAACTGCAATCGTAGAAGGACTCGCTTTACGAATTGTGCAAAGAAAAGTTTCCCGTGTGCTGTTTGATAAACGAGTTGTTTCACTTGATCTTGCTGCATTGGTGGCCGGTACCAAATACCGCGGACAATTTGAAGAACGCATGAAAGCCATCATGACGGAATTGGAGAAAAACCGGGATGTGATTTTATTCATTGATGAAATCCATACCATTGTAGGTGCTGGTGGCGCCAGTGGCTCTCTGGATGCTTCCAATATTTTCAAGCCTGCACTTTCAAGAGGTGAGTTGCAATGTATTGGTGCATCAACACTCGATGAATACCGCATGCACATTGAAAAAGATGGTGCATTGGATAGGAGATTTCAAAAAGTAATGGTTGAACCTCCTTCAGTTGATGAGACCATTCAAATACTCAACAATATCAAATCTAGATACGAAGATTATCATAGTGTAGATTATTCCAACGATGCAATTGAAGCATGCGTGAAATTGAGTGATCGATACATGACAGATCGTTTATTGCCAGACAAAGCAATTGATGTGTTGGATGAAGTAGGTGCCCGTGTTCATTTAAAGAACATCAATGTTCCTGAAGATATCATTGACCTCGAGAAAAAAATCGAAGACATCAAACTTGAAAAAAATAAAGTTGTAAAGAGTCAGCGTTTTGAAGAAGCTGCAAGTTTGAGAGACCGAGAGAAAAAACTTCAAGAAGAATTGGAGGCCGCAAAAAATTCTTGGGAAGAGGAATCCAAACACAAACATTATCCTATTTCAGAAGAAGATATTGCTGAAGTAGTGAGCATGATGACAGGCATTCCTGTTAAACGTATGGTGCAGGCAGAGACAGAGAAATTGAGGAATATGTCTGTCGAAATGAAAGGCATGGTTGTGGGTCAGGATGAAGCCATCTCAAAGGTTGTGAAAGCCATTCAGCGTAACCGAGTTGGTTTAAAAGACCCCAAGAAACCAATTGGTACATTTATTTTCCTTGGTCCAACCGGTGTTGGTAAAACAGAGTTGGCGAGAGCACTTTCCAGAAATATGTTTGACTCTGAAGATGCATTGATTCGCATTGACATGAGTGAATACATGGAAAAATTCACTGTAAGCAGATTGATTGGTGCTCCTCCCGGTTATGTTGGTTATGAAGAAGGTGGACAGTTAACTGAACGTGTTAGAAGAAAGCCATATTCTGTCATCTTGTTGGATGAAATAGAAAAGGCGCATCCTGACATCTATAATATTCTCTTACAGGTATTAGATGATGGACAATTGACCGATGGACTTGGACGAAAAGTTGATTTCAAGAATACGCTGATCATCATGACATCTAATATTGGCGTTCGTCAATTGAAAGATTTTGGTGATGGTGTTGGATTTGCAACTTCAGCTCGCCAAGCCAACGCAGAAGAGGCGAATAAGGCTGTCATTGAAAAAGCACTCAAGCGTACGTTCTCTCCTGAATTTCTGAACAGGGTGGATGATGTGATCATTTTCAATTCTCTTGAAAAGGAGCATATTTTCCAAATCATAGATATTCTCATGAAAGGCGTGTTGAAAAGACTCAGCACACTTGGCTTTACGTTGGAATTGACCAATGAAGCAAAGGAGTTTATTGCTGAAAAAGGATATGACCAACAATTTGGTGCAAGACCACTTCACAGGGCGATTCAAAAATATCTCGAAGATCCTTTGGCAGAAGAGATTTTGAACATGAGTATCAAGGAAGGGGATGTGATGATTGCTGATTTGGATAAAGAAAACCAAAAGATTACGTTTACTATCAAACAGCATCCAGAAAAGAAGGAGAAATCTAAAGTTTGATAACGCTCACAATCAAATAACTTTGCCGTGACAATTGTCGCGGCATTTTTTTATGTACCAAACTGAAATTGGAATTGATGTTTTAAAAGCAAAGCAACTTCTTGAAAAAGGGGAACTCGTTGCTATTCCAACTGAAACGGTATATGGTTTGGCTGGTAACGCATTGGATTCACATGCAGTTGCAAAAATATATGAAGCCAAAAATCGTCCACAGTTTAATCCATTGATTCTGCACGTTGCGAATCAAGAACAGCTAAATAGATATGTGGAGAATGTTCCGGATGACTGCAGGAAATTGATGGAAGCATTTTCACCAGGCCCCATCACATATTTGTTGGATAAAAATTTACATGTTCCTGATGTAGTCACTGCTGGGAGTAAAAAGGTCGCTATCAGAATTCCCAATCATCCACTTACACTTCAGCTATTGAATTCACTCAGATTTCCACTTGCTGCACCAAGTGCTAATCCCTCTGGATATGTGAGTCCTGTTTCTGCTGAGCATGTATTACAAGGGCTTCAAGGAAGGATACCTTATATATTGAATGGTGGAAAAGCAAACATAGGTTTGGAATCCACCATTGTTGGTTTTAACAATGGAGAAGTCATTGTTCATCGATTAGGTGGTATAAGCATAGAGCAAATAGAAAAGGTTATAGGTAAGCCTGTGAAGATTTTAATTACGCATGATGCACCTGAAACTCCGGGACAGATGAAAAGTCATTACGCAACAAAGAAGAATTTTATTGTTGGAGACCTTGAAAGTTTGAAGGCAGCATTCGCAGAAAAGAAAGTTGGTATTATTTCATTTAGCACAATTCAATCAGAGGATACTCCCCATGTTGTATTGTCTTCAAAAGGTGATCTTGCAGAAGCTGCGTCAAAATTATTTGCTGCAATGCGGGAGATGGACAGCCAGAACGTGGATCTTATTTTGGCAGAATGGGTTCCAGATCAGGGCATCGGTAGAGCCATCAATGATCGGTTGAGAAGAGCAATTCATTAAACAAGTTCACTTAGCTCAAGCCATCTCATTTCTTTTTCATCAATTTCGTTGGTAACCACTTTAAATCTTGCGGAAATCTCTTGTAATTCTTGATAGGCGAGGTTTCCAGCAGAAAGTTTTTCTGCAAGTTCTTCTTTTTCTTTATTCAGTTTTTCCAATGCTTTTGTCAATTGTTCAAACTCTCTTTTCTCATTGAATCCAGCTTTCTTCTTTGGCGGGGCATCCTCAATATTTTTTGGTTTAATTTCTTGATGGATGACAGGGGGCTTATTGTCGTTAGATTCTTTTTCTTCACGATAGGATGCGTAATTGCCGGGAAAATCGATGATTTTTCCTTCACCTTCAAATACAAAGAGATGATCAACGATCCTGTCCATGAAATATCTGTCGTGGCTGATGATCATCAAGCATCCAGGAAATTCAAAAAGGAAATTTTCCAAAACGCTTAAGGTTGGTAGATCTAAATCATTTGTTGGCTCATCGAGAACAAGAAAGTTTGGATTTTTGAAGAGAATGGTAAGCAGCTGTAATCTTCTTTTTTCACCTCCACTCAAATGACTGATATAGCTATATTGTTGATCAGGCGTGAAAAGAAACAACTCTAAAAATTGTGAGGCACTGAGTGAACCTCCTTTTGCTAAAGGAAAACTCTCTGCAATTGATTTCACATATTCTATCACACGCATATCCTGTTTAAGAATAAGTCCTTGTTGAGAGTAGTATCCGAATACAATCGTTTCGCCAATATTGATCTTTCCGCTGTCTGCTTCTTCCAACCCTTGAAGAATGTTTACAAAAGTTGATTTACCCGCCCCATTTTTTCCTATAATGCCAACTCTTTCTCCTTTTTTGAAAGTATAATCAAAGCCTGTCAGAATTTTTTTCTCACCAAAACTCTTGTAGACCTTTTTCATTTCTATTACTTTACCTCCCAGCCGGTTCATTTTTACTTGGAGGGCAAGTTGTTTGTCTTCTATTTTTTGTTTGGCGACTTTTTCTATTTCGTAGAAAGCATCTTGTCTGCTTTTGGATTTGGTCGTTCTTGCTTTTGGCTGCTTTCTCATCCACTCCAGTTCTTTTCTGTATGTATTTCTGGCTTTATCTATGGATGCAGACTCACTTTCAATTCTTGCAGCTTTTTTTTCTATATAATTTTCGTAATTGCCTTTGTAGTTATAAATTTTTTCATTTTCCAGTTCCCAGATTTCATTGCACACATTGTCTAAGAAATATCTATCATGGGTTACCAACAGTAAAGTGGTACTTTCTTTATCTAAATAATTTTCCAGCCATTCAACCATTTCCACATCCAAATGGTTGGTGGGCTCGTCCATGATCAAAAGACAATGCTGGTGCTCAAAACCAATATCAATTAATGTTTTGGCTAATGCGACTCGTTTCTTTTGACCACCACTGAGGTTTTTAATCAAGTGATCAAGGTGATGGATATTCAATTTTCCTAGAATTTGTTTCACCTTGGCGTCAAAGTCCCATGCATTTTTCTCATCCATCTCAATAATCGCCTTGGTGATCAAGTCGGCATCAGCTGCATCTTCAGCAGCTTCATATTTTTTGATCGCATTGAGCACAGGATGATCATGAGAAAAAATATTATCCAGAATGCTTGAATTTTCATGAAAAAGTGGATCCTGTTCAAACATCACCACTTTTACATCTTTATTGATCCACAGCTTCCCTTCATCAGGGGTTTCTTTTCCAGCCAAAATATTGAGGATGGTAGACTTACCAGACCCATTTCTGGCAACCAATGCAATCTTATCTCCCTCGTTGATGTGAAAGCTAAGGCCCTTAAACAGAGGTTTGATCCCGTAAGATTTTCCAATCTTCTCGACACTTACAAAATGCATCTTGCGAAGATACTACTTGTGATAGGCAACTCAGCAAAGAATCAATAACTTTGCTGCAAACCAGACTTTATGAAATCATACATTTTTGCATTGCTTGCACTGAGTTTTACACTTGCATTTGGACAGAATAAGAAAGGTAAAAATTTTTATGAGCTAAAGGTATATGAATACAAGACATTACAGCAAGAGGCTGTAATCGACCAATTTCTTTCTGATGCATTCATTCCTTATCTGCATCGAAAGGGAATCAAACATGTTGGTGCTTTCACGGGAAGAGCGAATGATACATCAGCCATCAAAAAACTATATGTACTTATCCCATATAAAAGCATGGATGAGATTCCAAAAATAAATACTGCTTTGTTCAGTGATCAAGAGGTTGCAACCAAGGGAGCAGCTTATCTTGATGCATCTCCTGACGCTGCTCCATATTCTCGAATTGTGACATACATCATTGAAGGTTTCAGATTTTCTCCAACATTGACTTTGCCCAAACTCAGCAGTTCGTTCGAAGATAAAGTGTATGAATTGAGAAGCTATGAGGGTCCAACAGAAAAACGTTACAGGAAAAAAGTAGAGATGTTCAATGAAGGAGGAGAGATTGATTTATTTGCACGATTAAATTTTAATGCAATCTTCTATGGTGAAGTAGTCAGTGGACCAACCATGCCCAATTTGATGTACATGACAAGTTTTGAAAACAAGGATGATCGCGATGCCCATTGGAAATCATTCTCCAATGACCCACAGTGGAAAGAACTTTCATCCAGAAAAGAATATGAAAAAACAGTAAGCAAGAACGTCACACTGTTTTTGAAGGCACGTCCATATTCAGATTATTAATTCAGCAATCACCAATGGATTTATTACAAAAAATTAATGCAGCCACATCATTCATACAATCAAGTTGTTCTGAACAACCACTGATAGGGGTTGTTTTAGGAAGTGGTTTAGGTGGATTTACGGAGGAAATGATTGTTGAGCATTCAATTAATTACTCCGATATTCCGCATTTTCCTGTTTCCACTGTTGAAGGACATAGCGGTAAAATGTTGATTGGAAGGATGGCGGGAAAATTGATCGTCGTTTTATCAGGCCGTTTCCATTATTACGAAGGGTATACTACCTCAGAAGTTGTTTTTCCCATTCGTGTCATGCAAAAAATGGGAATCAAACATTTATTGATTTCCAATGCTGCTGGTGGAACGAATACTGGGTTTAAAGTAGGTGATTTGATGGTGATCAAGGATCATATCAGTTTTGCCATTGTAAATCCGCTGATTGGTAAAAACATAGACGAACTTGGAATTCGTTTTCCGGATATGAGTGAGCCTTACTCTAAAAAATTAATTGAGAAAGCACATCAGATTGCGAAAAATGAAGGATTTGAATTGAAGGAGGGTGTATATTTTGGTGTAACGGGTCCATCTTTCGAAACAAGGGCAGAATACAAGTTGATTCACCAGTTCGGTGCAGACGCAGTTGGGATGAGTACCGTGCAAGAGGTCATCATTGCAGTACATGCAGGCATGCAAATCTTTGCGATTAGTGTCATCACAGATATTGGCATCAGAGAGGAAGAAAATACCATTTCTCATAAAGATGTGCTGGATGCTGCAAATGCTTCAGCGCCTAAATTAACTTCACTTTTAAAGACTATGATTGCAACAATGGAGCTTGCTTCATAAATTTGATGCAACAAGGCTCATGAAGCAGATCAAACCAACACTGATATTTTATTTACTATTCATCTTTTTGTTATTTCATCTTGATTCAGTTGCACAAATGCCCGGAATGATGAGAAGGATGCAAAATTTGGGTGGAATGTCTGGTGGAATGAGGCAAGGTGGAGGAGGAGATTCGCTCAGTTTTGAAAAGAGAAATTTTGCAACAGATTCTGTGAATGTTCAGTTCAAATATTTAGATACGGCAAAGTATTTGACCTTCGACTCAAGCATAGCTGATTATTACAAACGTGTTCCATTAAAACCATGGTTGGTCAATATTGGGTACAATGGAAATCCAACCAGATCTATTTTATTTAATCCTATGAGAGGAATTGGATGGGATGGAGGCTTTCATGCATTGGATCCTTTTGCCTTTACCATTGCAGAAACCCGTTTCATGAATACCACCAAGCCATACACTGAACTTGGATATTTGGTTGGGAGCAAGGCGGAGCAACAAATCAGTGTACTGCATACACAAAATATTTCGCCGGATTGGAATGTGGTTGCGCATTATAGAATGGTAACAGCACCAGGTACCTTCAACGCACAAAATTCTAGCCACAATAATATTAGGATTAATAGTGATTATACTTCCAAGAACAGACGATATCATGCCTATCTCATTATACTTTCGAATGCTTTGCAATCCTCTGAAAATGGCGGTATCAAAGATGAATCTTATTTGATTAATGAAAATCCAGCGTATAACGACAGGTTTAACATCCCTACAAATCTTGCTCCTTCCATATACAGTTCCAGGAATTTCTTCAAAGTGAATCTTCTGACTGGAAACAGGTATGTAAATAAATCTATCCTGTATCGACATCAGTATGATTTTGGAAAAAAAGATTCATTGGTTACTGATTCAAGTGTTGTAAGATTTTTTCTTCCAAGGCTGAGGTTGGAACATACAATTGAATCTTTTAATCATTCATATAAATTTTTGGATGTTCAGTCTTTTGGTGCATCAAATTTTTACAGCAATAATTACGGTATCAATTCACTACCGGATACTGTCCATTTTCAAATGGATACGAAAGGATTAAAAAATGATTTTTCGGTCATCCAGTTTCCTGATGCCCGAAATCTGTTGCAATTTTTTAAAGCAGGGGTGAGTTTGATAAATTATCGAAATCTCTCTGGCTCTAACAATGATCTGTTCTCAAATATATTGTTGCATGGGGAATATAGAAATCTCACTAGAAATAAAAAGTGGGATATGTTGCTATATGGAGAATTGATTACGGCTGGAAGAGACGCAGGCAACTATGCTGTCAAAGCAAATCTTCAACGCTCTTTGGGATCCGGCATGGGTTCTTTGCAGTTGGGATTTGAAAATTCCAATAGGTCTCCTTCCTATATCTATAAATATCCGACAGCGTTTCCAATAAAATACAAGTCAAATTTATCAGATGAAAACATTTCCAATCTGTATGGAGTCTTGTATTTAAAAAGTATCAGTGCTTATTTGCAGTTCAATTATTTTCTGTTTTCAAACTATACATATTTGAATAGTTACGTGAATGTGGATCAATATAAAACTGTTTTTCAGGTGATGCGGGCGAGTATATCCAAGGAAATAAAACTCTATAGAAATATTAAGTGGACCACCGATGTTTATATTCAGTCAATTCCTGCCAATGCACCAATTCATCTTCCCGTATTTTTTACCAGAAACCGGATAGGGTATGAGGGAAAGCCATTTAGAAATCTAATACTTGCTACAGGAGTAGAATTAAGGTACCACAATGCTTATTATGCAGACGGGTATTCCCCGCTATTGGGTCAATTCTTTTTGCAATCGGCTCAGAAAATAGCAAATCGTCCAGACATACATTTATACAACAACTTCAGAATCAGGAGCTTTTCAGGTTTTGTACGATTAGAGAATATCAATACTGTCACCAGCAAATATGGTTTCGGGTTTAAACAAAACAATTTCGCTGCACCTCTGTATCCAACCCCTGGACTCGTTTTCCGCCTCGGTATTTTCTGGAATTTCGTGAATTAATCAAAATGTTAAATTGGGTAATTTAGGCATCAGATTTCTACCCTTCAACCTACATTTGTATAACAAAATTATTCACTATGAAAATGAAGTATATCAGCATGTTTACTGCACTGACAATGTTTTTTAGTGCAAGTGTTTTCGCCCAAAAATCAGAGGAAATTAAAGTTTGGGGAAACTGCGGAATGTGTAAGAAAACCATTGAAGCAGCCGCTCTCAAAGGAGGTGCCAAGGTTGCTACTTGGAACAAAGACACAAAAATGCTCGCGGTGGAATTCAAAGAAAAAAAGACTGATTTGCAAAAGATCCAGGCTTCCATTGCGAATGCAGGGTATGATACCCAGGATATAGCAGCTTCTTCCGATGCATATGGAAAGTTGCCAGAGTGCTGCCAATATGCCCGAAAAGAATCAGATAAAAAATAATAATTTTACAGTCCGGCTCCCGCCGGACTTTTTTTATGCCCAAAATGATAAGAGCATTTTTTGTATTTATCGGCAACTTATTCAGAAAGAAGGATTGCTGTAATTAAGTCATCTAATTTCTAGTCTTAAAGTTGTATTTTTAAGGCAGTTTAATCAATTGTTTAGGATGCTTAAAATTTCTTCAACAAATTGATTGAACTTTTTTATTATTCCTAAACCACACCAATAGGAACATGCTCAATGCAATCATTCGCTTTTCCGTCAGGAACAAGCTTATAGTAGGGTTATTTACACTTGCATGGATCATATGGGGTATCATTGAGTTGATAAAACTTCCAGTTGATGCACTTCCAGATATCACTTCCAATCAGGTACAGGTCATTACCGTTTCTCCCACATTAGGATCTCTTGAGGTAGAGCGGTTGATTACTTTTCCAATTGAACAGGCATCATCCAATATTCCTGGTATCAAGGAAATCAGATCAATTTCAAGGTTTGGACTCTCCGTGGTAACCATTGTATTTGACGATGACCGTGATATATATTGGTGCAGGCAACAGGTTACAGAGAGAATGTCGATCGTTAAAGATGATATTCCAAAAGAAGCAGGTACTCCAGAGTTGGCTCCTGTTACAACTGGATTGGGGGAGATTTATCAATATGTAGTTAGACCGAAAAAAGGATATGAACATAAGTTTGATTTAACTGAATTAAGGACCATTCAGGATTGGATCATTCGACGTCAGTTGCTTGGTACACCTGGAGTTGCAGATGTGAGCAGTTTTGGAGGAAAATTGAAACAATATGAGGTGGCTCTTGATCCGGTTAAACTCAAAAGTATCGGAGTGACATTGCAGGATGTATTCAATGCGCTGGAGTCGAACAATCAAAACTCAGGTGCGGCTTATATCGAGAAGGGCCCCGCGCTTTTATTTATTCGAACAGAGGGTCTGGCTAAGAGCATTGACGAGATTTCAAATATTTATATTTCAAAATCAGCAAGTGGTACACCTGTATATGTAAGGGATGTTGCCAATGTACGTATTGGAAGTCCTATTCGTTATGGTGCATTGACTTTCCGTGATCAGGGGGAAGTTTCAGGAGCAGTTGTGTTGATGTTGAAAGGTGAAAATGCTTCGAAGGTTATCAAAGGCATCGAGGACAGAATGGAACAGATAAAAAAGACGTTGCCTGAAGGGGTCGAGGTTGAAACATTCTTAGATAGAAAGAAAATGGTTGGCAGAACACTGCATACAGTTCAAACAAATTTGTTAGAAGGCGCTTTGATTGTTCTTTTGATACTGGTATTGTTCTTAGGCAATTTGAGGGCTGGCTTGATCGTTGCTTCAGTGATTCCGTTGGCGATGTTGTTTGCTGTGGCGATGATGAATTTATTTGGGGTATCTGGAAATTTAATGAGTTTAGGTGCCCTTGATTTTGGATTGATTGTTGATGGAGCTGTTATCATTGTTGAAGCAGTACTTCACCGATTACATGGTAATAAACATGAGGGACTACTGTTGCGACAACATCAAATGGACGAAACAGTAGAGCAATCTGCAGGAAGAATGATGGGAGCAGCTGTGTTTGGACAGATCATCATTCTTATAGTATACATTCCTATTTTGAGTTTAACTGGTATAGAAGGTAAAATGTTCAAACCTATGGCACAGACGGTTGCCTTTGCTCTTGTAGGTGCATTTATACTTTCGCTGACGTATGTGCCAATGATGACCAGTTTTGTGTTGAGCAAGAAATTATCTGGACATGATTCTTTTGCCGATAAATGGATGAATGCACTTCAAGTATCATTTAAAAATGCATTATCAAGGCTCATTTATCATCCAAAGAAAATTGTGTTAAGTGCCATTGTGTTATTTGCTGTGGCCATCATGATTGCATCGAGATTAGGAGGAGAATTTATTCCAGAATTAGAAGAAGGTGATTTCGCTATTGATGCAAGATTGATGACAGGGGCTTCACTAAATGAAACCATTGAATCGACTCAGAAAGCAGTTGCTGAACTTCAAAAGTTTCCTGAAGTGTTGAATGTAGTAACAAGAATTGGTGCGAGTGAAATTCCTACAGATCCTATGCCCATTGAAATGACAGATATCATCGTAAATCTGAAAGATAAAAAGGAGTGGACGAGTGCTGAATCTTATGACGAGCTTGCCAATAAAATGAGTGCGGCCATTGGTAAAGTTCCTGGATTGACAGGTGGCTTTCAGTACCCTGTTCAAATGCGTTTCAATGAATTGATTGCAGGTGCCAAGCAAGATGTTGTGTGTAAAATTTTTGGAGAGAATTTAGATACACTTGCAAACTATGCAGAAAAATTTTCTAACATTATTAAACAAGTGCCTGGAGCCAAAGATGTTTTTGCAGAGCGAGTTACAGGCCTACCGCAAATCGTCATCCGATACAAGAAAAATGCAATAGCTGCATATGGATTAAATATAAAAGATGTGAACCGTATACTCCGTGCATCCTTTGCTGGTGAGAGTGCCGGGAAAATTTATGAAAATGAACGAAAGTTTGATTTGGTGGTAAGGTTGTCAGGCGATAGGAGAAATGATTTGGAGGACCTCAGAGCATTGATGTTGACCAATACTGATGGTGTGAGTGTTCCGTTAGAACAACTGGCAGACATTTCTATTGAAGACGGCCCCAATCAAGTACAAAGGGAAGATGCAAAACGCAGGATTACCATCGCATTTAATGTACGTGACAGAGATGTTCAATCTGTAGTAGAAGATGTTCGCAAGAAAGCAGAAAAAATTCAACTCCCTGCGGGGTACTATGTGAAGTATGGTGGACAATTTGAGAATCTGGTTGAAGCAAAAGACAGACTATCTATCGCGGTTCCGATTGCGTTATTTTTGATTTTACTCATTTTATATTTTTCATTCGGGTCACTCCGATATGGGTTGCTGATTTATACTGCCATTCCGCTTTCAGCTATTGGTGGAATAATTTTACTTTGGGCACGAGATATGCCTTTTAGCATTTCTGCAGGCATTGGATTTATTGCATTGTTTGGTGTAGCGGTACTTAATGGAATTGTTTTGATCAATGAATTCAATCGACTTAAGAAAGAAAGTGATATGGATATTCATGATTTGGTGATAAAAGGTACTGTAACAAGGCTTAGACCTGTTTTAATGACTGCAGCTGTTGCCTCACTTGGGTTTCTGCCCATGGCACTCAGTACAAGTTCTGGTGCTGAAGTACAAAGACCGTTGGCCACTGTTGTCATCGGGGGACTGATTTCTGCCACATTCCTTACGCTTTTTGTGTTACCGGTTTTATTTGCATGGGTTGAAAAGAGAAAGTTGATTGTTCCCAAAGCAGCTACCATGTTGATCATTGGCTTGTTCTTTTCACAACTTGGGTTCACACAACAGACAAAGAGCTTATCAGTTGATTCAATCATCTCTCTGGTTGACAGTAAATCTCTGTTGTTGAATATTTCAGAGAAAAATACTGAAGCCTATCGTTCCCTGAGATCGAGGCCAGTTGAAATTCCTAAGACCAATGTTGGGATAGAATACGGAAATATCAACAGTGCATTTAATGACACCAGGTTGTTTTTTAACCAAGGCTTTCAATTGCCATTCGTATATAAAAATCAACAAAGGCTTTATGATCAAAATATCAACGTAAGCATTTCACAATCAAATTTAACCAAAGCGGAATTGAATTTGCGCGTCAGACAGATCTGCTATAATATTTTGGATCTCGACAGGAGAGATAAGATATTAACAGAAGTAGAGATGAATTTTGCAGAATGGTCTAGGGTTGCCACTATTCAGAAGGATCAGGGAGAAATCAATGCATCTGTACTGAATGCCATAAAAGTACAATCTGCTCAACAATCCATGCAAAAGCAATTATTGTCTGCAGAGAGAGATGGGTTGATAACAGAATTGAATGCTTATTTGAGAAATACTGAGAGCAGCATCGTGCCCTCCCCAGATTCCATTATTTTGACATCAATGAACAGCAAATTCACAGAATTGTTGTCTCATCCTTTTTTAGAGTTATCTGATGCGTTGATTGCTCAAAGAAAAGCGTATATCAAAACTGAAAAAAATAAACTCTCACCTGATTTTAATTTGGGGTACAGCAATTTGTCTATTATCGGTTGGCAGACGCCAGATGGGTTGACACAGAAATATTATGGTGCAGGCACAAGGTTTGGGATTTATCAATTTGGTTTGGGACTTCCTATATTCAGTGGTGCAACCAAGGCAAGAATCAATGCTGCTAAAATTGGTTTGGAAATTGCAGAGCTGGATAGAAATTTACGAATCGACCAGCTTAATACTCAATACACCAAGCTATTGAATACGTATAAACAGCAAAAGGAAATTTATAATTATTATGAGAAGGTGGGTTTAAAGATGGCTGATGAAATGATCAGTCAGGCTGGAGTAAGATTCAAAAACGGTGATATCGCTTTTGCTGAATGGGCATTGTTGGTTAATCAATCTCTTCAAATCAAAATTGCACATGCTGATATAATAAAGTCATTGCAATACTCTTTGGCTGAACTTAAATATTTAACAGAGAAAAAATAGCGTATGCGTAGCTTGTTGATCACTTTATCTGGAATTATTATTCTGGGCAGCTGCAGTGGCTCTAAACAGGAAGCAGTTGAACAAAAGAAGCCTTCAGTGGCCAATGAAATAACCATCAATCCAGAGCAGTTAAAAGTGTTGTCTTTGAAATATGGTGGCCTTGAAAAAACAAAAATGAGTTCAGTGTTGGATATACAAGGCAGGATTGATTTGCCTCCACAAAATATTATTTCTGTCAATTTTCCATTGGGAGGGTATTTGAAAAGTACAAAATTGATTCCTGGCATGCATGTCCAGAAAGGCGAAGTGATCGCAGTTGTAGAAGATCAATCAATTGTTCAGTTGCAACAAGATTATCTGCATGCTAAAGCTAAATCTTCACTCGCATTGCTTGAGTTTGAACGTCAGAAAACTTTATACAATGCCAATGCTGGAACATCAAAGAATTATCAGCAGGCAGAAGCTGAACTGAAGATGCAGCAGGTGTTGGTCAAGGGTCTCTCAGAGAAATTAAAATTGATTGGAATTGATCCTGCATCCCTGAATGAAACAAATATTTCAGGCCAAGTACAATTGAAGTCAACCATTAATGGGTATGTTTCTAAAGTCAACGTTAATACCGGAAAATATGTTCAACCTACAGAAACACTTTTTGAATTAATAGATCCAGATGACATTCATGTTGCCTTAACTATTTTTGAAAAAGATTTGAACAATATCCACAAGGGCGATGAGGTCAAGATTCACTTTCTGGATGATCCAACTAAAAATTATTTAGCCGAGGTCATTTTAGTGAACAGGGGAGTGGATGAAAATCGAACAGCTTTAGCTCATTGTCACTTTAAAACACAGCCGAAAGAGATGTTGCCTGGCATGTTTGTTGAAGGTCAGGTTGCAGTTTCAAATAAAGAAGTACTGGCACTTCCAGATGAAGCTCTTGTGAGGTCAGGCGATAACCAATATGTTTTTGTAAAGAAGGATGATCATACCTTCGAAATGAAGACGGTAACTGCGGGGGTATCCAAAAACAGGAAGACCGAGATTGTATCTGGGCTGGATGGTGTCGCTGATGGCTCCATCGTACTGAATAATGCCTTCAAATTATTGGGAATTCTCAAGAACAGCATGCAGTAATCACTCAACTCCTGTAATCTTCTCTTACTGGATTAAATACATCAATAAGTGTACAATCCTCGTGGGCAAGAGCGCTGTGTGGTACATTTGAGGGAATTACTTGAATCATTCCTTCTTGCAGCAATACAGTTTCATGCCCAATTTTCATCTCCATTTTGCCCTTTAGCATGATGGTTATTTGCTCATGGGGGTGTTGATGTAAGCCAAGTGTACTGCCTTTCTCTATCGTTACCCAACCGGTTGTTAGATTTTCACCATGAACATATTGCCCTGTGATACCTGGGGATAATTCCTTTTTTTTAATGTCTTTGATTTGTGGCATAAAATTATTTTTCAAAATAAGCAACACTTCCACCTACCCACTCTTTGTCTTTGTTGTATCGTGTTCCGATCATTTTTCCTTTGCTCAATCTTGCAAGGTTTGTTATCAATAGTGGATTTTCTTCTCCTTCATACCAAATATACATCATCCTTATTTCCGCTTTCGCCTGTCCATCTGGAGTTTCAATGCAGGGGGCGTAGTTGACTTTTTTTTGTAGGATCCAGTTTTCTTTATCTGTTATTTTTTTGATGTCTTCTGCAGTAAGGTCTATAATTACCCCTTGTCCTGCGAATGAAAACAAAGGCTTAAGCACGTAGTTTTCTAAATCATTTGGAATATTTTTTAATTCACTGAGAAAAAATGTTTCCGGTATATAACTATGTTTTAAATAAGGCAGTAAGTATTTTGAAATTTGATAAAACCAGTTTGGATGTGGAACCCACTCTACATCATAATCCTGTTGGATGTTGATAATATTTCCCAGGCTTTCTTTTTCCTGTTTTAACTCATCAATGATTACACGATTATAAATACGTTTGATATATTTTCTTTCTCCATTGAGTTCATAGTAGAGTTTTCTTCCTTCCGCTTTTAGTGCTGAGATGCAAACAGGTTTAATGCCTATCAGTTTCTCAGTCATGTAAAAATCAATCCTGGTTTTTTGTTGATGGGGTCTTATTTCGAGAAGAATCACTTCATCTGGATTCAAATTCCCAACCAGCAATTTTTGTAAATCTTTTAGATAACTTTCTTTATCCAAGCCGTTAAAAAAACAGGAATAATTGTCTGGGATTTGAAAATGTTTTTCAAGAATTGAAGGGTAGATTCCCTGAAATGCATATAGCGAAGGGAATCCCTGTAATTCAATCAATGCAGGATAAAATTCATGGTTTTCATTGGTGCATATTCCAAAATCAAATACAAGACAATGAGGAAAGCTATTTTGATTTGGAAAGGATTCTCCTGCAGGAATCGCTTTGGATGTTTTTGACGTAAAATCAATTGATTTTATCTCTCCAATGATGTAATCGCAAGCAGAGATGATCTTTTCTTTCATCGTTTTGTCGATAAAGATGGGAGTCTCTGCAATTCTGAAATCAATTGCTCCCGGATGAAGATTGTTCAGTTCCTCTAAAAATGCAGTGTATTTTTCTTTGGTAAACGATTGGTTATATGCTTTCCTGATGGCAGGGATCATGAGAGCGAGTATGGATTGAGAATGCTTGAAATAGATTGCAAAATAAAATTCGGTAAAATCTGACTATTGGTAAGACTGATTTTGTCTGGATCGTTCAAATGTGCAATCATGGATTCCCATTTTTCTAATCCATGGTGCTCAATAACATGTTGCTTCTTTTCTTCCTTCAATAGGTACATACTCATGCCTTCTGCATCTGCCTCTGGATGAAATTGTGTGCCAACCATGTAAGGATTGAATCGAATGGCCATGACTGCTCTTTCTAAGGGTACATGTGGACGTTCTTTTTCTATGCATAAGATCTCGCCACCCATTTGATGAACTCTTAGTTTATTGGGTTGAACAACTTGATAATCCCTGCTGTCAACACCATAAAATGGATCTTGCAGTCCATCGAATATGGGATCAACTGTGTCATCGTGTTTAAGCATGTGAATAGGGAATACCCCAAATGAAGTAGATTTTCGTTTAATCACTTCAGCGATTTCAAAATACCTGCATGCCAATTGAAAAGAATGGCAAATCAAAAACACATATTTCTTTTTGATGTTATTAGGATTGCTGTTCCAATCCATCACAGACCCAATCCAATTGAAATATGCTTTTTCCCAGGAAGTTTCTTTGCTTTCTAGTGGGCTACCAGGACCACCGGATGATATGTATATATCAAAATCGAGTGAAGGTATTTGAATTGATTTCCTGACTTCAAACTCAGTCCATTCCAAATGGGTATATTGATTGGTTTTGATGCGTTGCAGGATTTCTCTGATGCATCTCATTCCTTCATTTTTCACGCCCTCATTAAGGTCTAACACTGCAATTTTCAGGGTGCTCATCTTGCCTGCAAAGGTATTGTTTTAGAGGTTTGCGAGAAAATTCGATTCAATAAAAGCGGCGACTGCTTCATGTTGTTGGGTATCTTTAAATGCTTTTAATTGTCTGTCTGCCCCTGTACCTTTCTCAAGAATCCGTTCAATATTTTTTAGCTCTTCTCTGCATCCAAGTTCATCAACCACATCATCAACAAAATCCAATAATTCCATGATGAGTTCTTTGGTTGGGACTTCCTTTTCAACTCCAAAGTCAATCAGTTTATCATCAATCCCATACCGAGATGCCCTCCATTTGTTTTCATTTACGAGTGCACGTGGGTATATCATGAAAGTTAAATTAGAGAGTCTGAGTTTAAATAATTTTGCACAAATGCATTGAAATAAAGCAGCAAATGCAACGCTTTCATCTACTGTAAGTGGCACATCGCATACCCTGAACTCAACTGTTCCATAAAATGGATGAACGCGTAAATCCCACCAAATCTTTTTTGCGTTATCAATGCAATTGGTTTTGATCAGAAGATTCACATAGTTCTCGTATGCACTGTAACTGTCGAAATAATCTGGTATCCCGGTTCTGGGGAATTTATCAAAAACCTTGGTCCGGTAGGATTTAAATCCGGTATTTCTTCTTTCCCAAAAAGGAGAGTTGGTGCTCAGTGCATATACATGTGGAAGAAAATATCTTGCAGCATTTGCAATGTGAATAGCCATTTCTTTTGAAGGCATCCCAACATGCACATGCAATCCAAAGATCAAATTCGATCTTGCTGCATCTTGCATTTCATTGACAATCTCCTGATATCGCACATGATCCGTGATCAATTGTTTCCTCCAGGTACTGAATGGATGGGTGCCAGCAGCACCAACACTGAAGCCTTTTGAGCCTGCAATCTCTTTGATGGTTTTTCTTAAGTGTGTAATGTCTTTGCGTGCATTTTCAATGTTGCTGCATACATCTGTTCCAACCTCTACAACAGCCTGATGCATCTCGGCCTTCACTTTGTCTTTGAAGATTTTTTGTCCTTCGTTTACAATTTGTTGTTCATGGCTAACCAACTCTTTTGAAGCTGGGTCAATCACCATGTATTCTTCTTCAATACCAATTGTGAAGATTTTATAATCAATCATATTATTTATTTGAAGGATTAAGCAACGGTTGTTGATGGGAGCTGCGCTTGACAAATTCTCCCCATACAAGATTATCCCTTTTGTCTGAATGTTGTTGAGCCAATTCAATAGCGTAGTTGGCTGCTGTTTCGACAACCCATTCAAAATTTTCTTTTCCAACACTTTTCAAGTCTGCATCTGGTGCCGGATTGCAAAAGTCGATCGCATAGGGTATGCCATCTCTTACTGCCAATTCAACGGTGTTGAAATCATATCCCAGATATTGATTGATCTTCAATACAATCGATTCCATTTCTTTCAGCAGTTTTGAAGATGGTTTGTGCTCAGCTACATACCTCAGATGATGAGGGTTCCTTGGTTCATAGGGCATGATTCTGACATGCTTCCTTCCAATGCAATAGCAGCGGTAGTATTCTTCAAATACAATTTCTTCCTGCAGGAGCATTACCAGCTGACCTGTTTCTGCATGGCGCTCAAAAAATTCTTCCATGCTGTTCAACTTATATACATTTTTCCATCCACCACCTGAAAAAGGTTTCATATAGGCAGGAAAACCAACATATTCAAATATTCCTTTCCAATCCAAAGGATAGGTGAGGTTGCTGAATGATTCACCAGAGGTGTCATCCGGCAGCTCCCTGGAAGGAAGAATAACTGTTTTTGGAACTGGCACACCAATTTTTGTTGCCAGTGCATTGTTGAAAAATTTTTCATCAGCACTGAACCAAAATGGATTGTTAATAACCGCTGTACCGCAAATAGCTGCATTCTTTAAAAATGCTCTGTAGAATGGAACATCCTGTGAAATTCTGTCAACGATCACGACATAATCATTGGAAGCTCCTTGAATTACTTTATCAATTTTAACAGGTTCAGCGATGATGCCTTTGACTTTTTTCTGGTTGATACGATCAACGAATGCTTCAGGGAAGGAGCGCTCCTTTCCATGGAGAATGCCAATTTTTTTAATCATTGTGAATACTTGTCTTTCTAAGTTAATGCATTTCTTACTTTTGTCACTTTCTACGAATGAATACGTTCCAAGATTTTACTATTCACCAGATTGCATCAGCTTCTCTCAACAGAATTGTACGGGCAGATTTCTATTTGCCTGAGCAACTACATATGGCAAATGGAATTGATGTTTTGTTTGTAAATGACGGCCAGGATTTGCTAAAAATGGATATACCTAAAATGATCAATAGCGTGGAGCTAGGAGGAAATAGATTGATCATGGTAGCCATCCATGCAGGAACTGAACGTAAACAAGAGTACGGCGTGGCCGGGATTCCTGATTTTATGAATAGGGGGTCAAAGGCAGGGGAGTATTCAACATTTATTATGAATGAGTTGATTCCTTACTTGTATACCAACATTGGAACATCAATTATTCGAAATAAGTATATCGCAGGATTTTCTTTGGGAGGCTTGATGGCCTTTGATCTTGCAATGGAATTTCCAATGGAATTTCAGGCGGCAGGTGTATTCAGTGGTTCATTCTGGTGGCGATCTAAAGATTTGAAGGATGGATATGTTGAGGAACGTGATCGAATTATGCATGCAAAAATCAGAACTAAAAGATCAAATAACCTTCAAAGGTTTTATCTCCAAACAGGTGCATTGGATGAAAAGGCGGATAGAAATAAAAATGGAATCATTGACTCTATCGATGATACATTGGATATCATAAAAGAATTAGAACAAATAGGTTTTAACAAAGTACAACTCAGGTACGTTGAATTGCCTGATGGCAAACATGATGTGTCAACATGGAACAGGGCAATGCCTGAATTCTTGAACTGGTTGAGCTTGAAATAAAAAAGGCATCCAATTGGATGCCTTTTTTAAAATTTAGCAGTGAAGTTATTTTACGCCAAATGAAACAATCATTTTTTCCCATTTCATTGTTACAGCATTTTTACCAACCTCAAATTTCAACGCTTCCACCAAATCAGCTCCTGTACTTGGTTTTGCTTTTACCCTGAGCACATCGTCATCTTGCTTGTAATTAAAAGCGCCCCATTGATCAGAAGTTTTATTGAATACGATGGTCCATTCTTTTTGATCTGGAATGGTAAACAAGCCATATTTACCTTTTTTCAATGTTTGTCCTTCGACAGTGATATCTGCATCCGTTTCAAAAGTAGTGGCTTTGTTTGCTCCTGTTCTCCATACTTTTCCATAAGGAACCAATTCACCCCAGATCGTTCTGCCTTTAACAGAAGGAGAGCCATAATTGATGGTTATTGTTGCGTTTCCAATTTTACCAGTTGCACTGGAAGCTGGACTTGCAGGAGGATTCTGAGCAAAAATATTTGTTGTACTAAACGTCAACAAAGTGATTAAACTAAAAAGGATTCTTTTCATATAATGCTTATTTAATAGTTGATGAATACTGCAGTTTTCTTTTATAAAGTTGAACTGTATTTTCCAGGCCATAGTAAAGTGCATCACATATCAATGCATGCCCTATACTTACTTCGTCAAGGTAGGGAATATTCTGTATCAGAAAGTTAAGATTATGCAAATCCAGATCATGTCCAGCATTGATTCCCAACCCCAATTCTTTTGCTTTTTTTGCTGCATCAACATAAGGTGCAACGGCCTTTTGTGGGTTAGACAAAAAATGCTTCGCGTACCCCTCCGTATAAAGCTCAATACGGTCTGTTCCGGTTTCCTTTGCTCCTTCAATCATTCGAATAGAAGGATCACAGAAAATGCTGGTTCTGATGCCTGCATTTTTGAAAACACTGATCATTTCCTTTAGATAGGATTGATGAAGTATGGTATCCCATCCATGATCTGAAGTCAATTGATTTTCGGCATCTGGCACAAGTGTTACTTGTGCAGGTTTTACTTCTAGTACAAGATCAATAAATTTTTGCTCACGGCAGTTACCCTCGATATTGAATTCAGTTTTGATCACTTTTTTAAGTGATCTAACATCATCATATTTAATGTGGCGTTCATCCGGACGAGGATGTACAGTGATACCCTCTGCTCCAAACATCTCTATGTCCAAAGCAGTCTTGATCAGATCTGGATTGTTAGCACCTCTGCTATTTCTCAGTGTTGCAATCTTATTGATATTTACTGAGAGACGGGTCATGTGCGATTAATAACGGTAGTGTTCAGACTTGAATGGTCCACTTTGTTGAATACCCAGGTAATCAGCTTGGTCTTTGGTAAGTACATCCAACTCAACACCGATTTTTGACAGGTGCAATCTTGCAACTTTTTCATCAAGGTGTTTAGGAAGAACGTAAACCTTGTTTTCGTAATTCTTGTTGTTGGTCCACAATTCAATCTGGGCAAGTGTTTGATTTGTGAATGAGTTACTCATCACGAATGATGGGTGACCAGTTGCACAACCGAGGTTCACCAATCTTCCTTCTGCAAGAAGAATGATGTCGTTGCCATTTACGTTGTATATATCTACCTGTGGTTTGATGGTATCTTTTGTATGTCCAAAGTTTGTATTCAACCAAGCAACATCAATTTCAATATCGAAGTGACCGATGTTACAAACGATGGTCTTGTCTTTCATCAATTTAAAATGCTCACCAGTGATCAAGTCGCGGCAACCTGAAGCAGTTACAACGATATCGGCCTCTTTCACTGCATCAGCCATTTTCTTAACTTCAAATCCATCCATTGCAGCTTGCAAAGCACAGATAGGATCAATTTCTGTAACGATCACACGGCAACCTGCGCCTGCAAGAGAAGCAGCAGAACCTTTTCCAACATCACCATATCCACCAACAACAGCAACTTTACCTGCAAGCATTACATCCGTTGCTCTTCTGATGGCATCAACCAATGATTCTTTACAGCCGTATTTGTTATCGAACTTAGATTTTGTTACTGAGTCGTTTACATTGATTGCTGGCATCGGCAAAGTTCCTTTGGCAACGCGCTCATATAATCTGTGAACACCAGTTGTTGTTTCTTCAGAAATTCCTTTCACGTGTTGAACCAATTCAGGGTATTTATCCAATACCATATTTGTCAAATCACCACCATCGTCCAAAATCATATTCAATGGACGATCAGCACCACCAAAGAACAAAGTTTGCTCAATACACCAATCAGCTTCTTCAATGGTTTGGCCCTTCCACGCAAATACACCAATACCTGCGGCAGCGATGGCAGCAGCAGCTTGATCTTGTGTAGAGAAAATATTGCAAGAGCTCCACTTTACTTCTGCTCCTAATGCAATCAAAGTTTCTATGAGAACAGCAGTTTGAATAGTCATGTGCAGACATCCTGCGATTCTAGCTCCCTTCAAGGGTTGAGATGGACCGAACTCTTTTCTGATGGCCATCAAACCAGGCATTTCTGCTTCTGCTAAACGTATTTCTTTTCTTCCCCATTCAGCGAGGGTAATATCTTTTACTTTGTGCTTTAAGTTGAAGTCGATGTGGTGTTGTGCGGTAGTTGACATATTCGTTTAAAAATTTTTGGCAAAGCTATCATTAATTGGATAAAATGCCCAATTATAATGGATATTTTAAGGGATTAAGCCTCATGACATAATCATCCATCACATAACCATTTCCAATATCTAAAATTTCCTCGCTAATTACACTGAATCCAAGCTTTTTATAAAAGTGAAGGGTTGGATTGTACTTGTTTACGTTTAACTCTATTGAATTCCCCCCTGCCTGTTGAATTTCATGGATGATATGATTCATCATTTGTTTCCCCAGGCCCTTGCCATGATGTTCAGGTTGGAGGTAAAATTTATGGAGCCTGTATTCACTATTATCTGTACCGACTTTCAACGAATATGATGCATATCCAATAGGTGTATTGTTGTCAATGACCAGGATGAACTGATGGCCCTGCACATTGATTTGTTTTTTGAGCGCTTCTTCATTGTAAATAAGCTCCAGCATGTATTCAATTTGTTCCATTGAAATTATGCTTGGATATACTTTCTTCCATATCTCATCGCTGAGCCTTCTGACAATTTCAATTTCGTCAATTTTCAAGGGTCTTATTTCTATTGCTTTGCTCATGAGAACAAATTACATCAAAACGGATTTCAAATATGGTTTAGTGTTTAAATTTAGATCCAATAACATCAATATGAAAAAGCTTCCCTTGCTATTTTCCATTTATCTGTTTATCGTTTCGTGTAAACATGATGTCGAATGGCCCGAATATTTGGGAGGTCCGGATCGCAATCATTATTCTCCGCTGGATCAAATCAATGTGAAAAATGTAAATCAACTTGAAATTGCATGGCAATACCATACAAACGACACTTCAGCTCAAAACCAGTGTAATCCGATCATAGTGGATGGAAGACTCTATGCTACAACTGCTTCTGTTGAAGTATTTGCATTAGATGCAGCAACAGGTCAAGAAATATGGAGGTATCGAAGCGCAAGAGATACCCAGTGGTTCAGCAAAAGCAGGGGAGTGGTTTATTGGGAGGATGGTAATGATAAACGTATTCTTTTCAGCGCTGGAAGCAATCTCTATGCGTTGGATGCAGAAAAGGGTACCCTGATCAAGGATTTTGGAGACAGTGGCAATGTTGATTTGAAAAAAGGACTCGGTGAACTTGCCCAAAATAAGTTTGTAGCGGCGCCAACGCCTGGAACCGTATTTAAGCATTTTATCATTATGCCATTGCATTTGTCGGAGTCTGCAGGTGCTGCACCAGGATTTATCCAGTGTTTCGACATAAAAACTGGTAAACTTCAATGGATTTTCAAAACCATACCTGGCCCAGGAGAATTTGGCTATGACACCTGGGAGAAGGATAATTACAAGAATAATCAAGTTGGAGGTGCCAATGCATGGGCTGGAATGAGCATCGACCGGGATAGGGAAATTGTATATGTGCCCACAGGCTCTGCTGCATTTGATTTTTACGGGGGTAACAGAAAGGGGAATAACTTATTTGCGAACTGCCTGCTTGCCTTGGATGCCAACTCGGGGAAGAGGATTTGGCATTATCAGTTTACTCATCACGACGTGTGGGACCGAGATTTACCTGCGCCACCTAATCTTATCAAAATCAATCGAAAAGGGAGGATAATCGATGCAGTAGCTCAGATTACCAAGCAAGGATATGTATTCGTATTTGATCGTGAAACCGGTGAGCCAATCTTTCCGATTGACGAGGTGCCCGTACCCACAGATGGGGTGCAGGGCGAGGTGTTGTCTCCGACCCAGCCCATTTCTAGGTTACCTAAACCATTTGCCAGAAATACCCTCTCAGAAAATGATATAAATCCGAATGCCGAAAACTATAGTGAACTGATGGGCGCTTTCAAAGGATTCAGGAAGAACATGTATGACCCGCCTTCGACAGAAGGAACCCTGATATTTCCTGGATTTGATGGGGGTGGTGAATGGGGAGGGGCTGCTTTCGATCCGGAAACAGGTTATTTGTATGTAAATGCAAATGAGATGCCTTGGATTTTAAAATTAAATAAAAATAAAATCTCAAGTAATTCATTATCAAATAATAATATAGTTTATACAAAGTATTGCTCAAGCTGTCATAAAGAAGATTTATCCGGTAATGTGAAGAGCGGATACCCATCTTTAAAAGATATAAAGAGCAGGCGCTCTCAATCCTATATAGAAAAGATATTGGTTGGCGGCAAGGGAATGATGCCGGGTTTTCCTCAATTGACAAAAGCAGAACGGGAGTCAGTCATTGGGTTTTTGATGGGGACAGAAAAGCAAGAAGTTGTTTCTGTTAGCTCAAAAGATTCAGAATTCCTCCCTTATAGTTTTGATGGGTACAATAAGTTTCTTGATAAGAATGGCTACCCCGCCATTACTCCCCCTTGGGGGACACTCACTGCCATCGATCTAAATAACGGTGAGCATGTTTGGCAAAGAAGATTGGGGGAATTCGCTGAGCTTTCTGCTAAGGGCATTCCAGTTACTGGCACTGAAAATTATGGCGGTGGGGTTGTAACAAAAGGCGGATTATTTATGATTGCCGCTACGCGTGACAGCAAGTTCAGGGCCTTTGACAAAATGAGTGGAAAGCAGATTTGGGAAACCGAGTTACCAACATCTAGTTTCGCTTCATTAAGTACTTATAAAATTAATGATATTCAATATGTTGTATTAAATGTTGGTGGAACAAAATTGGGTACCAAGAAAGGCGATAGCTTTATTGCCTACCGATTGAAAAAATCGAAGCATTGATTAAGCCCTCAACTATATTAATTACCGTTTTGCTACTCTTTTTGGGAGTACTTTCTCATGCTCAACGCTTTGGAGGCAATCCTTCCAGTTTAAAGTGGAAGCAACTGGAAAGCGACAAATTAAAAATCATTTTTCCCTCATACCGTGAGTCAGATGCAAAAAGAATTGCCAGCGTCATATTTGACATAAGTCAGGATTCTATTGGAAAATTGGGACCAACGAATAATAAAATTCCGATTGTTCTTCAAACTCTACCACTGGTTTCAAACGGATATGTGGGATTAGGACCTTGGAGAAGCGAATTTTACATGAACCCGCTGCAAAATTCCTTGGATCTGGGCTCTACTTCCTGGGTTGATAACTTGTCGACACACGAGTTTCGACATGTTCATCAATACAGCAATTTTCGTACTGGCATCTCCAAATGGCTCTATCTTTTTGCTGGTCAAGAAGGACAGGCGCTGGCGAATGCGGCATCCATTCCTGATTGGTTTTTTGAGGGTGATGCAGTTTACGCAGAGACTAAATATCTTTCACAGGGCCGTGGCAGACTTCCTTATTTTTTTGATACATACAATTCACTATGGAATGCAGGCAAGAAATATAGTTATCAAAAATTGAGAAATGGATCATTGAAGGATGTAGTTCCTGATCATTATCAGTTGGGATATATGTTGGTTGGTCATGGTATAAATAATTATGGAAATGGTTTTTGGGGCAAGGTTACGCATGATGCTGCAAGATTCCGTGGGCTCGTATATCCATTTCAAAAAGCAGTAAAGCGACATGCGGGTGTAAACTATCGTCAATTTGTAAAGCAGACTTTCAATGAATTCAAGTCGCAATTCCCTTTGAATGAAAATATCAACAATGAACTTGCTTACACAAAAAGCAATATCCGTCGTGTCGTTGACTATTTATTTCCAACCTGGTACAGCAAAGATACCGTGTTGGCTTTGCGAAAGCCGTATAATCAGCTTCCACATTGGGTTCTGTTGAATAAAAATTCCTCCAAACGAATAGGATTAAAGTTTATTGGCATTGATGATTACTTTAATTACAAAAAGGAAAAAATAATTTACACAGGTTATTCAACAGATGCCAGATGGGATTGGCGTGAGTTCAATGATGTCTATGTGTTTAATCTACGAAATGGTTCTACTGATCGGATTACAAAAAACCAACGTTTGTTTTCACCTGATTTTTCAAATGATGAGCAAGAGATGGTTGCAATTGAAATGCCAAAGAAAGGTGGGTCCATTCTGCAGTTTTGGGATCTTCAAACAAAAAAGAATGTATCAACTGCTGTTCATCCTCAGAGCTTGACCCTGAGTTTTCCTGTTTTTGGCAGAACGGATGAAGAAGTATTTGTAATCGCAAGAAAGTCAGACGGCGCAAGCGCTGTCTTGATCTACTCCAAGCTAGATCATTCATTCAAAGAACTTTTTCCATTTGTAAATGCGCCCATAGCTTTTCTGAAATATCGAGACCAGCAATTAATTTTTACCATCACCCAATCAGGGAAAAATGAAATATGGTTATATGATTTGGTGCAAAATCAATTAAACAAACTTTCGAGTTCAAATACAGGCAGCTATGGAGGTGATTTGGTTGATCAGAAATTGATTTACAGCAGACCAACTGCCGAGGGTGATCAGTTGTTTATTGGTGATATTAGTAACCTGAAATATTCCTCAGATCCTTTTTCCCCTGTACAAACTGTATATCAAGTTAAATTTTCTGGAGAGGAAATTTCAAATAAATTATTTGATAGTGCGTATACGATTTCTAATTACAAAGGAACTGAATCGTTGATCAATATTCACAGTTGGAGGCCTTATTACGAACAGCCTAATTGGAGCTTTACGATGTATAGTCAAAATATATTGAACACGCTCGAAACGAATGTTCAATATGTTTTTAATGAAAATGAAAGTTCTCATCAGTTTGGCGCTTATGCTACCTATGGAGCTTGGTTTCCATGGATAGTAGGGGGTACAAACTATACCTTCAACAGAAATTTCACCGACAGCATCAGTCATTTGAAATGGAATGAATGGAATGGTAATTTGGGTTTACGCGTTCCTTTGAGCAGAAATACTGGCAGATTCTTTAGGACGCTGGATGTTTCAAGCACCTTCAATAATGTATTCTATCAGTACAATGTAAAATCCATTCCAAGTAAAAAAGATAAATATGTTCCTTACTTACACATGCAATTGTTTGCCTCCATCTTATCTCAACAAGCAAAGCAGCAGATCAATCCTCGGTTTGGATGGACCTTCAATATCCAGCATAGAACTTCCATTGGCAATATAGATGCCCATCAAACATTTCTCGGTTCAAGAGTTTACCTACCTGGCTTTATGCGAACACATTCTTTGTCCATAAGTGCAGCTTATCAACAACGGGATACGTTGAGGCAATATGTTTATACCAATAATCTTGCTATGGCGAGAGGGTATGAGTCATTTAATTATCCTAAAATGTGGAGGGTATCATTTAACTACCATTTCCCGATTGTATATCCTGATTTCGGTGTTGCGAATATTGTATATTTCAGGAGAATCAGAGGAAATATTTTTTATGATGACTTACACTTGAAAAGCCTAAGAACTGGAAAAATAATTCAATTGAGAAGTACCGGTGTTGAAATACATTTTGACACCAAGTGGTGGAATCAACAGCCAGTATCATTTGGAGTTCGTTACAGTCGTTTGCTGGATACAAAAAAATTCAACAATCCACCCAATGCAAATCATTGGGAATTTATCATGCCTGTGAATCTGATTCAAAATTAGAATTCAACAATGAAACCAATACTGGGAGTAGTAATGGATGATATGTTTGGCAGAATGACTGGGATACCATTGGATCCATCCAATTTGATCGGCTTACCATCTGTCGTTGCAAATCCAGTTCCATCCTTGGTTCTTTCAAACGTATATTCAGGGACACCTGAAATTTTTGATGCATACCAGTTGGATATATCCATGAATAAGTCTAAGGTAAACTTATTGAAGTTCCATTTCTTATCTATTCTTACATCGCTTGAATTAAATGGATTCAATCGGAGCGTATTGTATTTGCTATTATCAAATATTCCAACTCCTTGTGTAAGATAATTAATTCGAGAAGTCAGTAGATCAAATGGAGTGTAAGGTGCTGCCCCTTGGTATCTGAACTTCAATCCCAATTCCCAGCTTTTTCTGAATTTATATCCACATGTAATACTCAGCAAATGCCTGTTGTCCCAGCTTGCAGGGATATATTTCCCAGTTTTGTCTGTGAATTTTGAATGATAAAAAGTATAGCTGAGTATTCCGAAAAATCTTTTGGATAATTTTTTCTGTGCCAATAGTTCAATGCCATAAGCTTTGCCTTTACCAACTTGAATCACTGGTTCGTTTCCGATGCTGCCAGTCTCAGTTCCTTTGTTTGCAAGGCTTACGCCATCAATGATGCTGATTGGGTATTTATTATAATACTTATAAAATCCTTCAACGGTTAATCTGAAAGAATTGTTTGGCAAGTATTCGATACCTGTTACATAATGATTACTTGAGATATATTCTCCAGGATTTTTAATGATAGAGGATGCCAGTAAATTACTGTATCCAAGTTGTGTGTAGGAAGGAAGCTTAAAATACCTGCCAATACTTGCATTTACATTTAATTTATTTGAAGCGGCGTAGCTTAGTGAGAGGCGTGGTGAGAATTGCTTAAATGGGTTGCTCTCACTTGTATTCAGAGAATTTCCATCAACACGTGTTCCGAAACTCAAAGACATTCTCTCATCGAAGATTTTTTTACTCGCTTGAACAAATGCGCCATATTTAAAGAAATCAATTATGTTCATGCTATTGATGGTAAGTGCATTCTGAATGATGCTTCCATTTGCATCCTTGATTTGTTTTCTTACAAGTGCAAAAAAATCATTCTTAAAATCGACATATTGGGTAGATGCACCATAATTTATTTTCCATCCATTTTTGATTGAACTTGCGTCAAACCTCAATTTGTTTTCGGCTTCGCGACTGTCGGTTAGCAGTGTTCTTGTTGCGTCAGATGGTTTTTCATTGTCTTCATATTTATCAATCTGATTGTCCAGCATGTTTCTGCTCAATGCCAGGTTCCAGTAACCATTTTTGGTCAATCTCTTAAGGCTCGTTCCAAAAGTATAGTTCCATTGATTGATCAGCGGGTTTGAATTCAGGATATATAATTTTTCCAGACTGGCTTCCTTGGGTGCTGCAAATCTAAATTCATCAATTGCTCCGAGTCCGATGAAACTCAATGTAGTCTTTTCATCAATCCTGGTATTTGTTTTGAATTGAAAATCCCAGTAATTAGGTCTGATGGGCAGGTCCAATGCTTGAAATAAAAATTGAAGATAACTTCTCCTTACAGATGCGAGGTAAGTGGTTTTTTTACTGAGCGGGCCATCAAGGGTCAGCGCTAAGTCTGTTGCACTTAAAATTGCATTTCCTTGGGTTGTATTGTTATTTCCTGATTTCTGTTTGAATTGAAGCACACTGCTTAACGCATTATCATATTTTGCATCAAAAGCACTTGTACTGATTTTTACTTCTTCGATGAAGTTGGCATTCAAGATGCCTTGTGGTCCACCACCACTTCCTTGTGTGCCAAAGTGATTTAAAATAGGTATTTCAATTCCATCTAAGTAGTAAACATTTTCGCTGGGGGCGCCACCACGAATAACGATATCATTCCTATATCCTCCACCACCAACTCCACCACCAACACCAGGAAGTGATTGAATGACCTTGCTGATATCGAAATTACCGCCAGGATTTCTTTTAATTTCTTCTGTTGTCATTCTTTGGATACTCAATGGCGATTCAAGGCTTGTTGCTTTCGCTGAACTCCTTTTGTTGACAATTACAATTTCATCCAGTTTCTTCGCGTTTTGATCGAGCTCAATATTAATAGTCGATTCATTGCCGGAGGTAAGGACGAGGTTGTTGATTGTTTTGCTTGAATAGTTGATAAGTGATACGGTGATGTTATAAGTACCTGGGGGAGTGCTGATTCTAAAAAAACCTGCACTGTCAGTAGTTGTTCCCTTTCCAACTTGTAACTGAACACTCGCGCCGGCGATGGGCTTTTGGGTGTTTTTGTCAACCACATAACCACTGAGTTTTGCTGTTGGACCAACTTGTGCATGTAAGTTGAATGTAAAAAGCAGGAGAAACGAGATAAGGGCAGTACTTTTCATAATAAATGTATCATTACTTAATTACAAAACCATCTTACAGGAAGATGGTTCAGTAACTATTTATTTTTTTATTAAAAACTTTGCTTAGGCTTCAATGAAAAGAGCTTCTTTTTTTCTTCTTACTTTAATAGCGTTGGCAAGAAAATCCTTTTCTGTATCTCTGTAACCAAGTGCAAGGATACATGCGGCATGCAAACCTTTTTCATGAAATCCCAACACTTCATTTACTCCATCGGGATTAAATCCTTCCATGGGTGTTGAATCAATTTTTTCTACTGCTGCTGCAGCAAGTCCAAATCCCAAAGCGATATAAGCTTGTTTGCTGGCCCATGTATGAAGATCTTCGTTGCTGCTATGATTAATTTTTCCCTTGATTGCATTTGCGAAGTCGCCCAATGCCTCCACTGGTGCATTGCGGGTCTCAGCAATTTCTTTCATATATGAATCAACCTGATCTTCATTGATGTTTTTCCAAGGGGCAAAAACCAGTAGGGCAGATGCGTCTACGATCTGTGATTGATTGAAGCAATGCGGGAGTAGTTTTGCCTGCAATTCCTTGTCTTGTACAAGTACCACAGAATATGGGGTGAGTCCAAATGAACTGGGTGCTAAACGAACCGCTTCCAAAATTTGATCCAATTTTTCCTGAGGGATTTGTTTTCCGCTCATTTTCTTAGTTGCGTATCTCCACTTCAAAGCATCTAAAAAATGTTGTTCCATCATAATTAATGTTTAAACATCAAAATTAAGTACTATTTTGATACAAACAAAGTTTAGTAGGGAAGGTTTAAAAGAAACATATAAGGAAATTCAATTAATTGAATTTTGGGGTAACTTAATCTCTTGAATGTCGACGATTTTCCAATGTCCCATGCTCATGAGGTTTAGATTGAGATATATTTTCTTTTTTATTTCTTTTTTCTATTTTTCACAATCAATTGCACAATCAGATATAGATTTTTGGTTTGCCGCACCAGATTTGCAACAGGCGCATGGAGATAGGCCTATATATTTAAGAATTGCCACATCAAAACAACCTGCTGAGGTTACGATCAGTCTTCCCGCTAATCCCAATTTTACTCCTATTGTTATTAGCATCCCTGCCGATACCTCTGTTTCGGTTAACCTAACTACCTATATTGATTTAATAGAAAATACAGCAAATGCAAGCATTCAAAAAAAGGGTTTGCGTGTTCAGTCAACCTCTCGAATTACCTGCTATTATGATATTGCCAATACTTGGAACGGAGATTTGTTTGCTTTAAAGGGTAGAAATGCACTTGGAACAAAATTCACTGTTCCTTTTCAAATGGCATTTGTCAACAGGCCATCCTCCGGAACAAATACATATACAACAGACTTCATTGTCCTAGCAACAGAAGATAGTACGGTAATTGATGTTGTTTCACCCGTTATTTTAAATGGAAGTGGTTCAAGAAATTCATCTGTTAAACTTAACAAAGGTGAAACGTATGTCTTTTCCATATTGGCAGCAGCTGCTGTAAACAGACCAGGGGGTGCATTGGTTACTTCTAATAAACCCATCGCTATTACAACAAAAGATGATACACTCGGATATCCGGGACAAGGTTGTGGTGACTCAGCAGGAGATCAACTGATACCTGATCGATTGGCTGGGCAGGAATTTGCTCTGATTGCTGGGTATTTTACAGGAACAAACCCTGACTATTATTATGTATTTGCTACAGAAGATAATACAAAGGTGAATGTTAATGGTGCTAATGTAGATGTATTGGCAAAAGCAGGTGATTATTATCTAGGGAAATTGGGTGCATCAGGAACCTTGACAGACTTTATTCAAACGGATAAGCCTGTTCAACTTTTTCAGATATCAGGTTTTGGTTGTGAAATCGGCGGTGCTATTATTCCGTCAATAAAATGTACGGGTTCCAAGCAAGTTAGTGTTACACGTGCGTCTTCTGCTGAAAGTTTTTTTATCAATATTCTTTCGCCAAAGGCAATCATCAATAATTTCTTCTTTAATGGTTTGAATCAATATGTTGATTCCAGCAAATTTCAAGTGGTTACTGGATCTGGTGGCGCATGGTATTACGCAAGATTGCAAGTTCCTTCAACACTTGTTGCAGGAGGTGATCGCGTATTGATAGAGAATTCATTGGGTAAATTTCACGTGGGAGTAATTCAAGGTAGTCCTGCAACAACTGCACGTTTTGGATATTTTTCAGATTTCAGTTCCAACAGTGTTTTGTTTACAGATGAAACCAAGCCAGGAGTTTATTTATTAGAGAGAGATACACTTTGTTATAAGTTGAAAACGAAAATCAAAGCGCAGGTGGAGGAATCCAAGGAATGGATATGGACCGGTCCTGGTAACTTTTCTGGGTCTGATTCAACAATAACATTCAACTCATTTCTGCCTAAAGACACAGGAGTATATATCATCACAGCAACAACTGCAACTTGTGGAACTGCAAAAGATAGTATTCGATTGGTGATTGATAAACCCTTTGCAAATTTCAATTTTATCACCAATGGATGTAGTGGCGACAGTGTTTTGTTTAAAGCTGATTCATCATCTGCTGTTCGATGGGTTTGGGATTTCGCCAATGGTAGCAAAGTCGACACTGTAAAAATGATTCAGCCCAAAGTAAAATTTTCAAAGGCACTGGATTACAATGTTTCATTTAAGGTTGCATCAGTTAGAGGTTGTTTTTCTGATGACATGGTGAAGGTTGTTAGATTGAGTTCAAAGCCTAAGCCTTTGTACAAAGTGCCTGCTGTTAGGTGTGTAGATAAATCTATAACATTTGAAAACTTGTCCAGTATTGATACAGGTGCAATTGCAAAATGGAGATGGAATTTCGATACCAGTATTGTTTTTATCGAGGATACCTCAAATATTTCACATCAATTGTCTTATAAAAAATTTGGTGTTCGAAAGGTGAAATTGATTGCAGAGTCTACGACTGGTTGTGTAAGTGATACTTTTAGTATTTCATCTTTAATGGTGAATTCAAATCCTTCACCTGGTTTTATCGTTCCTGAAGTGTGTTTGAATGATGCCTCAGCTCAATTCAAGGATACTAGTTTTTCAGCAGATGGCAGTAATAGTTTTACTTATCAATGGTATTTCAATGATGGAGATATTCCGATTAAAAAAGGCCCCACTTATAAACTGGAGAATACAATTGAAAAAGATCCAATCATCAAATACAACGATACAGGTTATTATAAAGTGAAATTAATCGTTGCTTCGAATGGATGCATTGATTCACTATCTCAAACATTTACAGTCAACGGAGCCAATCCTATTCCAAAATTTGATGTACTTAAAACTGATCAATTGTGCAGCAATGATTCTGTCAAGATTATCAATCAATCAATTGTTGATTTTGGTGATGTTACAAGGCTAGAGATTTTTTGGGATAGCAATGATTTGACTAAAAAAACAGTTGATGAAACTCCCTTTGTTGGTAAACAATATGCATATAGATATACTGATTTTCAGAGTCCAGCAGACAAACCTTACACGATAACACTAAGGGCATATTCTGGCAGTGCATTTTCATGCAGTAAAATTTACTCTTCAAATGTGAAAGTCCTGGCAAGTCCCAAGGTTTTCTTTGATTCACTCCCTGGAATTTGTTTGGATGCATCACCTCGTCAAATCACACAAGCAAGTTCTGATGAACGAGTAGGGGGAGTTTTTTCATATTTTGGTAAAGGAGTTTCTATCACAGGGTTATTTGATCCTCAGATCACAGGCGTAGATACAGTAGCCATTAAATATCTTTTGGTAGCATCAACAGGTTGTAGAGATTCCTTAACAAGATACCAGACAGTCTGGCCCCGTCCTGTTGCAAATTTTACATTCAGTAACATTACCTGTGAAAAGAATGATGTTCAATTTACTTCCGTTTCAACAGCGCTTGTGGGCAAATTGACAAAATGGGAGTGGAATTTTGATGATAGCAAAGAACTTGTTAACAAACTGGATGAATCATCTTTCAAATACCGATTTGATACAAGCATTGTCTATAATGTTGGATTAAAAGTTCAGACCAACAATGGTTGCAACAGTTTGGTAAAGGTATTGCCAGTGAATATCCATCCACTTCCTATAGTGAATTTCGATTTGCCTGTTGTTTGTTTACCGGAAGGGAAGGCTTTCTTTGCAAATAAAACATCCATTCCAGATGGATATGTGAGCTCAATTCAATATCGATGGAATTTTGGTGATGCTAGGGATATGGTTTCCAGTAATTTAAAAGATCCTTTACATTATTATAAACAGTTAGGTAAGTACAATGTAAAGTTGATAGCAGTTAGCAAGGATCAATGCAGAGATTCGCTTTCACAAATTTTATTGGATGTATTTCCTCAACCTATTGCATCATTTCAAAGTCTCGATTCAGTATGTATTGGCGCACCGATTCAATTTTTTGACAGAACAGATGGGATTGTAAAGCCTGTTGATGCTTGGTTTTGGAATTTCGGCGACAGTATTTCAAGTAATTCACAAAATCCAACACATCTATTCAAAGTAGCCGATACATTCAACATTAAATTTTTTGCAAGAACAACTGTTGGTTGTTATTCAGATACAATTTATAAATCAATTGTTGTTCATACATATCCAAAAATATCTGCTGGTCCAGAGATATTTGCCTTGGATGATGCTGATACAAGAATCAATGCAACTGCAATTGGTAATCGATTGAGGTATCAATGGACGCCGGTAATGTATTTGGGTGATGCTGATTCTCTTCAGCCATTGATTAGAAGTCCACAGTCAGATATATTATATCAATTGAGTGTTACAGGAAGTGGAAATTGTACAAGCACTGATCAGGTGAAGATGCATGTACTTCGAAAGCCCATCATCCCGAATACATTTACTCCCAATGGAGATGGTATCAATGAAACCTGGAAGATTACCAATTTGGAAATCTATCCGAATTGTTTGGTGGAAGTATATTCAGCGAGCGGTAGACTTGTTTTTAAGAGTGAGGGATATAAACATGAGTGGGATGGGAAAAAAGATGGAGTAGCACTTCCAACAGGAACTTATTATTATGTTGTTTATCCAAAATCAGGTCGGAAGCAGATTGCAGGGTATGTGACGTTGATTAGGTAGTAAATAAAAAAGCCACACTTAAGTGGCTTTGGTGGGAGTTGACGGGATCGAACCGCCGACCCTCTGCTTGTAAGGCAGATGCTCTAAACCAGCTGAGCTAAACTCCCTTTGGGGGTGCAAATATAAGTTTTTTCGAATTATTTCCAAGCCATAAAAACAGTTTTGTAAATTGTCTTTAAATCTGAAAAATGGACAATTCCATTAGCCGAAAAGACTTCATAAGATATTCCGCAGCTACCAGCGCTGCAATGCTTTTAAATGCCCTCCATTCCTATGCTGGAGAATATCAAATAAATAAAATCCGGGTCGCAATCATTGGGTGTGGAAGTGTAAGCAACCGGTATATCCCTCATTTGCAAACATCCCCCAAAGTTGAGATTGTTGCACTGTGCGATATCAAATATGAGAGAACGCTGGAGCAGAAGAAACAATATAATCTCAATGCTTCAACATATAAAAATATTGATGAATTACTAGCTGGTGTTCCGTTTGATATGATGGTAACCATCACCGATATGCAGGCGCATGGAGATCTGAATAAAAAAGCACTCCTTGCAGGTAAACATGTATGGAGCGAAAAACCAATGGCCAATACATACGCCGAAGGAAATGCTTTGTTGGAGTTGGCAAAGTCGAAAAATTTAAAATTATGGGGTGCTCCTGCAGTTGTAAACTCACCTCAGTTTGCATTCATGAATAAAATGATTCAGGAAGGTAAACTTGGAAGAATTGCCAGCGCACATGGTCAGTACGGACATACTGGTCCAACCTGGTCTGCATTCTTTTATGAAAAAGGTGGGGGCAGTATGCCCGATTTAGGAGTATATAATATAGCTACACTTACAGCATTACTTGGGCCAGCAAAATCAATCATGGCCATGACCAGCATTGTGAATCCTATACGTGTGGTTGATGACAAAGGAACTGTTAAGGTGGAAGCCGAAGACAATGCACATTTACTTTTAGATCATGGCAAAGGAATCATCAGCCATGTGATGTGTGGCTTTAATTACTTTGATCCACACGGACATGAAGCGAAGGGTCAACAACTTCATTCCATTCAAATTTTTGGAGACAAAGCAAATATGCGATTGATTGGGTATGACTGGGAAACATATGGAGTTTATGTGGATGATTCATGGGAAAAACCTGCTGCATTATATGAATCTGAAACCGGAGGTTATCAATGGCAAGAAGGTGCAACAAAAGTCGCAGAGTCTATTGTAGGTAATACAACTCCAAAAATAAATGTTGAACATGCTTTGCATGTTTTGGAAATCATTGAGTCTGCTAGAAAATCCTCTGCTGAGGGTAAGAAAATTTATTTAACATCATCTTTCAAATGGCCATTGTTTTGATGCATGAGCTGAATGATTACCTTTGCTACACAAAGGAACATTAGCTCAGTTGGTTTAGAGCATTACTTTGACAGAGTAGGGGTCACTGGTTCGAGTCCAGTATGTTCCACATCCATTAGAAAATGCCCTTGAACAATCCACAATATCAAGAAGAGGTAGAAGTCGAAGTACTCGACAGTTCCCGCTATGCATTAATAGTATGGAACGATGATGTCAATACATTCGACTGGGTCATCAAGACATTGATTGAAGTTTGCAAGCACGAACCGGAACAGGCTGAACAATGTGCTATCCTCATTCATTACAAAGGGAAGACCGATGTCAAAAGAGGTTCTTACGAAGAACTTAAAACAATGTGCGAAGCCATTGTTGACAGAGGAATAGGTGCTACTGTTGAAGAAATTAATGGTATTAAATAAAAATGATATATTGTTTAATCTCGAGGGGGGGGGGTAGAGTTATATTCCTTAAACAAATACGTAAAAAAGTTTTTACTAATTAACACTCAAATCACGTTAGAGAAATTCAAATACATAAAGTTGTTGAAAAATTTATTTCTGTTAAACTTCTAGTTTAAATTTATACTATTGCTAACCAGAGAAAGACCCCGATTCAATTTTTATTGAGATGGGGTCGTTTCTTTATATACCAATTCGATTCTGTTTTCGATAGCACTTCAATAAAAAGAAAGCCGAAATTTTTCAATCAAATTCCACTGTCATATCTGGGTCAGACGCTGCTGCTGAGAATACCAACGAGCGAATGAATTCATTGGATGCTGCAGGTTCAAGATTGCGTATTAGCTTTTCTTTTTTCCATTTCATGGCAATTAAAGGAACAAAACCAACTGCTAGAAAATCATTCTTACCTATAAGTACGCATGAAAACTCTTTTTCATTTCTGCCTGGTCCAAAATGTGCAAGTGTTGGATGCTCGGTCGATAATTGCTGGATTGCTTGCTCGACTTTTTTATTATAAGCATTGATATCTTCTGAATTTTTACAAATTCCTTCGCAAAATTTTTCTTCTATGCCAACACAATCAATTTTGTCATCCTGGAGGAAACACATCTTTGGACAAAGTCCATGATCTCTCACAACTTTATTCAACAATCGCATTCCATCAATTTGCATAGGGAAGGTACTGTGCGTAATAATATTCTTTTTCTTTTTTACAATACCTAGTCTTAATATGCCATTTTGATCAATATAACTGCAAACACCAAATCGGTTTTCAAATTTTTTCTGTGATCGGTTAAACAATGGCCATATTCGCTTGATTTCAATGCTTTCCATCACACTCATCATGATTTCATTTCCACATTCTTTATAACTAATTTTATGTATCAATCGAATCAGATCTTGTTTTCTCTTACTTGTTGAATTATTGGAAAAATGACTGATCACTCTTTTTTGTAATCGCTTTGCCTTTCCAACATAAATAACTTTCCCTTTTGCGTCTTGAAAATAATAGATACCAGGTGTATTGGGCATTTTCTCTAAGTCATCATTATTGAGATGTATGGGCAAATAAGCATCTTTACTGCCTTTCTTAAGCATCTGCAGGATATGTTTATGCTTGTCGTTTTCCAATAGTTGATGAAACAACAATGCTGTTGCATACGCATCACCCATGGCACGATGTCGCTGCTTGATGCTAATATTGAGTGAGCGGCATAGATTACCAAGACTATAACTAGGTAAATCTTGAAATATCTTTCTACTCAGTCGAACAGTGCAAAGTTTTCTGCTTTGCAGATTCATTCCATGTTGTGAAAGTTGATGTGCAATAAATGAGTAATCGAAATTTACATTGTGTGCAACAAATGTTTTGTGTTGCAGCAATTCAAAAACCTCTCTTGCGATTTGTCCAAATATGGGAGCGTCTTTCACCATGTTGTCTGAAATCCCAGTAAGTTTCTCTATGAACAGGGGGATTGGTTGAAGGGGATTGACCAAACTGCTGTATGTATGCATGATTTCCTTTCCATCGGTTATCACGATAGCAATTTCTGTTATACTGCCAGTGCTGGCATTTCCACCTGTGGTCTCAATATCTACAATCGCGTACATCCTCTGAGAAATAGAAATTCAAAACTAACAACTAATATTTCTCGAAGTACGATATGGTAGGAATTATTTAAGATGCAAATTGAAATGTTTCTCCATTTCAGTTTCAATGGCACGGATAGAGATTTTTGGACTGGCTTTGTTTTCTATCCAAGCACCATTCATGGTTTTGCTTTTTTGAATTGCATTCAGTAACTCAAAACGGGTATCGCCAGACCCTAAAATCAGTATAGCATTTGCATCATCTAAATTTGAGAGTACTTCTTTGATATAGTGCCCCATCGAATTATTCTCTCGTGCTTGTAAATTCTTTTGTCTGGATAAGGTGGTTCCAAACAATCCAGTTTTTGAGGTTGATTCCCCATTGAACCTTTCGTGAAATGGGCCATGCGATTTTACCTTGACATACTCTTTATTTCCATCTGGTGAGACTTTGATGATGGTAGCTTGTTTTTTATCTATCCATACTCCATACCTCATTTGATTATGCGACTTCTTCATATAAGAATCTGATTTTCATGATTTTAAAGAATGTAGCAAATTATTGACGGAGGATAGACCAACAAATGATTGATGTCATCTAACTGAATGATAATCAACTGAGAGCCAAGATTTTATTGTTACCTTTACACCCCAAAATGGATGACTGAGCATGGAGATGTCTAAAAATTTTGACTTCAAGACTTCCGAAGAAAAGTGGTACAAACACTGGCTGGATAAAAAGTATTTCGAAAGTACACCAGACGAGCGTGAACCCTATACTGTGGTCATTCCTCCACCCAATGTAACCGGTATTTTACACATGGGACATTGCTTGAACAATACTATTCAGGATATTCTGGTTCGACGTGCACGCATGATGGGTAAAAATGCTTGCTGGGTGCCTGGAACCGATCATGCATCTATTGCAACAGAGGCAAAGGTGGTGCAGATGCTTCGGGAAAGAGGTATTCAAAAAGCTAGTCTTAGCAGAGAAGAATTTTTAAAATATGCATGGGAGTGGAAGGAGAAATACGGGGGCATCATCCTTCAGCAATTAAAAAAATTGGGATGCTCTTTGGATTGGAACAGAACAAGTTTCACCATGGATCCTGATTATTACCGATCAGTGATTCAAGTTTTCAATACTCTTTATGATAAGGGATATATCTATCGCGGAAAAAGAATGATCAACTGGGATCCCCGTGCCAAAACTGCATTGAGTGATGAAGAAGTAATTTTCAAAGAAGTACAAGGTAAAATCTATCACCTCAAATATCAATTGGTTGATGAGAATGGGAATGCGCTTCCATTAGATCATCATTCAATCACGATAGCAACGGTAAGACCAGAAACTATTTTGGGAGATGCTGCTATTGCAGTGCACCCAGATGATGAAAGGTATAAACACTTGATTGGCAAACACGCATTTGTGCCATTGATAAAAAGAAAAATTCCAATCATCGCTGACGACTATGTTGCGATGGATTTTGGAACAGGTGCGTTAAAAATTACACCTGCACATGACATGAATGATTACCAAATTGGTAAGAAACATGAATTGGAAGTGTATGATATATTGAATGAAGACGGAACATTGAGTCAAGATGCACAATTACTGGTTGGTAAAGATCGTTTTGATGCAAGAAAAGAAATCGTAGTGTTGTTGCAAAAAGAAGGTCATGTAGATAAGATTGAGGATTATACGCATCAAGTCGGTTTCTCTGAAAGAACGGATGTTGTGGTGGAGCCAAGACTTTCACTTCAATGGTGGGTGGATATGAAAAAGATTTCTGCACCTGCTTTAAGTGCTGTTAACGATGGTGAAATTGATTTTCATCCAGCGAAGTTTAAAAATTTATACAGGCATTGGATGGAAAACATCAAAGACTGGTGTATTTCACGTCAGCTTTGGTGGGGACATCAGATTCCTGCATGGTATGATGATCAGGGAAGATTCGTCGTGGCTATGGATGAAGCAGATGCCAAGAAAAAATTTACTGCTGTATTCAAGGTTGAAAATCCTGTTCTAAAACAGGATGAAGACTGTCTTGATACATGGTTCTCTTCCTGGCTATGGCCTTTTGAGGTTTTCAAAGGATTATCAAATCCTGGTAACAAAGATGTCAAGTATTATTACCCAACACAAACTTTAGTAACTGCACCTGAAATCATCTTTTTCTGGGTTGCAAGGATGATCATGGCAGGATTTGAATTCATCGGTGAGAAGCCTTTCAAGGATGTATACTTTACCGGTATTGTAAGAGACAATCTTGGCAGAAAAATGTCCAAGCAATTAGGCAATTCGCCTGATTTGCTTGAAATGATCGACGACATCGGAGCTGATGCAGTTCGTTTCGGAATATTAATCGCATCACCTGCAGGAAATGATTTATTGTGGGATAAGGCCTCAAATGAACAGGGAAGAAATTTCATCAATAAAATTTGGAATGCACTCAAGCTCATTCAACTATGGAAAGGCAAGGCAAAAGCCAATCTTTCTGCAGATGAAACTACTTTGTCGAATGAATGGCCTCATCAATGGTTTAAAGCCAGGCTTCAGCAGGCTTTAATTGAGGTTGATCAGCAGATGGATCAATTTAAGCTGAGTGAGGCACTGAAAACTTTGTATTCGCTGATTTGGGATGATTACTGCAGTTGGTATTTGGAATGGATCAAGCCCGGTTTTGAAAAACCGATGGATCAACATCATGTTGACAAAGCAGTTGAATATTTTGAAATATTACTCGAAAGGTTGCATCCATTCATGCCATTTGTTACAGAAGAAATGTATCACTTGCTTAAAAATCAGCAAACAGACATTTGTGTCAAGCAAATTGATAGGTCATACGTATCAAAAGATGTTGATGCTGCAATCCTTCAACATGGTGAAACGTTGAAAGAAGCCATTACTTCAATTCGAGATGCAAGAATCAAGTCGCAGATCAAAAATAAAGATGCAATAAAAATTTATTGCAATACCAAAAGCGAGCAGCAATGGAATTCTATCAAAGAATTGCTTTGTAAACAAGTGAACGCAGAAGAGTTCAATTTTACATCGGATATAATTACTGATTCAATTCAATTGGTAATTGGAGGAGATAAGTTATTCATCACATCCAATCAGGCAATTGATACTTCTTCCCAGAGAAAGCAATTAGAAGAAGAGTTAAATTATTTTAAAGGGTTTTTGGCTTCAGTGGAAAAGAAACTCTCAAACGAAAAATTTGTCCAAAATGCAAAGCCCGAGGTAGTTGAGATGGAAAAGAAAAAGCAATCAGACGCGTTAGAGAAAATCAAACTGCTAGAAGAAAGTATTTCTAATCTTTGAACCTTGTTCAATACTCATTAAAATCTTTTAAATTAGGTCTCAAATTCAAGCAATGAGACCTTTTTTTATTTCAATCTTTTTCATTTTTACGATATCTTTTTGCACTGCACAGGATGCTTCAAAAAATATTCTAAAATATCTGGAAGAGAGCAATTCAAAATACAGTGAAATGGCTTCAACCATCTGGAAGTGGGCAGAGCCAGGGTATTTAGAAGAAAAGACTACTGCATTGATGCAGCAAGAATTGGCCTCAGCGGGATTTACCATTAAAAAAGGTATTGCTGATATTCCAACTGCATTTGTTGCTTCATTTGGTGCTGGTAAACCAGTTATTGGAATTCTGGCTGAAATGGATGCATTGCCTGGGCTCTCACAAAAAGCTGTTCCAGATAGGACCCCTTTGGAAAATGGCGGGTATGGTCATGCATGTGGGCATAATTTATTTGGTACTGGTTCCATTGCAGCTGCCGTTGCTTTGAAGAATTGGATGGTGTCCAATAATATAAAAGGAACCATCAGATTATATGGAACTCCTGCTGAGGAAGGCGCAGGTGGTGGTAAAACTTATTTGGTTCGCGCTGGTGTATTTAATGATGTAGATGCAGTTCTGCATTGGCATCCAGGTGATAATAACAGTGCTAGTCCTTCTTCAACACTTGCTTACAAAGTTGCATTGTTTAGATTCAGCGGTTTGGCGGCACATGCTGCAGCTGCACCAGATAAAGGTCGTTCTGCACTCGATGGAGTAGAAGCGATGGATTATATGGTAAACATGATGCGTGAACATGTTCCTCAAGAAACTCGAATTCACTATGTAATCAAGAAGGGAGGGGTTACTTCCAATATCGTACCTGATTTTGCTGAAGTTGAATATACCATTCGTACTGCAACACTGACTGGATTAAAGGAATTGTGGTCGAGGTTAATAAAAGTTGCAGACGCAGCCGCATTGGGAACTGGCACTACGGTATCACATGAAGTTATGACAGGTTTGTACAATACTCTCCCCAATGAAACCCTTGCTAAACTGATGCAAAAAAATCTTGAAAAAGTAGGAGGTATTAATTACAATGCAAATGAACTGGCTTTTGCAGAAAAAATAAGAACAACAGTTGCATCAACTGATCTTCCATCAATCGAAAGTGCTGCAACGATCCATCCATATGCGCTTAATGGATTAACATCTGCTTCAACGGATGTTGGTGATGTAAGTTGGGTTGTTCCCACAGCTGGGTTGTCAATTGCAACATGGGTGCCGGGTGTTCCTGCACACAGTTGGCAAGCGGTTGCTTGTGACGGCATGTCAATTGGGTTCAAAGGGATGATGGTAGCAGCAAAAACAATTGCATTAACGGCCTCAGATATTTTCACAAAACCCGAAGTCATTGGAATCGCTAATGATGAGCTGAAAAAAGCCAGGGGAGGAGATGCTTTTAAATATGAATCGCTTGCCGGTGATCGAAAAGCTCCATTGGATTATAGAAAGCAATAATCAAAGTTGCCATTCAATTTCATGATTGACCCATTCCTTTCTGAATGGTGTTGAGATGCGAATGTAATTGTCGGTATAACCCTCCATCATTCCATTTTTATTTTCCTGTTCGAACAATACTTTTCTCTTTTTTCCTTCTTGCGATGCTGTGAAATACTGCATTTTTTGGAAAGACAAATTTCGAAGAATTTTGTTTCGTTGATTTCTGATGCTTATAGGAACAACCTCATTAATCTCCAGCGCCTTTGTATTGTCCCTCTCTGAGTAAGTAAAGACATGTAAATAAGAAACGTCTATTGAATGTAAAAAGTCGAATGTCTCTTTAAACTCTTCCTCTCCCTCTGAAGGGAAGCCTACAATAACATCAACGCCAATCGCACAATCAGGCATTAGCTTTTTGATGAGTGAAACTTTTTCTTGGTACAATTCTCTTTTGTATCTCCTTCTCATCTTTCCCAACAAGACATTGCTTCCACTTTGTAGTGGAATGTGAAAATGGGGCATAAACTTATCGCTGGATGCAACCCATTCTATGAGTTCATCGGTAAGCAGATTCGGTTCTATAGATGAAATTCTATAGCGATGAATATCATCAATCTTATCCAGTTCTTTACAGAGCGAATGAAAATCTGTAATCCGCTTTCCGTTGACGATTCCAAAGTCGCCAAGATTTACTCCTGTTAGTACAATTTCCTTCACCCCTTGTGCTGCAAGTTTCTTTGCATCTTGAATGACATTTTCAATGCTGTTGCTTCTGCTTTTTCCTCTTGCCAAGGGAATAGTGCAAAAGGAGCAACTGTAATCACATCCATCTTGCACTTTTAAAAATGTCCTTGTCCTGTCTGAAAGTGAAAACGAAGTATTGAAACTGTTTACTTCCTCAATATCACAACTGCAGATTTTGGTATCATCACCTTTGGTGAAATCTTTGATATGTTTTGGCAGATTGAATTTTTCTGAAGCACCTAAAACCAAATCGACCCCAGGAATTTCTGCAATTTCTGATGGTTTTAATTGGGCATAACATCCAGTGACGACAACAACTGCTTTGTCATTCTTTCTTTGAATTCTTCTGACCAATTGTCGGCATTCTTTGTCTGCATTTTCTGTAACTGAACATGTATTGATTACATATACATCAGCAATGTCTTCAAAGTCTTTTTTAATGAAACCTTCTTTCTCCATTAACCTTCCCAGGGTGGAGGTTTCAGAGAAATTTAGTTTACATCCTAGCGTATGCAGTGCTATGGTCTTGGCAGTTTCCACAAGGCTGCAAAGATACAAAGCCTAAAGTGTATATTTGAATATAATCTATCGACTGGTGAAGTACCTAATAACTCCTTTCCAAATTGTATACTGCCTCTATGCTTACGCATTGTTTATTGTTATCATTTTGGTCTTATTTCCATGTGTGATATTATGTTTCCCATTTGGTAGAATCAAAGGTGGAAATATCATGTATAGGTTGTTCAGAATTTTTGGAGGATGGTGGTTTAAACTGATTGGTATCCGTCAAGAATTTATTTACGAATCAACTCCTTCAACAGATCAGCAATATATTTTTATTGCCAACCACATTGCATATGTTGATGCAGTTATTGTTATACTTTCTGTCCGACATTTTTTCAGACCAATTGGTAAAGCCGAATTGTTGAAAGTACCCATTTTTGGATTTATTTATAAGTTTTGTGTAGTTACTGTAAATCGTTCAAATGCAGAAGATCGTGCTAGAAGTTTGGATGATCTAAGAAAAGTATTGGCAAAGGGAATCTCTGTTGTGGTTTTTCCTGAAGGCACATTTAATATGGGGGATGCTCCATTGAAGGAATTGTATGATGGGGCGTTTAAACTAGCTGTAGAAACAGGGAAACCAATTCAGCCTATTTTATTCCTGGATGCTTTTGATCGCATGCATTACCGTCATTTTTTTACATTGACACCAGGGAAATCCAGGTCAGTATATCTTGATCCCATTCAACCTTCTGATTATCCTCATGCGGATTTCAAAGAATTAAAAAGAATTGTTGGAGAGAAAATGTCACAAAAATTATTGGAATACAACGCTTCTTGGATCAGTACCAAGTATTTTAAAACAATCTAATTTTCAACCTTGTTTGCTGAAGTCATTATACCTATTCCCATTCCTAAAACCTATACTTATCATATTCCGATCAGTATGGAGGCCATGGCTTTGCCTGGAGTAAGGGTTGAGGTGAGTTTTGGTAAAAAGAAAAGATATGCCGGTGTAATAAAATCAATTTCTGAAATTCCACCAAAAGGTTTTGAGCCTAAATCAATTATCCAAGTATTAGATCCTGAACCAATCTTGTATACCGAGCAATTAAAGCTATGGTCATGGATTGCAAATTATTACATGTGTTCTGAAGGGGAGGTCATGGCAGCAGCACTTCCAACACATCTAAAGTTGAGCAGTGAAACGATTTTGATATGGAATGATGCATATGGAGAAGATTTCAGTGATTTAGATGATAAGGAGTATTTGGTAGCAGAGGGGCTGCTCCTAAAGAAGGAACTTAAATTAGATGAAGTGCAGGAGATTCTTGATGCAACCCATGTTTATCCTGTTGTAAAAAGTTTGCTTGACAAAAAAGTTTGTTTCGCATGGGAATCGCTTAAAGACAAATATTCGGTTAAAAAAGAAAATTTTATCAAACTTCATCCTTCATTTCACGATGAGAAAGCATTGTCTGATTTGTTAAATCAGTGGACAAACAAAGCACCCAAGCAGCTTGAACTTTTGCTGGCCTATTTGCATTTGCAAAAGACAGAAGGTAGTGTGAAGCAATCAGAACTTTTGAAAAAATCTGGTGCAAGCAGTTCACAGCTGAAGGGGTTAATAGATAAAGGAATCTTACTGGTGTCGAAAGAAGATGTTGATCGAATTCATCTGAAAGAGAAAGATGTTCAGATAGATTTTAACCTAACAGCCGTTCAAGAGAAGGCATTCAATGATGTTAAGCATGGTCTGGCTGAAAAGGGAATTTGCTTGCTGCATGGAGTAACGTCTAGTGGTAAGACCTTGATCTATATAAAATTAATTGAGGAGCAGATCAAGCTAGGAAAGCAAGTATTGTACCTCTTGCCCGAAATTGCATTGACTGCACAAATCATTAGAAGACTGGAGAAACATTTTGGAGGATATATTGCCATTTATCATTCTAAATTTAATCCGAATGAAAGGGTTGAATTATGGAATAAAGTCAAAAAAGGAGAAATCAGGGTTGTATTAGGTGCACGATCATCTTTGTTTCTGCCTTTTTCATCTCTTTCGCTCATTATTGTAGATGAAGAGCAAGATGCTTCTTTCAAACAACACGAGCCTGCTCCACGATACAACGCTCGGGATGCTGCTTTATACTATGCAGCGCAGTCTAAGGCAAAAGTTGTTTTAGGAAGTGCAACGCCAAGTATTGAATCCTACTCGCAGGCAGTAAGCGGCAAGTATGGTTTAGTTGAATTGTTTGAAAGATATGGCGGTGTAGAACTTCCATCCATAGAGTTGGCTGATTTACGGGCAGTAGAAGGAAATAAAATGGTGAGAAAAATTATTTCTGATCATTTAAAAAATGCAATTCAAGAGACCTTGAAAAAAGATAAGCAAGTGATTCTTTTTCAAAACCGACGCGGATATGCGCCATATAAAATTTGTGGAACTTGTGGAAATATCCCTCACTGTGATCATTGTGATGTAACACTAACTTATTATAAACTTCAACACAAACTTCAATGTCATTACTGTGGAACCAGTTATCCTGTTTCGCAAACTTGTGTGGCATGTGGTTCCAATAATTGGGTGGAAAAGAATTTTGGAACTGAAAAGGTAGAGGAACTGTTGGAGGAACTTTTCCCTGACTATACTATTGCGCGGATGGATGTTGACACCGTCAAAGGGAAAGCAGCGCATGAGGATTTGATCAGAAATTTTGAACAAAAAAGAATGGACATTCTGGTCGGTACACAAATGGTGGTGAAAGGATTGGATTTTGACAATGTTACTTTGGTTGGAATACTGGATGCAGATGGGTTGTTGTCATTTACTGATTTCAGGGTTAATGAACGAGCATTTCAATTGATGGAACAGGTCAGTGGCCGTGCAGGCAGAAGAGGAGAGCAAGGTAGGGTAGTCATTCAAGGCACCCAACTTCAGCACCCGGTTATTGAATGGGTTGTGGCCCATGATTATAAATCATTGTTTGAAAAAGAAATTGCTTCACGAAAATTATTTCACTATCCTCCCTATACAAGACTTGTACAAATATTTTTTAAACATACAGATAAATCTAAAGCATTGAATGCAGCTAGCTTTATTGCTAATCGATTGTCTGCAGCATTTGGCGATTACCTGATTGGACCTGCTGAGCCTGTGATCAATAGAGTTAGAAATAAATACATTTACGAGATACTTCTGAAATTGCCCAGAAATAGCGAAAAGAATACACAGGCACGCGTTTTGATACAACAGGGCTTATTAATGTTGCAGAGTGAGGCATCCCTGAAATCTGTCCATGTTCAGATCAATGTTGATCCAATCTAATTTATTTGAAAATAACAGTTCCGATATTTTTCATAAGATCCATCTCAAGTTCTTTCAAGTGCCGATGGGTTTGCAGTAATATCATCATATCATCCTCTGATGGATTGTTCTCCAAGTCTCGCTGGTTTTCGAGGATCAACCTTTTTATCTTTTTTAATTTTAGGTAAGTCATGCTGGAGACCACCTCTTCTCTATACATATCCTCTCTTCCCAATATTTCACCTTTGTAATATTTTTCCCAATTGGGACTTATGCTGTGTTTTTCTGTTAATAAGGAAACAGCCATTTGATTGATGGATGGATCAGTGTGGTAGAGAAAATTTTTTTCACTTGGTGTCATGCCATCAGATAACATTGACTTGTACTGTTGTAAGAGATGAATTAAATTTTTATTGTCAAATAATTCTTCCAGTCCATCTTTTTCAATTTCCTCAAATATGTATGATGCTACAGTCTTTTGTTCGTCCCATGATTTTGATCCAAATTCAATAAGAGAACGCAAAACAGCCTGCTCATTCATTTCGTCTTTGAATAGCAGGTCAATAACCGCCTCCTGCTGTTCCTGTGCAGCTATCTGTTCACTGGAAGCCTCCTCACGTTGTAATTTTTTCTCTTCCTTTCCGATTTTTTCTCTCGTATATTTTTGAACCAACGCAGTGAGTCCTTGCTCATCTATTTTTAAAAGATGCGCACATCTCTTGATGTAATCCTGTTGCCTTGTAAAATCTTCGGCACGATTTAGTTTGGATATGGACTCTGCAATTTGGTTAACCACAGCAGCTTTTTGTGTGCTGTCATTTCCTGCATCTTTTAATGCTATATCGAGTTGGAAAAGAATGAAATCTCTTTTATGTTCTTTTACAAATTCTCTAAATGCGTCAGCACCCACTTTTTTTACATAACTGTCTGGGTCCTCTTTGTCAGGTATCAATACCAGCTGTACATTTAAGCCTTCTTCAATGGCCAGATCCAGTCCTCTCAATGCGGCTTTCACACCTGCACTGTCCCCATCGTAAATGATCGTAAGGTTATTGGTGTATTTTCTGATCAATCTTAATTGATCAGGAGTAAGCGACGTACCTCCTGATGCAACAACATTTTCTATACCCGCCTGATGCATGGCAGTTACATCTGTATATCCTTCAACGAGAAAGCATTCGTCCAGTTTGTCAATTGGATGCCTTGCAAAATAAGAACCGTATAATATTTTACTTTTTATGTACAGTTCATTCTCAGGTGTGTTGATATACTTAGGGCCTCGATCACTGTTGCCTATGACCCTTGCACCAAATCCTATGATCTTTCCGCTTTGATTGTGAATGGGGAAGATGATCCTTCCACGATAATTATCAACCAATTGCCCGTTTCTCTCAGTTGATAAACCACTCTTCTTTAAAATGTCTTCACTGAATTGTGATTTGAGGGCTTCAGCGGTAAATGCATCTCCTTTCTCAGGGCAATATCCAATTTGAAATTTTTCTATCGTAGCATCATTAAAGCCTCGTTCCTTCAGGTATTCCAAGGCATTCAATTGACCTTCCTCTGAATTTTTTAATTGAGTGTTGAAATATTTTGCTGCAAATTGATTGAGAATATGAAGACTGTCTGCTAGTTGTTGTTGTTCTTTGTACTCAGGACTCGTTTCGGTTTCTTCTATTTCTATATTATATCGGTTGGCAAGCCATTTTAATGCTTCAGGATAAGTTAGTTTCTCATGCTCCATGACAAAGCCAATCGCATTGCCACTTTTACCACAACCAAAACATTTGTAAATTTCTTTTGCAGAAGAAACAGTAAAAGAAGGTGTTTTTTCGTTGTGAAAAGGACAAAGGCCAAGATAGTTGGTGCCGCGTCTTTTCAATTTTACGAAGTTGCCGACTACGTCCAAGATATCAATTCTGCCTTGGATTTCCTGTATGGTTTGTTGGGAGATCAAAAGTTTCTATTAACCTGTGAAATTAATAGAAAAAGACTTCATCTACAAACACCCATCCCTTTTCCTTTTTACCAGGATGCCACTTGGGTAATTTTTGAACATTGATGGCTTCAATTTCCAGGTATTTATATGCCCCGGGCGTAAAATCAACAGTAACTGGTAGAATGCTTGAATTTCTCTGTGCTTTAGGTTGAACAGGAATGAGGCTCCCGAGGGTTTTAAGATGTTGTTTATCAATTCCACCTTTAACTATTATTTTTTCAGGGGGAAAAACATAAGAACCGGTATTGTCTGCCAAACTCAAAATTACTTTTGAAATTATTTTTCCTTCACTGAGGTGAAATCCAGCTTTCATCGTCTGTTCCCTGAAACCAATCCAATTAAGGTTGAGGTTATTTGGAGTTCCTTTATTCAAATCGATCAAAGCTTTCTCGCCATTCGCTCTGTATTTTTCAGCAGGTGGATTTATAATGGTTGCAGAATCAATTTTATGCCCTTTCAGAAAATAAGTAAATGATGAAACATTGCTTGTAAGCCAACCTATTGATGTACCAACTGCATTAATTTGAGTAAGGCCACTGATTGAAAATGGTTTGGTATATAAAATTCCTGTTATAGAGTCAGGCTTACTACCATCAATTGTATATCTTATTTGTGCGCCTGGAAGTGGGTGTTTTAGGGTGATGTTTTCTCCAGGATCTAAAATCATTTTTTCAGTATTGGTAGGAGAAGGTGGAGTCAATTTCAATAATTCATTTTTATCGGAGATGTATCCTATGTCCCATTTTATTTTAGGGAATTTAGATTGAAGGTTTTTTATTTCCTTGTCTGATACTTTGCTGTTCCACAAATAGACCGACTTTAATGATGCAATATTTGCAAGTAATAATGCTGCTTCATAATTTACTTGAGTATTTGCAAGTTGTATTTCTTCTAGCTTTTTATTTGCTTGCAATTGTTTAAACGCTGCTCCTGTTATTGCCGTTCCATTTAAATTCAATTTTTCAAGGTTTTCAAATCCTGAAAGCATCTCAAGTGTCTTATCATCTGCAGGCATCGTTGATAGGTTGATCTCGACTACCTGTTTGGAAATAGATTTACACTCTTCAATTAGCTTAGGAGAAAATTTCTCTTTTAGATAAAATTTTATAATCAAGGCAGGTGAATGGATATCGAGTGGCATTACCCTTCTAAATGGAGAATTCAATGAAGCAATTTTATCTTCTGATGCTTTTTCAAAAGTGTAAGATTTAGATGGTTTTGACGATAGACTTGATTGAACAATTTTTTCAATGATAGATCTCAGCGTATCCTTCAAATCCAACTGATGAAATTTTGTTGTTGTATCTGCATTTCTTACTGCCCATTCTTTGAACAGAAAAATTTCATCACTGGTCAATTGCGATTTGCCTTTTGGTGGCATATGTTTTTTATCATCCAAATCAAGCGATATCCTTTGTATGAACAAAGACTTTTCTAAATCTCCAGAAACAAATGCTGCTCCAGTCTTTCCTCCTTTCAGAAATGCCGCGTAGTTATTGAGATTCAAACCGCCTTTTGACTTTTTATCATTGTGGCATTCAAGGCATTTGTTGATCAAAACAGTTTGAACAACATCATTGTATATTTTGGTTGAATCTGTAAGCGGCTTAAATACAGTTGAAACTTTTTTTGTATTACTGAAGTTTAAGTAACCTTCTCCATGAGTAAGGCTTCCACCAAAGTGACTGCCAATCATCATGATGAGGGATGTAATGACAACAGCAGATATCCATAATGACCTTCTGGATTTACTCCAATGAAACAAATAGATCAGAAGGTGGGATAAAAGAGCTGTTGCAATGCTTAACCATTTATGGTTAAAGAGCAATTCCTGATCATATTCATTGGCAGCTGCAGCCAATAATCCCAGCAGGGCAGTTATTGTTGCAGCCAAGGCATTGTAATGAAGAAATAATATGAACAATTGATTTTCATCTGATTCATCATTTTTTAAAATCATCGAAGCGGGGAGCAGTAATAAAATAAATGCAATTGGCAAATGAAGTAAAATTGGATGGAGGTGTCCTATTTGTTTAGTCCAGCCAGGAATTGATTCCAGTGAAACAATGGCCATCACCATCATCAATGCCTGAAGCAGCATCAATAGGGAAGCGATGATCTGATTGTGTAATTTATATGTCCTCATTATGCAATTACTCCTTGAACAACTTCTCCAGCTATGTCTGTAAGGCGATACCTTCTTCCAAGATGCTTGTACGTTAGTTGTTCATGATTGATGCCCATTAGATGTAAAACGGTAGCATGAAAATCATGCACGCTCACAGGATCTTTTATGATATTATATCCAAATTCATCGGTTTCTCCATACACAATTCCGGGCTTGGTTCCACCACCTGCCATCCAAAGTGAAAAACATTTAGGATGGTGATCTCTTCCATAGCTTTCTTTGGTGAGTTTACCCTGGCAGTAATTGGTTCTTCCAAATTCTCCTCCCCAAATAACCAGCGTTTCATCAAGCAATCCTCTTTGCTTGAGGTCTTTGATCAATGCTGCACTTGCACGATCAACATCCTCCGCCTGCATCCTCATGTCACCTTCTAAATTGCCATGCGTATCCCAACCCTGGTGATATAGTTGAACAAATCTTACACCAGACTCTGAAAGTTTTCTTGCAAGCAAACAATTGGCAGCATACGTGCCTGGCACCAGGCAATCCGGTCCATATAATTTAATCGTGCTGTTTGCTTCCTTACTAAAGTCTGTTAATTCAGGAACTGCACTTTGCATGCGATAAGACATTTCATATTGTTTGATCCTGGTTTGAATTTCTGGATCGCCAATATTCTCAAAGGATTCCGCATTGAATTTCGCAAGCATATCCAACATCGCTCTTCTGCTTTGTTTATCATGTCCCTCTGGATTGTTCAAGTACAATACAGGATCTTCACCACTGCTGAATACAACTCCCTGGTGTACACTGTCTAAAAATCCATTCGTCCATAATTTAGAATAAACACCTTGGCCATTGCCTCTTCCTCTTGAAAGCAATACGGTGTATGAAGGGAGGTTAGCATTTTCACTTCCTAATCCATAACTCATCCATGCACCCATGCTTGGTCTATTTCCCTGTTGTGCGCCAGTTTGGAAGAAAGTCAATGCAGGATCATGATTGATGGCTTCTGTATGCATGGTTTTGATGAAACATAAATCATCTGCGATAGATGCCATATGAGGAAACAACTCAGAAACCCATGCACCAGATTGACCATGTTGAGCGAAATTGAACGTAGATCCAACCAGTGGAAATTTTTCCTGATTAGAAGTCATACCTGTAAGTCGCTGTCCCATTCTTACAGACGCAGGCAATTCTTCCCCATGCATTTTATTTAGCAAAGGCTTGTAATCAAATGTCTCCAGTTGTGATGGTGCTCCATTTTGAAATAGGTAAATTATTCGTTTGGCTTTCGGAGCAAACTGTGCAACGCCAAGCTGCATGGCAGTTTCAGAGGCTGATCCAAATAATTGATCTTTGAAAAGCAATCCTCCCAGAGCGGCACCTCCAAGTCCCAGGCCAGCCTTTGTCAAAAAGTGCTTGCGTGTAATATTTAGTCTAAATTCTTTTTCTTGTTGTTCCATTTTCATTTGACTGTTGTTTCATCAAGATTGAACAATAATTGATTTACTTGCATAAGTGCTGCTGTTTCTCCCAAATCTCTTGTTTTGATTTGCTTGTATTCTCCCGCATTGATATATTTTGATGCATTGATTTTATTTTGGTTGAATTTGTTTTTCTCCTGATTAAAATAATTTTTCAGCATTTCCATTTCTTTTGAACTTGGCTTTCTGCATAAGATAAGTTGAAACAGCCTGTTCAGTTTTTGGGCTTCTGTCAAATTCATGTTTGCAGTGTTTTGTGCAAGCACACGCGCTGCTTCCAATACTTGAGGATCATTCATCAATACCAGTGCTTGTAATGGGGTATTGGTTCTAGATCTTGTTACTTCACATTGATCCCTTGTACTTGCATCCATGATCAGCAATGCAGGTGGAGGAGCAGTTCTTTTAATAAAGTTGTAGAGTCCTCTTCTGTATAATTTTTCTCCTTTGTCTTGTACATATCTCGCCAATTCACCCCTTCCAGAGGTGGTAGATTCCCAAACTCCTTTAGGTTGATATGGCTTTACACTGGGTCCACCAATTTCGGTATTGAGTATTCCTGAAGCTGATAGAATTAAATCTTTTTGCAGTTCTGCACTTAACCTCAGTCTAGGGAAGTAGCTCAGGTATTTGTTATCGGGATCTATTTGCAGTTTATCAGGAGTTCTTTTTGTACTTTGTCTGTATGTAGTGGATGTAACGATCATCTTTACCAGTCTTTTGATGTTCCATCCATTGTCTCTGAAATCAACTGCTAGCCAATCCAATAGTTCAGGATGGCTGGGCAGTTCACCTTGCATGCCAAAATCACCAACAGTTTTTACAATTCCTCTTCCAAAAAATTCATTCCATATTCTATTCACAAACACTCTTGAGGTAAGAGGTTGTTTTGGATCCAGCATCCATTTTGCCAATCCTAATCTATTTTTTTCAAAGTTTGATGTGCGAAATCCAAGTATACTTGAAGGCGTATTTGCTTCAACAGTATCTGTTGGCTGATCATAATTTCCTCTTCGAAGCACCCTGGTTGGTCTAATTCCAACACTGTCTTTCATTACCATGACTACAACTGGTGCAGTATCTTTTTTATTGATGAAGTTCATCACGCTGTTTACATCTTCAGTGCTGATTTTCATGTTAGGAGGATCACCTGGAGATGCCAATTGAATATCTCCAACCAATCCTTTTTCTGGAACTTGGTTGAAAAAAGCAAACATGCTGTAATAATCTTTTTGTGTAACTGGATCATATTTATGATCATGGCATTTTGCACATTCCAATGTAATGGATAAAAATGCTTTTCCGAATGTGTTGGTTCGGTCAGTTACATATTCAATTCGATATTCTTCGTCAATCACACCACCTTCTTGTGTAATCTTATGATTGCGGTTGAATCCTGTTGCAAGCAACATTTCCTTCGTTGGATTTGGCAAAAGATCTCCTGCCAGTTGCCAGGTGATAAATTTTGAGAATGGATAATTTTCATTGAATGCATGAATAACCCAATCTCTCCATGGCCACATGGTGCGATATCCGTCATCCTGATAACCATGACTGTCTGCATATCTCGCAACATCCATCCAGGGAATGGCCATCTTTTCGCCATAATGTTTATCTGCCAGTAACTGGTCAACTATTTTTTCATAAGCATCAGATGAATTGTCACTTAAAAATTTTTCCTGTAATTCCACACTGGGAGGCAATCCTGTAATATCCATGCAGACTCTTTTCAGCAAAGCTTCTTTGCTTGCTTCCTCATTGGGTTCTAAGCCAACTTCATCCAGCTTTTTAAAAATGAAATGATCAATCTCATTTCTTGGATGAAAATCATCGTCAACATCTGGAACTTTAGCTTTTACTGGAGGAATAAATGCCCAATGTTTTTTATAAACGGCTCCTTGTTGAATCCATTTTTTAATGATGGAGATTTCCCTTTTGCTTAAAGATAAATTGGAGGATGGCGGAGGCATCATCTCTGATGTATCCGAACTGCTGATTCTTGCAAATAATGCAGAGGCCATTGGATCTCTAGGTACGATCACATGATGTGCTGGATCATCTTTCAGCGCTGCAAATGCACCTTCTTCTGTATCCAATCTCAAATTTGCTTCTCTTTTATTTGCATCCGGGCCATGACATTTAAAACAACGATCTGAAAGAATGGGCCTTACATGGAAATTGAAATCAACCACATCAGGAATTTCATTTTCTGTGTTTTTAGGACTGAACATGAAAAATGCAGCAATCATGATTGCTGATACTGATATGATCGCAGTTATGTATACTTTTTTGGTAGTTCCCAATAAGAGAGATCTGATATTCATTGGCTGCTTCGTTCGGTTTTCTAAGATAATGAATTTTTTTGCACAGAATGTTGATTTACAAAGCCAACATGAAGGCAAGTCATCCTGCAATTGACCTAAATTTGCAGCAGAATTATTCCCCATGAAAACAAATCAACCGAAACAACTTAAAAACACCGATCTCATCAATTTTGTAAATGAAATGGCAGCTGTGTGTACTCCTGAAAGTATACATTGGTGTGATGGATCTCAAGAGGAATACGACCTACTATGTAATTTATTGGTTCAAAACGGAACTTTCACCAAACTCAATCAGGAACGTTGGCCAAATTCATATGCATGCAATTCTGATCCCAGCGATGTGGCAAGGGTAGAAGACAAAACTTTTATATGCAGCAGAAGAAAGGAAGATGCTGGCCCCACAAATAACTGGGTGGATCCAAAAGAGATGAAGGCAAAGATGAAGGAATTGTTCAAGGGTTCTATGAAAGGAAGGACCATGTATGTCATACCATTTTGCATGGGCCCACTTGGATCTCCACTTTCCAAAATGGCAGTTCAGGTTTCTGATTCACCATACGTTGTTGTGAATATGCATATCATGACAAGAGTTGGATCAAAAGTGTTGGATTTGATTGGTGAAGATGGGGAGTATATTAAGTGTTTACATTCACTGGGTGCACCTCTAGAGCCAGGACAGAAAGATGTATCATGGCCATGCAACCCAACTGTAAAATATATCGTTCATTACCCTGAGGATAGATCAATTGTTTCTTATGGTTCGGGATACGGCGGCAATGCACTCTTGGGTAAAAAATGTTTTGCATTGCGCATTGCGTCTGTAATGGCAAAAGAAGAAGGATGGTTGGCTGAACACATGCTGATATTAGGAGTAGAAGATCCAAAAGGACGTAAAACATATGTTGCTGCAGCTTTTCCGAGTGCATGTGGTAAAACAAACTTTGCAATGTTGATACCACCAGCAGACATGAAAGGTTGGAAAGTAACCACAGTTGGCGATGATATTGCTTGGATAAAACCAGGTAAGGATGGTCGCTTGTATGCAATCAATCCTGAGCATGGATATTTTGGTGTTGCACCAGGAACCAATGCTAAAACAAATCCAAATGCAATCACTGCGCTTTCTAAAAACAGCATTTTCACAAATGTTGGTGTTACGCCTGATGGTGATGTATGGTGGGAAGGGCTTACGAAAGATGCCCCAAAAGACGTTGTGAATTGGAAAGGACAAAAACATGATCCAACATCAGGAAATCCAGTTGCTCATCCCAATGCAAGATTTACAGCACCTGCTCATCAATGTCCAAGTATTGATTCTGAATGGGAAAATCCAGAAGGCGTTCCAATCAGTGCATTTATTTTTGGTGGCAGAAGAAGCAATACAATTCCTCTTTTATATCAAGCATTTAATTGGAACTTTGGAGTATACCTTGCCGCAACAATGGGTTCAGAGACTACAGCTGCCGCTTTTGGAGAAGTTGGAAAAGTGAGACGAGATCCATTTGCTATGCTTCCATTCTGTGGATATCACATGGCAGATTATTTCAATCATTGGCTACAAATTGGAAGAAATATTCCCAATCCACCTAGAATCTTTGGTGTGAATTGGTTTAGAAAAGACAAAGATGGTAATTTCTTATGGCCTGGATTTGGCGATAACATGCGTATGTTGAAATGGGTGGTAGAAAGGGTTTACGGCGAAAGAGTTTCAATTGAGAGTCCAATTGGTTGGGTGCCCCTTTATGAAGACATTGAATGGGGTGAATTGAACTTTACAAAGGAACAATACGATGCTGTCATGAATGTAGATCGTGAATTATGGAAGAATGAAATATTGGCTCATGAGGAGTTGTTTTCAAAGATGTTCGATAAACTTCCCAAAGAGTTTTTCTTCATGCGTGAGCTGTTGCTTTCTGGTTTGTGGCGTTCCCCAGAACAATGGTCGCTTGCACCGGAAATTCATTAGCTTGGGTTATCAATAAATATCCGATGCAAAAAATTGTTTATACCATTTTGATCATGTTGAATGGATTTTTTGGATTTAGTCAGTATTTCAGTCCTGAGAAATATCCGGTTTATAACGGAAGCGATCTGGGATTAACGTATACCAAGGCCTCATCTTCATTCAAAATATGGAGTCCAACTGCTGAAAAAGTTTCTTTGCTTTTTTATCATTCATCACTTGGAGGCAGTCCATTTCAGGTCATTGAAATGGAAAAAAGTTTGCAGGGTACTTGGGCAACATCTATTGCAAAAGACCTCAAAGGTGTTTACTATGTTTTTAAAATATTTACCCATGGTAAATGGATGAATGAAGTTCCAGATCCATATGCAAAAGCTGTTGGAACCAATGGGAAACGTGCTGTAGTAGTAGATTTGAAAGAAACCAATCCGATTGGATGGAACCTTGATAAGTCACCATCATTTAGTACCAGAAAAAATCTTGCCGCCAATATTGGAGGTCTTCCTACAGATGCAGTTATATATGAAATGCATTTGCGTGATTTCACGATTGATAAACAATCTGGCATGCAAGCAAGAGGTAAATATGGTGCTTTAACAGAAGTTGCAACAATGAACATTGCAGGTGTACAAACCGGGTTGGAGCATTTGCAGGAGATGGGAGTTACGCATGTGCATTTATTGCCAGTATATGATTTCTATAGCATTGATGAAAGCAAGAAAGATAGCAATCAATACAATTGGGGGTATGATCCTCTGAATTACAATACACCCGAGGGTTCATATTCGAGTAATCCAGATGATGGAATAACGCGTATTAAGGAGTTCAAAGAAATGGTAAAGGCATTGCATCAAAAAAACATTCGTGTAGTGATGGATGTAGTATACAATCACACCATGCTCACTGAGAACTCTTATTTCAACCAACTTGTTCCTGGATATTATTACAGACAAAAAGAGGATGGATCTTTTTCAAATGCATCTGCATGTGGCAATGAAACAGCGAGTGAGCGACCAATGATGAGAAAATTCATGTTGGAGTCTCTGAAATATTGGGTGAAGGAGTATCATATCGATGGATTTCGTTTTGATTTGATGGGAATTCATGATATCGAAACAATGAATGCGATTTCAAATGAATTAAGAGCGATCAAACCAGATATCCTGCTTTACGGTGAAGGATGGACTGCTGGCTCATCTCCATTGCCGGATTCTTTGAGGGCGCTGAAAAAAAATGCATACCAACTTTCAAACATTGCTGTCTTCAGTGATGATTTAAGAGATGCGATCAAAGGAAGTGTTTTTGAAAAACTGGACAAAGGGTTCGCTTCAGGTAAAGCGGGGATGGAAGAGTCCATTAAATTTGGTATAACAGCGGCTTGCAAACATCCACAGGTTGATTATTCGAAGGTTAATTATTCAAAAGCGCCTTATGCAAAAAATCCAGCCCAGGTAATCAGTTATGTTGATTGCCATGACAACAATATTCTTTGGGATAAACTTGCCATTTCAAACAGCAGTGATACAGTTACAGCAAGAAGAGATATGCATAAGTTGGCACTTTCCATTGTGCTCACATCACAGGGAATTCCTTTTTTACATGCAGGTACAGAATTTTTGAGATCTAAAAAAGGAGTAGAAAATTCTTTTAATTCATCAGATGATATTAATAGAATCAATTGGTTTGACAAGGCCGACAATATGGATGTTTACCAGTATGTCAGAAGCCTAATTGCCATGCGCAAGGCACATCCAGCATTTAGATTAACCACGCAAAAGGATATAGCCTCATTGATTGATTTTAAAACTGTTCAGGAGGGATTGGTGGTGTTTGAAATAAATGGTCATGCAGTAGGAGATGAATGGAAAAAGATTTTTGTGGTATTGAACGGCAATGGAAATATGCAAAGGGTTCATTGCCCGGATGGATTATGGACAGCCTTCTCGCTTCATAATCAGGTCGTTGGAAGTCAAATTAAAATACAGGGTGAAATGGATGTAAATCCTTACTCAGCCTGTATTTTATTTCAAAAATAATCCCTTCGCAAAGACCCTTTTTACAATTTTTGCAGAAGTCCTTCAACTGCAATATTTTTGCATCTCTTTTAAACCGAACTTATGTCAAGAATCATTGCATTTCGTGAAGCCCTCAGAGAAGCCATGCAGGAAGAAATGAGAAGAGATGAAAGGGTTTTTCTACTTGGAGAAGAAGTGGCAGAATACAATGGTGCATATAAAGTGAGTCAGGGCATGTTGGATGAATTCGGACCCAAAAGAGTGATCGATACCCCAATTGCTGAATTGGGTTTTACAGCCGTTGCAGTTGGTGCTGCACAAAATGGCCTCAGACCGATTGTGGAGTATATGACTTGGAACTTTGCTGTATTGCCTTTGGATCAAATTTTAAATACTGCTTCTAAAATGTTGGCCATGAGCGGAGGTCAAGTTGGATGCCCAATTGTTTTTAGAGGTGCAAATGGTTCAGCCGGACAATTAGGTGCTCAACACTCTACAGCGTTTGAAAGCATGTACGCAAATATTCCAGGTTTAAAAGTTATTTCAGTTTCCAATCCATATGACGCTAAGGGACTTTTAAAAAGTGCTATTCGTGATGATGATCCCGTTGTGTTTATGGAAAGTGAAGTAATGTACGGTGACAAGGGAGAAGTGCCTGAGGAAGAATATTTAATTCCAATTGGTAAAGCTGATGTCAAACGAGCAGGTCGTGATGTAACAATCGTATCGTTTAATAAGATGATGAAAGTTGCCTTGGGTGCTGCAGAAGAACTTGAAAAAGAAGGTATCAGTGCCGAAGTGATAGACTTGAGAACCATTCGTCCACTTGACTGGATGACAATTCTGGAAAGTGTTAAGAAGACAAACCGTCTTGTAATCGTTGAAGAGCAGTGGCCGTTTGCATCTGTTTCATCAGAGATTACTTATCGTATTCAAAAAGAAGGATTTGATTATTTGGATGCGCCTATCAGAAGAATCACCGCTGCTGATGCCCCCATGCACTATGCTCCAAACTTGGTTGCTGCATACTTGCCCGATGTTTCAAGAACCGTCAAGTTGATCAAAGAAGTGATGTACATTAGAAAATAGATGACAACTACGAAAAGGATATTTTTTTTCTTTTCTTTTATCCTATCATCATCCCTTTTTTCTCAGGAAAGAACCGATAGCTCCAAGCTATTGAAAAATGTAATTGTCAAAGGATACGAATCCAATACTTCACTGCTTAAAGTTCCCGCATCAATTTCTGTCGTTGGAAAATCTGATTTAAATTTCTCATCCAGCTATTCATTGTTGCCAGCAGTCAATAGTGTAAGTGGAGTTAAAATGGAGGAGAGGTCACCTGGTAGTTATCGTCTTTCCATCCGCGGAAGTCTTTTGAGGTCACCATTTGGAGTAAGGAATGTAAAGGTTTATTACGATGATTTTATTTTAACAGATGCTGGTGGAAATACCTATTTGAATTTGCTGGATATCAACTCCGTTGATCATCTTGAAATCATCAAAGGTCCTGCTGGAAGTATGTATGGAGCCGGAACTGGAGGTGCAATTCTTTTAAATGGTTTTGGCACATTGAAAGATAGCAATGATTTGAAATTAAGGATTGCTGGAGGAAGTTTTGGAACATTGAATGAGTCTGTTCAATACTTGCATCAATCAACGAAAGTTCAAATAAGTGTTGGCCAGGGACATTTGCAGTCAACAGGATATAGGATTCAGAGCAATATGCGCAAGGAAAATCTGCAATTAAATATGCGCATTAAAAGTTCTGAATCTTTGGTTTCAGATTTCATCTTTTTATACGCCGATTTGTTCTACCAAACACCTGGTGGACTAACCCTTGCGCAATTCAATGCCAATCCTCGTCAGTCAAGACCAGCAACTACAACGCTTCCTTCAGTTGTTGATCAAAAAACTGCTATTTATAATAAGACTGCTTTTATTGGTTTTTCCAATTCATATAAAATTGATCAACACTGGAAAACGGTTACCTCTATTACAAATGGCTTAACTGCATTTAAAAATCCATTCATAACAAATTATGAGAAAAGACGAGAGTTCAATCTAGGGCTTCGTTCAAAATTGGTTTATGAAAATAAGCTTCCCATTTCCGTTCAATGGATTACAGGGTTTGAAATACAGAAGGGAGATTATACGATTGATAGTAGTGGAAACAATAAAGGTGTAACTGATGGCAACACGGTAACGGATAATGTTGTAGCCAGACAACAATTTGCATTTACCCAATTAAATTTTTATCCGTTTTCATTCATGCAAATTCAATCAGGTTTGAGCCTGAACAGGTTTCTCTATTCAATTGAAAGAACAGTTGGACTTCCTGCTGCTGGAAAAAAGAAATTGGATTTCAATCGTCAGATATTACCCAGGCTCGCATTGTTAATCAATCCTTTCAAAAATATTTCATTGTATGGACAATTATCGAAGGGATATTCATCGCCCACCATTGCGGAAATAAGACCCTCTGCAGGTGGCGTTTATACAGGATTGCAATCCGAGTATGGCTGGAATAAAGAGATTGGGATTAAGTTAGGGGCTATAAGAAATAAATTTTATTTGAGTGCTGCAATGTTTCAATTTGATCTTAAGGACGCCATCGTGAGAAGGGTTAATAATACCGGTGCTGAATATTTTATGAATCAAGGTGATGTGCAACAAAAAGGCATTGAAATTGAATTTCAATATACTTTGGTCAATCTTTCCAAGCAGCATTTTATTCATTCATTGAAATGGTCTCAGGCATTTACTTTGAATGATTTTAAATTTATCAACTACAAGAACAATGTTACAAGCTATGCAGGAAAAAAATTAACTGGAGTAGCCGACAAAGTTTTGGTGACGAATCTTTCTGCTGAGTTTGCTAAATCGTTTTATTGGAATCTCCAGTTTAACTATGTAGGAAAGATGCCGTTGAATGACGCCAATACTTTTTTTAGTAATATATACCGATTGTGGCAAAGTAAGTTGGGATGGAAGTCGTCAAGTAAAAAACATCCCCTGGAATGTTTTATCATACTTGATAATATCGGAAATGAAAAATATTCTCTGGGCTATGACATCAATGCGTTTGGCAATAGGTTTTTCAATCCCTCGCCCACAAGAAATTTTCAGGCAGGCGTTATTGTTGATTTGAAGTAATTACTTACTTATACTCATTTTTTGAGAAAACAACCATGAAAGGAGCGTGGGTTCAGCAAAGGCGTTCTTCCAGCTATCATGGTTTACACCTGCATACTCCGTGTATTTGGCATTTGGATTGGTCTTTTTTAATATGCCATAAATAAGCCTGCTGTTGGCAACATTGATAACCGCATCTTTATCACCATGGAATAACCAAATCGGAAGATTTTTTCTGTAATCTTTTAATTTGTTTGGATTTGTTGCTCCGCAAATTGGAAATGCTGCGGCAAATGTTTGAGGTCTTCTCCATAACAATTCAAGTGTTCCAAATCCTCCCATGGAGAGACCGCCGATATAAACTCTTTTTTTATCAACTTGATTTGATTGCAGGAGAGTATCAATAAAATCACTTACCAATTTTAAAGGTTTTCTGATCGATGCAATGTCGGAGTATTCATATCCAGTACTGTCCTTGGATGAATTTTTATTGTATTCAGACCATTTATCATTTGCAGGACATTGAGGAAAAATAACAATTGCAGGGTATTTAGCACGGTTCAGAGAATCTAAAAATAAGTCTGCCCCCCAAGTGAGTTGTGCTTCATTGTCATTTCCTCTTTCGCCTGCACCATGTAAGAAAATCAACAGCGGGTATTTTTTATGAATATCAAAATTGATGGGGGTTAGAATCCTGCATGGGAGGGTATCATCTCCAGCAATGAAGAGTTGTTTTTCGAATAGGTTTTTATCTTGTGAGAATGTTGAAAAACCAATGTATAGAAATAATAAAATAAATGAGAATTTGAGTTTCATCAGATGGTGCTTTCTATAAATTTACTTAAAAGATAGATTACAATCTTCTGGTGATCACAGGAAGTATTTCACATTTCCACGTGCTGAAGTTTCCTTCAATGATATGCTTTCTTGCTTCTTTCACAAGCCATAGATAGAACGCCAAATTTTGAATACTGGCAATGGTAAGTCCAAGAATTTCTTTGCTCTTGATCAGGTGTCTTAAATAAGCCTTTGAATAATAATCTGAAATATTATTATTTAAATGTGGATCAATGACAGAATGATCAAATTCCCATTTTTTATTATCAATATTGATGATGCCTTGAGAGGTAAAGAGCATGGCGTTTCTTCCGTTTCTTGTTGGCATCACACAGTCAAACATGTCGACGCCTAATGAAATACATTCCAATAAATCCTGAGGGGTGCCTACACCCATTAGATATCTTGGTTTGTTTTCCGGCAAATGTTCACAAGACCATGCACACATTTCATATATCAATGCTGTTGGTTCACCAACACTGAGGCCACCAATTGCATTTCCAACCGCCTCTTTTGATGAAATATACTCACAAGATGCTTTTCTCAGATCCTTTTCTGTTCCGCCTTGTGCGATAGGGAATAGGTTTTGATCATAGCCGTACAAACCATTGGTGTCATTGAATTGATTGAGACAACGATCCAGCCAGCGATGTGTAAGCATCATAGATTCTTTCACATATTTATATTCACTTGGATAAGGTGGACACTCATCAAACGCCATGATGATGTCACCACCAATGATACGTTGGATATCAATTGCTTTCTCGGGGGTAAAAAGGTGTTTTGATCCATCAATATGGCTTTGAAAAACCACACCATCTTCACTGATTTTTCTGTTGGAAGCAAGAGAGAATACCTGATAACCACCGCTATCAGTCAGTATTGGTTTTTGCCATTTGTTGAATTGATGCAAACCTCCTGCTGATTTAAGTACATCCAGTCCTGGCCTCAGATATAAATGATAAGTATTCCCTAAAATAATTTCAGCATGGATGTTTTCATTAAGTTGTTGTTGCGTAACTGCTTTGACTGTGCCTGCAGTACCAACCGGCATGAAAATGGGAGTTTGAATAGCACCATGATCAGTTAAGATCGTACCTGCTCTTGCTTTGGTTGACGTATCTTTTTTTTCAATCTGGAAAGAGAGTGGGGGCATGCTGCAAGTTACTCAGTAATCTTGATCAAAATTGGTAAGGTTGTTTTACATTTGATCATATCAAAATTTCAATCATGGAAACAGGCTTGTTGCATTTGCATAATTTGTTGCGTTGGGTGATATTGGTTTTATTGATTTTATCTGTTGTGAAAGCATATACCGGATCAAAAACGAACCGAGTATTTTCTCCTTCAGATAAAAAAACTTGGTTGTTTACCATGATTGCAGCACACACAACATTATTGCTTGGGTTATACCAGTGGACATTGGGTAGGTTTGGTTTATTCACGTTTGTGAAGCCAGAAGGTGTTTCTATGATGAAGGATCCCACTTTAAGATTTTTTCAGATGGAACATCCGGTAATGATGATACTTTCCGTTGTTTTCGTCACCCTTGGCTATGGAATGGCTAAAAAGGATGTTTCTGACGATATAAAGTACAAAAAGGCTTTTCGCTATTTCACCATCGCATTGGTGCTGATCTTGATAGCAGTGCCCTGGCCTTTTAGGCAAATCGGAAGACCCTGGTTCCCTGGAATGTAAAATCTGGGTTCAGCACATCGAATTTCAGTCAAAATATTGATAATCAGTTGTTTGTGAAATATGAGACAATCTGACTGGTTTAGAGCGAAATATTGTCAACTAATTTTTCAAATTCCGTTGATTTTCTTATCTTTGCGCTCCCAAAAACTATGGCCAAACAGGATCTCATTAAACAGGACGGAACGATTGTAGAAGCATTGAGCAATGCAATGTTTAAAGTGAAGTTGGAAAATGGGCATGAGATTTTAGCAACCATTTCAGGAAAAATGAGGATGCACTACATCAGAATTCTTCCTGGAGACAAAGTAGGTGTTGAGATGAGTCCATACGATTTAACAAGGGGTAGAATTATTTTCAGATATAAGTAAACAACACTCTTCGGAGTAAAAAATAGAGATATGAAAGTTAGAGCATCCATCAAAAAGCGTAGTGCAGACTGCAAAATCGTGCGTCGCAAAGGAAAGTTGTATGTGATCAACAAAAAGAATCCAAGATTCAAACAACGTCAAGGTTAATCAAACATTCAAAAGCTAAAACTTAAATAGAAATATGGCTCGTATTGCAGGTATAGATTTGCCAAAGAATAAAAGAGGTGAGATTGGTCTCACTTATATTTTCGGAATTGGACGTGCAACTGCACAGTACATTCTCGATAAAGCTGGTATCAATTATGATAAAAAAGTAAATCAATGGAATGATGATGAGTTGAATGCAATCAGAAACATCATCACCAATGAATTCAAAGTTGAGGGCCAGTTGCGTTCTGAGGTTCAAATGTCTATCAAGCGTTTGTTGGACATCGCCTGCTATCGTGGATTGCGTCATCGCAAGGGATTGCCAGTAAGAGGACAAAGAACAAAAACAAATTCTCGTACCAGAAAAGGAAAGAGAAAAACGGTTGCCGGTAAGAAGAAGGCGCCTAAGAAGTAATATTTATGGTAGTGCTTCTGCACTACTATTTATATATGCACCAATAAAACTGTTCAAAGCTGGAAACCAGGTGCAGGTGAGGGTTGAACAGGATCTGAAAAGATTGACAGTATTTTTTGAGTACCTATTTTAAAAATTATGGCTAAAGCACAACAACAAACCAGCGCTAAGGCAGCTGCGAAAAAAAGGGTGGTAAAAGTTGACAGTTTTGGAGATGCTCACATCAACGCCACTTTCAACAACATCATTATTAGTTTAACCAACAAAGCAGGACAGGTAATTTCTTGGAGCAGTGCCGGTAAAATGGGCTTCAGGGGTTCCAAAAAGAATACTCCTTATGCGGCTCAAATGGCTGCGCAGGATGCAGCGCGTGTTGCTTTTGATGCAGGATTGAAAAGAGTGGATGTATATGTCAAAGGTCCTGGTGCAGGTAGAGAAGGTGCGATTCGCGCACTTGCGAACTCTGGTATTGAAGTTGTTATGATCAAGGACATCACTCCAATGCCTCACAATGGTTGCCGTCCTCCTAAAAAACGTCGTGTATAATTATTTAATCATAAAGGACAGCAGATTCAGTTTTTTGATTTTTTCATAATCTGTTGTCTGAACTAAAAAATCAAAAAAGAAAACTATGGCTCGTTACACTGGACCCAAAACAAAAATCTCGAGAATCTTTGGCGAACCAATTTTGGGAAGCGGAAAGTATCTCGACAAAAACAGCAATCCTCCCGGTCAGCATGGTGCTGCACGTAAGCGCAAGTCTTTGGGAGAATATGCGATTCAGTTAAAAGAAAAACAAAAAGCTAAATACACGTATGGTGTGTTGGAGCGTCAATTCCGCAAGACTTTCGAAGAGGCAGCTCGTTTGAAAGGTGTTACAGGTGAAAACCTTATCAAATTGTTGGAAGCACGTTTGGACAACACCGTTTATCGCATGGGTATCGCCCCATCTCGTCCTGCTGCACGTCAGTTGGTTTCACACAAGCATATCATGGTAAACGATGTGGTGGTAAACATTCCATCATTTCAATTGAAACCTGGTGATGTAATCACTGTTGCTGGCAAGAGCAAGGAAAGCGAAAGCTTCAAAGCATTGATGAGACCAAAAAATCCAAAAATTGGATGGGTTGATTTCAATGATGCTTCATTGAGCGGCACTTTTGTGGCTTATCCTGAAAGAGAGAATGTTCCTGAAAACATCAAGGAACAACTCATTGTCGAATTGTATTCTAAGTAATCTGCCCAAGCCGGACTTCCGGCAATGGGTCTTTATATCACCCTTCTGATTACAGTCAGAAGATTAACAAGTAAAACTGAAATTTAAATATGGCCATTTTAAATTTCCAACAACCGGAAAAAATCGTACTTCAGAAAGTAACTGATTTTGAAGCTCAATTTGAGTTTAAGCCTCTAGAACCAGGTTATGGTGTAACCATCGGTAATGCACTTCGCAGAGTTCTGTTGAATTCTTTGGAAGGATATGCCATCTCTGGAATTGCCATCGAAGGCGCAGACCACGAGTTTGCAACTTTGAAAGGAGTTGTGGAGGATGTAACCGAAATTATCCTGAACCTCAAACAAATCAGATTCAAGAAAATCCTTGATCATGATGTGCAAAATGAAAAACTTACTTTGTCTATCAAAGGAAAGTCTGAATTCACTGCCGGCATGATTGATGAAGTAACTGGAACGTTCCAGGTAATGAATCCTGAATTGCTGATTTGCAGCATGGATCCTTCAGCAAAATTGAACATTGAACTTTACATCACAAAGGGTAGAGGGTATGTTCCTGCAGAAGAAAATAAAATCAAAGAAGCTCCATTTGGATATATTCCCATCGACTCTATCTATACTCCAATCAAGAACGTAAAGTATGCTATTGAAAACACACGTGTTGAACAGCGCACTGACTTCGAAAAATTGGTTTTGGATGTTGTAACTGATGGTACCATTCATCCTGAAGAGGCTGTAAAGCAGGCTTCAAGAATCCTGATCCAACACTTGATGATCATCACAGATGAAAACATCACTTTCGATAACAAGGAAGAGAAGAAGGAAGATTTGGTGGATGAACAAACTTTGCAACTCAGAAAAGTATTGAAGACTCCATTGGAAGATTTGGATCTTTCAGTTCGCGCCTTCAACTGCTTGAAAGCTGCTAAAATCAACAGCTTGAGCCAGCTTGTACAATATGAGCAAGAAGATTTGATGAAGTTTAGAAACTTCGGACAAAAATCTCTTTCTGAAATTGAGCAGGTGTTGCAAGAGAGAGGACTTCATTTTGGCATGGATCTTGCCAAATTGGGAATCGATGTGGACGAATTTTAATTCAATTATAAACAGGCTGTAATTCCTGACACGGTACAGCTTTAAAACAAACAGTCATGCGTCACGGAGACAAAATCAACAACCTAGGCCGTAAAAAGGCCCACCGCGAGGCCCTCATGGGGAACCTTGCTAGTCAATTGATCACCTATAAGAGAATCGTTACAACCCTTGCTAAAGCAAAGGCTCTGAGAACATTCATTGAGCCGTTGATCACCAAAACAAAAAAATCAGCGAGCAAAGAGCAAATCATGCACAACCATCGCATTGTTTTCTCTTATCTCCAAGATAAAGCTGCTGTAAAAGAATTGTTTACCAATATCGCTCCTAAAGTTGCTGGTCGCCCAGGTGGTTATACCCGCATCATCAAATTGGGGATACGCGTAGGTGACAATGCTGAAAGAGCGATGATTGAATTGGTAGATTTCAACGAAATCTACGGCAAGGGCAAAGGCGAAGCTGCTGCTCCAGCCAAGAAAACTAGAAGAAGCGGTGGAGCTAAGAAAAAGGCTGCTTCTGCTGAAGCTGCTGCTGAAACATCCTCTGCATCAGAAGAATCAACCGCATCAGAATAAGAAAATGTTGATAAATTATCTTTTGAAAGGCAGGTCATTTGACACTGCCTTTTTTATTTTGTAAAAAATTAGCACATGCCCACACAAGATTCAAATGTTGTTCCTGCACTCCTTGTACTTGAAGATGGAATGGTGTTTCACGGAAAAGCATTTGGTAAAATTGGAACCACCTCTGGTGAATTATGTTTCAATACCGGAATGACAGGATATCAGGAAGTCTTTACTGATCCAAGTTATTACGGACAAGTGCTGATCATGAACAACGTGCACACTGGAAATTATGGTGTGAAACCTGATGATGTTGAGAGCGAGACTGTTAAAATCAAAGGTTTGATTGGCAGAAACCTTGAAGAGAAATACAGCAGGTTGATGGCAAGTGATTCCCTCCAACACTATCTGGTAGAACAAAATGTTGTTGCTATAGAGGATGTTGATACCCGTGCATTGGTAACACACATTCGTGAAAAAGGAGCGATGAATTGTATCATATCTTCTGAAATCTCTGATGTTGATCAATTAAAAGACGCATTAAAAAATGTTCCATCCATGGATGGATTGGAATTGGCATCCATTGTTACAACTGACAAAGTTTATCATGTGGGTGATCCGTCTTCTTCAATAAGAATTGCTGTTCTGGATTTCGGTGTGAAGAGAAATATCATAAAGTGTATGGCAGACCGAGGTGCTTATGTTCGTGTACATCCAGCCAAAACTTCTTTTGAAGAATTGATGAAATTTGAACCACATGGATTTTTTATATCCAATGGTCCTGGTGATCCATCAACGATGTCTTACGCTGTTGAAACCGTGAAGAAAATATTGGAAACGAAAAAGCCCGTATTTGGTATTTGTCTTGGTCACCAATTGCTTGCGCTTGCCAACGGCATTCCAACATTTAAAATGCACCATGGTCATCGTGGATTAAACCATCCAGTAAAGAATCTGATGACGGGTACATGTGAAATTACTACCCAGAACCATGGTTTTGCTGTTGACCCTGATGCAGTAAGAAAATCTGATAAAATAGAAGTTACTCATGTGAACCTTAATGATGATTCTATTGAAGGAATCAGATTGAAAGATCGTCCTGCTTTCTCAGTACAATATCATCCAGAAGCAACTCCTGGTCCGCACGACAGCAGGTATCTGTTTGATGATTTTATTCAATTGATCAATAATAACTAGTTTTATTCCATTGAAAAAGATCACCATCATCAACGGACCGAACCTGAACTTACTTGGTAAGCGAGAGCAAAGTATTTATGGTTCAGAAGCATTTGAAAGCTTTCTTGAAAAACTCAGAAAAGATCATCCCAATACTGAAATATCATATTTTCAAAGCAATATTGAAGGGGAGTTGATTGATGCTGTTCAAAAAGCAGGGTTTACCCAAGATGGGATTATCATCAATCCTGGTGGATATACGCATACTTCCGTTGCTTTGGGGGATGCGATTGCGGCAATTACTGCACCTGTAATTGAAGTACATATTTCAAACATACAAGCGCGGGAAGAGTTTAGAAAAATTTCACATGTTTCCGCCAAAGCGAAGGGAACCATTGCAGGTTTGGGCCTCGACGGTTATGCCTTGGCCCTTGATTATTTTAATCGTCAGTAATTTTTATTTTGACATTCCAGCTCTGATCACATTTAATGCACCACCTGCTTTGAACCATTCTATTTGTTGTTCATTGTAGCTTTGGTTTGCCTGAATGGTTTCTGAAGAACCATCTTTGTGATGCAATACTACATCCAGTGTCTTTCCTGAAGTAAAGCCTGGGAGTCCAATGATATCAATATTGTCGTCTTCCTGGATCTTATTGTAATCGTCTTTATTTGTGAATGTCAATGCCAGCATTCCCTGCTTTTTCAAATTGGTTTCGTGAATACGTGCGAATGATTTAACCATCACCACTCTAACACCAAGATGTCGAGGTTCCATGGCAGCATGTTCCCTTGAAGAACCTTCACCATAGTTTTCATCACCAATAACGATAGATCCAATATTCGCAGCTTTATATGCGCGTTGAGTTGCAGGAACTGGTCCGTATTCGCCAGTGAGTTGATTTTTAACTGAATCAGTTTTATCATTGAAGAAATTAACGGCACCGATGAGCATGTTGTTACTAATATTATCCAGGTGTCCGCGGAATTTCAACCATGGACCGGCCATCGAAATATGATCAGTTGTACATTTTCCTTTTGCTTTGATCAATAGTTTCAATCCTTTCAAATCAGTGCCTTCCCAAGCTGCAAATGGGTAAAGCAATTGCAAGCGTTTGCTATCTGATTTTACATTGATCTGAACTTTGCTTCCATCTTCTGCAGGGGCCTGATAACCGGCATCCTCAACGGAGAATCCTTTTTTAGGCAATTCATCTCCAGATGGAGGATCCAATTTCACTTGTTCGCCTTTTTCGTTGGTCAGTGTATCAGTAATCGGATTAAAAGTTAAATCTCCTGCAATGGCAAGTGCTGTTACCAGCTCAGGGCTCGCAACGAATGCCAACGTATTAGGATTTCCATCTGCACGCTTTGCGAAGTTTCTATTGAACGAATGCACAATGGTATTTTTTTCTTGTTTCTCAGCACCCATGCGATCCCACATTCCAATACAAGGTCCACAAGCATTTGCAAATACTGTTGCGCCAATCTGAGCAAATGTGTCGAGGAATCCATCACGTTCGATGGTGTAACGGACGAGTTCCGAACCGGGAGTGATGGTGAATTCTGCTTTGGTCTTCAATCCTTTTTCAGCAACTTGTTTAGCAAGACTCACTGCACGGCTAATGTCTTCATAAGAAGAATTGGTACAACTTCCGATCAATCCCACTTCAACTTTTGTTGGCCAGTTGTTTTTGGCAGCTGCTTCTTTCATTTGAGAAATCGGAGTTGCCAAATCTGGAGTAAATGGACCATTCAAGTGCGGCTCCAATTCGCTTAAATTGATTTCAATTACTTTATCAAAATATTTTTCAGGATTTGCATAAACTTCCGGATCGCCAGTTAAATAAGTTTTCACCTGATCTGCAGCATCCGCTACTTCATATCTTCCCGTTGAACGAAGATATCTGGCCATGCTTTCATCATATCCAAATGTAGAAGTAGTAGCACCAATCTCTGCACCCATGTTACAAATGGTTCCTTTACCTGTACAGCTCATGCTGGTTGCCCCTTCTCCAAAGTATTCTACAATCGCATTGGTCCCGCCTTTTACGGTAAGAATTCCAGCAACTTTCAGAATAACATCTTTTGGAGATGTCCATCCATTTAATTTCCCTGTTAATTTAACACCAATCAATTTTGGCATCAACAATTCCCAGCTTAATCCAGCCATTACATCACATGCATCTGCACCACCCACACCAATGGCAATCATACCCAAACCGCCAGCATTCACCGTGTGTGAATCAGTACCGATCATCATTCCGCCCGGAAATGCATAGTTCTCCAATACAACCTGGTGGATAATTCCAGCACCTGGTTTCCAAAATCCAATGCCATATTTGTTTGAGATAGAGGATAGGAAATTATATACTTCATCATTTTCAGTGATGGCTTTTTGCAAGTCAGTTTTGCTCTCATCTTTTGCAACAATCAAATGGTCGCAATGTACAGTTGACGGCACAGCTACTTTCTTTCTGCCAGTGGTGTCAAATTGCAGCAACGCCATTTGAGCAGTTGCATCCTGCATTGCTACACGGTCTGGTGCAAAATCCACATAGGCCTTTCCTCTCTCGAAATCTTTGATTTCTACTCCTTTCCAGAGGTGGGCAAAAAGAATTTTTTCTGCCAGTGTGAGGGGTCTACCCAGCGCCTTTTTTGCTGCGTCCACTTTGGCAGGCATTTCATTGTATGTCTTTTTGATGAGGTCTAAATCGAATACCATAATTGAAGTTTTTTGGCACCGCAAAATTAATCATTTCATGAGCCCTTACCAACAGTTCGGATAATAAAGAGGTTTTTTTATATTTGAGGTATGAATGGACTGAGAAACTTCATTGAGTGGCATGTTTTCGGCGTCTGTACAAGGATCGGGGAGGTTTTGGGTATACCAACGACCACCATTCGTAAATATTTCATATACATATCATGCCTCACATTCGGCTCTCCAGCCATTTTTTACCTTGCCTTTGCATTTTGGATGAATATCAAGAGATATTTTACTCAATCTAGAAGGAACCCCCTCAGGTACAATTAAACGATCGATTGCCTGATTCTCACCAGTTGTTTTAGTAAATTTTCCAGTTGATCCAGTGCAAGCATGTTGGCGCCATCGCTCATTGCTTTTGATGGATTGGGATGGGTTTCTATGAAAATTCCATCTGCCCCTGTGGCGATGGCAGCCTTGGCGATTGTTGAAATCATGGTCGGGTTTCCACCTGTAACACCTGAAGGTTGATTGGGTTGTTGCAGAGAATGAGTACAATCCACCACCACAGGCACACCGAGTGATTGCATGATAGGAATATTCCTGTAATCAACAATTAAATCCTGATACCCAAAAGTAGTGCCCCTTTCTGTCAGCATTACCTTATCATTTCCTGTTTTTTTTACTTTTTCAACAGCAAATCTCATCGCATCACCGCTAACAAATTGCCCCTTTTTTATATTAACTATTTTTCTGGTTTTACCTGCTGCTTCTAATAAATCTGTTTGCCTGCATAAAAAAGCAGGAATCTGCAATATGTCTGCATATTGTGCCGCAATTGAAGCTTCAGATGCTGCATGAATATCCGTTGTCGTTGGCAAATTAAATGCTTGACCAACTTTTTTTAATAAATCCAGGCCTGCTTCATCTCCAATTCCTGTAAATGATGTTCCGCTGGTTCTATTTGCCTTTCTATAAGAAGCCTTAAATATATAGGGGATCCCCAACGCATTGCACAATCCTGAAACCCTCTCGGCTATCGTCATCAACAACGCTTCATCTTCAACCACACAAGGACCCGCAATCAGAAAAAATGAACGGGAGTCGTATGGCTGTCCTTGGAAAAGTTCTTTCAAAAAATTTTGCATGTAGCAAAGATAAGATGGCCTTAATAACTAAGTTTGTGCCATAAGATTGTTTCATGAAAAAAGAAAAAATTCTTGTTATTGGGGCATGCGGTCAAATAGGTGTTGAGCTCACCTTGGCTTTGCGAAAAATTTATGGAGGTGCCAATGTTGTTGCGTCTGATCTACGTGAAGAAAATGAATTACTCAAAGGCACTGGGCCTTATGTGAGCATTGACGTAATGAACAAGGAAATGCTTCATGTACAAGTGATCAGGCAAAATATTACACAGATATATCTTTTGGCAGCAATTTTATCTGCAACAGGCGAAAAAAATCCTCCTCTCGCTTGGCATCTTAATACGCAATCTCTTTTAAATGTTTTGGATATCGCGAAAGAAGAAAAACTTACAAAAGTATATTGGCCTAGCAGCATTGCTGTTTTCGGACCAACTTCTCCAAAAGAATTTTGTCCACAACAAACTATTATAGAGCCGACTACTGTTTATGGAATCAGTAAATATGCAGGTGAATTTTGGTGCAACTATTATTTTCATCGATATGGTGTAGATGTCAGAAGTATTCGATATCCTGGATTGATCAGTTATAAATCATCGCCTGGGGGCGGTACAACAGATTATGCTGTTGAAATATATCATGAAGCCAAAGAGAAAAAGAAATATATATCTTTTTTGGAGGCAGGAACAAAACTTCCTATGATGTACATGCCCGATGCCATTAGAGCCACCATTGAACTGATGGAGGCGTCTGCAAAAAATATTTCTGTAAGAACATCCTACAACCTTGCAGCGATGAGTTTTGCTCCAGAGGAAATTGCTTCTTCCATACAGAAGTTTATTCCTTCTTTTGAAATTTCATATAAGAGCGACTATCGCCAACAAATTGCGAATAGCTGGCCTAAGAGTATTGACGACTCAACCGCAAGGGAAGATTGGGGATGGAAACATGAATATGATTTGGATAGAATGACAAAAGATATGCTTGAAAATATATAAAATGAGAATACTGTTCATTATAAGTTCACTGATTGCCATGTTCTTCTCCAATATTCTACATGGGCAACCTAGCATAAAAAAGTTGCGTGCGCAGATCAATCGAAGTGATAACAGAAATATTGTTTTCAATATTGATGAAGTGAGAAACGGGAAGCAACTTTCATGGGTCATCAAAAATGCTGAAGAAAAAATTGTAGTTAAGGAGTTTAAAGACTCAAAAGATTCATTAATTGTTGCTTTGCCTTTTTTTGCTGCAGAAATATTTCTGAAAAAAACCAAGGATGGCTACATTGGTCAATGGAAAAAAGCTGGCTCCAAAGGAGATGTGTTCATGCCCATTGAAATAAGAAACTCCCACCTGCGGTATCAAATTCCAATTACAAAAAATACAACCAATCTCTCCGGCAGGTGGAGGGCGGTTTTCAAAAATGCAGATGGTGAAAATTCGGATGCTATTGCAGAATTGAAACAAGTTGGAAATAATCTAACCGGAAGTATATTAACGACCACAGGCGATTATAGGTTTTTGGAAGGCGTCACCAATGGTGATTCACTTGTGATGTCTACTTTTGATGGAACACATGCATTTTACTTTTCAGCTAGCATTGGAAAGGATGGAAAGCTTACAAACGGCTTTTTTGCAAGTGGTCCCACTTCGATCGAAACATGGGAGGCGGTTAGAGATGCAAATGTTGAGCTGGATGAAACGGATGTTTTGATGAAGGCAAAAGATCCTTCCAAAAAATTGAACTTTACATTTCCGGATTTGAATGGTAATATGGTATATACCCAGGATGAAAAGTTCAAAGGAAAGGTTTTGGTCATTCAAATCATGGGTTCTTGGTGCCCAAATTGTATGGATGAAACTGCATTTCTCAGCAAATATTATCATGATAATAAAGATTTGGGAATAGAAGTCATAGGACTTGCTTATGAGTATACAACTGATTTTGAAAAAGCCAAAAACAATCTCATGCGTTTCAAAAACAGATTCAATGTGGAATATCCTTTGCTGATAACAGGCGTTATTTCATCTGATCCATTACGAACAGAAAAAACTTTGCCATTGATGACTCCTATTAAGGCCTTTCCCTCAATGATTATCCTTGGTAAAGATGGTTTGGTAAAGAAAACGCACGCTGGATATGCCGGACCTGCAACCGGTATACACCACGAAAAATTCAAGGCCGAGTTTGATGCAATGATCCGTGAGCTAGTTAAGGAAAACTAACTTGTGGTGTTTAACAGCAATAAAATTTCATTTAGATATTTGGCATCAATATCATCAAAACTATTGTATTGATCGCTGTCCACATCCAATACCCCAATGATTTTATTGGATTGAATGAGGGGTAATACAATTTCACTTTTGGATAAACTACTGCATGCAATATGTCCCGGGAATGCCTCAACATCGGGTACAATAATAATTTGCTCTTTCTCCCAGCTGCTGCCACAGACCCCTTTCCCTTTCTTAATTCTGGTGCATGCAATTGGACCCTGAAAAGGACCAAGCACTAATTCCTGGTCTTCAGCAAGATAAAACCCGACCCAGAAAAAATTGAACTGTTGTTTGAGAGAGGCTGCAATATTCGCAAGGTTTGCAATTAGATTTTTTTCTCCAGATATCAATGCCGCGATTTGAGGAATCAATGCAATGTATTGTTCCTCTTTGGACCCACCCGAAACTTTAAGTTCTTCTGCCATAAAATTATTTTTTTACCAGATCAGTGATGGTATTGTTTTCAAGAACTTTCAAGGTTGCATCTCTTACTTGAACCATGGTGTCATGCAAACCACAATGTTTTTCATCACAATTTTTGCATCGCTCATAAAAATAAAGACTTGCACAGGGAAGCATTGCGATGGGACCTTCAATTTTTCTGATGATATCTGAGAGGGGAGTGTTAAGTGCAGTTTGCTTGATAAAATATCCTCCACCTTTTCCTTTCTTGCTTTCAAGAATTCCTGCTTTACGCAATTCCAATAAAATATTTTCTAGAAATTTAAGTGGAATTTTTTTCTTCTTCGCGATTTCAGCAATGAGCAAAGGGCCGTCATCTTTATGTTCGGCCAAATACATCAATGCTTGAAATGCGTATTGCGTTTTTTTGTTTAGCATGGTTATTAATTTCCGAATCCGAGAACATCTTTCATGGTAAATATACCTTTTCTATTGGCTACATATTCAGCAGCCAATACTGCTCCCAATGCAAAGCCATCTCTGCTGTGTGCATTGTGAATGATTTGAATTTCATCAATCTCTGATGAATATGTTACTTCATGTAAGCCAGGGTAGGGATCAATTCTTTCACTTTTAATATAGAGCTCTTCTTTTGATGAAGGATGGTCATTGACCCAATGTTGTTTACTGGTATTGTTTGATAAAATTTGCTCTGCTATGGTAATGGCTGTTCCACTGGGCGCATCTTTTTTTTGAGTATGGTGAATTTCTCTGATGGAAATATCGTACTGATTTTTCCCCTCCATCAGTTGGGCTAATTTTTTATTTACTTCAAAAAATATATTTACGCCTACACTGAAGTTGCTTGCATATAGAAAACTGCCATTGCTGGATTTACATTTGTTTTCAACGTCTGAAATGTGTTCAAGCCATCCTGTCGAACCACAAACCACAGGTGTTTTGTATTCAAGGCATTTTAAAATGTTGTTATATGCAGTGTGAGGACCAGTAAATTCAATGGCAACATCAATGTCGTTGAAATTGATCTGATTAAAATCATCAAGATTATTTAGGTCAATTTTGAGTTTAATATGATGACCTCTTGAAACTGCAACTTGTTCAATTGTTTTGCCCATTTTCCCATATCCAATCATTGCTATATTCATAAGTTGAAATTTAAATCAAAAATGTAAAGTTGCGGATAATCCATATCCCTGTTGAAAATTCTTCATGGAGGGTTGAATGCTCATGGTTAAGTCGTCTGAAATGTTAAACGTCCTTAAGTGCCCATCTACTGTGGCATCTACTATATTGAGCCCCCAGGCCAACAGCAAACCCAAGACCGAGAAATCCATATTTTTTCGAAAAGTATTCCTATATGTTCTCAATGCATCATTGGAAAGTGGTTGCAATTCTCTCGCAATATTTTTGTAATTAGCCGTATCAGATGTTGCCCTCACTGTATAGGCATACCTTGTTTTTGTATACCAGTCGCTGTTGTATTTGAAGGTGGCAACAGGAATCGCCAAAACACCATATACCAAAGGAATCTTCCAATATTTTTTATTGTAGGCTTGGCCCAGTCCGGGAAGAATTGCAGATCTCAGTGCGGCTTTGGATGCAATAGATCTAACTTTCTTTGAACTGTCTTGAACTGCTTTATTTTCTGATTGCGCGAAAGTATTTGTCGGGCTAAAGACGACAAAGGACAGAAATATAAAAAATACAATGTTTGATTTGCATGCCTTCATCAGTGGATGGTCACTTTCATCTTTTCAAGTAAACTGTTCAGCTCTTCTACTGAATAATATTCCAAGACAATCTTCCCTCTTCCGGTTTTATGATGTTCTAGCTTCACTTTAGTACCCAGTTGAGAAGAAATCTGTTGTTGTATGTGATGGAAATTGTTTTTTTGGGGAGCTGTAGGAGCGAGTTGTTTTTTGGATGGTTTATATAACTGTTTTACCAGGTCTTCTGTTTGTCTTACTGAAAGTTTTTTGGCAACGATTGTATTAAATACGAACAATTGTTTTTCAACTTCTCCAGCATTGATCAACGCACGTGCATGACCCATGCTAAGTGTTCCGTTTCTGACTGCTACAATAATATCTGGGGGAAGTTTGAGCATTCTTATATAATTGGAAACAGTACTTCTGTCCATTCCCATTCTAACTGCAACCTCTTCCTGTGTCATTGCGCATTCATCCATCAGGCGCTGATATCCAAGTCCAATTTCAATGGCATTCAGGTTTTCTCTCTGCAGGTTTTCCAACAAGGCAAGTTCCAATACTTGTTTGTCGTTTGCTTCTCTAATATACACTGGGACATCTTTGAGTCCTGCGATCTTTGCAGCTCTCCATCTTCTCTCACCTGCAATCAACTTATATTTTCCATTGTTGAATGGTGTTACCGTTAATGGTTGAATGATATCATGCTGTCGCATGGATTGTGCCAATTCCTCAATGGCTTTTTGGTCAAAATCCTGACGCGGTTGTCTTGGATTGGGAATGATATTACCCAGTGCAATTCTGCTGATTGAAGTATTCTTTGCAACAACTTCGGATTTTAAACTTCCGGTTGAAGGATTTTTCAATTCTGTATCTATGCTGCCCAACAGAGAGCGGATACCTCTGTTTAATGCATCTTTTTTATTAGAGGGATTATTGCTCATCTTCTAAATTTAAGGTTCTCTCTGCCTCTTTGATCTTTGTTAAGTTATTCTTTTGCAGGATTTCTTTTGCCAGATTCAAATAATTCACTGCACCCTTGCTGTCAGCATCATATAGAATCACTGGCTTTCCGACACTTGGTGCTTCACTAAGACGGGAATTTCTGTGAATGAGTGTATCAAATACCATGTCTTCAAAATGTTTACGCACCTCACTTACAATCTGATTGCAGAGTCTTAATCTGACATCATACATTGTCATAAGAATTCCTTCGATCGCCAGCGAAGTATTTAACCTGTTTTGTACGATTTTGATGGTATTGAGAAGTTTTCCAAGTCCTTCCAAAGCGAAGAATTCAGCTTGAACTGGTATTACAACAGAATCGGCTGCAACCAATGCGTTGACTGTTATTAATCCCAATGAAGGTGAACAATCGATCACAATAAAGTCGTAATCATCTCTCAAATCATCCAGAATATTTTTTATTACATTTTCTCGATTCGGGTAATTGATCATTTCCAATTCTGCTCCAACCAAATCAATATGGGAAGGGATGAGGTCTAAATTGGGTATCTCAGTTTTTAAGATCGTATCTCTGGCTTTTGCATCGCCAACCATACAATCATAAATGCTTTGCTGAACATTTTGAAGATCAAAACCAACTCCCGAAGTACTATTGGCTTGTGGATCTGCGTCCACGAGCAAGGTTTTGTATTCCAAGACGGCTAAGCTGGCAGCCAAATTGATGGCCGTAGTTGTTTTTCCAACACCTCCTTTCTGATTCGCAACGCCTATAATTCTGGCCATTGATTTTGAGCTTTTTGTTTAAAATGACAGGATGACAAATTTACAATTTCGGCACCATTTTAGGGAACATATTGTCTAAATTAATGTTAGAGTAGCAGGCAATTAACAATAGTTATCAACATGAAAAGGCTCCTGGGTTCTTGGGTATTCATCATCACAATGGTTTTGATTGATTTATACGTATTTCAATCCCTCAAATTGGTCACATCTACCTTATCTCCCAAATGGAGGTTCGGTATCCATACCGCTTACTGGAGCTTCACTGCTGCAGCAGTTATACTTTTTTTGGTGATTCCCTATGTACAATTTGAAAGCATACCCAAATTCATAAGGATATATGTGATTGCAATCCTTTTTGGCTTCTTCATTGCAAAATTTATTGCAATGATTTTCTTCTTGGTGGATGATGCGCGCAGGATATTACAGTGGGGTGGATTAAAAACCTATCAATTGGTGAAAGGTGAAAATGGCGCAACGGATTCCATCAGCAGATCTCTTTTTTTATCATGGTTGGGAATTGGAGTGGGTGGGGGGCTCTTCGGCACCCTTTTATATGGCTTCGGAAATAAATACAGGTATCGTGTTGAAAAGGTGAAACTGTCTTTCAAAAATCTTCCTGAATCATTTAAAGGGTTGAAGATTGTTCAAATCTCTGACATACACAGCGGTAGTTTAGATGATCATGCTGCTGTAGAAAAAGGTATTCAGAAAATATTAAATCTTCAGCCGGATATCATTTTTTTCACCGGTGATTTGGTGAACAACACCGCCTCTGAAATGGAAAACAAGATTTCTCTATTCTCTGCAATCAAAGCTCCAATGGGCGTGTACAGTATATTCGGCAATCACGATTATGGTGATTATGTTCAATGGCCTTCTGCAGAAGCCAAAAAAGAAAATCTTGAAAAGCTAAAAAAAGTGCATGCTGACTTGGGTTGGAAACTTTTATTAAATGAAAATATTGCCATTGAAAAAAATGGAGAGCAAATAGCGCTGATAGGTATCGAAAATTGGGGGGCACGTGCAAACTTTTCTAAATATGGCAATTTGAAAAAAGCTTATCAAGGAGCAGAACCTCATCCCTTCAAAATTTTACTTAGCCACGATCCAAGTCATTGGGAAGCGGAGGTGTGCAAGGATTTTACGGACATTGACCTCATGTTGTCGGGACATACACATGGTATGCAGTTTGGTGTTGAGATACCTGGATTTAGGTGGAGTCCAGTTCAATATGTATACAGGCAGTGGGGCGGGCTATATAAAAAATCGAATCAGCATTTATATGTCAATCGTGGATTCGGATTCCTTGGATATCCAGGCCGGGTGGGAATTCTGCCAGAGATAACATATATAGAACTTGCATAGTTTTAACATAGACTTTGGTTAATTCAAATTAACTTACTCGCGAATTGCTGGTCCAATCAGAAAGCTGATGCTTATGCTCCGAAACTTAACCCTGCTTTTGATATTATATTTTGGTACTTCACTCTTTTCAATAGGACAAGAAAAGTCAACCGAGTTAATTTCAGCCAAGGATGATATGTCGTTGCTTAAAAACGATAGTTTAATAAACGAATTGCGCATCATGCTTGATTCTATGCGCAAGCCAAAAAGTTTTCTATCAGTCAGTACATCTTTCAGCAACCGTTTGTTCAGTGCCAATAACAATGTATTTAATGCCCAACAATCATCAACCGGTGCAACGGCATTAATGCCCAGTGTTTCATATGTTCATAAATCAGGATTTGGATTCAGTGCCATGGGTTATATCAGAAATATTAATAATAGTGTAAGATGGTATCAAACCGCCCTTACGCCTTCATATGATAAGTTGTCCAAATCTATTATGTATGGTGTTTCTTATTCTTATTATCTGAAAGGTAATTTGAAAGATTCAGGAAGGGTTTCACCTTTTACACATGATATTTATGCATATATACAGGGAAGAAAAACTTGGTTAATGCCTTCTTTATCCATTGGATATGGTGATGGAAATTACGTTGATACATATGTAGTTCCGAGAAGAATGCCCAATGGAAATTTTCAATATATACTTGATAAATACAATGTACACATCAGAGATCTATCCATAAGCATGGGGGTTTCACATTCTTTTTCTGCATCTTCAGTTTTATTTAAAAATGATATGTTGAGTTTTATTCCACAGATTAGCATAGTAAGTGGAATGCAATCAACCAAAACTGAGAGCACCACTACAAGAGAAAGATTCAGGAATGAAGCAGAAGATCGTAAAAGAATTGAATCGTTTTACAGAATGATGCAGAATACTGGTTCTGGCTTTGGAATCAGAACTGCAGCTGTTTCTGCTAACTTATCCTGGTTTAAAAATGCATTATCAATTTCAACAGGGTATTTTCTGGGATATTATTTTCAATCAACTTCCTCTAATAAATTTTCTAATATTTTTAATATTACTGCTGGTGTCACGTTTTAGTAATTATCCAAACAGAATAATTAACTGTACATTTGAAATAATAAAAACACCTATCATGAAAAAAATTCTTTCATTGCTCGCTTTGGCTTTTATTTTCATTAATATTCAGGCACAAGGCTTCAAATTGGGGGTCAAAGCAGGAGCGAATTTTACAACAAATACAAGTGCATCATTTAAAGAAAATTATCAAGGTGGATTTCAAGCTGGTGTATTTGGGAGGGTAAAAGCTTCCGACATCATTGGAGTTCAGGTGGAAGGGTTGGTTGGCAATGTAACCTTGAAGCTAGCTCCAACTGCTGCTGGATTTCGATCTGGGTTGACTCAACTTAAGGCAACATATGTTCATATTCCCATCTTATTAAATATCAGCCCGGTAAAATTGTTATCATTACAGGTTGGGCCTCAAATTGGAATGACTGTTGCTCAAACTTCGAATGCATTGCAAAACGGTCAAGATGCACTGAAGAAAAATGATTTTAACATGCTCTCTGGTATTCAGTTGAATCTCCCCAAATTGAGTATTTATGGAAGATATTCTTTCGGACTCTCAGACATCAGAAATATCACAAGTAGTATTGATCAATGGAAATCCAAAATGATCCAGGCCGGCATAGGAATTTCACTCTAAAAAGTACTTTTTGAATATAAAAAGCCCTGATATTTCAACAGGGCTTTTTTGTTGGCACTAAAGTTGGGCTACTTGATATATATTCACCATCAGCTCCTTTTGGGAAGCTGCTCGTGACATATTGTCGTAAAATTTAATATATGGGATTGAATTTAAAGTTGATGCCGCAAGAAGAGGAATTGGATTTCATGCCCATCATACCCTTGAATGAAGGTGATGAGGAAGGAGCAGAGAAATTACAGCTGCCAGATGAATTGCCCCTGTTACCCCTCAGAAATACAGTGCTTTTCCCTGGAGTAGTTATTCCAATTACTGTGGGAAGGGATAAGTCGATCAAGGCCATCGAAGAGTCATACAAGACTGACAAATTGGTAGGTGTTTTGTCTCAGAAAGACAGCAATATTGAAGACCCTGGCGTAAATGATTTAGTTGGTGTAGGAACCGTTGCCAAAATAGTTAAGTTGATCAAGATGCCCGATGGAGGCACAACTGCCATATTACAAGGCAAGAAAAGATTTCAATTGATCAAGATCAGTTCAGAAGATCCTTATTTTAAGGGAGTGGTTCAAGGACTTGAAGAGGAGGTTGTGAAAGATGATCAATCATTTCAGGCTTCAGTAGCCTCAATCAAAGATCTTGCTGCTCAGATCATTCAATTATCGCCAAATATTCCAACAGAGGCATCCATCATTTTAAGAAATATTGAAAACCCTGCTTTCTTGATTCATTTTGTTGGGAGCAACCTCAACTGTGAACTTACAGAGAAGCAAGCATTGTTGGAGATGAACGACATGCGCCAACGTGCAGAATTGTTGTTGAAGCTTTTACAGAAAGAACTCCAGTTTGTGGAACTTAAAAACAAGGTGACCACAAAAACAAAAACAGAACTTGATAAGCAACAGCGAGAATATTTTCTTCAACAGCAATTAAAAAGCATCAAAGAGGAGTTGGGTGGTGATAGCAATGACAGAGAGATTCTGGAAATGAAGAAAAAAGCTGAAGCAAAAAAATGGTCAGCTGCTGCAAAAGAATTGTTCCAAAAGGAAATTGAAAAATTGGAACGCATGCATCCAAGTACGCCAGATTATTCAACTGTATACAATCATGTTGATTTGATGTTGGATCTTCCCTGGGATGAATGCACAACCGATAGCTATGATCTGAAAAAAGCTAAAAAAGTATTAGATAAAGATCATTACGGAATGGATAAAATCAAGGAGAGAATTCTTGAATATCTCGCTGTTCTGAAATTGAAAGGAGATATGAAAAGTCCCATTCTTTGTTTTGTTGGTCCTCCTGGAATCGGAAAGACTTCCCTTGGTAAAAGCATTGCAAGTGCAATTGGTAGAAAATATGTACGTTTTAGTTTGGGCGGATTGCATGATGAAAGTGAAATCAGGGGTCACCGCAAAACATATATAGGGGCCATGCCTGGAAGAATTTTACAATCTATTCGAAAAGTAAAATCTTCCAATCCAGTGATGATTTTAGATGAGATTGATAAGGTGGGTAAAGATTTTCGGGGAGATCCTTCCTCTGCGTTATTGGAGGTGCTTGATCCAGAGCAGAACAATTCATTCTACGATAATTACCTTGAACTGGAATATGATTTGAGTAGAGTGCTTTTCATTGCAACTGCCAATGATATGCAAAGCATACAACCTGCATTGCGTGATCGATTGGAGATCATTGACCTAACTGGATATGCAGTAGAGGAGAAAGAACGCATCGCACAAACACATTTGTTGCCAAAGCAAAAGGAATTACATGGCTTAAAGGAGTATGACTTAAAAATGAATCAGCAGGTGATGACCTTTTTGATTGAAAATTATACCAGAGAGAGTGGAGTGAGGGAATTGGATCGTCAATTGGCCAGTATCATGAGAAGCTATGCCAAAGATGTTGCTATTCAGGGAAAAATAAAATCGAATATTTCTCAACATGATGTAACACGGATTTTAGGTAAACCTAAATACTCCAATGAAATTTATAAAACAGCCAATATGCCTGGAGTGGCAGTTGGGCTCGCCTGGACCTATGTTGGAGGAGATATTTTATTTATTGAAACAACATTGAGTGATGGCAAAGGTGATTTGCAGTTAACAGGAAATCTTGGAACGGTAATGAAAGAAAGTGCATCAACCGCATATACTTACCTGCAGGCAAATGCAAAAAAAATTGGTATTGAAGTTGAAATGTTCAAGAAGAAGAATATTCATATTCATGTGCCAGAGGGTGCTGTGCCCAAAGATGGCCCCAGTGCTGGAATTACCATGATGACAGCTTTGGCTTCTGCCTTTACAGGTAAAAAAGTAAAACCATTTCTGGCAATGACCGGAGAGATCACATTGCGTGGACAAGTGCTCCCTGTTGGTGGAATCAAAGAAAAAGTACTCGCAGCCAAGCGTGCGGGCTTGAAAGAAATTGTACTGTGTTGGCAAAATGAGAAGGATATACAAGAAATCAATCCAGAATTTATCAAAGGAATGCGCTTTCATTATGTTAAAACCATGCAACAGGTACTGGATTTGTCACTTGTTTAATTTTTAATATTGACCCCAGCTGATTAATTTCGGGCATGCGATCTCTTGCATGCCTGTTTTTTTTTATGATGTTTTTTCCTCAGATCAAGTCACAAACACTTGGGGGGTCATCAACCTATAATTTTTTGAAGATGCAGTGGGTACCTCAGGCAAGTGCATTGGGTGGTCGAAATATTTCTATGTTCAACAATGATGTTGGGTTGTTTAATGATAATCCTGCATTATTGCGATACCAGCACCATGGCAATATTTCTGCCAATTTTGTTTCTATCGCTCCAACCATCAATGGACTTTTTGGTGCTGGAGCTTTTCATCATGAAAACTCCAATACTACATTCGGAGGGGGGATTGCTCATCTGCAATACGGTAATGAAATGCAAACGGATGCTGCTGGAAATATTTTAGGCAGTTTTACTGCCTATGATCAAATGATATCATTTGCAGCATCTAGGTCTTATGGTGAAAGATGGTTTTATGGGGCTTCATTGAAATTCATCAATTCAAGATATGGTGCATACACAAGCATGGGAATTTCTTCTGATATCGGGATAAATTATTATGATGAAGAATCAATGATTCAAGCAGGATTTGTTGCAAAAAATATGGGAGTGCAGATCAAAACGTATGCTAATCAATCCGAAGACCTTCCTTTCGATCTGTTGCTGGGAGTCACAAAACAACTTGAAAAAGCCCCGATTCGTTTTTCCTTGACTGCACAAAGGCTGCATCAGTTCGATTTGTTGTACAAAGATGACTCGTTTGATCTTGATAATTATGGCGTCTCAGTCAAAAATGGAATTGCAACAAAACTGATGAGTCATTTAATCGCCGGAACAGATTTGTTGATTGGAGAAAAACTTGTTTTTTCGGTTGGATATAATTTTCTTAGAAGAAAAGAATTAATGATTAGAAACCTTTCGAATGGTTTAACAGGATTTGGTTATGGTATTCGGCTAAACCTTAATAGTCTTCAGTTTCAATATGCCAGAACCCATTACCAGTCTACTTATTCTCAACATCAGGTATCCCTGATTTACAAGTTAGTAGATTACGAGAAATAGCTCAGGTTTGTTCTTGGAGTAATGCTCACAAGTGTTTCATACATCAATCGAATGGTATTCTCAACGTCATCCTTGTGTAGCATTTCAACAGTTGTATGCATGTATCTAAGCGGGATTGAAATTAAAACAGAAGGGCAGCCATCATTGGCATAAGCAAAAGAATCTGTATCAGTACCTGTGCTGCGAGAAACAGTTCTCATTTGCACTGGAATTTTTTTCTTCGTTGCAACATTTTCAACGAGTGAAAGTAGTTTATTATGCACTGCTGGTCCATATGCAAGTGATGGGCCTTTTCCACATGCAACATCACCTTCAATGATTTTATTTACCATGGGGGTTGTAGTATCATGGGTAACGTCTGTGATGATGGCAACATCAGGTTTGATTCTTCTTGCAATCATTTCTGCACCTCTAAGTCCAATTTCTTCCTGAACGGCATTTACAACGTAGAGCGCATAGGGGAGTTTTACTTTATTGGTTCTAATCATATTTGCAACTTCAGCAATCATGAATCCGCCAATCCTATTGTCCATTGCCCTTCCAATCAAATAATTGTAGGCAAGTTCATCAAAGCCCTCTTCGTATGTAGCAACCGCACCAATATGAATTCCAAGAGATTCAACTTCTTTTCTGTTTTTTGCACCACAGTCTAAAAATAAGTTATCAACTGCAGGTTGTGGATCTTTTCTTTCTCCTCCTCCAATCCTTGTGTGAATGGCAGGCCATCCAAAAACAGCTTTTACTGATCCTTTTTTCCCATGAATCAACACCCTTTTCCCTGGAGCAATTTGATGATCTACACCTCCATTGCGTTTTAAATAGATTAATCCACTATCAGAGATATAATTTACAAACCAGCTGATTTCATCAGCATGTGCTTCTATTACTACTTTGAATTTTTCTTTGGGATTCATTATTCCGGCAACCGATCCATATGGATCAGTAATAATTTCATCCACATGTTGTTGGATATACTTCATCCAAAGTTTTTGTCCGCCTGATTCAAATCCGGTTGGAGAGGGTGTATTTATATATTCTTTCAAAAATGAATAAGATGCATCACTTAATAGTCTTTTAGACTTGATTGATTTTGCCATAAGTATAAATTATCTTGAAATTATTATTTGAGAGGTTTTGACTGTATCACTTTTGTTTCCTTTGGCATCTTTCACCCAAAAACTGAAAGTTGTTGTGTCACTTGCAAAACAACGAGGCTGCAAGACGATGCTGTAATTCATGGTGAGAATCAATTCGCCACTAAAATTTTTTGTTCTGGGCAGGTCTGAAGGAATTCTGAAAAGGTTGGAGTCGACAAAATTACTCCTGGTACAACTGGTGGTTGATTTTTTTACCCAAATGGTATCAAGGAAATCTCCTTCCTGATCAGTCAATTGTAGTCTTATCTCTAAATCTTCTCCGGCATATATTTTACTTGAACTGATGCTGTTCACTTTCAAAATTGGTTTGGATTGAATGCTGTCTTTATTACAGCCCAAACCAAAAATCAACAGACATATGATGGGGAAGACTTTTCTCATGTACCTTTGTTGCTGTTCAAAATTAACCGTTTCGTAACTAATAACCTATTTGGTTTTATTCATTTTAAACAACATTTAACCTTGTTGGATCAGAGTTTTATAGATGATGCACTCCAATTGTTCAGGAAACA
>Ga0208546_1000022_pt1 | contig 88956 bp, 122 predicted proteins | sample DEB19_08_DNA_4_FD_184528 | JGI IMG/M metagenome (GOLD analysis project Ga0208546, IMG submission 184528) | Aqueous microbial communities from the Delaware River and Bay under freshwater to marine salinity gradient to study organic matter... | ecosystem: Environmental > Aquatic > Marine >...
TCACATCTATTCTTGATGGTTATATAAAAGGTATTGTAACTGGAATTGGTAATAGTTTACTTCAAATAAAAATTCTCAATCACACATCTTCAACAAATACTGTAACTAATATCGAATACCCAAGTGGTTCTCAATATGAGTTCCAGATCAATCAATCCACCGTTGTAAGTAATAACAGTGGAGTTGGAATTGCAACTACAACTCCTACATCAGTTGTAGATTGGTTTGATCAACAAACCATTGGACTCACTACATCAACCAGTATTAATTGGAATAATATTGCACCAAGACCAGGGACTTCTGCTTATGCAGCAGCAAGAAACTCAAGATTTGATGAAGTACATGTAGTTGTAATTGATACTCTTGGAACAATTACAGGAAATGCCGGTAGTATCTTAGAAAAACACATTGGTCTTTCTAAGGCAACTGATGCAACATTCTCTGTAGGTAGTCCTTCATACTGGAGAAAGTATATTGCAGAAAATTCATCTGTAATCTTTGCTTTAAATTCTCCTGCTGGTATTGTAACAACAGGATTTAGTTCAAATAATACTCTCGCAACAGATGTAGCATGGGATCAACCAGCGGATGGTGTAATCTTTGCCGCTGCTGGATCAAATACAAATGAACTTTCTGGTGGTAAAAATTATGGCGGATTCTCTGATTTAAGTACTACAGGATCTCTTTCCGCAACTCTTTCAACACTTTCTAGTGGTCTTGATATTTTTGAATCAACCGAAAATTATAAGACAGATTTTCTGTTGATGGGTTCGGGATCACTCTCCAAAGAATCTGCACAGGCACTTGCTAATAAACTCATTTCTGTTGCAGAATTAAGAAAAGATTCTGTTGCATTTATCTCACCTTATAGAGGATCAATATTAACAGATACATCTGTTCAAACCGATGTTACAGTTAAATCTGGTGCAGATATTACCGACAATTTAATCTCATTCTATTCTTCAGTGACATCATCAACTTATGGAGTATTTGATAGTGGTTATAAGTACATGTATGATCGTTTTGCAAATACTTTCAGATATGTCCCTCTGAATGGTGATATTGCCGGACTTTGTGCAAGAACCGATATCAATAACTTCCCATGGTATTCACCTGCATATAGAGGATCAATTCTGAATGCCGTAAAACTTGCATATAACCCAACTAAGGTACAAAGAGATCGTCTCTATTCAAATAGAATCAACCCTGTTATAGTTTCACCTGGAGCAGGAATTACTTTATTTGGAGATAAAACTGCATATGCTAAGGCATCCGCATTTGACAGAATTAATGTTCGTAGACTGTTCATCTATCTTGAAGATGCCATCTCTCGTGCTGCACAGGATGCTTTATTCCAATTCAATGATGAAATAACAAGAACAAATTTTGTAAATACAATTGAACCTTTCCTTCGTGATGTTCAGGCAAAGAGAGGTATTTATGATTATATTGTAATTTGTGATGAAACAAATAATACCGCTGCAGTGATCGACAATAATGAATTTATTGCCGACATTTACATCAAACCAGCAAGAACAATTAATTATATTGGTCTTAACTTTATTGCCACTAAGACCGGTGTTTCTTTTGAAGAAGTAATTGGCAATTTCTAATTAATTTAAGAGGTTAAAAACAATGGCAACAAGAAATCAATTAAATCCACCTCCTTTAAGAAAAATTACTGACTTTAAAAGCAAATTAACTGGTGGTGGTGCAAGAAGTAACCTTTTTGAGGTTGTTCTCTCATTTCCTGATATTGCTCCTGCAGACACAAATATTCTTGATAAATCAAGATTTTTAGTCAAAGGCGCAAATCTTCCTGCATCTAGTGTAGCACCAATTGATGTTGCATTTAGAGGTAGAACTCTTAAAGTCGCTGGAGATCGTTCATTTGAGTCATGGACTGTTACCGTAATTAATGATACCGATTTTGCAATTCGTTCGGCATTTGAAAACTGGATGAATAAAATCAATAGAGTTTCTGATAACACAGGTGTTACTGATCCAAATTCATACACGGCAGATGCCTTTGTTTATCAATTAGATCGTGATGGTTCCACACTAAGAGCATATCATTTCTATGATATTTTTCCAACCAATATTGGAATGATTCAACTTGATTATAACACATCAAATATTGAGGAATTTACTGTTGAGTTTCAGATTCTCTGGTGGGAAGCAATTAAAGGTAATTCACCTTCTGCTGGTGGTCAGGATATCAACTAAATAGTGCATAGTTTAACTTTATAAGATGGCGAGACTTTTTGGTTTTTCGATTGAAGATAATCACCAAAAACCTAAATCTGTAGTTTCCCCCGTTCCTCCTAGTAATGAGGACGGGGTTGACTACTTTGTACAGTCAGGTTTTTATGGCCAATATGTCGATATCGAAGGTGTATATAGAACAGAATATGATTTAATTCGTCGTTATCGTGAAATGGCACTTCATCCAGAATGTGATAATGCCATTGAGAGTATTGTAAATGAGGCAATTGTTAGCGATCTTTATGATTCTCCAGTAGAAATTGAATTATCAAACTTAAATGCAAGTGATAGATTAAAGCAAATTATTCGTGACGAGTTCAAGTCCATTAAAGAAATGATGGATTTTGATAAAAAATGTCATGAAATTTTTAGAAATTGGTATGTCGATGGTCGTCTGTTTTATTTAAAAGTCATTGATCAAAAAAAACCTGAAGATGGTATTCAGGAAATTCGATATATTGATCCAATGAAGATCAAACATGTCAGACAAGAGAAAAAGACCAGGAATGAAGCAACTGGTCGTCATCTGAACATGATTAGTAGTAATGAAGAATTTCGTGCATTTCCTGAAATTGATGAATATTTCATTTATACACCGACTCCTAATTTCCCAAGTGGTACAATTTCTGGTGGTTCAAAAGCAGGAGTTAAGATTGCCAAAGACTCAATTACATATTGCACTTCTGGTCTTGTAGATAGAAATAAAGGTACTATCCTCTCATGGTTGCACTGTGCAATCAAGTCACTCAATCAACTTAGAATGATTGAGGACTCTTTGGTAATTTATAGACTTTCAAGAGCTCCTGAACGAAGAATTTTTTATATTGATGTTGGTAATCTTCCAAAAGTAAAAGCGGAACAATACCTCAAAGAGGTTATGAGTCGTTATCGTAATAAACTAACTTATGACGCTTCAACAGGAGAAATCCGTGATGACCGAAAGTTCATGAGTATGCTTGAAGACTTTTGGTTGCCCAGAAGAGAAGGTGGCAGAGGAACCGAAATTACAACTCTTCCTGGTGGACAAAATCTTGGTGAACTTGCAGATATTGAATATTTTCAAAAGAAACTTTATAGATCTCTCCGCATTCCAGAAACAAGAATTGCGGGTGGTGGAGATGGATTTAATCTTGGCAGATCGTCTGAAATTCTGCGTGATGAACTTATGTTTTCAAAGTTTGTTGGAAGACTCAGAAAAAGATTCGCAAACTTATTTAATGATATTTTAAGATCTCAACTTCTTCTGAAGAATTATATCACTCCCGAAGATTGGGAGAAGATGAGTGATCATATTCAGTATGACTTCTTATATGACAATCATTTTGCAGAATTAAAAGAGGCGGAACTACTCACAAACAGATTAACCTTGGCAACAACAATTGAACCTTATATCGGTAAATATTATTCTACCGAGTATGTTCGTAAAAAGATTCTTCGTCAAACTGATTCGGAAATTATTGAAATCGATCTTCAAATTGAAGATGAAATTGCAAAGGGTATTTTACCAGATCCAAATGCACCTGTTGATGAAACGGGGAATCCATTACCACCAGATCAGGCGGCACAGGGACAGGATATACAACAAGGCATGAGTGGAGAAGTACCAATGGAACCATCTATTGATACATCTACCATGGAAATACCACCACCCAAAGGTGGCAAAATATAAATAAACATATTAGTATAAAAAAATTTTATGGAAGAACTTATCGATTTGATTGCAACTGATAGATCTCCTGCGGATATATCAGATAAAATTAAGGAATTATTGTATGCAAAGGCGGCAGAAAGAATTGATGCTGCCAGACCAGAAGTTGCATCCATAATGTTTGATTCTCAGGATCAATATGGAGAAGATGAATAATGGCAATAAAAGTCGTTCAAAATGTAAATAAAATAACGGCAAATCCTGGAGTTGCTGGAACAAGTAATCCAATTTCTTTGAAAAGTGGATATCTTAGAATTTCTATTGCATCTTCTGGTGTTGGTTGTTATGTGGCAATAGGAACAGAACCTGTTGCAACCTCAAATGATTTCCATATAGGTACATATACAGCTGAAGTTTTAAAAGAAAGACTTGCCAGACAAAAAATAGTTGGTGTTACTACAGGAACAACAACGACATTAATTTTTGATAATAATGCAGGCAATCCATTTTTAATTACAGATTATGTGTCAATTGAAGGTGCTCCAACTGTAGGAATTAATACTTCCCATAAATCAATTGTTTCAATGACTGATTCTTCAGTCACAATCAATTTTAATAGTTCATCAATTTCTAATCCAAATATAACTGGTGCAGATTTAGTTAGAAGTGTAAAAGTCTCTGCTTTTACTACAGACACTAATTCTGGAGTCAGTGTTACAGAAGTTGTTTCTCTAGTCTCAGAATAAAATGAAACTCATCACAGAAGAAGCGCAAAAAGTAGAATTTCTTACCGAAGGTACAGGTAAGGATAAAAAAATGTTTATTGAAGGAATTTTTCTTCAGGGTGACATCTGCAATCGTAATGGAAGAATGTACCCCATGTCAACTCTTTCTCGTGAAGTAAAGCGATATAATGAGCAATTTATTCAAAAAGGGAGAGCACTTGGAGAATTAAACCATCCATCAGGTCCTACTGTAAATTTGGATAGAGTATCACATAAAATTGTGGCACTTGAACAGTGTGGAACAAATTTTAAAGGTAAGGCACAATTACTCCAAACTCCAATGGGTAAAATTGCAGAATCTTTAATTAATTCCGGCGTAACTCTTGGGGTATCTTCTCGTGGAGTTGGTTCTCTTAGAGAAGACCGTAATGGTTATAAGGTTGTTGGTGAAGATTTCATGCTTGCCACCGCCGCAGATATTGTTGCAGATCCTTCTGCTCCTGATGCTTTTGTTCAGGGAATCATGGAAGGAGTTGAGTGGATTTATGATGTTGCCAAAAATGAATGGTTAGTGGAAAGCACAAAAAATAAAGTAAATCGCCTAATTGAGTCCAGACAATACCAAGAAAGAAAACTTGAATTGTTTAATGAGTTTCTTTCAAATCTTTAAATTATAAATAAATATAGATTAAATACAAAGATCTAAAACAAATGTCCGTTGGTAGAAATTTACAAGAAATGGAAAACGTAGTAACCAAAGGAGCTGCACCTGCTGAACCAATGCACAGCATTGCCCAAAATCCTTCTGGAGTTATGATTCCAGGTCAGACTGGTGCTTGGGAAGATTTAGGTGGCCCTACTCCTCAAGATTATCGTCCAGACGATGCATCCGCCGCTCTTAAAACACCAGGAGCAACTCTTGCTCAAGTAAGAGATGTTGTTAATGCCAAAGCTTCTGCTGCCGAAGCACCTCATACATCTGCGACTCCTGTTGCTCTTCCAGGTCAAGGTGTAAGAGAGGAGACAGAGGATGATGAAGATCTTGTAGATGAGGAAGAGTATGATGAAGATGATGAAGTAGTTTCCGAGGCTTCTGAAGAAGAGGAAGAAGAGGAGGAAGAGGAAGAAGAAGAGGAAGGCGGTAAGAAAAAATCCAAAAAGAAAAAAATGGAAGAAGAGTTTGACATCGACGAAGATGTTAATGCTCTTCTAGAAGGTGAAGATCTTTCCGAGGAATTCCAAGAAAAGGCCCGCACAATCTTTGAAGCGGCAATTAGATCTAAAGTTTATGAGATTAAAGAAAATCTTCAAGAGACCTATGAACAGGCACTCATTGAAGAGGTTGAGTTCATTAAAGAAGAACTCACCGAAAGACTTGATTCCTATCTTGAATATGTTGCCGATGAATGGATTCAAGAAAATGCTCTCGCAATTGAGCAAGGTCTCAAGAGCGAAATGACCGAATCATTCCTATATGGAATGAGACAACTTTTTGAAGATCATTATGTTTCAATCCCTGAAGATAGATATGATGTGGTCGAGAGTATGGTAGATAAACTTGATGAAATGGAAGCAAAACTCAACGAGCAAATCGATAGAAATGTTGCTCTAAATAAAAGACTGGCAGAGTCGGTTGCCGATGTAATCTTTGCAGATGTCGCAGAGGGTCTTGCACTGACCCAAAAAGACAAACTTGCATCTCTTGCCGAAAGTGTTGAGTTTGATGGTGAAGCAAACTATCGTGAGAAACTAGTAACCCTGAGGGAATCATATTTCCCAACTAATACTGGTACTCAAAGAAATGACTCCGAATATCTTTCTGAAGCAATTACCTATCAAGAAGAAACTCAATCAGTTTCTCCAATGATGGAGGCATATCTTCAGACCCTAAGTAGAGTCGCCAAAAAGTGATTTTTACATGATCAATCAAACTAAAACTTTTTAAAGGTAAAAGAAAATGCAAATGTACAATGCAGAATATCTGCAAGAAAAATGGTCTCCCATCCTTGATTATCAAGGAATGGATCAAATCAAAGACTCACATCGTAGAGCCGTAACCGCTATTCTACTCGAAAACCAAGAAAGAGAACTCCGCGAAGAGCGTTCTTTCCTTTCCGAGTCACCCACTCAATCTTTCGCTGGTGCTGGTCTTCAAGGCGGTTACACTGGTAGTGCCGCTAGTGGTACTGGCACTCCTGTTGCAGGTTTCGATCCCGTACTGATCTCACTGATCCGTCGTTCGATGCCTAATCTCATCGCCTATGATCTCTGTGGTGTTCAACCAATGAACGGCCCCACTGGTCTAATCTTTGCGATGCGTTCACGCTACAACAGCATGAGCGGCACCGAGACCTTCTACAACGAAGTAGATTCAACCTTCTCTGGTCAGAACAAGGGTCGTAGTCTCACCAATGGTTTCATTGATGCAACTGTTGGTCTTGGTACTACTGCTGTTCAAACAGGTAGCAATCCTTCAATTCTTGATTCCACCACTGCTAACCAACTCGCCTATAATACTGGCGAAGGTATGTCAACTGGTGAATCTGAAGCACTCGGTGATGGTGGCACTAGCACCTACTTCAACGAGATGGCTTTCTCAATCGAGAAACTCACCGTTACCGCGAAGTCAAGAGCACTCAAGGCTGAGTATTCACTCGAACTTGCACAAGACCTGAAGGTAATTCATGGTCTAAATGCCGAGGCAGAACTCGCTAACATTCTTAGCACCGAGATTCTTGCCGAAATCAACAGAGAAATCATCCGTACCATCTATAAGGTTGCAGTTCCTGGTGCTCAGGTTAATACCGCTACCGCTGGTACTTTTGACCTCGATGTTGACTCCAACGGTCGTTGGTCAGTTGAGAAGTTCAAGGGTCTTATCTTCCAAATCGAGCGCGATGCCAACGCTATCGCACAGCAAACTCGTAGAGGAAAGGGTAACATGATCCTCTGCTCTGCTGATGTTGCTTCTGCACTCACCATGGCAGGTGTTCTTGATTACACCCCCGCACTCAACGCTAATCTTCAGGTTGATGACACTGGTAACACCTTTGCTGGTGTTCTTCAAGGTAAGTATCGTGTTTATATCGATCCTTATTCTGCTAATGTTGCCGCTAACCAGTTCTATGTTGTAGGTTATAAGGGCGCATCTCCTTATGATGCAGGTCTCTTCTACTGTCCTTATGTTCCTCTCCAAATGGTTCGTGCCGTTGGTGAGAACACCTTCCAACCAAAAATTGGATTTAAGACTCGTTATGGAATCGTCGCCAATCCCTTCGCCAAGGGCGCAACCGCCGCTTCCGCTCCTGATAACATTGCTACTAACTCTAATGTGTACTACAGAAGAGTCAAAGTATCAAATCTCATGTGAGTCTCATTACGAGAATTAACATTCGGAGGGGAGAAATCCCCTCTTTTTTTATGTCAATCCAAAACAAATTGTACCACAATCATAAATTTTATTATATCCCATTTCTCTTGCTTTTTCATATTCAGTACAGTCATAAGCACCAATAAGTTTTTTTTGAAACATCATGCGATTATATCGTTTTAGACAATTCTTATCCACATAAAAATAAGATGGTGCATTTTCTCGGATCATTTCAAATCCATTTTTATAATATACATCGCCATTTGAATATCTTCTATCTGCATAAGAAACAATATTACCGCTGTATTCAGATCTAAACCATTTTAAAAGTCTACTAAATCCCCCCACAACATTTACTCCTTGTTTATTTGCAAATCTAGATAATTCCCATTCATAATCAGAATTAAATCTAGATTTACAGAATGTCATTGTACAAACTAAATTATCATTATACATTAATCCTAATTTAATTTTACTTTTGTCTTCGCCTTGAATATGATTCTCATTAAGAAAAATATTTTTATCATGAGTATCCAAAATTATTTTCTTACAATTACGAGCATAAATTTTGGAGTTTTCTTTAAGTTTACTGGATATAATAGATTTTACAATTTCTCTTTTTAATAACCATTCATCACTGTAGAATTGAAGTAATTGAATATTTTTCTTCTGACACTCTAAAGTTTTATTTAAATGATAAGATTTTCCTTTAATCAATGATTCGGTATTTTCATGTGGTCGATAGTAATGAGAGTATAAACCATTGTATTCAATTGCAAGATTTTTTTCTGGTAAGTAGATATCAAGTTCTTTTCCATTTAAAATAGAACGATTCGATTGTATAATTTCACCCGAATAAATCGATCGAACATAATCATACAGATCATTTTCTTCTTTACTGATTCTTATGATCTTACGGTCATATAAATTAGAATCCCTTGTTTCAATGTTATGAATTTTTAACCATCTTGAAATAGTCGCTTTACTACTACTTAATTGATTTGCAATTTCATCGCAAGTGAGACCTTGATCATAAAGTTTTTGTAGACTTTCTTTATCTTTTAAAATTTGAGTCGAATATGAATTTCTTTGTCTACCATCGAATAAATCATCAATTTTATGTTTCTTTAAATATTTTACAACAGGAATGGTGGATATATTTAATTCTTGAGCAATCAATTCAATTGATTTTTGTTGAGTAATTCTTTGATCATAAATCCAATCATAATTTTCCAATTGGTTTTTAGACTCTTCTGAAATTGTTTTATTTTTTCGTGAACAATTCGAATTAGCATAGAATCTAAATCCTTTTTCTGTATAGGTCTTATCAATCGCACATACATTACCACATCCACATTTACATTTTGGAAGAGAATTTTCTGTAATTTGATTTATGATCACATATGCACGAGTACGCAAAGGAATTGAATCATAATAAGAATTCATAAACAGAGTCTCATTCTCAATCTGAGAACGAATACTTTCATTTAGAGATAATTTCATAAAAGAAGACTTATCCCAATTATTTTTAATATATTCGATGAGACTCATATTCATAAATAAAAATAAAAAGAATGAAATCGTTTCAACAGTTTCAAGAAGATCTTTCTAAGAGTGTAATTCCTCTAGATACAGTAACACAAAATAATTTAAATAGAGCAAGAAGAGGGCAGATCGGTCCTGGATCAAAACCAATTCAACATAGACCGTTTAGATTAGAACCAGTCAATATTCCTTTAAAATAAATGCCAAAACCTTGTGCTGATCAAATTTCCAATAGAAATTTCCTTTCACCAGTAGGATTTAAATTTACAATAGCAAAAAATTCCAAGGTTACATTTTTTTGTAACACTGCGAAGATTCCTAGAATTACTCTTGGAACAGAAACATTTTCAAATTATTTAAAGGATCTTGATATTCCTGGTGATAAGATCTCATATGAAGATTTAACTATTAAATTTATAGTTGATGAAGATCTTGAAAATTATATGGTAGTTCATAACTGGATTACAGGACTTGGATTTCCAGAAAGTGCTCAACAATATAAAAGTTTAACCACGAATGAGGATGGAACACGAGATCCCAACGAGGCATACAGCGATGGATCTTTATATGTACTGAACAGTAATTTCAATACAAATTTTATTGTAAAGTTTAAAGATCTTTATCCAATTGATTTGACACCTTTAGAATTTGATTCAACAGCAACGGATATTCAGTACTTTACAGCAGGGGTCACATTCAAGTATACTATCTACAGTATTTTAGATAAAAACAACAAACCTTATGGATCTTGAAAAAATCCAGGAACTATGGAAAGAAGACTCAATCATAGATCCTGATGACCTTCATAATGAATCATTAAAAATCCCTGTACTACACTCCAAGTATTATACCATATACAACACAATTATGCTACTTCGAGAAAAGGCACATGAAACCTATCGAAGAGTTAAACTGGAACGCCATAATTACTACTCAGGAAAGGCGTCAGCAGAGGTTTATGTTGAAGAACCATTCCCATACAAACTTCGAGACAAAGACACCTTACAGAGGCATATGGACGCCGATGAGAGATTGAATAAAATTGAAATGAAACTCAAATATTATGATGTAACTCTAAGATTTCTTGAGGAGATTATTAAATGCATTTCAAATCGAACTTTTCAAATTAAGAATAGCATCGATTATCAAAAATTTGTGAATGGTTTATGAGTATAGAGGTCTATATGACCTCTTTTTTAATGCCAATAAATATTTTTAACCGAATCTGTTATGAATGTCTCACTTGATCATTTCAAAAAAGAATGAAGTCTATCTGCAAATTCAGGCAGAACCTCATATTTACTATGAACTTAGAGATGCCTTTCAATTTGAAGTCCCCAATGCAAAATATTCACCCGCATACAGAAACAAATGGTGGGATGGAAGAATTTATTTGTTCAATGTAAATACCAGAGAGATTTATATTGGACTTCTAGATCGAATCATTCAGTTTTGTGATGATCATAACTATACATATGAATTCAAACAAAATAAGTATTATGGTCTTCCTTTTGAGATTAATGAAAATATTTCAAAGGAAGGAGTTCAAGATTACATAAAATCAATTACTCATTATACTCCAAGAGATTATCAAATAGATGCCGTCTATCAGGCACTGAAGTATAATCGAAAAGTTATTCTTTCACCTACATCATCAGGTAAGAGTCTTCAAATTTATTCTTTGGTAAGATATTATACTCATAAAAATCTAAAGACTCTAATCATTACACCAAGAACATCTCTGGTTACACAACTCTATAAAGATTTTATTGATTATGGATGGGGTGCAGAAAATCACTGTCATCTTATCATGTCGGGAACCGAAAAAATGAGTGATAAATCTGTTTATATTTCAACATGGCAATCTGTATATCAAATGCAGAAATCATATTTTCAAAAATTTGATTGTGTCATTGTGGATGAATGTCATGAGGCAAAATCTAAGTCCTTAGTTGGAATCATGACAAAACTCTGTGATGCAAAATATCGTTTTGGATTCACGGGTACTCTTGATGGTATTGAGGTGAATAAATTAGTACTAGAAGGTTTATTTGGTACTTCATATCAAACAATTCGTACAGATGAATTGATGAAGAAAGGTCATATTGCAACTCTTGATATTAATGTTCTTCTTTTAAAACATTCACCACATCAATTTGAAAATTATGAGGAAGAGATTCAATATTTGATCTCACATGAACAAAGAAATAATTTTATCAAGAATCTTGCATTAGATATTAAAGGAAATTCATTAATTCTTTTTTCTAGAGTAGAAACTCATGGTCAACCTCTTTACGATCTCATAAATACTCATAAGACCGATAATCGTCATGTCTTTTTTGTTCATGGTGGTGTTGATACAGAAGATAGAGAAAGAGTGAGAGAGATTACTGAAAAAGAGAATAATGCCATTATTGTTGCATCTTATGGAACTTTTTCAACTGGAATTAATATTAAAAATCTCCATAATGTAATCTTTGCATCTCCTTCAAAATCAAGAGTTCGTAATCTTCAATCTATTGGAAGAGGTCTTCGAAAAAGTAATACAAAGAACAAAGCAGTTCTTTATGACATTGCAGATGATATAACCTTTAAGTCAAAAAGAAATTATACTCTGAATCATCTTATGGAAAGAATTCGTATCTATAATGAAGAAAACTTTAATTATGATATTATTAATATACAGTTGAAGAATTAATGGAACAAGAAGAATTTTATTGTATTTTAAAATTAGTCTCTGGTGAAGAGATCTTTTCTTTGATTATGACTGATGAGAATGATGGTGATCCTGTAATTGTTTTACAAAATCCTGTTGTTATGAAAACTTCTCATAATAATAAAGGATCTTATCTTAAAATAAAACCTTGGATAGAGATGTCTTCAGATGATTTCTTTATCATTAAATTAGATAAAGTTATTACCATGACTGAATCTCATGATAAAAGACTTATTGAGATTTATAATTCTTATATTACAGATGATAGTTCAATGACCTTTTCTTCTTCTGATGGTCAAATCAAACTTTCTTCTAAGATGGGTTATTTATCTTCTGTTGATGATGCTCGTAATAATCTCGAAAAGATCTTTAAGAACCTCTAAAGAACTTTAATTAATAGCTAAAATGTGTTTATCTTCTCTGACAAAGATATTCTAAAGGGATTTGAGAGTCTTGTCAAGCCCCCTTAAATGTGTTATGATATGAACAACGAAAAACAACTCATAACAAAGATAAAGTAATGCCAAGAAGAAATACAGAACACTATGTTAATAACAAAGAGTTTTTACAGGCACTTATGGTGCATAAAAAACAGGTGAATAGTTCAAAGGAACTTTATTATGAAAAGTATGGAAGATATCCTCCAAAGAATACTCATTGGGAAGGTAAACCAAGAATACCAAATTACATTGGAGAGTGTTTTTTAAAGATTGCAACTCATGTATCATATAAACCAAACTTTGTAAATTATATGTTCAGGGATGATATGATCTCTGATGGTATTGAAAATTCTGTGCAGTACATTGATAATTTTGATCCAGAGAAATCAGAAAACCCCTTTGCCTATTTCACTCAGATTATCATTTATGCCTTTCTAAGAAGAATTCAAAGAGAAAAAAGACAACTCGATATTAAGACTAAAATTATTGAAAAAACAGGATTTGATGAAGTGATGATGGTTGATGACAGTCTTCTTATGGGAGATAGAAGTGAATACAACAGCATTAAAGATGCTATTCAATATCGTGGTAACAAATAATCTTTTAAATTATGAAAACTGCAAAAGAAAATAGTAAGAGGCAACAAAAGTGAAGGTGGGCTTAATCACGGACAGCCACTATGGTGCAAAAAAAGGATCAAAACATCTTCATGATTATTTTGAACTCTTTTATAAGAATGTCTTTTTTCCTTCTCTTGAAGAACATGGTGTAAAAACCATCATTCATATGGGGGATGCCTTTGATAGTCGTAAATCAATTGATTATCAAAGTCTTGAATGGTCAAAGAGAGTGGTATTTGATCCTCTGAAAAAGTATGATGTTCATATGATCATAGGAAATCACGATACATACTACAAAACGACAAATAGTGTAAATTCACCGAGTCTTCTTCTTCAAACTTATTCGAATATTAAGACTTACAGTGAAGCGGAAGAAGTTACAATTGGCGGACTTAAGACTTTGTTTGTTCCTTGGATTAATCCAGAAAATCAAGAACAAACATTAAAAACAATTCAAAAATCAAAAGCAAAAGTTGCATTCGGTCATCTGGAACTTCAGGGTTTTCGTGTGAATCGAAATATGATTATGGAGGAACATGGACTGGACTCGAATATTTTTAAAAACTTCACAAAGGTATTTTCTGGTCATTTTCACACTCGTTCTGATAATGGACGCATTTTCTATCTTGGTAATCCTTATGAAATGTATTGGACGGATGTAAATGATACTCGTGGATTTCATATCTTTGATACGGAAACACTTGAACATACTCCAATTAATAATCCTTATAAATTATTCTATAACATCTACTATGAGGATACTCCATATCAAATTTTTGATGCCACAGAATATGAAAACAAAATTGTCAAGGTGATTGTTCGTAAAAAAACAAGACCCCAAGATTTTGAAAAGTTTGTGGATAAACTTTATAAAGTAGGAGTCTATGAATTAAAAATTGTTGAGAATTTTGAGATTCAAAATCAAGAAGACTTTGAGATTAGTGAAGATGAAAATACACTTACTCTGTTGAATCGATATATTGATGACTCCGAGATTCAAATCAATAAAAATATCATCAAAGAAATTTTTGAGGAACTTTACAAAGAATCTTGCGAGGTTGAATAAAAATGTTTCTTCTGACTCTTAAAGATCGAAAAGATGACGGTGCTTATGCCGTTCAAGATCAATACGGACATAAAGTTTTATTTCTTTTTGAGGAAGAAGATGATGCGACTCGATATGCTTTAATGCTAGAGGATCAAGAAGATCAAGAAATGGATATTGTTGAAGTTGATGCCGAACTTGCCATAAAAACTTGTAGATTATACAACTATAAGTATTCTATAATTACTCCAAATGACATTGTAATTCCACCTAAAAATGTTAGTCTTTCATAAAATTAGATACAAAAATTTCTTGAGTACTGGTACTCAGTTCACGGAAATTGATTTTGAAAAAAATAGAACAAATATACTTATTGGTAAGAATGGATATGGTAAATCATCTGTAATTGATGCCATAACTTTTGCCTTGTTCAATAAGGCATTCAGAAATATTAATAAGAATCAACTTGTAAATTCAATCAATGAAAGAGATTGTTTAGTTGAAATTGAATTTTCCGTAAACAATAAAAAATATTTGGTTCGTCGTGGAATTAAACCAAATATTTTTGATATTGAAGTTGATGGTACTTTACTTCGAAAAGAATCGGATGATAGATTGAATCAAAAGATTCTTGAGGATAATATTTTAAAGGTAAACTTTAAGTCTTTTACTCAACTAGTTATTTTGGGTTCAAGTACTTATGTTCCATTTATGCAATTAAGTGCATCTAATCGTCGTGAAGTAATCGAAGATCTTTTGGATATTCGAATCTTTTCTACAATGAATAGTTTGATCAAAGAAAAAATAAAGACTAAAAAAGATCAGGTTAAATCTCTTCAAACTCAAAAGAGTAATCTTGAAGACAAGATTAAAATGCAAGAAGAGTTTATTGAAGAACTCGAAAATCGTGGAAATGCTAATATAAACACCAATAAACGGAAAATTTCTGATTTAGATGGTGAAATTAGTGATTATATGAATCATATTTCTATAGTCGAAGCAACTCTCTCTGACAAAATTAAATTACAAGAAGATCTTGTTGGTGCAGGAGATAAGTTACTCACTTTGAATACTCTCAAGGGTAAAATCACACAAAAAGTAACAACGATTACAGAAGAGCACAAGTTCTTTACAGAAAATACGGTATGTCCCACCTGTACTCAAAATATTGAAGATGAGTTTAGATTAAATAGAATTACTGACGCTAAAAATAAGGCAAAAGAACTTCATAAGGGGTTTCAAGAACTTGAAGCAACCATAAAGTTGGAACAAGAAAGAGAGCGTCAATTTACGGTTCTATCAAAGGAGATTACGAAACTCAATCATGAGATTTCTCAAAACAATACTCGGATTTCACTCAATCAAAGACAGATCCGAGATCTTGAATCTGAAGTTCAAATTATTACCGAACAACTTAAAAACAGAAATACTGAACATGAGAAGTTAGAATCATTTAAAGACAATCTCCAAAAAACAACAGAAGATCTGCTAACAAAAAAAGAAAAAATCATCTATTATGATTTTGCACATTCCTTACTCAAGGATGATGGCGTAAAAACGAAGATTATTAAAAAGTATCTTCCATTCATCAATCAACAAGTTAATCGTTATTTGCAATTGATGGATTTTTATATTAACTTTGAATTTGATTCGGAGTTTAATGAATCGATTAAGTCTCCAATTCACGAAAAGTATTCTTATAGTTCTTTTAGTGAAGGAGAAAAGGCAAAAATCAATCTATCACTAGTATTTGCCTGGCGTGAAGTTGCAAAAGCAAAGAATTCCATCAATTGCAATTTGTTAATTTTTGATGAAATTTTTGATAGTTCATTAGATGAGTTTGGTACTGATAACTTCTTGAAAATTATTCGTTATGTAATTAATGATGCAAATATTTTTGTTATTTCTCATAAAGACGGTATTCAAGATAAGTTTGAGCGTGTAATTAAGTTTGATAAAAGAAATGAGTTTTCTTATAAGACCGAAGTATAGGACACTTTTTTAACTGGACTACTTGACTTTTTGAATCATAGATAGTAATGTGTAAATAATACACAAAAGACTCATGCAAGTTCCCAATCGCTATCATCATTCCAAAAAAGATCAAAAACGAAAACTGAAACCTCAGGCACTGCGTCAAGCAAAGGCAAGGCGTCAGGCACTTAAGAATAAGCATCAAACCTCCTCTCAAAAAGGAGGTTTTTTTATAAATATCTAAAAACAATCATAAAATGGCAAAAGACGAAACCGAAGAAGGGATTACTGGACTTCCGATTCCAAAGAAAAAAATGAGTCCCAAAAAAAGACATGAATTTGAAAAGAAAAGAAGAGTAGAAAGAAAGAAGCGTGGAGATGAAAGAGTTGGAGATACTTTTTCTCAACATAGAATGACTGGTAGTAGAGGTCATGGATCTGAATATGAAGTTAATCCAAGAGTTTCTTATAGGCATAATGAAGAGTATTTAATTGATTATCTTCTTGGAGAGGGTTTTGCATCTGATGAAAAGTCGGCAAAAGCAATCTCTAGAGCAATGAGTGAAGAATGGATACAGAGTATTTTTGAAACATTTGCATCTCCTGAAGTTATTCAAAGGGTTAAAAATTCTCCTACTAGAAGACCAACAAAACCTTTTGGTAGCGAATTGCCAAAACCATCTCAAAGACGAGATGGTCTTATGTATTGATAAAACCACTTCCCAAACTGGCACACAAGAGGGTTTCACCACCCTCTTTTTTTGTATGATGACCTCAAATCGCACAAAACCTCTCAAATGACCGTCAATTACGAAATCAAAGGAATGCTCGCCAAACTCCTGGCGACAGAGGACATTATTATTGAGCACAAGAAGGTTGAAACCGCCTGCTTCAATGTACATACTCGTGTTCTAACTCTTCCAATCCTGAATGCCAGTAATAATGTCATTGATCTCATGTGCGCTCATGAGGTGGGACATTCACGAGAATCTCCTGATATCGACTGGACTAAAACTCATAAAATTCCTCATAGTTTTGTGAATGTTTGTGAAGATGTTCGAGTTGAAAAACTGATGAAGCGTCGGTATGCAGGTCTTGCAAAGACTTTCTATACTGGTTATAAGGAACTTAATGAACTGGATTTCTTTGATATTGGAGATAAAGATGTAAATGAGTTCAATCTTGCAGATCGTATTAATCTCTATTATAAGATTGGTAATCATCTGAATCTGAACTTTAATGAAGAGGAGAAAACAATTGTTGAATTGATCGGAAATGCCGAGACCTTTGAAGAAACTCTTGATGCCGCAAAGATTCTTTATGAATATTGTAAAGAACAACATCAGGATGAAATGATTCAAATTGATGTTTCGGAATCTCAAGATGGTGGAATTTCAATGGAATTCACTTTCGATGAAAGTGGTGAATCTCCAGATCAAACGATTTCTGGTAATTCTATGCCTCAGGGTAATTCTATGAATTCTGATGAATCTGAGTCAAGTGATTCGAATGAATCTTCCAATTCTAATCAAACTCAAAATTCTCAGAGTGATGGAATTAATGGTAGTACTGAAACCGAACAAAAGGATCCAGAAATTAAAACCATGGAATCCTTTGAAAAGGCACTTCAAAATCTGATTTCAAACGACTCTGTTGAAAGTGTATACATTGAAATTCCTGAGATTGATATTGATGGAATTATTATTCCAAATTCAGAAATTCATAAGATGTGTGATCAATGTTGGACGAATCCAGATAATTTTGTCAATGTTGATTTGAAGTATAAAAAATTCCAAAAGGATTCTCAAAAAGAAGTCAATTATCTGGTCAAGGAATTTGAATGTCGCAAGGCGGCAGATTCTTATGCTCGTGCTACAACTGCAAAAACTGGTGTTCTAGATTGCTCTGCTCTACACACTTACAAATTTAATGAAGATCTATTTAAAAAAGTTACAACTATTGCCGATGGTAAAAATCATGGACTAGTTTTCATTTTGGATTGGTCTGGATCAATGGAAGATGTAATGCTCGATACAATCAAGCAACTTTTTAACTTGATTTGGTTTTGTCGTAAGGTTTCGATTCCGTTTGAAGTTTATGCCTTTACGAATTCTTATCCAAATGATAATTATGATGGCAAAGGCAGAAAAATCCCTAAACGATCCACCTATCTTAAAAAAGAAAATGTTTTTCATATTGAAGAAACTTTTTCATTGATGAATATTCTTACAAGTAAAGTTAGTACTTCTGTTCTAGATAAACAGATGAAAAACATCTTTCGTCTTGCATCGTATTTCCGTAATAGGTATTACAGTGGATATATCATTCCATATGGTTTGGATACTTCCGGGACACCTTTGAATGAGACCATGATTGCTTTGCATCAAATTCTTCCTAAGTTTCAGAAGCAAAATAATCTTCAAAAGGTTCATTGTATTGTTTTGACTGATGGTGAAGGGCATCCACTCAAGTATCATAAGGTGTTTAATCGTAAATGGGAGACTGAACCTTTTCTTGGCACTAATTATGTGGATCATGAGTGTTATCTGCGAGATCGAAAGACGGGAAATACATATCATCTTTTTGGATTTGGTTATGACATGACTGATGTTTTGATTCGCAATCTTCGTGATAAATTTGTGGATATCAGTTTTATTGGCATTCGTGTACTTGAATCTGGTTATGCTAATAATTTCATTCGTCGTTATACTAAACTTGGAAGTGATGATTATGATAAAGTGACTCGGGATTGGAAAAAAGATAAATCCTTTATTCTTAAGAATTCTGGATATCATTCTTATTTTGGATTCGGTTCAAATACACTTTCTCAAAACTCTCAATTTACGGTTCATGATTCTGCATCCAAATCTGAGATTAAGAATGCATTTGTGAAGTCTCTTAAAGTTAAACAACTGAATAAAAAAATTCTTGGTGAGTTTATTGAACTTATCGTGTGACTAAATATTACTTAGAAAAGTATTTTTTAGTTGTTCCATGACCTCGCATGTAACTCAAGATATCCGCCTCTTATATGAGGCGGTTTATGATCAAGACCTCAGAGAAAAGGCAGATGAATACAATAATGAAGTATATGATGAAGACATTGTTGAAGTTGCCACCGAATATTTTTACACTTATGGATTAAATTCTGACGGTGTAGATATTTTAATTGAAAAAGTTGGTCTTGATAACTTTGTTGAATTTGTTTATGGTCTTTCTGATGATCTTGTAGTTCTTACTGAAGCAAGAGCAGCAAAAAGAAGAAAACCTGGTGGACCTTCATATGAAGAAGTAAAGGCAAAAACTGATGCTAAAGAAGCAGCAAAGAAAAAAGTAAAAAGATCTGCTGAGGAAAGAAAAGAAACTGAAAGAAAAGAACCAGAATCTAAAGGTCCTGATACTGAAGCAAAAGCAGAACAACCTAAGTCAAAGAAACCTGTAAGAGATGCAATTGCTCGTAATATTTTTCGTGCAGTTGATGCTTATAAATCAGGTATGGAGCGTCATCGCCAAGCAACTCAAACTGCTGGTCGTCTTGCTGGCGAAACCGCTAGAACTATAGGAAAAGTTGTTTCTACTACTCATGAAGCAGGTCGCCGTGCAGGTGAGCATGTTAAAAAGCATGGTCTAAAATCTCTTGCAAATGAAGAGTTTGATAACTTTGATATTATTCTTGAGTACTTAGTTGCTGAAGGGTATGCTGATACTAATCAGGCAGCACTTGTTATTATGGCAAATATGAGTGAAGAGTGGAAGCAGAGTATTGTTGAGGATCAACCCAGTCCTGCATATGCAACTCAAGGTGGACAAACATATCGAGATTACAACAATGATGGGAAGAGTACTTCACAGATTGCTAGAGAGAAAAGAATGCAAGAGTTTGCTCTCAAGCGTTCGGCAATATTAAGAGGCGTTTGATAACCACTTTCCAAACTGTCACAGGGGGCACTGACTGCCCCCTTTTTTGTGTGTATAATAACAGAGTTCAAATGAAACACAACTTTTAACTACATCATGAATCGCAAAATCTCGATGACCGACGAACAACTGATCAGCGAACTTCGTTCTGCCTTTGGTGCCGAACTTACTACAGCAGATATCAAGGGTTACTGTGCCTCTCAGGATCTTTCCTATCCTACCGTAACTCGCCGCCTGGAACCCTACAAGACCGATCGTGGTCGTTGGAACCTGGAAGTCACTCAAGAGCGTGTAGAAGAGATTGAACGCTCCTACAGCGCCCCTGCAGTCCTTCCTCGTAGCGAACAGAATTTTGTTCCTCAAAAGAACTCAACCTTTGTTCCTTTTGGTAGTTTCCGAGATATTAAAAAAATCATCGAGTCTCGTATTTTCTATCCTGTTTTTGTGACTGGTCTCTCTGGTAATGGTAAGACTCTTGGAATTGAGCAGGCATGTGCTCAACTTGGTCGTGAACTTGTGTGTGCAAATATCACCATTGAAACTGATGAATCGGATCTGATTGGTGGTTATAAACTCGTTGATGGGAATACAGTTTGGGAAGATGGCCCTGTCGTTGAAGCAATGCTCCGAGGTGCCATTCTTCTTCTGGATGAGGTCGATCTTGCAAGCAATAAGATCATGGTACTTCAGTCCGTTCTTTCTGGTAATGGTATCTACATCAAGAAAATCAATCGTTTCGTAAAACCTGCTCCTGGTTTTAATATCTTTGCCACAGCAAATACTAAAGGTAAAGGTAGTGATGACGGACGATTTATTGGTACTAATGTTTTGAATGCCGCCTTCTTGGATCGTTTTGCCATTACTCTAGAGCAGGAATATCCTTCTGTTTCGGCAGAAACCAAGATTCTTACCAAAAACGCCAAGGTTCTGAATCTTGAAAATGTTGATGAATTCATTAAAAAACTCTGCGATTGGGGAGATGTGATTCGTAAAACTTTCTATGATGGTGGTATCGATGAAGTCATTACTACTCGTCGTCTGGTGAATATTGTTAAGGCATATTCAATCTTCAACAACAAGTCAAAGGCAATTAAGTATTCGATTTCTGGTTTTGATGATGAAACCAAACAGGCATTCCTGGAACTGTACGACAAAATCGATGTTGATTTTCAAATGACTCTAGAAACAGATGAAAAACCTGATGAAGAGGTTGCATCCGATTCACCTTTCTGATATAATTGGGGAAGGTAAAAATATGCCTTCCCTTTATGACTGATTCGACTTTTACTATTGATATGACAGAAACTAAAAATCATCTTTGGAAATACAACGAAGATAAAATTCTCAAGGATGTCGAAGATTATGTGACTAGCACCTATCACGGGCATTACTGTGGCGATGAAGAAGGTTATGATGATATTCAAACTATTGATTTAATGGCAGCAAAGAAACTTGCCACTTCATTCTGTCAGGCAAACATCCTGAAGTATGGTAGTCGTTATGGTGATAAAGATGGGCGCAATAAGCGTGACCTTCTTAAAGTGATTCATTATGCCATGCTTCTGCTTCACTTTGATGGTCATTATTCTCGTCAGAATAATGGTCTTTCAGAATTCCGTTGATTATAAAAATCTGATATAAAATTATGAATTTTTCTGAAAATACTATTGCTCTACTAAAGAACTTTGCAACAATCAATAATTCGATTGTTGTAAAGAAAGGTAATGTTCTCCGCACAATTTCTCTTGCCAAAAATATTCTGGCAGAAGTTGAAATTGAAGAACAATTTTCCCGAGACTTTGCGATTTACGATCTGATTCAGTTTCTGAATGGACTCGCTCTTCATAAAAATCCCGATTTGGATTTTACAGAAGATAATTATGTTCTAATTCAAGAAGATAAGCGTCGGGTCAAATATTTTTATTCTGATCCGAATGTTATCACTTCTCCTCCAAACAAAAAAGTTCAACTACCATCAAAGGATGTTTGTTTTCAACTTGACAGTCAAATTCTTGAAAAACTGATTAAGGCATCTTCTGTATATCAACTTCCAGATCTTTCTGTAATTGGCAATGATGGTGTGATCCGTCTTGTAGTTCGTGATAAACGAAATTCTTCATCAAATGAATATTCAATTGTTGTTGGTGAAACTGTAAATAATTTTGTATTTAATTTTAGAGTTGAAAACATCAAGATTATTCCTGGTCAATACGATGTGATTATTTCTAAAGAACTTCTTTCTCAGTTTGTACATTCGAATTATAAACTTTGTTATTGGATTACACTGGAATCTGATTCCACTTTTGAATGATGGAATTTCTTCTTTATCTTTCTCCTGATTTGACTGGTATCTATAATATGGTATCTAGAAAAGTTCGGGTAGTTGAAAATACGCCTGTATGTCGAAAGTATGACATTTTTGGGTTTTATGATTCTAAAACTAAAATCCTAACAATGTGTACCAATAAAATGAAAAGAAATGGTGATGTTGAGCAAAATGTAAAGGATACTTTACTTCATGAATCAACTCATGTTGCACAATCTTGTAAATCTGGCGATGGGTTTTTAGAAGACTTTGGTATTGATCCATCAATAATGAAATTAAATTATGAAAGAGAAAAGGCACTCAAAACAGTTGTTGCATTTGATTACAAATTGAAAAAAATTGACCGAGAAGCATTTTGGATGGAGGACAAACCTGATAAAGTCAAGTATGTGATTCAAAAGTATTGTTTTTGATTATGAATATCTTCATTACTTCTCCATTTCCAGCAGAGAGTGCAATCGTACTTCCTGACCGTCACATAAACAAAATGCCTCTTGAATGCTGCCAGATGCTTTCCATCGTAGCATCAAAGTGGTATCATAATTACGGAACACTTCCAAAGAAAGATGGAACTCCTTATGCAACTGAAAAGGGTGCTTTTCGCAATCACCCTTGCACCAAATGGGCAGGAGAAAGCATTCATAATGCCTATTGGTTAATCAAACACGGTATGAACCTATGCGATGAGTTTCAACTTCGTTATGGTAAGATTCATTCGTGTTATAATACTCTTCTTCAGGCATATTATCTTTTCCCAAAGGGGAAGATTACAGAAGTAACTCCATTTGCTCGTGCTATGCCTGATGAATGGAAACACGATAATACTATTGATACATTTGAAGCATACAAGAGGTATATCGCATCCAAACCTTGGGTGAAAAACAATTACCTTCGTATACCCGAAAGACGGCCTTCGTGGATTTAAATTATGACACTTATTGAAACTATTGATGAATGTATAAAACAAATTCAAAGTGAACTTAAAAGTTGGAAATGCGTAAAAGATAATCAACTGTATTTTGAATCTAACTTTGGTACATTTAACGATGTGACAAAAGAAGAAGTGTGTGATAATATTCTTTTGTATCAAAAACATCTTGATAATCTCAACCTTCTTAAAAAAGATCTAAATTATGACAAGTGAATTCCTATTCGTGGAAAAATACAGACCGCAAACAATTGATGACTGTATTCTTCCAGATGATACTAAAAAAACATTCAAGGAGTTTGTAGAGAAAGGAGAAATTCCAAATCTCCTTCTCGCAGGACCTCCTGGTATTGGTAAAACCACAATCGCAAAAGCATTATGTAATGAATTAGGAGCAGATTATTATGTCATCAACGGATCCGACGAAGGACGTTTCTTGGATACTGTACGGAACCAAGCAAAGAACTTTGCTTCGACCGTCTCACTTACGGGATCTTCTAAACACAAAGTCATCATTGTGGACGAGAGTGACAACACAACCAATGATGTACAACTCCTACTACGGGCGAATATTGAGGCATTTTATAACAACTGTCGATTCATCTTCACCTGTAACTACAAAAACAAAATCATTGAACCCCTCCATTCCCGTTGTGCAGTCATCGACTTCACAATCAAAGGAAAGCAAAAGCAACAACTCGCAGGAGCATTCTTCAAGAGGGTCCTTCAAATCCTGGATCAAGAAAGGATTGAGTATGATGAAAAGGTAGTTGCTGAACTGGTCACGAGGCACTTTCCCGACTTCAGGCGTGTTCTTAATGAATGTCAAAGATATTCTACAGGAGGTAAAATTGACTCTGGTATTCTTGCGGCATTTAGTGATCTTAGAACAAATGAACTAATCAAGCATCTTAAGGAAAAAAACTTCACAGAAGTTCGTAAATGGGTAGTTAGCAATATTGATAATGATTCCCACAAAGTTCTTCGTGGAATTTATGATGCGTGTTATGATGTTTTGACTCCACAAACAATTCCTGCTGCGGTTTTGATTATTGCCAAATATCTTTATCAGGCATCCTTTTGTGCAGATCAAGAAATTAACCTTCTAGCAGCACTGACTGAAATTATGTGTGAGGTTGAGTTTAAATGAATCCATATAAGATTGATTATAAGTCATTAAAAGAAATACCTGTAAAAACAACTCCCGAAAATGTAAAAGAGGCGAATGAGGGTCTTTTTCGTTCTAAAATGACTCTTCCTGCTGCCGCAAAGCATTGTGGTATGACACAGAAAGAAATGAAACTCACATTCTTTGAATACTTGAAGTATAATAAACCTGATTATGAAAATTAAAAAAGACTGGAAAGCATATTGCAAAACATCTTTTAGATCACTGAATGCAAATCAAGAAGATTGGGGAAAACCAAACTACTATCGTCCAATTACTAGAATTTATTATATTAGTGTATTTGATTGTGGACTTACTAATTTTACAGGTTTAATAAGCAAAGAAGCATTGGATAATAGACTTAATGGTAAAAAAGTTGTTTATGATCATTGCCTTTCTCCTCAGTTTGTTGGAAGAATGATCATGGATAATCCAGATAGATATCTTTCCAAATATTCTGTCTATGAGGAACTTTTTTGGGAATCATGTAAAACTGTTATGGTTACTCAAAAGGAGAATTTTTCTCTTTCTGCACTAACAGAAAATAATGGACAAGACTTTTTAATTCATGTTCCCACGAATAGAAAATATAATCATTTAGGAATTGATCTTTGGTTTCGCCCTCAAAAAAATTGTAGGTGGAAGGAATCAGTACCTTTGGATACAAATATAATAGAAACTCCAGAAGATCTGCTAGAATATGAAAAAAAGTTTTTGGTTTCGTGATGTTATTATCTGAAGAGAATGCCATTTGGGCAGCAGATCAGTTCATTGATTATTATTCAAAATTTAATCGCATCGATGATTACATTCGATATGTGAAGAACAGTCGAATGATGAATTCCACTAGCAAATTATTTGGGCCTGAAGATGAGATCTTTTCGGACTTTACAGTAAGTCCAATTGATATGTCATTCACAATTCATGAAGTAGATACCAGTTCTAAACCAAAATCAAAATATAATCAGGGATTATACTCAGAAATATTAAATTCAACGGCATCAAATCCGATTGAAGAGGCAATTCCTGGTAGAACAATCAAATGGATTGTTACCGAAGATTCTACAAATAAAGTGGTTGGTGTTATTAGATTTGGGTCGCCAACAATTAATTCAAAACCAAGAAATGATTATTTTGGTGAAGTTCTTTCTTTATCAAAAATTAACCATGAGTTTGTTATGGGATTCAATATTGTTCCTGTACAACCTTTTGGGTATAATTATCTTGGTGGAAAACTTCTTGCTCTTTTGGCATCATCAAATGAACTCAAACGACAATTTGATAATAAGTATGGAACTAATCTTCAATACTTTGAAACAACTTCACTATACGGTACAACAAAAGGAGTATCCATGTATGATGGTCTTAAACCTTATATTCGACACATAGGAGATACAGAAAGTAATTTTCTCCCCTTGTTTCATGATGATTATTTTCGTCAAATGTTTTGGTGGTTTAACGATAATGCTAATGATGGAGAAAGATTAATCTCTGCGGATAAGTCATCAAAAAAACTTAAAATTCAAACTAAAATGATCTCAATTATTCGAAATTCACTTAAAAGCGAATCAAAGTTGAATGAGTTTAATCAATGCATTCAGAAGGCAAAAACCTTAACTGAAAAGAAAAGATATTATATTTCACAATTTGGGTATGAACCTTCTGAAGTTATTAAATGGTGGAAGAAAAAGGCATTCAAAAGATTTGAAAAACTTAAATTTGAAGATAAACTTAGAAATGAATTAGAATTGTGGTCAATTAATTCTGATATTGATATTATTCGATAATATGGAACTTAAACACTGGTTGAACTCGATTAATCAAACGAAGAATAATCTAATTGATGATGATCCATCATTGGAAAAAGAATATACGCCTTATATTATCAATAAATGCCTATCTGGTAATATTGATACAATTATGTTTGTTAATGAAATGAATCAAAATTCATTTCTTCCAAAGAAGATGCAATATGACTTTTTTATAAATAGTCTGAGGAAAAGGAAGCGTTATACTCCCTGGATCCACAAGGATAAAATTGAAAACCTCGAATATGTCAAGAAATACTATGACTATAGTAATGAAAAGGCAATGGAGGCATTGAAAATTTTAACCAAAGACCAACTTATTTTTATAAAAGCGAAATTTGAAACAGGAGGAACAAAATGAGCGTCGTTAAGGAACCTGAGGTAAGATGGACGCCTAATATGATGATTGAGGTCATTCTAAATGAACCAGATGACTTTCTGAAGGTTCGTGAGACTCTTACTCGTATTGGTGTGGCATCTCGAAAAGAAAAGAAACTATATCAATCTTGCCATATTTTACATAAACAGGGTAAGTATTATATCGTGAGTTTCAAAGAACTTTTCGCACTAGACGGAAAACATGCGAATCTAACGGTCAATGATGTTCAACGCCGAAACCGTATTGCCCAACTTCTTGCAGATTGGGGTTTGATTACGATTGTGGATGCCAGTAAAATTCAGGAAATTGCACCATTGAATCAAATTAAAGTCCTTTCATATAAGGATAAAGGTGAATGGATTCTAGAAACCAAGTATAATATTGGTTCTAAAAAGAAAAGCGAAGAAACCGAATGATTTTGTAGGGAGTTCAACACTCCCTTTTTTTATTCTTTTTGATATATAATATTGAAGACGCCTTTTGGGTCTTTTATAAACTCTCGCTTTTTAAGGAGAATTAAAATGTTTAATACAACAACTATAAAGCACTATACTTCCAGTGGACTTGAAAAGTTAATTCAAGATATTGAAAAGAATTCAATTGGTATGGATGAATGGTTACACCGATTTGGAACCCTCCACGAATCATCCACCAATTATCCACCTTATAATTTAATCAAAGAAAGTTCAACTGAATTTACTTTGGAAATTGCTCTTGCCGGATATAAAAAAGAAGATATTGAAGTAACTACAGAATGGAATAAACTTTTTGTTGAGTGCAAAAAAGCACCAACAGAATATGAATATGTGCATAATGGAATTGCTCGAAGAGCATTTACTCGAACCTGGACTCTTTCGGACGATGTAGTCGTTGGTGATGTTTCTTTTGTTGATGGATTGCTCACGGTTAAACTAAATAAAGTTATTCCAGATCATCAAAAGAAAAAGGTTTATGATATCCTTTAATCAGTTTATGGAAATTATTCAGGAAAAAATTGGAGATTTTGGAAATCCACCTCTACCAACTCCTGAAAATTGTTACGGAAAAACTGTAAAATATGCCATGGTACCTAATAAAAAGGTGTGTGCTTTTAAGAGAAAAAGAGAGTGAAATAAATAGTATTGCGACCCCTCTTACATTGTCGGCGCAGGGAGAATCATCTGGCAAAACCAGATTGACTTCTCCCCTTTTTTTTGCTAAAATTATGAGAGAGGAGATGATCTAAATGTCAATCAAGTTAGCACTGCTAAAGTCTGGAGAAACAATTATTTCTGATGTAAAAGAATTGTTTACAGGAGAAGATGAATTTCGTGGATACTTATTCAATAAACCACATAAAATTGAGACTCGGAAAACACTTCTTCTCACAGAAGAAAATGAAACTCCAAGAGGAGATCTAGAGGTATCACTATCTCCCTGGATTATTCTTACAAGCGATGAACAGATTCCAATTTCTCCAGATTGGGTTGTAACCGTTGTAGAACCAATTGAAACAATTAAACAAATGTATGAGGAAAAATTAAATGGAGAAACAAGTCAAGTGTCTTTTACTTAATGTAGATAATGTGATTATTACTGAAGTAGTTGAAGTTTATCCAGAAGAAATTGGAGATCCTGATTGGATGTTAATTAATCCATGTAAAATTGATGCAGAAGGCAATCTAACCTCATGGCCTGATATGACGGATCAGAGAAAGATGAAAATTCATTCTGATAAGGTTCTTACTAGCGTTGATCCTAAACCTGAAATTATTGAAAAATATCTTGAACTGACAAAATGAGATTCTATACAAATGTAAAGTCCATTGGTGATTATATCTTTTATCGAGGTTATGATGATGGTGTAGAGATTAAGGATAAAATTAAATATCAACCAACTCTGTATGTCCCATCAAAAATTAAAACTGAATATAAGACTCTTAATGGACAATATGTTTCTCCTATAAATCCAGGAACAATTTCTGATACTCGTAAATTCATTGATCAATATAAAGATGTTAGTGGATTTGAGTATTACGGTAATGAGAGTCCAATTTATCAATATATTTCTGAATTATATCCTAATGATACAATAGATTATGATATTTCTCAGATTCGTTTGTATGTTCTAGATATTGAAACTACTGCAGAACAGGGTGTCATTGATGCTCAGGAGGCAGGTGAGGAAATTCTTCTAATTACAATTCAGGATTATAGTAAACAGATTACTTACACATGGGGTAGTAGACCTTTTACCGAAAAACTCGACAATCACATTTATTACGAATGTGATAATGAAAGAGTTCTTCTACAAAAATTCCTTACATTCTGGGAAAATGCATATCCTGATGTTCTAACAGGATGGAATATTGGTGGATTCGATATTCCATATATCATTAATAGGGTTGAAAAGAACTTTGGTGAATCTGAAACTAAGAGACTCTCTATTTGGAAAAAAATTACATGTAGAGAATATACTGTAAAGGATAAAGTTGTTTTTGATTATGATCTTTTTGGTATTACTATTTTAGATTATCTTGAACTCTTTAAAAAGTTTGCCTATATTAATACTGAAAATAATCGTCTTGATACAGTTGCAGAAGAAGTATTGAATGAAAGAAAACTAGAACATGACGAGTTTGAAACATTTAAGGATTTTTATACCAAAGATTTTAATCTTTTCGTCAAGTATAATGTTCAAGACTGTAATCTGATTAGTCGATTTGAGAAGAAACTGAGTCTCATTCAATTGGCATTTACTCTTGCATATCAGGCAAAAGTGAATCCACAAGATGTCTATTATCAAGGTAGAATGTGGGACGGAATCATATATAATTATCTGATTAAAGATAAAATTGTAATTCCATCCAAAAAAGGATCCGAAGAAAAAACCGAAAAGTTCAAGGGTGCTCATGTAAAAGAACCTCAAATCGGAAAGTTCAAGTATGTCTGTAGTTTTGACCTTGCTTCCCTGTATCCTTCTTTAATTCGAACATATAACATTAGTCCAGAGACTTTAATTGAAGAAAGAAATGATTATGTTTCAATTAATTCAATCATAAAAAATAAATTTCAGGTTAAACCAGAACACTCTGATTATACAATTTGTTCCAATGGATCAATGTATAGCAAAAAAGTTCAGGGATTTCTTCCAAAAATTATGGAAAAGATGTTTAATGAGCGAAGCGTTTACAAGAAAAAAATGCTTCAGGCGCAATCTTTATATGAAAAAACTCCATCTGTAAAATTGGAAGAAGAAATTTCAACTTATAAGAATTATCAACAGGCATTAAAGATTTGTCTTAACTCTGCCTTTGGTTCTCTTGGGAATCAATATTTTCGTTTTTATGATATTCGAAATGCCGAAGCGATTACATATTCAGGTCAATCTGTAATTAAATGGATTGAGAGGGATTTGAATTCCTATTTGAATAAAATTTCTGGAACCGAGGATGTTGATTTGGTACTTGCCATGGATACTGATTCATGTTTCTTAAATTTTGAACCAATCGTGAATAAGATATTTAAAGATAAGAAACCTACAGAATTAGAAATCATAAATTTTTTGACAGAAATTTGTGATGGTGTAATGCAGGAATTTATTGATAAATCTTTTGATAAATTATGTCAGATTACAAATTCATATCAAAATTGTCTTCACATGAAGAGAGAAAAGATTTGTTCTTCTGCTCTTTGGAGAAAGAAAAAGAATTATATTCTGAATGTCTGGGATAATGAAGGTGTAAGATATGCCGAACCTAAAATTAAGATGTCTGGAATTGAGGCAGTTAAAACATCCACTCCTTCTTATTGTAGAAATGAAATTAAGAATGCCATCAAAATTATCATGAATGGCGAGCAAGATGAACTCATTGATTATGTAAGTAAAATTAGGGAAGAATTTTATAATCTTTCACCAGAGCAAATTGCATTTCCAAGAGGAATTAGTGACATTAGCAAGTTCTATTCAAAAGAAAATATTTTTACAAAAGGGACTCCAATTCATGTAAGAGGATCTCTTTTATACAATCATTACATTAAAAAAAAGAAGTTGACTACCAAGTATTCTTTAATTAATAATGGTGAAAAAATTAAATATATCTATCTCAAAAAACCAAATACAATCAATGAGAATGTGATTTCTTTCATTCAAAAATTCCCAAAGGAATTAGGTCTTGACAAATATGTCGATTACGACTTACAATTTGAGAAATCATTTCTAGAACCACTTAAAAGTTTAGTGGAGATTATTGGTTGGAAAACCGAAAAGACAACAACATTAGAATCGTTCTTTATGTGAGTATAAAAAAATGGCAATTAATAAAAAAGCAAATAATGAGAAAAAAGTAAAATCTGAATTAAGTTTTCTAGATGATATTGTAAAAGAGGTTGGTGGTGAATATGCACAACTGGCATCAAATATTGATGAAACTGAAACTTATGTTGATACGGGTTCTTACATTTTTAATGCATTGGTTTCAGGTAGCATATTTGGTGGTGTATCTGGGAATAAGATTACTGCTATTGCTGGAGAGTCTAGTACTGGAAAAACTTTTTTCAGTCTCGCCGTTGTTAAGAATTTTCTCGATAATAATCCCGATGGTTATTGCCTCTATTTTGATACTGAATCTGCCGTCAATAAATCACTCCTAGTATCCAGAGGAATTGACATAACCAGAACTGTTGTTATAAATGTTGTTACTGTAGAAGAATTTCGCAGTAAGGCACTTAAAGCAGTTGATATGTATTTGAAAAAAGAGCAAGATGAACGCAAACCTTGTATGTTTGTACTAGACTCTTTAGGAATGCTTTCAACAAATAAGGAAATCGGAGATGCTCTTGCCGAAAAAGATTCGAGAGATATGACCAAAGCGCAACTGATTAAAGGTGCTTTCCGAATGTTGACTCTTAAACTTGGTCAGGCAAATATTCCAATGATTGTGACAAATCACACATATGAAAGTATGAGCATTTATAGTGGAAAACAAATGAGTGGAGGATCTGGATTACAGTATGCATCTTCGACAATCATTTATCTTTCAAAGAAGAAAGAAAAAGATGGAACCGAAGTTGTAGGAAATATTATTTGTGCTAAAACTCAAAAGTCGCGCCTAAGTAAGGAGAATCAAAATGTTGAGATTCGTTTGTTTTATGATGAACGCGGTCTGGATCGATATTATGGATTACTTGAACTTGGTGAGGAAGCGGGTATGTGGAAAAATACTGCAGGTAGGTACGAAATTGATGGTAAGAAAATTTATGCAAAAGAAATTCTGAGAAATCCAGATCAGTATTTTACAGAAGAAGTGATGCAAAAACTTGATGCAGCCGCAAAAGAGCAATTCTCTTATGGTTGAATTAAATGATCTGATTAAAATTCATGATAATGCACTAGAACCCGAAATATGTGATTATTTAATTTCTTTATTTGAGCAGTGTTCTGATAAGCAAGAAAGAATTGAAAACGATTCAAAACCAAATTTCACTCAGTTTAATTTCACAGAAAATCGTAATCTATCTACAGAGACTAATGAAATTCATAATTTAATTATTAAAAAAGTCTTTGAATACAGAGATTTATATTATGAATTTATAGACAAAAGAGTTTTTCCCGAAGAACACGCATTTGAACAATTTAGAATTAAACGATACAATCCAGGTGGAGATGATTGGTTTGATACTCATGTGGATGTAACTAATCATGAATCATCCAGAAGATTTTTATCTTTTATGTGGTATCTTAATGATGTTGAGACTGGTGGAAATACTATTTTTGATGGTATGATGATTAAACCCAAAAGAGGTACTCTTGTGATTTTTCCTCCATTATGGATGTATCCACATAGAGGTGAACCTCCATTAAGTGGACCAAAGTATATCATGAGCGCATATTTGCATTATAAGTAATGGAACGACTTGAACACACTATTTTACGCAATTTAATTTTCAATGAAGAATACTCGCGCAAGGTTATACCTTTCATTCAACCAGATTATTTTGAGCAAAAGACCGAAAAAATCATTTTTGAAGAGACTGTTAAATTTATTGCCAAATACGGTACTTCGATTACACTGGAAGCACTGAATATTGAGTTAGAATCCAGAACAGATCTTAACGAAACTGAAATCAAAGAGATTCGAAATACATCAAAATCGTTTAATGATTTTCCAGTCGATCTTCAGTGGATGTTGGATACCACAGAAAAATGGTGTAGAGACAGAGCAATCTATCTTGCTCTAATGGAATCAATTCATATTGCCGATGGAAATGATGAAAAGAAAAATCGTGATGCCATTCCAAGTATTCTCTCGGAAGCACTTTCTGTAAGTTTTGATGATAATATTGGACATGATTATTTTCAAAATTATGAAGAACGATTTGATTATTATCATCGAAAAGAGAACAGAATTTCTTTTGATTTAGATTATCTCAATAAAATTACAAATGGCGGTCTCCCTAATAAGACATTAAATATTCTTCTTGCTGGACCTAATGTGGGTAAGACATTGGCAATGTGTCATATGGCATCCTCATTTTTACTTCAAAATAAAAATGTTCTGTACATTACATTAGAAATGGCAGAAGAAGAAATTGCAAAAAGAATCGATGCTAATATTTTGGATATTTCAATTAATCAATTTGAGGCATTACCCAAAAGTGCATTTGAAACTAAAGTGAAGAAACTTTTGAATAAGACTCAGGGTAATTTGGTAATTAAACAATATCCTACTGCATCGGCACATTCTGGTCATTTCAAGGCACTTATAAATGAACTTCAGTTAAAGAAATCATTTAAACCTGATGTAATTTTTATTGATTACCTGAATATTTGTGCATCCAGTAGATTCAAATCGAATTCCAATGTGAACTCTTATTCTTATGTTAAGAGTATCACAGAAGAAGTTCGTGGTATGGTTGTAGAACTCAATGTCCCACTTATAACAGCGACACAAACAACAAGATCTGGATTCTCATCTTCTGATATTGAATTAACAGATGTATCTGAAAGTTTTGGTACTGCTGCAACCGCTGATCTTCTTCTTGCTCTCATAAGTACAGAAGAACTCGATAATATGAATCAGATCATGATTAAACAACTTAAGAACAGATACTCTGATAAATCTGTAAACAAGCGTTTTGTAATTGGTATTGATCGATCTAAGATGCGTCTCTATGATGTGGAACAAAATGCTCAAACAGATCTAGTTGACTCTGGACAAGAAATCGAGTACAATGATCATGAAAACAAAAAACTCAAAAAAACATTCGAGGGATTTAGATTTTGATATGACAGAAATTATTGATACAAACAAATATATTGAATTCGTTCGCCAAACAACAAGTCCTGCAAGTAGTGACTTTGCGCAACTTCTTGCTCGTATGACAGAACTTGAGGCAGAAGGTGTAGAACTCACACATCTTCTTACATTTGCTCTTGGTGCTTCTGCTGAATTAGGAGAAGCGGTTGAGATTATTAAAAAGTGCTTGTTACAAGGAAAACCTTTTAATAATGATGCTAAGGTCCATTTGCTCCGGGAATGTTCCGACTGTTTCTGGTATTTTGCACAACTATGTATTGCTATGGATACTTCTTTTGAGGAGATTATGCAAATTAATTATGAAAAATTATCTGCAAGGTATCCGGAAGGGACATTTAGTGTCTATAGATCAGAAAACCGAAAAGAAGGCGATGTTTGATATTGATATGTTAAAAGAACAATTTGCAAAATCTTTAACAACCAACTATAATGTAATTTGGTCAAGTAAATATCATTCAAAGAAAATATGACTAAACAAAAACAAGTAACAATTAAAATGGATGTTCGTTCTGCCGCTGCAGTTCGTCAAATTCTTTTTGATTCTCAAAAAGGATATACTTATGATGAAGTGAGTGTTCCTCCACGAATTTCTGACATTCGTACTGTTATTCGAGATATTGATGATAATATCGGTGCAGTTCTTGGTGCCTAATAAATATTTCAAAAAATGTCTTTGATAGGAAAAAAAAGAGGAAGAGCAATTACGAGAGGTCAGTTTGAAGTTTTTTTGAAGAGATTTGTGATCTTTCTAAAAAGAGAACTTCGTCTTTCTTATGATATTCCGATTATTCTTGTGGATGATGTTGAATTTGCCAAAAAGATTTCTGCATTTGGTGAAATTTCTAATAAGAATATAATTCATATTAGTATCATAAATCGTCATCCAATGGATATTTTCAGAACCGTTGCACATGAATTTGAGCATTATAAACAACATATAGAAAAAGGACTTCATAATAGAAGTTCTCATGCCGGAAGTCCTACTGAAAATCAGGCAAATGCAAAGGCAGGTGAATTACTCAGAAAGTATGGAAATTTACATCCAGAATTATTTGAACTAACTTCAATTCGTTAATTAAAAGAGTGTCTTTTGACACTCTTTTTTAATATTCATAAATAACTGAAGAATAAGAGTAATGTAGACACTTATAAGTGTAAGTATAGAGAGAATGAAAACTTTTCTTCAATTTATTACCGAGGCAACTGGTGCATCTGTTCAGGCAAAAAGACTTGGACTTGTAGGCGATGGTCATGGTGGTTGGTATAATAGAGCAACAGGTGAATTTGAGGCAAAGACTGTTGGCGGGCAATTAAAATATTATAATAAGAGACAAATTATTGGTGGTAAGGATCCAAAGCAAGGTGAATTCGAGAAAAATATTCCTCTTGGATCCGCATATCCAACTCCATCGCAACAACAGGTTCCAGTTCAGGCGCAACAACAAGAACTTCCACCTCAACAAGAAGTACCTCCACAACAGGAACCTTTACCTCAAGAAGAACCTATTCCACAAGAACCTCCAGTATTTACTCCACCTCCTGTTGAAAAAACAAAAGGTTCTCTGACAATTGCATTTGGAAGATTTAATCCTCCAACAATTGGACATCAACAGTTGATGGATACTGCGGCAATGATATCTCAAGAGGATGGCAGTGATTATATCATTGTCCCATCAAGAAGTTTGGATAAAAAGAAAAACCCATTAGATCCAGATACAAAAATATCTTTAATGAGAAGAATGTTCCCGGATCACAGTGAAAGAATTGTTAATGATCCTAATTGCATTACAATTTTTGATGTTCTTAAAAGAGCACACAATGATGGATATTCAAGTATTAGAATTGTTGCGGGTTCCAGTAGAGTAAAAGAATTCGAAAAACTTGCCAATAATTATAATGATCAATTGTATCAATTTGATTCAATTGAGGTTATTCCCTCAGGAGATCAAGATCCAGATGGTAATGGAATGGACGGAGTATCTTCATCAAGATTAAGACTTGCCGCAGCAGAAGGTGATTTTATAACTTTTAGAACAGGTCTTCCTTCAACAATCAAAAATAAAGAAGCAATTCAATTATTTGATATGGTTCGCCAAGGAATGGGTATTCAAGAAATTCAACAAGAGGGATATAACACTTGGGAAATTGCACCAAAATATGATCAACAATCTCTTCGTGAAAATTATGTGAATGGTAGAATTTATAAAGTTGGAACACTTGTCGAAAATCTAAATACTGGTCTTAATGGAAGAGTTATTCGTAGAGGTACAAATCATTTAATTTGTGTAACCGAAGATGGTATTATGTTTAAGTCCTGGATTAAGGATGTAAAGGAATCTTATTCAGAAAAACATATGGATAATATGATGAGACTTCCTGGAAAACCAAATACTTTAGTGGGGACACTAGGTGCATTTAAATATGCATCCATGATGACTCCTGGTGCAATTGGAATGGGTGCAGAAAATCTGCAAGTAGGTGGAAAACCTTATGGTATTAATTTCATAAATAAAAAAAGGAAAAAGTAAAAAGTATTAATTCTTCTCATGAAAAAGAAGCATATTGCAGAGGATCTTCCTTCTAGACCTCATCCACAGGCATCACTCTCTTCACAATCAAAACCAAGTGGTGGTGGAGAAAGAGATGAGAAAAGAGGATCTGAAAAAGGCGGTGAAAGCACTCCTGATAAGAGAATTCGTCAGGCAGTCTATGACATTAAATATCGTGCAAGAAGAGAGAACGTACCTCTTCGTACCGCATATTCTCAATATATGCAAAACAGTTCAATGAGTGAAGTTGAAAAATCTGAAGTCAGAAAAAGACTTTTTGGTGATGGAGGAAGTAGTGGTGGAAATGCAATGAGAGCAGAAGATTTTGATATGGAAATGAAAGATTTTGCATCTCATTCGATGATGAATGCTCTTTATAAGGTATTTGTTGAAAAAACAAATTATATTGATGAGGATCAACTTAGGAAAGAATTACAAGAAGGTCAAGAGGGTTCAGGTAAAAAATATAAAGTAAGAGTTCATGATCCAGATAGTGGTGTCACCTATGTAAGATATGCGACTCGTGAAAAAATTAATCAATTGAGGGCAAAAGGTCTTGATGTTGAAATGACCGAGTATGGCACCCCTTATGAAGGCGAAAGAAAAAAAGGCGAAAAAACATCTGAAGTATTAGGTAAAAAGGCAAAAAAAGATTATGATGGCGATGGTAAAATAGAAAGTGGTGCAAAAGAACATGCTGGTGCAGTTCATAATGCAATTCAGCGTAAAAAGGGAGGAGTACCTGATGGAAAAGATACTTCAAGTGTAAAGGAATCATATTTTTATGAAGTTTCAACTCTTGCAAATTTACCACAGGTTGATTCTTCGGAGTATGTAAATCCAAATGCAAATCAAAATCAAATTGATTTGGCAACAAGAAAAAATAAAATCACAGTAAATCCACCTGATAGTAGAGGTGTAAATGCATCAAATAAGTATAATAGCGCCTTGATGGCACATCATGTTCCTGATGGTGAATTCATTTCTGAAAATGGTTATTCTAGATTTCTTAATTTGTTGCAAGAAAAAAAGATGACTGCAACAAAAAAGAAGAAAGAGAAAAAACTGAAGCAAAAATATGATCCTTCTGGCATGAAAGCGAGTATGCAACAACAGTATGGAACCGAAAAGGGAAAAAAGGTATACTTTGCCACGATTCGTAAGCAGGCAATGAAAGAAGAATCTGAATGTGGATGTGATGATAAAGAAGATAAAAGATCTCTTCCTACAAAGGTTAGTCTTGTGAAATCTAAATTTCAATCAATGGGAGTAAAAAATCCCATTGTTATGGCAGCATCTTATGAACCAGAAGGTGATCAAATCAATGAAAGAGCAAGAGCAAGAAAAGGAGAACCAAGAACTAGTTTAAGTCCTGCTATGAGAGAAGTTAGAAGAACAACTCCAGGAATTATGACTAGGGGTGGAAGAACAGTTGAACAACATAAAGCAGAAAGAGGTGTAGGAAAACTTGAAAAGCAAAAAAATGAAAGAACTGAAGACCCTCAAACCGGGAAAAAAGTGAGAAAAAGACCTGCTAGTGCCGGACCAACACCCGCACAAAAAGTTGCTCAAAGAAAACCAAAACCAGATCCATTCCCAAATGATGTATATTCTGTAGATTCTACAGGTGGTATTAGAGGATATAGATCTGGAGACTGATTACTAAATAAAACAGGACACTTTTTACACTGAGGGGATTATGGGTGTAATAGTATTATTGCTAAAACCACTTATTCTTCAAATTGCTACACATCCTGCTGTTAAGAAACTTGTAATTGATCTTCTTGAAAAGTATGTAAAAACAACCGATAACAGTATTGATGATGCAATTTTTTCTACTGTTAAAAAGTTGCTATTCAAACCTCAGGTATAAGCAATAGTTATACTAAATTAAAGGGGATGGGACTTAAAAGTAAAGATCTCCTTTTTTTATAAATATCAATATAATAAGAAATTTATAGGGTAAGTAACATGGCTCTTTGGGGCATCTCTACAAATGCTGAAACTGCAGCAAACAATTATGCGATTCCAAAATATCTAGGTAAGTACTCTCCTGCAGAGAGTCTATTCGAAGCAAGAGATAGAACTAGAAGTCCTTATAATTGCTTTGCAGACAATCGTGGATGGATTTTCAGACATTATGGTTCTCTCATGCATTCTGGTCTATCGACTTCATATCATGATGAAATTTTAATTCCCGTGGTAGGACTTAATACCGCAGGTGCAGGAACTAGTACAACTGGATTAGGTCTTGCAACTCCTGTTGCAGTGTTCTTTGAGGATCCCAATTTAGCATCCCCAATTAGCATTGGTGCCGGTGGAACCACTGGAATTTCAACCAATACAGTTGGTTATGTTCATGTAGTTTGGAATGAAGTTGTTTATTGTTCTGCAGGGGCAACGGTTTCAATTCAACAATCTACTGGTGCAAATATTGTTGCAACCGCTGCTTCCACTGGTGTTCCTGTTCAGGTTAATATTCCTGGCGTTGGTCAAACTGTAATCACCTTTAATGGTCAGGTTAGCAATAGAGTTGCTTTTGCATTTACGGCACCTTCAACTGGAATTGGAACTGTTTTAAGAATCAATACGACTCCTGGTGTTATTGGAATCATCACAGATGCTTCTGGAGGTGCTGGTGTAACTAGTTCTCTTACTGGATTAGTTAAGAATGTTGCAGGCGCTGGTTCAACTTCTGGTGTAGGTATTGGAGTTACTACTTTAACAATTAAAGCGTGATCCATGAGATTTGATGAACTGAATGAAGATAATTATTTGTTATTCGCAATAAAATTCTATAATAACCCACAATCACTTACCTTAGACGATTTCGAAGATGATCTGAAAAGAATAAAATACATTAAAAGACTTTTGAATCGATATAAAAATACAGGTATTCTTAAGATACATCTGATTCTAAATCATTTAACAATTCTTTTTAATGTCTTTGATGATGCTGCCATACCATTATTGTTTTATAATTTAGAATCAAATCTTTGGCCTTTGATTAAGAGTTTTCTAGTATTTTTAAATAGAATACCAGAATATCCTAAAACACAGATTCATGATATTGAACCAGATCAAGAGTGTTTATCACAATTGCAGGCAATCTAATGAACATCGATAAAATCATTTCTATTATTAGAATTCTTAAAGAAGATGGCGCAATGGGTATTGCGGCATCTCCTCCTACTAATAATATTTCGAGTGGAAATATTGTGAAATATGATCCTGTAATGAGTTTTCAGAGAAGAGGAATAATAGGAAAGGGTACGTTCCCTGGAGCAAGAAAACGCTGGTCTAAAAAGAAACCATAGCAATAGGAATCATGTTCGGCAACGACTCAAAAATTCAATTAGCAGTTCTTCAAGAAAGATTCAAGGCACACGAACAGATCATAGAAAAAGTTGATACTGCAATTCAAACCTTGAGTGAAACAAATCAAAATATTTGTAAAATGCTTGCCGTACATGATGAAAGGATAACCTTTCAAAAAGAATCAGATACTACTATTTCCAAAAGAGTTTCTGATGTAGAAAAAAAGGTAGAAGGATTATCCAAATTCAGATGGCAAGCGGGGGCAATCATTGCCTTTGTAGCAGTTCTTATAGGAATCATAAATGCATTCGGTCCTAAACTCTTGACACCACAGCAACAAGGAGTTAGACTAGAACGCACGAAGTAATGACTACATCATAATGGATTTGATTGATGCCAAGTACATTGGACTAATATCGTCTCGTCTTCAAAAGTTTAAAAAAGTTAAAGCGGATCTCTATAATTTTAGATGTACAATTTGTGGAGATTCTCAAAAAAATAAAAATCGAGCACGAGGATATCTTTACTCAGTAAAAAATAACACAAATTATAAATGCCATAATTGTGGTGTGAGTCTTTCATTTAATAACTATCTAAAGGATCTTGATTCAACTCTTCATAAACAATATATTTTGGAGAAATTTAAAGAAGGATACACTGGAAAAAACTTTGTTGTCGAGGAACCAAAGTTTGAATTCACTAAACCAACTTTTAAGACAAAATTAGATCTACCCAAAGCATCAGAAATACAAATCGCCAGAGAATATCTAGAAAAGAGAAAATTAAATTCAGAAAAGTTTTATTTTGCTCACAAATTTAAGAAGTGGACTAATACGCAAAAACAAACATTTAGGGATATTCAATATGATGAACCTCGTATAGTAATACCTCTTTATGACTTTGATGGTACTTTGATTGGATTTCAGGGAAGATCTCTTTCCTCTAAATCTGTTAAATATATCACTGTGATGTTGAGTGAAAATGCACCAAAAATCTATGGACTCAATACAATTCAAAAAGATAAAACAGTTTACATTACCGAGGGTCCATTCGATAGCACATTCATACCAAACTCAATTGCTATGTGTGGCGCTGATGCTGATATCAGCAATCTCAGTCTCAGTGGGGTTGTTTGGATTTATGATAACGAACCACGAAATGCAGAAATTATTGAAAGACTATCAAAAACAATCGATAGTGGCGAAAAAGTAGTGATTTGGCCCTCATACATTGAACAAAAAGATATTAATGATATTGTACTCGCTGGACTTAATCCTATGGATATGATAGAATCAAATACCTACTCAGGTTTAGAAGCAAAAATTAAGTTTAACAATTGGAAAAAGGTATGAGCAACGGAACAAAGGTTATTAAAAGAAATGGTGACGTTCAATCACTGGATTTGAATAAACTTCATCTTATGGTTGAAGAAGCATGTAGAGACCTTTCTGGGGTGTCACCTTCTCAAGTTGAGATGACTTCTGGTATTCAACTGTATGATGGAATTTCAACCGCAGAAATTCAAGAAATTCTAATCAAATCTGCATCGGATTTGATTAGTTTAGATCACCCTAATTATCAGTTTGTCGCTGCTCGTCTTCTATTGTTTGCCATTCGCAAGCAGTTGTTTGGTCGTATGCACGAATGTCCTACCGTAAAGCAGCATATAGAGACTTGTGTTGGTCGTGGAGTTTACGATGCAGATATCCTTTCATATTATGATGATGAAGAATTTGATAAACTTCAGTCAATCATAGATCATGATCGTGATTATCTGTTTACTTATGCAGGATTACGTCAGGTAGTCGATAAGTATCTCGTGCAAGATAGAAGTTCTGGTGAACTTCATGAAACTCCCCAATTCATGTATCTCCTGATTGCTGCAACCATTTTTTCCAAATATCCTAAAGAAACACGGTTGGATTACGTTAGGAAGTACTATGATGCAATCTCAAAACACAAAATCAACATTCCGACACCAATCATGGCGGGTGTTAGAACCCCACTTCGTCAATATGCAAGTTGCGTTCTTGTTGATGTTGATGACACCTTGCCTAGTATCGAGTCAAGTGATTCTGCAATTTTTAGGTATGTTGCTCAAAGAGCAGGAATTGGTATCAACGCAGGTCGAATCCGTGGGATCAACTCTAAAATCAGAGGTGGAGAAGTTCAGCACACTGGCGTTATTCCATTTCTCAAAAAGTTTGAGGCAACTGTCAGAAGTTGCACTCAAAACGGCATCAGAGGTGGATCAGCAACTGTCCACTTCCCGATTTGGCACCAAGAAATCGAAGACATCCTAGTATTAAAAAATAACAAAGGAACCGAAGATAACCGAGTTCGTAAGTTAGACTACAGTATCCAAATTTCCAAACTCTTCTATGAACGATTCATCCGCAACGAAGAAATCACACTCTTCTCCCCACACAACGTTCCTGGTCTTTATGATGCTTTTGGTACTGATGGATTTGACGAGTTATATGTACGTTATGAACGAGATGAGTCTATTCCAAGGAAAACTGTTGGCGCTCAAGAACTATTTCTTTCACTCCTGAAAGAACGTGCAGAGACTGGTCGTATTTACATTATGAATATCGACCATTGTAATTCTCATAGTTCTTATCTTGATAAAATTGAGATGAGTAACCTCTGCCAAGAAATCACAATTCCAACTGTACCAATTCAACACATTGATTCTACAGAAGGTGAAATTGCTCTTTGTATTCTTTCTGCAATCAATATTGGTAAGATTAAATCAAATGATGACCTAGAACAATTGTGCGATCTTTCTGTTCGTGCTCTTGACGAATTGATTGACTTCCAAGGATACCCAGTAAAAGCAGCAGAAATCGCCACCAGGGCACGTCGTTCGCTTGGAATAGGTTATATTGGTCTTGCTCATTATCTCGCCAAGCACGGTCAAAATTATAATGATCCTGGTGCATGGCAACTGGTTCATGAACTTACTGAAGCATTCCAGTATTATCTAATTAAGGCAACTGTGAATCTCGCAAAAGAAAAAGGCGCCTGTGAATACTCCCATCGTACCAAGTACGGTCAAGGAATTCTTCCGATTGATACATACAAGAAAGATGTTGATGAAATTGTTCCAAACGAATTGAAATATGATTGGGAGAGTCTTAGAGAACAGGTTCTACAATACGGAGTACGGAACTCGGCACTGTCCGCACAGATGCCATCGGAGAGCAGTTCCGTTGTGTCAAACGCAACCAACGGAATTGAACCACCTAGAGGATACCTGTCCATTAAAAAGTCCAAAAAAGGTCCACTCAAGCAAATTGTTCCACAGTATCAAACTCTTAAGAGCAATTATACGCTCCTTTGGGATATGCCTAGCAATCGTGGGTATATTTATACTGTTGCAATTATGCAAAAGTTCTTCGATCAAGCGATTTCTGCAAATGGATCTTATAATCCAGAACATTATGAAAATAATGAAGTTCCTGTTAGTGTGATGGTACAAGATATGCTTACTCAATATAAGTATGGTTATAAGACAGCATATTATCATAATACAAATGATATGAAGAATGATGATGAGGGAGAAACAAAACAAGATCTTCAATCATTGATTGAAGATATTATGAGTTCGGATAAAGAAAGTTGTGAGAGTTGTTCTATCTGAGAAAAATATGGATTTTAATTTTAAAACAAATAACGATAAGAAACCCATGGTCGAATCTATGACTGTTTTTAATCCCAATGAAGTAGACACCAAAAAGCAACCAATGTTTTTTGGACAACCATTAGGAATACAAAGATATGATTCTTATAAGTATCCAATTTTTGATAAACTAACAACACAGCAACTGGGATATTTTTGGAGACCAGAAGAGGTTTCACTTCAAAAGGACCGTGGAGATTATCAATCTCTTCGACCTGAGCAGAAACATATTTTTACTAGCAATCTCAAGTATCAAGTGATGTTGGATTCAGTTCAGGGTCGTGGACCTGGTATGGCATTTGCTCCATACTGTTCCCTACCCGAACTGGAAGCATGTATGAAGGTATGGGAATTTATGGAGATGATTCATTCCCGTTCATACACTTATATCATCAAGAACGTTTATTCAGACCCATCTGAAGTTTTTGATACGATTCTGAAAGAAGATAGCATTATGGAACGTGCTGTGAGTGTAACTCAAGCATATAATGATTTTATTAATAGTGCTCATCATTATGATAATTCGAGTGAGTGGATTCACGCTTTAGAACAAGTACCTTACGCACGAGAGGCAAGGTATGAACTCAAACGCAAACTCTTTAGAGCAGTTGCAAACGTTAATATTCTTGAAGGTATTCGCTTTTACGTCAGTTTCGCTTGTAGTTTTGCATTTGGCGAACTTAAACTTATGGAAGGAAGTGCAAAAATCATCTCACTAATTGCTCGTGATGAGAACCAGCATCTGGTTATCACTCAAAACATTTTGAATAAGTGGAAAGAGGGGGACGACCTTGAAATGACACAAATCGCTAAAGAGGAGGAGCAATGGTTCTACAAGACCTTTGAGAATGCTGTAAATCAGGAAAAACTTTGGGCCGAGTATCTATTCAAGGATGGTTCGATGATTGGTCTGAATGACAAACTGTTACAACAGTATGTTGAATGGATTGCAAATCGCAGAATGAAGGCAATTGGACTTAAGCCACTTTATGATATTTCTGCAAAGAATAATCCACTCCCTTGGACTGAGCACTGGATTTCTTCTAAAGGATTGCAAGTAGCTCCCCAAGAGACGGAAATCGAAAGTTATGTAATTGGTGGAATTGCACAAGATATGAAGACCGATGCATTTGCAAACTTCAAACTATGAACCCTAAAATACTCAAACAAGACTCAAATTATGATGAATGGTGTGAACAAGAAATTCTAAACGCATATAAACAAGCAGCAGAATCTGATGAGTTCTTGTTTGGTGATTATGATTATGAAAAAGAATGGATGATTTCTGAGGGACTTTAAGTCCCTCTTTTTATAAATAAATTTAGACTTAAAACATACAATAAAAAGATGTCAAGACTTACTGGAACTGATGCTCTAGGTTTAATGGAGGCATATAATGAAGTTTATGTTCCTAGAGAACTCACAAATGAACAAGTAGAACTTTATGATATTATTTTCTCACATCTACTCGATGAGGGTTATGCCACTACTGAAGATGGTGCGCTTGCAATCATGTCTAACATGAGTGAGAATTGGGTCCAGAGCATTGTTGAAGGTATTTTAGGTAGTGGAACTGGATTTTTAGGATCAACTGCCGCAGAACTTGGGGCAAAAGGTGGTCACGATGTTCTTCCTTGGAATCGGAATACTAGATATACAACTACAGGTAGATTAAGGAGACCAGGTGAAAATATTAGAGGTGAAAGAATTTTAAATGATCCTAACCGAGGTACAACAACAATGAGAATGGGTGGACCAGTACCTCCAGGTGCCAGAGTCAGCAGACAAACTCCTCCACCTAATCCATATCTTCAAGGTGGAAGAGTTGGAGTTAGTCCTGCTCCAGTACAAAGACCAAGAACACCTCTAGTTTCGAGAAATGTACCTAAACCAACAGGCGGATCTGGTGGATCTAGTGGACGTGCTTCAACTAATTATGGTAGAGGTTTCTGATACTTAACAAGAATAATGCCAAGAGGGTCAATAAGATCCTCTTTTTTCATAAATAAAAATATATAAAAAATTAAAAGAGAAACAATGTCAAGACTTACTGGAACTGATGCTCTAGGTTTAATGGAGGCATATAATGAAGTTTATGCTTCACAAGAACTTACTGAAGAGCAAGTATGGGAAGAAGTTGAATCCTGGGTCAATTCACTTGTAGAAGAAGGTTATGACCTTAGTGATTATACTTGGGATGATCTTTATGAAGGATACCTTACAGAAATTTTAGGTATGCCTGGTGCCCAAAATTTTGGCGCTAATCTACGTCAACAGTTTGGACAAGCACGTAGAGCAGTTGGTGGAAATATTTCTGGTGCTCTTGGTCGTTTTACAGATGCTGTAGGTTCTGGGTGGAGGGGATACACTGGACAAACTACTACTTCTAGAAATCCAGAAGCACGATTTCTTAATGCCTTTACTAGAAATGTAACTGCTCAACCAAGAGCAGCAGTTTCTGCTCTTGGTGGATTTTTGAGTGGACAACCAGCATCCTCTTCTAGACCATCTTCTTCTACAAGATCTGCTGCACCATCAAGACCCGCTCCAACTGCTGCACCATCAAGACCCGCTCCAACTGCTGCACCACCAAGACCCGTTCCAACTGCTGCACCACCAAGACCCGTTCCAACTGCTGCACCACCAAGACCCGTTCCAACTGCTGCACCATCAGGTCCTGCTCCAATTGCTCCCTCTTCTATTGAAAGAAGAATTCCAACTTCTGCTGAACTTAGACAAGCACAGCAACTTAGAGCAACAGGTGCAAACTTGACTGGTACTGGAGCACTTGCAACTGGACCTGCAACTCCTGCTCCTGCTGCAGCAACAACTACTGCTCCTGCTGCTGCACCAAAACCAAATCTTCAGCAACAAATCAGACAGCGCAGATTGAATATGGATTTAGATCTTTTTGACATCGTAAAAGGTTATCTGATCGATGAAGGTTATGCCGAAACCGAAGAGGCAGCAGCAGTGATTATGGCAAATATGAGTGAAGATTGGAGAGATCAGATTCTTGAGTCTGGATACTTTCCAACAAGAGAATCACAAATGAAAGATGAAGCGAAGTATAATCTTAGAGGTCAAGCTGTAAAACCAAGAACTGTTCAGACTCAATCTACAAGACCATCTAGATAATTAATAAGAATAATTTTTTAAAGAGGGTCTAACCAACCCTCTTTTTTTTTATAAATAACTAAAAAGTAAGAAAGAAAAATGAAGTCCTTTAGTCAATTTTTGCAAGAGTCATATTTAAGTGAAGAAATACCTGCTGGTATGACTAGAGCACAGTATAATGCTTTACCATCAGCATCTAGAAGAAGATTGGGTGGAAGTAACGCTGCTTATGGTAAAAAAGGACAAACTTTACAGGGTTCTGCTGCTGATCTATCAATTAGATCTGCAAGAAAAGAAATAAATCCACAAGGGAAAACTACTAAAGTTAAAAGTCCTACAAGAGGTGGTGACATAGTTCCATATAGTGCTCCACCTAAACCAACAGCACCTGCATCTGCACAGTCAGCACCTCCAAAACCAGCAGCAATTGTAAAAGCATCTCCCTCAACTCCTGCAACAACTCCAGAAATCAAACCAGTTTCTGTAAGTGATGTAACTCCAAAACAAAAAGCACTTCCTGCTGCAAAACCAGCAGCAGCAACTGCCACTGCATCTTCTTCAACTATTAAACCTCCTGCACCAGCACAACTTCAGTCAACTAATGCAAGAAGAGCATCTGCTGCAGAAAGATTAAAAAGAGCAGCTGCTGGAACTGGACCAAGTGGAAAAACAATTGTAACACCAACAAGACAAGCGGCAAAAGCAACAGACACCGCATTAACTGCTGCAGGAAGTGCATCAAGATTAGGAAAATTTTCAAAATTTGCAGGTCCAGCATCTGCAGTACTTGATACTGCATTATCTACTGCAGATGAAAGAGCAAAAGGATCTGGATGGGCTAGATCTCTTGCTAAAGGTGCCACAGTCGCCGCAGGAGGATTGCTTGGTGGTGCTGCGGGAGCAATTGGTGGTGGAGGTATCTTGAGTGCTGCTACAGGAACTGTTGGTGCCCTTGCAGGAGGTGCTGCTGCAGAAAAGGCATTTGATACCATTGCTGGAGCAAATGCAAAAGAAAGAGCAGCAATGGCAAAAGCAAACCGCCAGAGTCAAGCAGGAACCACTATTAAAGGTATTGGTGGTCCAACATCATTTAGTCAGAAGAAACCAGGTGGACCAGCATTTATGTCAACCGGTGTTGGTAAACAAAGAAAAACTGTTCAACTTGCCAAGACTGGCGTAGTTAATAGAGGTGGTCAATCAGTTGCAGGTCATCTTGCATTTAAGGGTGGTAAAGCAGTTTATAAGGCAGGTCCAAGTGCTCAATCTCTTGCCAAAACTTCTTCGAATCCATTAGAAAGAATTGGAAGAACATTTTTTGCTGGAGCATATAAACAACACGATGCTGCAAAAGCACAACAAGCACTACAAAGAGCAATCAGATCTGATGTGGAGCGTAATAAAAAACTTGGCGTAAAATATAAACCAGGGGGTTGATTTTTATAAATATCTGTATATAAAAGCACTAATTCATAACCATGTCTAGAGTTTCGCAAGGTTCCATTAATGATATTGCATATCTATATGAAGAAATTAATATTCAACAAAATGATTTTTTGAATGAAGAGTCTGAATATTATGATTCCGAAACGGCAGAAATAGTAGAAGATATTCTTTCTACTATTTCAATTTCAATGGTTTATGAGGGATATAGTGCCGAAGGTATTATTGGATTTCTTTCTAATTCATCTGAAGAAATTATTATTGAAAAATATTTAAATTTTAATGAAAATATCCTTACAGAAAGTACAGTTCCTGAAGATTATATTTTAGAACAGTTGGAAATTTTTGATATTGCAATTGATGAAGGTATAGCATCACTAATTACAAGAGTTGCAAAAGGTGCTTTAGGTCTTGCAAAAAGAGCGGTAACAAAACCTGCAAGAACTAGAGTATCTAAAATACTATCAAATGCGAAAAACCCAGAAGAAGCAAGAAAAATGCTTCAGAGAGTTGCTCAAAATTCTGCAAGGAAATCTAATGTTGGTGGTTATAGTTCTACAATGTCTCCAGTTGGAGGTGGTAAATTAACAGGAAGACAATCTGCAGAATTACTGACAAAAGCAAAAATAGGACAAGCAGTTAAAAAAGTAAAAGATATTGCTAAAAGTGCAAAGGCGGCATTAACAGGTACAACAGCAAAAAGAATTCTTAAAGGCGTAGGAATTGTTGGATTGGGTGGATTAGGTGGGTATCTTGGCGCAAAACTGGCAGGTGCCGGAAGTGGTGGGCAAGAACAAAAACCATCAAGTTCTCAAAGAGCAGATCAACCTTCAACACCACCAGCGGCGCCTAGAGGGGGTTCAGGGGTACCTTCTGGAGGTGGCGGTGGTAGAGGCGTTACTCCTTCTGGAGGCGGTGGAGGGGCAGGGAGAGGTACTCCACAAAGAAGAACTCCACAACCATCAGGACAGACTGGTGACAAAGAAAAAGATATGGAGACCTGGGCAAGAGCAAATCCAAAACTCGCCGCAAGAGTAAAACCAGGACAAGCAGGTTATGATGTTATTTCAAGATTAAGAGATAAACCAAGTGATTATGAGAAACAGGATCAAACTCCAACTCAAGGATCACCAACTGCTCAAATAAATCCCAGTTCTGTACAGGCAGATATTGAAGCAGAAAAAGAAAGAATGAGAAAAAGAGAAGAACAACAAAAAAATAATGCAACCACAACTACTAAAGAATCCTATGAACCTTATGACATTATTTTAGAGTATTTAATTGGAAAAGGTCATGCAGATACGATTGACGAAGCAAATTATATCATGATGGAAATGGATCAGAATGCCATTGGAATTATCATGCAAGAATACAATGATTATTTACTTGCTGAGCAAGTATCTGAATGGGTTGATGAACTTTTAGGGGAAGGTTATGATCTTTCGGATTATACATGGGATGATATCGTTGAATATTATGTGACTGAAGCAAGAAGATGAACAAAGAAGTAGGGATAGAGATGGGATGAGTAGAGGAACTTGGGATAAGGATTGATTGAATTATAACATAAGATCAAGGGGGTTGACAAGACCCCCTTTTTATTGCTAGACTAGGTTTGTCGCCTTTGAAGATCAGGGCTTAGCTAATAATTAGAAGACTTAATAACGACACCATAAATCCTTTCAGATTCACTCATATAATAAGTACCACCAATATTCGTATTGTAATACTCTTCACTCATTAATACATTACGATTAAATTGCTCATAAGTTTCATAATAACTCATAGATTTCTTATGAGGACAAAGATATAGTATTTCACGAAGAAACTTATCTTCACCTAAGACCTTAACATCTGCTTTTAAGTCATCAGATGAACTAAAGTAAGATTTCCAATCAGATTCTTCTGTCTTTCTTCTACCAGTCTTCTTATTTTTTTGTCTAGTCCAGAAGTGTTTTTTACCAATATATTTTTTATTATTTGCTAAGTTTGTAATTAGATAAACAAAACCTTCCATACCTTTAGGTACTTCATCAAAGTCCTCACCGTTATATTGCCACTTCATAAGAATTGTTTATCTGTATTTAGAGTTGACAGGAAATCCAGATATGATAGAGTGAGATGAAACCTCAAATTCCTAAATATTATGAGCACTCTGGTACAAACTCTTCGTATTAGTCACGATTGGGCAGTTGATCGTATTCAGTTCTTATCCAATAAGAATATTGATGATGCCCATGCAATTCAGTCTGAATTTTATGAGTGGTTGAATCCAAATATTCCAGAGCATGATATTTTCTCATTAGAGTTCATAGGAGAGGAGAATGACCCTAGATCTTCACAATTTTTTTAAGTATTATGATGATGGTAATGAAAACCATGTAGCAGCAGTTCAGTGGTTAGAAGACAATCTACCTGCTGAATTTCTTGATGATTCTGAAACAGATTGGATTGGAATTTATAGAACTAAACCACCTACACCAGCAGTTCTAAATGTTCCATATTTCAATCAGGTGGATAACTATAGAGACGCACATCGTACTTGCAATAGTTCTTCTTGTGCGATGTGTTTAGCATTTTTAAAACCAGGAAGTATTAAAGGTGATGATGAGTATGTAAAGAAAGTTTTTGAAATTGGTGACACAACTGATCATGCTGTACAGACAAGAGTTCTAGAAGCATACGGAGTTAAATCACATTTCAGTTATAATCTTTCTTTTGCTGATATTGATAAGAGTCTAGATGCAGGAAAACCAGTAGTCATTGGTATTTTACATCGTGGACCTTTAACTGCTCCTACCGGTGGTCATATGGTAGTTGTAATTGGTAAGACACCTGATGGTAAAGGATATTATGTAAACGATCCGTATGGTTCCTGCAATGATAACTATACTGGTCCTGTGACAAACGGTAAGAAAACCATTTACACCAAAGCAATGCTTAAGTACCGTTGGTGCCCAGGAGGAAATGATGGATGGGGCAGAATCTTCGATTAATTTCAAAAGAAAGATGTTAAAAGTGATTAAAGACCTTACAAATAACGGAAAGCACCTAGAAGCAAATCAACTCTATCAAAAATACTTTGGAGGTAAAAATGGCAAAAATTGATCTTCATAACTTTTTTAAGTTTTATGATGAAAAGAATCCCAATCATATCAAAGCAGTTCAATGGTTAGAAGATAATCTACCCGTTAAGTATCTGGAAGATAATGCCGATTGGGCAGAGATTTATAGAAAAAAGACTAGTGCCGCTGCCTCAACTGGTGGTAGTGGCGGAACCACATTAGTCACCAAGGCACAACTCGCACATATCTGGAATTGTGGTGAAAATCTAATCACAGATGCAGAAGTTGCTGAAATGAATTCTGGACTCAACTTCTTCAAAATTAATACACCAGTCCGTATTCGTCATTTCCTTTCACAGATTTCACACGAATCTGGTGGTGGAAGATATAAGGAAGAACTTGCTTCTGGTGCTGATTACGAAGGTCGTTCAGATCTTGGTAATACTCAACCAGGAGATGGTAAGAAGTTTAAGGGTGCTGGATACATTCAAATGACTGGTCGTGCAAACTATCAGGCATTTGCAAATTATATTAAAGACCCCAAAGTAATGGAGGGTGTATCTTATGTTGCTGATAAGTATCCAGTCACTAGCGCAGGATTCTGGTGGCATAATAATAATATGAATGCTCTATGTGACTCAAATCCAACAGTTGATCAAGTTACTAAAAGAGTCAACGGTGGTTATAATGGGTTAGATGATCGTAAGAGATATTACAATAGATGCTGTGAGGTTATTAAGTAAACATTCACAAAACATAGAAAAATGTTACAAACTCAAAAAAGAGAAAAAGCTATGGGACAATTAATTCGTATTGCTATTTTGAGTTGGTCTGCTGCGTTGCTTACAGCATCATATGCTGGTCTTCTTGCTAAGATGGACCCCACATTTATTGCCACTGTATTTACTGCTTCTGCAGCAACTTTTGGTATTAACACTATGAAGAAGGATGGACCTGAAGATGCCAGACGAGATTCTCAACCTGCAGTCACCTCAGTTGAACCAACTCCAGAACCAGAACCTCCAGCAGATACCGCAGTCTCAAATACCTCAACTGCAGGTTGCCAGAACTGTGATTCAGGAGATTCCTCAACCGATAATTCAGTCCCTGTCGGCAGAGTCTAAGTCTTTAAGACCTCCAGTTACAAGGGGTTTGGCACTTCCTATTTTTGAAGTGCCAAACTTTACTTTAGATTATCCTGTGATTGATGTTCCAACTCAGGAAGAGTTTGATGCTGCAGTAAAAGCAGATAAGGAAAAACAACAACAGGAAATTGATAAACCCAGAGGACTACCTAATACCTCCCCCCCTCAATTGCCTCAGGTTGTTCAAACCCCCCCTTCTCAAACTCCCATTGCTGAAATACCAGCAGATAAACCTCAACCAACTTTTACAGTCCTTGGAACCGATATTAATCTACCTGATCCTTCTCTTGTTGCTACGGCAGGTGCTGTCGCGGTAGTTACAACTGCTGCTACAATGATGGCAACAACGACACTCAATGCCCTTAAGAACGCAGCAGAACCATTAATTAAAGAGGCAACTAAGAATAAGTTTAAAATCAAAATTAAACAAGTTAAACCAGTTCTGCATTATGTCTTAGCAGAAGAGGGGCATATTGATATCTTTGAGTATTCTGCTGAAGGAACTAAAATGATTGGTCAAACGGATAACGTGGAGCAATATATTCGTGACCAAGTTGAAATTAATGCATTGTATGAGATTGATAATAAGATTATTATTGATGATGTTATTTCAAATAAATTTACAAAAGAGGGGCAGAAGAGATTCAAACCTCTCTTTGCCCCTGCGAAAAAAATTGCTAAAAAACTTTCAGCAAGATTATCTTTTTAAAAATCTATATTTGAAATAACCCAAGTGATAATTGCTGCTGGTATATAAGCAATTATGTTGTATAATGAATCAAGAAGAAAGTTATTAAATCTTGATTCCTTTTTTTCTTCCTTCTTTTTTTCCTCAGACTTTTGTATTGTTTGAGTCATTTTTCTTTTTTAATTTGAATGCAGCATCACCAAGAAATGATCCCACAGCAAGAGTAAGAACCTTGGCATATGCATCTCTGTTTGTGGATTCCAATTCAACCATTCCTTCACTACGAATGGAAACGGATTCTACTGCAGAAATCATAAGAGCACTCCAAACAATAAGAAATAATCTAACGATATTGAAGTAAGTCATATTAGAATGGTAATCCAAACTTTTGAGTATTTATCTTGGGCATTTGTAGTTTTTCAAATGTTTTATTGACCTGATTCTCCACAACCTTACCAACAAACTGTTCTGGGTTGTTTAAGATTGCCTCTGCTTTCTTATAAGTCACATAAGCACCATAACAAAGTGCTCCACTAATGAGAAGACTTGTCGTTGATAGAATGAGTGCCAGGTTCTTCATCTTTCATTTCCTCGTGTGCTAGTTTTAATATGTAGTAGATTACATATGCCGTAAAGATAAGACCGCAACTTAGTATAATTACTACTCCCCAAGGAAATGTATTCATTCTCGTCTCTCTTGCTTATGTATCCAAACTTTCAAATCTTTTACATAGTTTCTTAATATTTCTGCTTGTGATAAATGCCACTCATCTTCAGTCTTGATATAGTTCTTAATGTGCTCATCTACGGCATCAAGACATTTTTTAATTACTGGATTCCAAGGTTCTCGAATCGGGGTGTTCCATTCTCTTGCCATAATACCTCATTTTTTCTTACCACCGTTCTTTGCTTTTTTTGCAGTCGCATTACCAGAATTTTGCTTTTTATTATTAGCAGATCCTTTCTTACCCTTATTTGCGGACTTGGACATTTGTTTGTACCGTTGGTAACTTAGTATTTATTGAATTTACGGGATCTATTGTAACAATTTTAGGTGGTTGAACAATTACATCAGCACAAACTTTTGCATAAGGACTTGTTGGGTGGAAATCAATTCCACTTTTTTTTGCTTCTCCACATTTTAATAATCTTACCAATTCAAAATCTAAACGACTTTTTGAAACCTCACTTTCTTGCCTTGCAATCTCTGTACGAACTCTTTGCTTACAGAGTTCTTGTAACGAACCATCAAGGGGAATAGAAAATCCTGCAGATACTCCTGCATTTATTGAACCTGTTTGAAAACTTTCTGGATCTTTATTGAGATTTAAATTGTTATACCCAAAGGTTTGTAAGTTGAGTGTTGGACCTTGACACGAAACACCAGCACCATAAGTATTCACAGCAAAAGGACCTTGTAACACTTGCACTGCCTGGTTCGTCACATTACCAGTCGCAGATGCTTGGGGTCCTGCTATATTTGTATTGGATGGTGCCTGTTGAGCATAAGCACCTAAACCCAGTAAAAATACTATTGTGTGAATACAGAGATGCTGTTTGTAACCGAATCTTCTACGGTTTTGCGATCTATCCATGTTTCTTTAGAAATTCCAGGAGTCAAATAAGTTTCACTAAACTGGAACGGAGCACCCTGCGTTTGAATTGTATAATTCGCTCCTGGACCTGGACGATCTGGAATATTGATATTAGTACCAGTGACTGTATAAGATGTCCCAGTAGAATATTCTATTTGTTTAATGACCTCAATCACTTCGGTGTGAGTTTTGGTCTCAGAAGTAATTGTGCCACTCGTAAAGTTAGGCGTAACTGGACCAGCATATGAAGGAGTAATAACTCCCAAGACTGCAACCAGTCCGAGAGTTATATGTCTCATTTGAATACACTTAACTCAACTGTTCTTTGTGCTGTACCAGTACTTCCAGGACCACCAGCAGTGATAGTAGGGACACCAGTTCCACTAAGAGTACCTGCAAGAGTACCAGCAGAACCACCTAACTGAGTAGTAGAGTCGCTATAAAGGTTGGGAGTAGCAATTGTTCCAGAAGCTGCCGACTGAGTGGTGACAACAGTATCCGCAGTAATTGATGTTTCAGAAAAACTAAATGCTTGTCCGTTTGTATTGATTGCATAAGAACCAGCACCACCAACTCCACCAAGAGTTGTGACGTTAATATTTGTACCTGATGCCGAGTAGGAAGCACCTACTCTGTTGGATTGTACCGCAGCACCCTGGACGCCTAATTGGACAGAATCAACAATTTTGTTTGTAATTTCAGCGGCAAATGCAGGTGTAGTGAAGAATAACGAAAAGGATAATAGAAGTCTTTTCATTGCTCTAGAGATTATGATCTATCTTATTTAGGAAAGACACTTTCAAAATTGTTCACTTGACAAATCCTAAATAGTCACTTATTATGATAAATCCCTGTTATGAGTAGGGTAATTGTTATGAGTCTTTGACTTTGATTTAGAGCCGTGGAAGATGCCCTTTGAGAAAAGGTTATACCCCATCTTTTAGACGGATGTAGAGTTCAATTTTTTTAAATGCTTAAAAACCTAACAAATGTAACCGTAGCGATTCTAGGTGCGGTTGTAACATCAGCGGCAACACTGCCAACACCGGCTTTTGCTATTAACTCTGTAAGTGAAGAAAGCAAAATTCAGGAGACAGCGACCAATGAGGTTGCTCCAGAAAAACCAAAAATTAAACGGTTTATTTGTAAAGGATGTAATACCAATGAATCTCTGACATTGGAGTTTCTTCAGAACAATGGTATTACTGATAAGAATGCTCTTGCAACTATTATGGGAAACATTCGCCAAGAATCTACCTTTGTTCCTAATATTTGTGAGGGTGGTGCAATAACCTCTTATAGAGGTTGCACACGAGGCGGATATGGTCTAATCCAATTTACAAGTCAATCACGTTATAATGGATTAGGTAATTTCGCCGCTCGTTATGGTGGAGACCCATCTTCACTTGATACTCAACTTCGTTATATTATTAATGAATCTCAATGGAAAAACATTGAAGATGGATTAAAAGTTCCAGGGAAATCTATTGACCATTATATGCGTTTGGCATATTCCTGGTTGGGGTGGGGTCACCACGGAGCAAGAACTCAATTTGCATATTCTTATGCAAATCGTTTAGTTCTTTCATAATCCGATAAATACGGGGAGATACTCAAACCTCCCCTTGGGCAATTGAAAGAATTCTTTCAGAATATGATGGAATTATTGAGAAGGCAAATTCAATTTATCGTCCGAGGTATTCTGAATCACCAGTAAATACTTCTGTGTGTTATACTGATGAATGTAAGTCTCTGGGTGGTGAGATGCGAATTTGCGCTCCTTTTTACATTGGTTGTAATTAAATCTTTACTATATAATACGTTATTATTTTTGGAAACGTTATGTCCGATACTATTCAACAACTGGTTGACGCTTTTGAGCAATGGAAAGTTGATGACGAAAAATTCGTTGCGGGTAATGCCTCAGCAGGTACTCGTGCCCGTAAGGCACTTCTAGAATTCTCAAAACTTGCCAAAACTCGCCGTGCAGAAATCAGCGAGGAAAAAACCACCCGCAAGGGGGGTTGACATCTGAGAGATTAGGTCTTATAGTTCTCTCATGGGCAGGCGAGGTTCCAACCCTCTCATAAGTCCCGCCCCTCCCATGCCTCTCATAGAAGCACAAACAGGGAGGTCTCTTGGGCTCATAGTTAAATGGAGATAACCCAATTCTTCTAAAATTGTGTTCTTGGTTCGATTCCAAGTGAGCCTGTTGGAGTATAATGCTCCATATATAAAACTGATAGAGGGTAAGTCCCTGTTATATCCTGATGAGGTATATCACACTTACTCCATCAAACAAGTAGGAAGTGCAAACCCTCTCTCTGGGTAATACTGGATGAAGGTAAAGGTGATCCTGTCCGCACATAGAGATCCCTCCTACCATTATGCCGTTGGTAGTCTAGTGGCAGGACACCCAGACAATGGAGTTGGATAGCGGGTTCGATACCCGTTCAGCGGCACACACACAACATACACACAAGGAGTAAAACTATGACACCTTACGAACTTCGTTTTGAAATTTTTAAGCAAGCAATGACTTTGGCGGAAAGTGAATATTCTGCTTCATATGAAATTGTTCGCTCACATAATGAAAATGGTGAGACAAAATGGAATTATCCTCCATATCCTTCTTATGAAAAAATTGAAAAACTTGCTGAAAAAATTAATACTTTTGTAAGTTCTAAGTGAAATCAGTGGGGTGGCAACACCCCCGTTAGTGTTCCCCTGCCAATCCAAAACTCTGGATAAATTTAAAATTAATAAGGTAGTAGACCTTATAAATAAAATAAAAAGGACTACTATGTTAGGTAAATGCTCTTATTGCTCAATAGAATTTAGATATAATCCAGCAAATAAAACTGGTAAATATTGCTCTAACGCTTGTCAACAAAAGTTTCAAAAAACTAAAAGAATTGATGAGTGGTTGTCTGGTGGTAAAAAACCTGGTAAAATAGCATTAAGAGAATATCTCACAGAAACACGAGGTTATAAATGTTCTTGTTGTGGGATTACTGAATGGAACAATAACCCAATCAGTTTAGAGATTGACCATAAAGATGGTGACCCCTATAATGATAGTCCTGATAATCTCAGGTTTATCTGCCCAAATTGCCATTCTCAAACTCCAACATATAAGGCAAAGAATATGGGTAAGGGTAGAGTTAAAAGGCGTGAGAGAGCACGACAGGACTATCATAGACAATCCCTTGTAGCATAACGGTTACTGCATCCGCCTTGTAAGCGGAAGATTCTCGGTTCGATTCCGAGCGGGGGATCTTGACATAATACTCATTATGTCTTATACTTTTCCTATCCGTGTGAAGGAAAATGTGCTGGAGAAGAAATTCTCCATTTTGCGTCCTTGGTGTCAGCGGCAGCATCCCAGATTTCCACTCTGGAGGGATCGATTCAAATTCGATAGGACGCTTCCAAATAATTAAATATAGTTCGCTTCCCTTATAAATAACATTGAGTATTTGATTATTTTAATGTTATTTTATCTTTATGTAATTCATTTTGCCGACTTCTTTTACTATGTTGGTAAAAGAAAATGCCCGGATGAATATAATCCTTGGAACGATCCTTATACAGGATCTCCAAAAACTCACAAAAATAAATGGAAAAGTACAAAATTTACAAAAGTTGTTATTGAGTGTTTTGATTCTGATGAAAAAGTTTCAAAGGCAGAAACTAATTTGTTGTTAGAACTAGATTGGGAAAATGATCCTTATTGTTTAAATGAATGTTGTGGTGGTAAGTTTTCTTATGATGCTAATAGAAGAGGAGCATTAAGTAGAAATAAACTTCCAGTAAAACAATCTACTAGAGAAAAAATAAGAGAACGAAATAAAAAATTGTGGAACGATCCAAATTGGGATAAAAAAGAAAAGTTATTAAATATTTTGAAAGAAAATCAACTAAAAGCAGTTAAGGCATCAAAAACTCCAGAAGTAATTAAAAAAAGAACAAAAATATTTAAAGAAAGAGGACATCAACAAGGAGAAAAAAACTCTCAATATGGTACATTTTTAATTTATAATTTAGAATTGAGGCAGACTAAAAGAATTAAAAATGGAGAAAAAATACCTGAAGGATGGAAAAAGGGGGCAATTTATAACTTTGATTCCTATTTTGAAAGACAAAAAAGAAAAGAAGAAAGAAAAATTAAAACAAAAGAAAAAAGAAACAATCTTCGACAGGAAAAAGTAAAATTGTATACCGAATGGTATAAAATTTATCAACAATCTAGTTTTTTTGAATTTTGTGATATTACGGGATATTCAAAATCACAACAAAATTTATGTGCTAAATTTAAAGAATTTGTAAAAGAATATTTTCCAAAATGTAATAGCGGAAAAATAAAATCGAAAAAACCGTAAAGGATTGACATAATTCCAAAGGTCATGCTACAATAAATAAACCGAGTGACAAAACCTCAAATACTCGTTAAGTCGCTTGAATAAACGGAGTTAGTCGAAACTCCTTACATCCGCAGGAAACTCTGCGAGAAACTATAGAGGTACTATTATGTTTAAACACGCATTCGCAGCTGTTGCTGCTACTACTCCTTTTCTTGCTTCGGCTGCTTTTGCTGGCCCTTATGTAGAAAGCAAGACCACTGCCGCCGCTGTTGACGGTACTTATAAGGGATCCCAAACTGAACTTCGTGTTGGTTATGAGCAAAAGACCAAAGGTGGTACGACCATCTTCGGTGAAATTGGTCCTGGTTATGAATGGAACACTGGCAAAACACAAAATCAAGGTGTTGCCGTTGGTGAAGTTGGTGTTAACTTCCCCATCGCCAAGCAACTCTCTGGTAAAGTAAAAGTTGCTGGTGAGTACGGTTTTACTTCCGAAGTCTTTGCTCTCGGTGGTGAAGTGAAGGTTCGTTACGCTTTCTGATAAACTACTCATAAGTTGAGTGAAAGCACCCATTCTTTGGGTGCTTTTTTAATAGGATAATTTCCTTAACCTTCTCTTAGTTGACCTTTACTTTTATTTCTTTTAGAATTTACTTGTAGTTATTCACTTTTTATGAAACTCAAACACATTTTTGCAATTGGTCTTCTTGCTGCTCCTAGTGCTGTGCTTGCAGGAACGACTTTGAATGGTGCAGGTGCGACATTTCCGGCGCCTTTGTATCAACGATGGTTTCAGGATTATGCGCGAACTTCTGGTAATCGTGTGAATTATCAGAGTGTCGGGTCAGGGGCTGGTATTCGTCAGTTTGTCGCAGGAACTGTCGATTTTGCCGCCTCTGATGAACCAATCAAACCCTCAGAAGCAGCAAAAGTAAAGCGTGGTGTTGTTCAAATTCCTATGATCGGTGGAACGATTTCTGTTGCATATAATAAACCTGGATGTACTTTAAAACTCACTCAAAAGCAAACCGTAGATATTTTTGCTGGTCGAATCAGTAATTGGAAGCAAGTGGGATGTTCTGCTGGTGATATGAAGGTGGTTCATCGTTCTGATGGTTCTGGAACTACCTTTGCATTTACTAACTCTCTGAATGCCTTTGGTGGATGGACTTATGGTGTAGGTAAATCAGTCAACTGGCCTACTGGTGTTGGTTCAAAAGGTAATGAAGGTGTTTCTGGAACCATTCGAAACACTCCTGGTGCGATTGGTTATGTAAACACTGGATTTGTTAAGGTAAACAATCTTCAGGCAGCAGCAATTCAAAATAAGGCAGGTAAGTTTATTCTTCCTTCTGCTACTTCTGGTGCTGCTGCTCTGAATAGCATTACTCTGGATGCTAATCTTGCTGGTGAAAATCCAAATCCTTCTAGTGCTGGTGCATATCCTATTTCTACTTTGACTTGGATTCTTGCATATAGAACTGGTAATGGTGCTAAGGCAGATGATATTCGTAGTGCTCTAAAATATGCTTTAAGTGCAGACTCTCAAATGATTGCCGATGATTTGGGTTATGTCCCTCTTGCAGGGTCTGTTTTAAATAAAGCACGAATTGTTGTGAATCGTATTCAAAACTGATAATCTAAATAAATTAAGAGAGGATTAGTCCTCTCTTTTTTTGTATCTACTAAATTTTATGCACATTAACATTTGGGAATGTAAAGAAAATAATCTTTGGCATTGGACTGTTTGTGATGGATCAAGACCCATTCTCAAACAAGAATCTGGAAAAAGTGATACCTATCAAGAAGCAATGAATGATGTTGATATAATTATGAAGAAAATGACGGCATAAATATATAAAAAATGTGGTATAATGGAGAAACTTTTTAAATTACTGAGCGATATTCAGGCAAATCTTTTTCTTCTCTTTCATAAAACTTGGGTGTTTCATTGGAATGTAGTTGGATCTGATTTTCAACAAATTCATACATTGTTCGGTGGACAATATGAAACTATGTTTGAAGAGATTGATCGTCTTTCTGAACACATGCGATACCTCAATATACGCCCCATAGGGACGCTTTCAAGAATTGTTGAGGTATCAACCATTGGGCAGGGTTCAGATGCCGTACAGGTCGATGAAATGGGTCAGAAACAGATTATTCCTGGTAAACCCATCACAAAGTCCGATGACATGGTGAAAAGATTGATGACAGATAATATGATTCTTCTTGAACTTCTTACTGAAGCATCTGAAGAAGCAGGAAATCAAAGATCTTATGCCACAGAAAATCTACTTCAAGATTTGATGGAGTCTCATGGAAAGTTTGTTTGGATGCTTCGTTCGGTAGTAGAAAAAACTTCAAAATTATCAGTCGAAGATTCTGAACAAACTCCAATTGTTGTACCACAAGAAATACCCCAATATTGATTTGAAATGGAAAACTTAAAAATTAGATGCCGTTCTTGCGGTAAAGAACTAGAAGGACATTCTAGTAAGTCAGTTTCTTGTGGTTGCCCGAATATGGCAACCATTCGTGGAGATAAGGTTTCTGCAGTTGACTTATCGCAAGTAATTATGTTAAACTCTTATCACAAATCAAAAAATAATGTCCTCACGAATGAAGATATTATGTGGCAAGAGTATCGTCGTCAGCGTAAAGTTAGACGACTTGATTTTGAAGTTCGTTGAGGACTCTTAGAAAATAGCACCAATGGTTGGTAAATCGCCTTGAAAGCGATGCCAGGTTCACGCCTGATGGTTCGATTCCATTATTTTCTGTTTAAATTTAACATTTTCTTAAGCACTTTGTTGAATTCAACACATAGTTGACAGTTTAGAAGTGCTCGCTAGCATAACTAGTAGTATTCCATCTAAACCATATGGATCAGCACACTTACGACAATTGGTGCAAGATCAAGGTCACCTTTGAGGTATCTGGTAATACGGATAATATGTTTTATAAAAGAGCGGTAGAAATTGTAAAAACACGCAGAGACCCTCTTGCAAAGTTTCTTGGAGATGAAAAATGATGGAACCTTTTGACGATGATTATGTAACCCGTAGTGAAGTACAGGAGATGATCGATGCAGCAATACGACGACATAACCGTAATGCTTCTATCATTAGTATGTGCGTCGGTTGGGTGGTTCTTGCTTTATTTGCTGAGGGACTATTGAGACTTATAGGTGTGATACCACCATTACTTCCTTTTCTCAAGATTACTTTAAATTAGAAAATGAATAAAACAATCTTTAATGCACTAACCATTTTTGGATTAATTGGAATATTAATTATTTGGTCACTTAATCATGCTTACAAATGATACATATAGTAGAGTTTCTTTTAACTAATCAGGTGTCACTTTTCGTCATTTGTTATCTGTTAATTGTAGTTCCAATCATTGGAATTATGGTTGTTCATCAAGATAAAAAGAACTAGTGTGCCACCTTTTAAATTGGCACTCTTGACACGGAACTCTTTAACCCCTATAATACTAGAGTAAATCATTCAAAACAATGTCTCTGATCCAAAAATTCAAGAAAGATGTTAGCACTCTTCGTTCTGCCGCTAACGGTGAATTTTATCTTGATGTAAAAAATCCGAAACTTTATAAAAAGGTTCGCAAGTATTATCAAAATGAAGGCGTTATTTTTTCTGATGACCCTCTTGATAATTATGATATTCTAATTGATTGTCTTATTCAAGATCTTGAATCGGTTGAGGTTGTCTAACGGATGTCAAAAACAAGTATCCTGAGGTATTTTGGGAACTTTTTTCTTATAATTGGTTATCAAATCATGTTATGGGGAGATTTCAAATATGGTTTAATTTTAAAATGTATTGGAGGATTGCTTAGCATTCCTTTTGCAATTAAACTTAAACTTTGGGATGTACTTTTCTTATGTGCTTTTTTTGGTATTACTGAAATCACAAAAGTTGTTCAACTCATTAGTCCTGGAATGACTTAAAACTTATACTGGTGGAGTCAAGGTCTTGCCCTCGTCGTATGGGCATTATAAGTGACGACTGGTGCGGATGGGAATCTCTCCCGCCTGGTTTCCAATTTCCAGTTAAAGAATTGGTGGCGAGCCTGCAATACTGAGCAAGAGGGGTTGCAAAAACTCCTCTTTTTTAGTATAATAGATTAAAAGTATGAAAGTAAAACATTTTTATGAAACGAGTTTTAGTAACTGGCGGTGCGGGGTTTATAGCACACCATTTGGTTTCACAGATCCTTAAAACGACTGATTGGGAAATAGTTACTCTCGATAGATTAGATTTTAGTGGAAATTTAAATCGCCTTCATGATATTTTACAAGACTTTTCGGAAAAGGATAAATCTAGAGTAAAAGTAGTTTTTCATGACTTAAAGGCAGCAATCAATCCTTTGATTGCTGCTGATATAGGTAAAGTAGATTATATTTTACATCTTGCTGCGGGATCTCATGTAGATAGAAGTATTGAATATCCTCTTGAATTTGTGATGGATAACGTTGTTGCAACATGCAATATTCTTGACTTTGCAAGAAATCTTGATCATTTGGAAAGATTTGTTTATTTTAGTACCGATGAGGTTTTTGGACCTGCACCTAATGGAATTAAATATGAGGAGAATGATCGATATAATTCTACAAATCCTTATAGTGCCTCTAAAGCGGGTGGAGAAGAACTTGCGGTAGCATTTGAAAATACTTATAAACTTCCAGTTTATATTACACATACAATGAATGTGTTTGGGCAAAGACAGCACCCCGAAAAATATATTCCAATGTGTATTAGAAAAATTCGTGATGGTGAAACTATTACAATTCATAGTGATCCTACAAAAACTATTCCAGGGTCAAGACATTATATTCATGCTGAAGATGTTTCAGATGCACTTCTGTTCTTGCTGAATCAACCTACAATTAGTGAAAAGAATTGGGGTGATGCTAAGTGTCCTAAGTTTAATATTGTTGGTGCTGAAGAATTGAATAATCTGGAATTAGCACAAATTATTGCAGATGCTCAAGGAAAAGAACTGAAGTATCAAATGATTGATTTTCATTCCGCACGTCCTGGACATGATCTTCGCTATGCACTCTCGGGTGAAAAGATGAAAAAAATGGGATGGGTTCCACAAGACATTAGAAGTAGAATTGCGGAAGTTGTGTCATGGACTCTTGCAAATGAGAGGTGGATTAGAGTATAATATATAATTATAGAGTTTATGATTTTATGAGTCAATATATCAAAAAGGCACTTGTACTTGGTGCTGGTGGTTTCATCGGAAGTCACATGGTTCGCAGACTACGTTCCGAAGGATACTGGGTTCGTGGTGTAGATCTTAAGTATCCAGAATATTCAAAGCACGAAGCAAATGAGTTTGTCCTTGGGGATCTCCGTGACGTAGATTTTGTTCGTCGTGTCATTGAATATAAGGGTGATCGCGGAAACTTTTATAATTCAGTTCCCTATCGCTATATTCAGGCGTTTGATGAGATCTATCAGTTTGCTGCTGATATGGGTGGTGCTGGGTTTGTATTCACTGGTGACAATGATGCCGACATCATGCATAACTCAGCAACGATCAATCTGAATGTTCTTGAAATGCAACACCAGATGAATGAGCGTCTGGGTAAGAACAGCACCAAGATTTTCTATTCTGGATCTGCGTGTATGTATCCAGAGCATAATCAACTTGATCCTGATAATCCTGATTGCCGTGAAGAGTCAGCCTACCCCGCTAACCCAGATTCTGAATATGGTTGGGAGAAACTTTTCTCAGAGCGACTCTTTTTCGCTTATCATCGTAATTACGGGATTCCTGTACGGGTTGCTCGTTATCACAACATCTTTGGTCCTGAAGGAACCTGGGATGGTGGACGTGAAAAAGCACCCGCAGCAATCTGCCGTAAAGTAGCATATCTTCCAGAAGAGGGTGGTAGTATTGATGTTTGGGGTGATGGAAAGCAAACCCGCTCATTCCTTTATATTGATGAATGTATTGAAGCAACTCGTCGGATGATGGACTCCAACTTCATTGGTCCAGTTAACATTGGATCAGAAGAGATGGTGACAATTGATCAACTGGTTGATACTGCCGCTAAAGTTGCTGGTAAGACCGTTGAAAAGAATCATATTCCTGGTCCTCTGGGTGTTCGTGGTCGTAACTCAAACAACGATCTGATTCGCAAAGAACTTGGTTGGGATTATTCACAAACTCTGGAAGAGGGAATCCGTAAAACTTATTCATGGATTAGTGAGCAAATCAATGCGAAAAAAGTTTAATTTAATCGGAGATACTTTTACTCATCTTACAAACGGGAATAAAGGATATTCTGTTCACGGTAAAGAGTCAAAGTATATTGAATGGGTCAAAGAAGGTGGAGAGTGTTCTTTTTATCTTGACAGCACTCTTCCCTATGCCTGGATGGATGATGCTCCAGAAGGTCCAAAGTATGCTTGGTTATTGGAGTCAAAATATATTACTCCACAAATTGTTGATCAAGTTAAGATGTTTCCCGAAAAATATTTGGAAACATTTGATGCTATCTTTACACACAATCAAGAACTTTTAAAAATTGATCCCAAGTTCAAGTGGTGTCCTGCTCAAGGGTTTTGGATCAAAGAACCAAAGATCTATGAGAAATCAAAGATGATTTCTATGATTGCTTCAAACAAAAGAATGTGTGAAGGGCATAGACTTCGCCTTCAGTGGGTTGAAAGAATTGGAGATCAAGTAGATCTTTATGGGCGTGGATTCAATGAGATCGCTTTGAAAGAAGAAGGACTTTGTGATTATATGTTCTCGGTTGCGATTGAGAATGGTCAATATGAGACTTACTTTACGGAAAAACTTTTGGACTGCTTTGCCACAGGAACCATTCCTGTTTATCTTGGAGCACCAGACATTGGCAAATATTTTAATAAAGATGGTATAATTGATTTGACAGAAGAGTTTGATGTATCTGAAGACATTTACTATTCAAAGATGGATGCCATCAAAGAAAATTTAGAAAAAGCAAAAGAGATGGAAATCCTAGAAGACTTTATTTACCTTAATTACTTTAATTAAAATGGGACAAATTTATCAGGCAATCAAACCAAAAGAAGTCATTGAGACTTTTGGTATTAAAAACTTTGTAGAGACTGGCACTGGAATTGCCGACAGTCTTTCGTATATTCTCAATGTCCGTCCAGATGATCTCAATGTTTATACCATTGAGTTGATGGATGAACTTCATGCTAAGTTGGTAGAAAAGTTTGAGGGAACTCCTAATCTTCATCTCATCAAAGGATATAGTCATGTTGAGATGAAAACCATTCTGGAAACTCTGTCACCAGAACCAACTCTGTTCTGGCACGATGCTCATTTTCCTGGTGCTGATTTTAATATCAACGGTGCTACTTATACTAGTGAACCAGATCCTACCAAGCGAATTCCTCTTGAGTCTGAACTAAGAGTCATCAAAGAAAGTGGTAGGGATATTTCAAAGGACGTGTTTGTTCTTGATGATTTGAGAGTTTATAAGGATGGTCCTTATGAGGGTGGCAACTGGGATTTAAGGAACGTTGCTGGTGCCGATGGAATTGATTTTGTCTATGAGTTGTTTGATGAAACTCATGTTATAATTGAATCGTATATTGCTCAAGGGTTCTTGATTCTGTTCCCTGTTGATGCTGACCTTGAAGTTTGTAAAGATCTTATTGAAGGAGTTGTAAATTAATGAAGTTTTTAATCACTGGAATCACTGGGTTTGCTGGTCCTCACTTGGCAAATCTTCTTCATAGTGAAGGTCACGAAGTCTATGGTTTGATTCGTCGTACCAATGGTATGGAGACTGATATTCGTGACGTAGTGCCCGATGAAGTCTATAATTCAATTACCTTCCTCTATTCTGATCTCTGCAACTACCGCTCACTGCGTAATGTGTTTGAGAAGTATCAGTTTGATGGTGTCTTCCATCTAGCAGCACAGTCTCATCCTCCTTCTAGTTTCCGTGATCCGATTGGCACAATGGAAACTAATGTGATGGGTAGTGCTAATTTGATTCAGGTGATCGTGGATCATCAACCTGATTGTAAGTTGATGTTCTGCTCCACATCTGAAGTCTATGGCAACGTCGGTCAAGATGGTCGTAAGATTCATTGGGAAGATACGATTCTGCCTGCTAATCCTTATGGGGCATCAAAGGCAGCAACTGATGTCTATCTTCAGGAACGTATGGAAAATGGATTCATCAAAGGATTCATCACTCGTGCTTTCTCCCACACTGGTCCCCGCCGAGGTAAGATCTTCTCCATCTCATCTGATGCCTATCAGATTGCCAGAATGATGAAGGGTCTTCAGGATCCTGTGCTGTTGGTTGGAAATCTTAACACAACCCGTGTTGTGATGGATGTTCGGGATACTGTTAGGGCTTATTATCTGGCAATGATTCATCCAGAGGTCACTAATCACATCTTCAATATCTGTGGAGATACTCCTCGTAAAATGCAGTTCTTCACCGATAAGTTGATTGAACTGTCTGGTCTGAATCATGTGGAGCAAAAGATTCATGAACCTTTCTGGCGTCCTCATGAGATCTATTACCAGCACGGTGATTCTACCAATCTTGTAGAACTCACTGGATTCAAGGAAGAGTATGATATTGATACGACTCTGAATGATCTTCTCAAGTATTGGTACGACAAGATTAACTGATGAATATCATTATTGATCAACCAGGAGGACTGGGTGACATTTTCTTTATTCAGAAAATAGCAACAGTATTATCTCAAGAACATACTGTCTATCATCCAGTTACCCCTTCCTGCTGGTCTGCTGGCGTAGACCAGATGATTACTAATTCCCATATTGGTGCTCAAGGACAACTCCAACTTCCTTCTGGTGAGGTTGGAGTTCTTGATTTGTCTAATGTTCCCAAACCAAGAGGATCTTGGGATGTAATGGGAACGAAGTATGATGCTGTTGGAGTTTCTTATGATGACTGGCAAGATTACTTTAAGTATGAACGCAATCTTGAACGAGAAGAAAATCTCCGTAAGCGACTTGGATTAGAGAAGGGAGATCCTTTTATTTTCGTCAATCCATACTACAGTGTCTACAAACCAATGAAAGGAGTTTACCAACAAATCCCAGAAGGATATGATGGGAAGGTTGTTGAGATGGATCCCAACGTTCCTGGTGGTAAAGTTTTTGATTGGTGCTGGGTATTTGAGAATGCCGAAGAGATGCATTCTGTTGACACATCACTTCATTATGTGATGGAGACATTAGATCTCAAAGCAACAAGACTTACGATTCATCCACGTCATTATAAGTATTCAGAACGAGTCTATGATGGGATTCTCAAGAAACCATGGCAGTGGATTGAGTATACCAGAGATGAGTGGAGAGAGATGACTCCAATGGAGGTAGAATGAAAGTAGGATTAATTTACCAACCCTGTGGTCTTGGAGATATTTTATTTCTTCAAAAACTGGCACATCATATCAAAGACCAAGGATATGAAGTCTATTGGCCAGTTGTATCTGAGTTTGAATGGTTGAACGATTATATTCCAGACTTTAATTTTATTTCTTGGGATGATAAAGAAGTAAAACTGACTCGTCCACCATTACCAGAGCACGTTCAGTTTCCTGGAATTCAGCATTATCTTCCAGAGAAGCAGACTGAAATCACTGATGAGTTGTTTTACTTTCAGGGTTTTGGAAACTATCAACCAATCATGGCAGGTAAGTATGATAGTATTGGAATGGACTGGACAGATTGGAGAGATCATATTAAGTTTGTTCGCAATCAAGAAAAGGAAGATAAACTGTTTTATGATGTCCTAGGACTCAAAGATGATGATGTGTATGTTCTTGTTAATCGTTATTGGTGTACAAGACCACAAGTTGAAATCTGTGATAGAATATCTGTAAATCCTGCTGACTATGGTGGAGCACAAGTCGTAGAGGCAAAGCATATTGAAGGATACTCTTTGTTTGACTGGTGTAAAGTCATTGAAAAAGCAGCAGCATATAACTTTATTGAAACATCCTGGAACTATCTCTTTGAGACTTCTGAACTCTTTGATAAGGTCAAAGACAAACCAATGTTCCTTCATCACCGTTGGGGTGATTGGTCGCAAACAAGATACTTATTCAATCTGCCCTGGCAATATCAATGATTAAAACAATCAATTATCAGCAAACTGAATACCCTCATTTTCAAGCGATTGGTAATGCTTCGCAGTTTGCGATTCCGTTTGCCAAGCACGTTTGTTCTGGGTTTGGATATGATATTGGATGTATGAAACCAGAATGGTCTTTTCCTGGATCCACTCCAATTGATTTGAGTTTTGATGATCCTTGGGATGCCAATCATCTTCCAGAGAAAGATCCTGATTATATCTTTTCTAGTCATTGTCTTGAGCACGTTGATGATTGGGTTGAGACAATGAACTACTGGTATGAACGTCTGGTAGATGGTGGAGTTCTTTTTCTTTATCTTCCAGATTATAGTCAGAAATATTGGAGACCATGGAACAACCGAAAGCACAAGCACGTATTTGTGCCAGAGATGATTCGTGATTATATGGTTGATCGTGGGTATAGGAACGTATTTGTTTCTGGGATTGATTTGAATAACTCATTTATGATTATGGGGGAGAAATGAAAATCATCTTTGTAAACGGATGCTTTGATGTGCTTCATCCTGGACACATTCAACTGTTTGAGTATGCAAAGTCTCTGGGTGATTATTTGATTGTTGCGATTGACTCTGATGAGAAAGTCGCACAGATGAAAGGAAAGGAAAGACCAATCTTTTCCCAAGAGGATCGTTCCAAAGTATTACAGGCAATACGTTATATTGATGTTGTTCATATCTTTAATAGTAAAGAAGAACTTGAGGATTTGATAAAAACAATAAATCCTGATATAATGGTCGTAGGATCTGATTGGAAAGGTAAAGAGGTTGTAGGTGGACATTATGCCAAGGCAGTTCGGTTTTTTGACAGAGTTGGAGAATATTCAACAACAAGAACACTTCAAGGTCTTACTTATCGGTGAGTCTTGTAAAGACATTTATCACTATGGTGTCTGCGACAGGTTATGTGCGGAGGCACCTGTTCCTGTATTTGATTACAGAGCAGAAGAAACTCGCCCAGGAATGGCAGCAAACGTCAGAGAGAATCTGCTTGCCTATGGTTTGGATGTTGACTTTATTACCAACGATCCAGACCAACTAATCAAAAGAAGATTTGTGGATACTAAGTCCAATCAACTTCTTTTAAGAGAAGATCTTGGACACCAGGTAGATGTTGTGGAAATACCTGATTGTAAAAAGTATGATGCTGTAATTATATCTGACTATTGTAAAGGAATTCTTGATCTTGAATCAATTAGTGTTTTGTGTGAAAAATTTGGTGGACCAATTTTTGTTGATAGTAAGAATCCAGATTTGAAACACTTTAATAATTCTATCATCAAGATTAACAATGATGAAGAAAACAAAATGAAGAGTCTACCCAAAAATTGTGAACTAGTCGTCACAATGGGTAAGATGGGAGCAAAGTGGAAAGATAATGTATACAGATCTCCTCAAGTAGATGTGTTTGATGTAACTGGAGCAGGTGATGTTTTCTTGGCAACTCTTTGTTACTTTTATTTACATACTAGAGATTTAAATGTTGCCATACCAAAGGCAGTTTATCTGGCTTCCAAATCTGTCCAGCATATGGGAGTTTATATTTTAACTCAAGAAGATATTAATGAGGTTCTATGAAAGTTTTAAATTTTGTAAGACCAGAGAATGGACTTACTGAAGATCCTTTATACTATTTAAATTTTGAAAAGTATGAAGATATTGCTAGAGACTGTTATTTGTTTATGGCAGATTTTTATGGTGACCTATATTCTGGTCAATATGAAGATAAAGAAAAAGTTGTTCTGACATTAGAAGAACCAAACTTCTGTGTTGTTCAAGGTCCAAAATCAGTTCTTCATGAAAAGGCAGATACAATTCTAACTATTTGTCCATATACTGCTGAACTTTTTGATAATAGAACTTTTGCTTTCTTTCCCTTCAGTGAGGACTGGATTCCAGAAGAGAGAGAAAAGGTAATTGATGTATCTTATTTTGGAAGTCTTCCAAGGTCAGTACCTTGGGATAGTTACATCCAGAATGTCTTTACCAAATATAATTTTAGATTCGGACATTATAGTATGGGTAATGTTCCTAGGTGTTCGTATTCTGATAAGATGAGAATGCTTTCCGAAACTAAAGTGTCAGTTGTTCATGGTCTTTGTAACATTGATCCAGCAACCGCAGAAAACTATTATAACTTTCCTAGAGGTAGGGATAATAAAGCATTTACTCATATTGATCGTGGAACAATGCCTCAAATTAAATCTAGAATGTTTGAAGCAGCATTTTCTAAATGTGTAATTCTTTGTCAAAGAGATCCCTGGAATCCAATCGAATACTTCTTTACTCCCGATGAAGACTTTATGTATTTTGATGATGAAACGGATCTTGATAAGAAGTTAGAATACATTATTAATCATTATGATGAGTTTGACGAAATGAGAAAAAACGCTTATAATAAGGCAGTGAATAACTACACAACAAAACACTTCGTTGAAAAGTATTTAATGTGAACAAATATATTGTAACGACAACTATTAATCCCCCGACTCTTGCTACCATCAAGTATTCAAGAAAAGAGGATTGGACACTGATTGTGGTGGGTGATACTAAAACCCCACATTATGAGTATGAAAATCTAAATTGCATTTATCTCTCCCCAGAATATCAAGAGAAAACATATCCAGAATTGAGTGAGACTATTGGATGGAAGTCTATTCAACGTCGTAATATTGGATTTGTTGAAGCATATAATCGTGGCGCTGATATTGTTGCGACCGTTGATGATGATAATATTCCTTATGATGATTGGGGAACCAATGTTATTGTTGGTGAAACTGTAGAGATTGATTTCTATAATACTGATCTTGGAGTCTTTGATCCACTGTCGGTCACAGAACATAATCAAGTCTGGCATCGTGGATATCCAATTGATTTGGTTCCTTATAGGAACCGAGTTTCTTATGGTGGCAAACTCAAGCGTAGAGTTCTTGTTCAGGCAGATTTATGGGATGGTGATCCTGATATTGATGCGATGGCACGATTATCTATTCGTCCCATTGTAAAGTTTGATAAGATTCAAGGTCCTTATGGATCTCTTTCTATCTCACCATTCAATAGTCAAAATACTTTTCTGGCACGGGAAGTCATTCCATATTATTCGGTATTCCCTCATGTTGGGCGGATGGATGATATTTGGGGTGGATATGTTCTTCAGCATTATTTCCCCAAGAGTGTTGTGTATAACAAGGCATCAGTTTACCAAGACCGAAACGTTCAGGATTTAGTTACCAATCTTGAGAAGGAGATCATTGGATATCGTTATACAACTGATTTAATCCGAGGTTTATCTGATTGGCAAGATATTGTTCCGAAAGAAACTCTTGATTACTGGAATGCTTATCGGAGGTGTTTTGAATGAAGTATGTGGTTGATATTGACGGTACAATCTGTGATAAACCAGAGTGTCGGGATGACTGTGACTATGAAACTAGTATCCCAAACCCCGATAGAATTGCCAAAATAAATAAGTTGTATGATGAAGGAAACCAAATCATTTATCTTACCGCTAGAGGTATGGGTAGGTCAGGCGACAATGCTGACCTAGCGAAAAGAATGTTCTATGAACTTACAAAGAATCAACTCGATAGTTGGGGTTGTAAGTATCACAAGTTAGTTCTCGGTAAACCCTCTGGTGATTACTACATTGACGATAAAGGAATTAATGCCAATGAGTTCTTCGGAGATTAAGTTTGTTCCCAAAGGATGGGGATTTGAAAAGTGGATTGTGAATTGTGAAGAATACTGTGGGAAACTTCTTTATTTTGTAAAGGGGAAAAAGTGTTCTTGGCATCACCATAAGTTAAAGGATGAAACTTTCTACATTCAAAGTGGAGAGTTGTCATTAATTTATGGTGATTCTGATGATAAGTCAGAAGCACAAACGATCATACTTAAACCTGGGGATAAGTTTCATATCTATCGTGGATTAAGACATCAAATGACCGCAATTACTGATGTTGAATTGTTTGAATTTTCAACACAACACTTTGATGAAGATAGTATTCGTATTGAGAGGGGAGACTGATGACCATTAGTTATAATCGTCTTGGATCAAATGGTAGACTGGGCAATCAAATGTTCCAGTATGCTGGACTTCGTGGTATTGCTGCGAGACACAATTATGATTGGGTAGTCCCATCACCAAATTCTTATGGTGATGCGAACTATGGACTTTTTGAATGCTTTGAAATGTCCACAGTAAAAGAAGAGAACTTTGGTGTTACTTCATATCAAAGTGTTGTGACTGGATATTTTGAGTTTAGTGAAAAGTTTTTTGAAACCTGTCCAGACAATGTAAATATCCACGATTATTTTCAGACTGAAAAATATTTTAAGAATGTAGAAGATATCATCCGTAGAGATTTTGAGTTTAAGAATGATATCAAAGAGCCTTGTTTGGAAATTACAGAACAGTATAAAGACTTTATTTTCCTACACGTTCGTCGTGGTGATTACTTAAGTCAACCACAATATCATCCCGTCTGTTCACTTGAATATTATCAAAAGGCATTAGCAGAGTTTCCTGATGATGTTCCCGTCTTTGTATTTTCTGATGATCTTGACTGGTGTAGAGAAAACTTTACTGATGATAGGTTCCTAATTCCTGATGAGAACCCACTTTATAATCATCTATCAGATACTAATGATGGGAGAGTCAGATCTCCGATTCCGTATTATGATCTTTGTATGATGAGTATGTCTTCTGGAGGAATCATTGCAAACAGTTCTATGAGTTGGTGGGGTGCCTGGTTACAGAACGGTCGTGGAAAAGTCATCGCACCAAAGACCTGGTTTGGTTCTGCTTATGCCGACTATAATATGTCAGATTTAATTCCAGAGGGATGGATTCAATTATGAAAGATCTAACTTATATTATGCCGACGAGAATTGAATCTGAGGATCGGTTAAAGAACATCATCACCTCTGTAACTTATCTCCTCAAGAATTTTCCAGAGGCAACGGTGATTGTTAAGGAAGTTAGTGATCACGCAACGTTTAAGTTTCGTGCGATTCCAGAGATTAAGAAGTATGTGAGCGTTGATAATCTTCAGTATATCTTTGAAGAAAACACGGAAGATCTATTTCATAAGACTCGGATTCTTAATGATCTGATTCTGATGGCAAAGACAAAAGTTGTTTGTAGTCATGACGTTGATGTCATCTACCCTATGAGTAGTCATCATCAAGCATATCAAACGATCATGAATGGAGAAGCAGATGTAATCTATCCTTATGGTTGTGGAGTCTATCAGTTTCAAGTAGACTATCCGATGGAAGTTTTTCAATCATTTCTTGAAAGTGGATTTGATATGAGAGTTATTGATACCAGATGTAGAACAGAATCCTCTACGATTGGTTGGACGCAATTCTATTCTAGAGAAAAAGTAATCGCTGGTGGAATGTGGAATGAAAACTTCTTATCCTGGGGTGCGGAAGATTGTGAATTTTATTTTCGGTTTAATGCTTTAGGATATAAAGTCGGTAGAATCAATGATTGGATCTGGCACTTTGAACATTCCAGAACACATAATTCCCATTATCACAATCCAAAGTTTATGGACAATCACAACCTGTGGCAGTGGTTAAGGGAGCAAGATAAGGATACGATTGTGAAATATATGAATCAACAGGAATACTTGGCACGGAGATTTAGTGATGCTCGCATTTAATCATTTAGGACATCTGGGTAGACTGGGCAATCAGATGTTTCAGTATGCCTCATTGAGGGGCATTGCTGCCCGTAGAGGATATGACTTTGGTATTCCACCTTCTAAGTTTGAGGATGAGTGGAGATCTCATCAGTTGTTTGAAGTCTTTGATCTTCCAAATCTTCCTAGATCAAATGTCAAGTATTTGGATGGTGGTAATGCTCCTGTTGCTCAAGAACGATTCTTTCATTTTGATCAACTGTTATTTGATCAGTGTCCAAATGACGTATCACTGTTTGGATTCTTTCAGTCGGAGAAATACTTTAAGCATATAGAGAATAGTATTCTTGAAGACTTTACGTTCAGAGATCACATTCTAGAACCGTGTAAAGAGATTGCTGAAGGTTTTGACAATCCAGTTTCTCTTCACGTTCGTCGCACAGACTACTTGACAAATAATGCGAATCATCATAATCTAGACTTGAGTTATTATGAAGAAGCACTGAAACATTTTGATGGGAGACAGGTCATTGTTTTCTCTGATGATTCAGAGTGGTGTCAGGAACAAGAACTGTTTTCGGATGATCGGTTCCTTGTATCCGAATCTGGTGATAATAAGATTGATCTGTGCCTGATGACTTTCTGTACGGGACACATCATTGCCAATTCATCGTTCTCCTGGTGGGGTGCTTGGTTGGCAAAGAGTGAAAAGGTCATCGCACCATCAAAGTGGTTTGGTCCGAATAATGCCGATAAAGAAACCAAAGATTTAATTCCTGAAACTTGGACTGTCATCTAATGGATAAAAATAAATCAACACATAAACTTAAAGGATTGCCGCCAATTTACTATCTCAATCTGGATGATCAACCAGAAAGAAAAGAGTATATGGAAGATCAGTTTAAATATTGGGAGATTGAGAATTATACTCGTATTTCTGCTTATGATGGTCGTGATGATGATTTGAGCGACATCATTAAGGGTCGGTATCCAGAAACAATGACATCTGGCGAGATTGGATGTACTACTTCTCACTTAAAAGCAATCAAGCATTGGTATGAGACATCTGATTCTCCATATGCGATCATTATGGAAGATGATGTAGATCTTCAAATTGTAAAATTTTGGAATTTTACATGGTCTGATTTTGCTTCTAAAGTTCCTTATGATTGGGATGTGATTCAATTAGCAATCATTTGTACTGGAGCATTGCATATAAAACTTCACAAGAGATTTGTGAATGATTTTTCAACAGCTTGCTATATGATTACTCGTCATCATGCTGAGAAACTACTAAAGTTTCATGTTCGTGATGGCAAATACAAACTGGATCAGGGTGTAAAACCAAGACCTGTTGCTGATGATTTAATTTACAATTCTGGTAATACTTTTTCTATTCCATTATTTCTTTATAGAATTGAGTTAGGATCTTCTATTCATCCTGAACATATTGATGTTTTTCATCGCGCAAGTCATGATGGTTTGCTTGAATTTTGGCAGAAGCAAGGATCTGATATGACTATTGATGACCTTATGAACTATGATCCATATTTGGGTAGAATAACCGAATCTTCTCAACCTCAACAGTAAGCATTTATACTTATAATGTTTTCATATTCTGACAAAGGGGGCTTGACACCCCTTTCTTTTTACTATATACTTGTGTAACAGTTCTTCACAAAACTTATATGACTGTAACAAAAAATGAATTTGGGCAAATGAATATGTTTGCCAAAGAACCTGCAATGTACATGACGAAAGAGGATCTTGAACGTTATGGTATCGAACCTTATGCAGAACGGGCAGAACGAGCAAATTCACGCTGGGCAATGGTCGGTATTATTGCTGGCGTTGTTTCTTATGCTATCACTGGCAACTTCTTCTTCGGAGTCTTCTGATGACTGAAGCAATCTTCACATTCACTGGGGTTGCGTTCCTGGTGCTTCTGTGCTATTCTGTTGAGAAAGTTTGCGAAACTTATTGAAACTTTATGACTTTCAACGTTACTCTTCGTTCCTCTGATGGAACCGAAACCACTATTCAATGCCCTGAAGATCAATACATTATTGATGCTGCCGAATATGCAGGAGTAGATCTTCCCTTCTCTTGTAAGGCAGGTGCCTGCTCTGCTTGTGCTGGCAAAGTTATCTCTGGTGAGATTGATAACGAAGAACAATCTTTCCTTGATGACGATCAGATGGCAGAAGGGTTTGCTCTCCTTTGTGTAGCATATCCTAAGTCTGACTGTGTGATCCTCACCGAACAGGAAGAAAATCTGTGAGTGCTGGAATGCTCGGGCAACTGAGTATTGCCCTTCAAGAACTTGTAGAATCTGGTGTCTGGTCTAATGATGACGAACTCAAAGTTTGTGTCGCAGGCACTCTACCTAAAGACAAATTTATTGTAATTCAAAACACTACTAAAAGGGAGAAAACCAAATGAAATTTGGATGGACTGAACAAGCAGAAGCACTTAATGGAAAAATTGCTATGCTTGCGTTTGTAGTTATGGCGGGTACATATCTCACTACCGGTCAACTCATTCCTGGAGTATTCTGACTCTAAATAAGGAACAGAGTTTTTAAAGTCTTATGCCTAGAGGTAGACTCACGAAAGATGAGATTAAATGTGCCGTTCTCAAACTCAAACATGAGTTGTATAATGAGAACGTCACCTGGACCTCGGACCCCAAGTCTCTAGCGCAGACGTATCTCAACCGAGTCTTAGATAAGATTGATGAGTTTGGGGGTTGACAGGTCCGGGGTCCTTATGTTATGATAAATACATCAACGGGGTTAAGAAATGTAACAACTTCTAAGACCTTGTGACCGTGCTGAAAAGGGACGCTAACTCCTTACCGAGACTAAGCACGTTAAATACGTCTCTCATACCTTCACTTGAGGGTAGTGAAGGAATAACGCAAAGTCCAATCCCTATGGATATTTCTTATTCTTTTAAAGCTTTTATGACTGCTACAATTTCAACACGCCGTTCTGGCGCAAATGCCTGGGAACAATTCTGTAACTGGGTTACTTCAACCGATAATCGTCTTTATGTGGGGTGGTTTGGAGTTCTTATGATTCCTTGCCTGCTTGTTGCTACTTCGGTTTTTATCATTGCATTTATTGCAAATCCCCCTGTAGACATTACGCTTTAATCGGTGTCCCTTACTCGTAAGAGTATTGACGAAACTGGGTGAATTGCTGGAAACCGAAAGGCAATCAGCAGCCAAGCCTTAGATACATCTAAGGAAGGTTCAGAGACTACCTGAGGAGTTGAGTCTCCTTAATAACAGGTTTAAGTGCCCAGCCCCTTCTATGAAGGGTGAAGATATAGTCCACACATCTACTGTTGACTTTTTTATTTCAAATGTTGTATAAATAATACAGTATTTGAGAACCAAATGTTAAACTTAACTGAAACTGATGTTGCTTGGATTGCTGGTATTTTAGAAGGTGAAGGATACTTTGGGATAGACAATCGTTCCAAAGACCGTTATGAAGTTTCTAAAACACCACCATCACCTTATATTAGAGTTTCTATGGTAGATGAAGATATTATCCAAAGGTTAAGTAAACTTTTAGATAAGTCTTATTTCTTACCATCAAGAAAAACTGTAAAAGGTAAACAAGTTTATACACTTCACATCGGAGAAAAAGAAAAGGTCTTATTCATTCTACAAAAAATACTTCCTTATATGGGAGTAAGACGAGGAGAAAGAATAACCGAATGTATTTCTCATCTACAAACTTGGAAAGAGTGGGTAGAAAATGGTGGAAGAAGTGAAATGGCTAAGTTAGGTTATGAAGCAAGACTTGATGAGTATGGTACTTGCTCTGGTGGAAATCCAAATGGAATAAACCAGTTTACAAAATCTCAACAGAAACAACCTAAGTCAGAAGATATGGTTGTTTGTTAGATGATGCGATGGGATCAGAGAACCTGTTGCTGGGTCTCTAATGTACGGCAACAACATCTAGATGGTGTCACTTACGAGTAATCGTAAGAAGTAAATTGGGTGAATTGCTGGAAAGGGATAACCACTCCAATCAGCAGCCAAGTCCCGAGTACACTTGGGAAAGGTTCAACGACTACCTGAGGAGTTCAGTCTCCTTAATAACAGGATTAAGCGCCCAACTCCTTTATGCTATAATTAGTATAAAGGATGAAGATATAGTCTAACTTCCATGATAACTTACTTAGCGATACGACTTTCTAACGGAGATTATTATTGGGGTTCAACCTCAATGACCCTCAAAAAAAGGGAAAGATTTCATAGAAAGTTTAAAGGAAATGACCATTTTCATAACTCTCTTAAAAAGTATCCCAATGATTGGATATTTCTAGAAATATTCAATGAAGATACTGACAAAAGAGAAACTGAAAGAGAAATGCTTTCTATCCATTACGGTAGAAATGGTTGTTTAAATCTTTCTAATGAACCTCAAGGTTGGGGAACTGGTAAAAATCATGCCAGAAATAAAAATCCTCAATATTGGGAGCATTTGAAAGGTGATAATCACCCAAGACGAAAAAATCCTGAAAAATGGAATAATTCTATTGGAGATAATCATTGGACTAAATCTGCAGATAAGGAATATCTTAAGCAATTTGCTAAGCATCTTCCGATATTATCGGGTGATTCTAATCATATGAAGAATCCTGAAGTTGCTAAGAAAGTTTCTAAGTGGAGACAAGGAAAAAATATAGAACCTTGGATTGTTGCTGATGAAATCTATGAAATATGGATTACATCTGGCAAACCCAAACCCACAGCTAAAGCGTGGGCAATGAAAACTAATTTTCCTCATTATTCACTTAGGTCTATGGTTGCTTCATTTTTAGAAGGTTGGATACCTTATGAAGATGAAGAATGGATTTCATGGAAGGCATCTCTGGTGCCGTAGTACCGAGTTCAAATGCTATTGGATTGCATCTCTATAATCTTTGGGATGCTGCTTCTATTGATGAAGCACTTTATAATGGTTGGGCATATCAAGCAGTGGTATTTCACTTTTTGATTGGTGTTTGGTGCTATCTTGGTCGTGAGTGGGAACTCTCATTTAGACTCGGGATGCGTCCTTGGATTGCAGTTGCTTATAGTGCTCCTGCTATTGCTGCTACTGCTGTATTTCTAATTTATCCTTTTGGACAAGGTTCGTTTTCAGATGGAATGCCTCTAGGTATTTCCGGTACTTTTAATTATATGCTTGTATTTTCTGCAGAGCATAATATTCTTATGAATCCTCTGCATATGCTTGGAGTTGCTGGTGTTTTTGGAGGAAGTCTTTTCTCCGCAATGCATAGGGAACTGTGCCCTTGCTGAGTAATCAGTAAGTGAAAATCGGGTGAACTGCTGGAAACCTAAGTTACTAAAATGTTACTTGACTTATATAAATAACTCTGGTAACATAAACTTTATGACCAACGATTACTTATCTTTTATTGAGGAATGTAAATCAAAAACATATCCTCCCAATACTTATCTTGAAGAACACCATATTGTCCCAAAACATGATGGTGGTCTTGATAATCCAGAAAATCTTATTTCACTATCTTTTGAAGACCACATACTCGCACATAAAATAAGGTACGATGTATACAGTCAAGTATATGATTTAGCAGCATATAACTTGATGTGTGGTTTTGATAGTGAAGGTTGGAGACTTCTTAGAGTTGAAGGTGCTTATAAAACACACGAAGTACTAAGATTATCCAAGAAAAACTTTTGGAATTCTGATTATCAAAAAGAGATGTCTGCTCGTTCTGTGAAGTCTGAATATGCTATGAAAATGAGAAGTATTGGTGGTAAAGTGGGAGGTAAAAATAGAAACAAAAATGTTGCTATTACTTCTACAGATAAGTACATTTTTTCTTTCAATAAGATTGAAACAATTTGTATAATAAATTGTGAAACTGGTGGTGAGGTTTTGGATGAACTACAAAAAATAGTTCCAATCAAAAACTTCAAGAGAGTTACTCCTCTTTTAAAAGGTGAAAGAAAAACTGCTTATTATTGGTCTTGTAAAAAAGTTTAGTAATATGGTAATCAGCATCCAAGTCTTGAGTACACTCAAGAAAGGTTCAGAGACTACCTGAGGGGTTTAGTCCCCTTAATAACAGGTTTAAGTGCCCGACAACCTAATAAAATAGGTTGATGATATAGTCCACACCTTATGAAAATAAGGAATAGAGGTGGGTTCCCTCGTAACCTCCTCACTGGTTCGTGAAACCACCGAAAATGAATCCCAGAACTATGGATACAAGTTCGGTCAAGAAGAAGAGACCTATAACATCGTTGCCGCACATGGTTACTTTGGTCGTCTTATCTTCCAGTACGCATCATTTAACAACTCTCGTTCACTGCACTTCTTCCTTGCTGCTTGGCCAGTAATTGGAATTTGGTGTGCTGCTATGGGAATTGCCGTTTCATCTTTCAATTTGAATGGTCTAAATTTTAATCAGAGTATTCTTGATTCTCAAGGTCGTGTAATTAAAACTTGGGCTGACTTATTGAATGGTGCTAATCTTGGTATGGAAGTGATTTCTTAAATGTAGTCACCCTGGAATAGGAATATTCCTTGACAAACTGGGTTAAACGGGGAAACTCTCAAGTAGACAATCCCGTACCAATCCGAAGAGGACATAGGTTCTTCGGCAGGTCTAACGACTAGGTAGTGAGTTCCAACAATAATCTACCCACGAATGCCCAGCATCCAGAACGGATGAAGAGATAGTCTGGTCTTACTGGCGACAGTAAGAAGTAAAGGATAAAGAACCTTTACGATAACAAAAACGGCATGAACGCAACGCCCATTATGAAAATGGTGGCTTCATCAAGTAATTGATGAATGAAAATCGGATGAATTGCTGGAACCCCTCCAAAATATAAGGGCAATCAGCATCCAAGCCTCAAACGAACTTTTGAGGAAGGTTCAACGACTAGGTGGTTTAGGAAGCGTCCTATGTAATACACCATTAGCGTCCGACAACCTAACAAGGTTGATGATATAGTCTTCTCCATAAGAATGGTAAACTTATGGGTTCAGAGAATTTTCCGCTAGATTTGGCCGCAGTAGATGCAACTCCTGTTGCTCTTATGACTGCCCCTACAATCGGTTGATAACAACTGAATAACTGATATAATTAGAGGGTGTAACAACCCTCTTTTTTATGTCTCATAACCCCCAACACGAACCAATGCCCAACTGGGTCATCTGGGCAGGAATAGGTCTAATGGGATTCACAGTTCTTATCTTTGTTGCATTTACTCTGGGTCAAATCTACTGGGGATAATAAGATGCTATTCATTCTCTCTGTTTTCATAATCTTTGGACTCTTCCTTTTCATAATGTCTATTACACAAGATCTTTAATATCTTCAAATCATAACATTTTGCAGACAGTCAAAAATAACTTCTTATAATTACTAATGAGTTCTTATACTTATATGAAGATCTTTTTAGACACAGCAGATGTTTCACTTATTGGTTCAGCATACGACACAGGATTAATAGATGGAGTCACTACAAATCCCACTCTAATCCTTAAAAGTGGTAGACAACTTCAAGAAGTTATTACAGAAATCTCAACAGCATTTCCAGAACTAAAAAGCATTTCGGCAGAAGTCGTTGCAGATACTGCAGAAGAAATGCAATCTCAAGCAAAAAACTATTATACAATTTCACCAGCAGTTACAATTAAGGTTCCTTGTACTGTTGAAGGACTCAAAGCATGTAAGTTTCTTTCGGATAAAGGAATTCAAACCAATGTAACTTTGGTGTTCTCAGTTGCACAGGCAATTCTAGCATCCAAAGCAGGAGCAACATTCATTTCTCCATTCGTAGGTCGTTGGATGGATAATTCTGTGGATGGCATTGAACTTATCAAGAACATTCGTAAGGCATTTGACTATTCTTATATTCCCACACAAATTCTTGCAGCATCTCTTCGTGATGTAAGACAGGTAGAACAATCTTTTCTTGTCGGTGCTGATGTGGTTACAATTCCTCCTATTGTATTTTGGTCAATGTATAAGAATATTCTCACGGAAAAAGGTATTGAACAGTTCAATAAGGATTGGGCAGAAGTAACTAAATGAAAAATATTATAATCTTCGGTGCAACAGGTGACCTCTGTCGTAGGAAACTCATCTCTGCACTGTATGAACTTCATAAGAAACAACTACTTCCAGATGATTATGTAATTACTGGAGCATCAAGAACGGCACATACAAAAGAGTCTTGGTTACAAACCTTGGGTTCTTATTCAGAAGACTTTATTCGTCGTTTGAATTATGTTCAATGTGACCTCTCGAATGCTGAAAGTTTGAAGAAACTGAATCCTGGTGAGGATGTAACCTTCTTTCTTTCAGTTCCACCTGAACGATATGGTGATGCGGTATTAAGTCTCAAATCCACTGGATATTTGGATGACCCTGAAACAAGTCGGGTGATTATTGAAAAACCTTTTGGATATGATTTGACATCCGCAGAAGAACTACAGCAAATTGTTTCGGATAATCTTCGAGAGAAACAGGTTTATCGTATTGACCATTATCTAGGAAAGGATACCGTCAATAATATTCTTGCAACTCGATTTAGTAATATTCTTCTTGAACCATTATGGAATCGTGATTATGTCGAAGAAGTTCAAATCTTTGCAACCGAAACAATTGGTTGTGAAGGTCGAGCACAGTATTATGAGACTGCTGGTGCTGTTCGTGATATGTTGCAGAATCATATGTTGCAACTTCTAGCACTGATTGCAATGGAGGCACCTTGTAAGAATAATGCCAAAGAAATCCGCAGAGAAAAGGTTAAGGTTCTTTCTGCCGCACGACTAGGAACTAAACTGGTCTGTGGACAATATGATGAATATAAGAATGAAAAAGGAGTTGAACTGAATACACAAACTCCAACCTTTGTTGCTGGAGACATTTACATTGATAACTGGAGATGGCAGGGAGTTCCATTTTACTTTATGACGGGAAAGAAACTTCCTGTGAGTTGTGTTGAGGTTGTCATCAAACTCAAATCACCTCCAGTTAGATTATTTGAAGGTCATTCTTATAATGACCGTATTGTAATGAGATTTCAACCTGACCCTCACTTTGATATTCAAATTGATATTAAGTCACCTGGTCTTGATGATAAAATTGAAACTGCAATTCTGAAGCACAACTATCCAGAAGGTGCTATTGACGGATACGTGAAATTGTTCTATGATGCCATTCACAAAGACCAATCTCACTTTGTTCATTCAGAGGAAGTATTAGAATCTTGGAGAATTGTGAATGACCTTCTTTGTGTGGGTAATTCCTGTCCAGTGAATACAAGACCTTATACTTATTATTCTGGTTCTTGGGGTCCGGTGAATGAAGTTCAAAAAATTACTCAATGGGATTATCCCTTAAAACTCGTATAGGAGAAAACGTATGAAAGTCGGTCTAATTGGTCTAGGACGAATGGGGGAAGGAATGTCCCGTCGTATGATGAAAGCAGGCATTGAAGTCTGGGGGTATCGTAGGAATTATGCAAAGGCAAATGAAGCATTTGAGAATGGTTATGTAAATGGAATTGCGACTACGATTGAAAACCTTGTTAAGATAGTTAAAGGTAACAATCACCCTGGAATCTTCCAAATGGTGGTTCCAGCAGAAACTGTAGAAGAAACGATTGAAGAACTTCTACTTTACTGTGATGAGGGTGATATTATCATTGACCACGGAAACAGTAACTTCAAAGATAGTCGCAAACGAGCAGAACGTCTTGCAAAACTAGGTATTCAATATATTGACTGTGGTACTTCTGGTGGAGTTTATGGTCTTGAACGTGGTTATTGTCTTATGGTTGGAGGTGAAACCACTGCGGTTTCAACTTGCTCTAAAATCTTCTCTGCACTTGCTCCAGACATTCATTCTTGCCCACGAACCGACCCTGAAGATGGTGTAACATCAGCAGAACACGGTTGGTTGCATTGCGGTGGTCCAGGTGCAGGACACTTTGTCAAGATGGTACATAATGGCATTGAGTACGGCATGATGCAGGCATATGCAGAAGGATTTAACATTCTTAAGAGTGCTAATGCTGGTGCTCAATATGTCAGAGAAGGTGATGCAGAGGTTGCTCCAATGTCCGACCCAGAATCTTATTGTTATGATATTGATGTCTCTGAGGTTGCTGAGTTATGGCGCCGTGGAAGCGTTGTTAGCAGTTGGTTGCTGGACCTCACTGCTGATGTGCTACGCAACAATGGTGGACTGGAGCAGTTCTCTGGAGGGGTCTCAGACAGCGGTGAGGGTCGATGGACGGTCAATGCCGCAGTGGACCTGGGAGTACCTGCCCCGGTCATCACCACTGCTCTTTATGAACGATTTAACTCTCGAAATCTTGGAACCTTCGGAGCAAAAATTCTGAATGGTATGAGGTACATGTTTGGGGGGCATAGTGTAAGGTGATAAGTTCAGAAACACCTTATAAACTGGCCGAGATTATTCGTGATACTTGGCCAGGTCTTTACAGGAAACCTAAAGTATCTTATAATAAAGAAAAGGATAAGAAAGATGAAAAAATATCATGAAGAATATTTTACAGTAAGAGAAAAAAGAACTCATAAAAAAATTTGTGATTGTGGTAATTTTGAAGATGCAATAATGATGTTGCATCTAGACGTACAAACTCGTGAAATTATAAAAAACAAGATACTGATGGACCAAGTGATTGATGTTGAAATTCCTAAGGCATTGCCAACTAATGAGATTGTAGTGAATATGGATGATGGTGTTGGTGGTTCTTGGAGAGTAGATGATCCAATTGGTAATGTACCTGGACAATTACCACAAATCAAACTTCCTGATAGACAAGCAGAACCTGTGATAGTATGATAAAGAAAATCATTCATTTTTTTGAAAGAGACAAAGATATTAGTGTTTATGATGAGTTTGATTATATTTTTATAACTTTAAGAGAATTAATTGAAGTTATAAAAACTGGAAATAAATAAAAGAAAAAGGAAGTTTTTATGGTTCCTCTTCATTCACCTTCAGAGTACTTGTTTCATTTACATACAACAAGTTCTGGGGAGGCGAAACGAATGTGGAGACAAAACATAAAAGAAAGTTGGAATCATCAATGTGCCTATTGTGGTTCAGAAGAAAATCTCACAATTGATCATATTGTTCCACAGTCAAAAGGAGGAATGGACTTTACAAAGAATGTAATCTGTTGCTGTCATTCTTGTAATCAATCAAAGGGACATGAGTACTGGAAACTGTGGTATGTTCAACAAGATTTTTATAGTGAAGAAAGGGTTGAAAAAATAGAAGAATGGATGAAACCAGATCCTCCTGTTAACTTATTCAAATATCGCCCAAGAAGGAATAATCTAACTTGAATAAATATATCAAAGACAGTATATACTGTTTCTTTGGTAAATACCGAATGCGATAAATGTCAACTCCGATCAGGATTAAACGCTCTGCTGTTCCTGGTAAAAGACCTACAGTAGACCAACTCTTAAGTGCTGAATTAGCCTATAATACTTATGATGGTGAACTCACTGCAAAGAGAGAGCGTCCAGGAATTGGTACAGATATTATTCGTATCGGTGCAGGTGCAACGGTAACTAATGTAATCTATGTCACAAAAGACGGAAACGACTCCAACACAGGACTCAAACTCGGAGACGCAAAAGCAACCATCGCAGCAGCAGTCGGAATCGCCTCAGCAGGTTCCGTTATTAGAGTTAGTGCTGGATCTTATGTAGAAAATAATCCTATTCAAATACCAAATCAAGTTAGCATTGTTGGTGATAGTTTAAGAGAAGTCTCTGTTACTCCACAAAATCAAGGAGACCTCTTTTATGTTGGTGTCGGAAACTACATTGCTGAGATCGCATTCGTAGGATCTGCAAATACAGGTGCCATTTTTGCTTTCAATCCAAATAAACCAGTTTATAACGACCAATCACCTTATATTCAGAATTGCACTAACTTCATTCCAAATAGCATCGGAATGAAAGTTGATGGTAGATATTCTGTTGGACCAACCAAGTCAATGGTTCTTGACTCCTATACACAATACAATCAAGGTGGTATTGGAGTCTCAATTACAAATGAAGGATACGCACAGTTAGTTTCACTTTTTACAATCTGTCCAGATACTGCGGTCTTCTGTGGATCTGGTGGTGCTTGTGACTTAACAAACTCCAACGCTTCCTTTGGTAATTATGGTTTAGTTTCTGATGGTATTGGACCAAAAAAGTATACTGGGATTGTAACAACTGCTGCAGAAGCAAATAGTGATACTTTTGTTTTAGATTTGAACGTGTCAACTTATAATGTATCAAATGCAGTTTATGATAATGTCAGTGGTGTAACAACAATTACGACTTCAGCAAATCATAACTTCAGTGTTGGAATGGGAGTGACGATTGCAGGTCTTGGATTTACCTGTCCTTCTGGTCCTGGCATTGTAACATATCCAAGTGGAAATTTTGGTTATGTGTTTGAAGTTCAGTCAGTTCCAGCAGCAAATCAACTTGTAGTTAATGTTGGTCCATCAACTCTTCCTCATACTTATGTTTCTGGTGGTACTGTTAAAATTAATGTCGTAAGACCTTTTGATGGTCAGGTTGTTTATTTTGATAATTTATATTACACTGTTAATAAGATTATAGTTGGGTCTGGAGGTACTGGATATACAAATACACCAATTATTACAATTGATTCTCCATTAACTGATTGGGGAGTTCAGGCAACAGCAGTTGCAGAAGTTGTGAATGGTTCTGTGACTTCTGTTGAAATTGTTTCAAGTGGAAGGGGGTATACAACAACACCGAATATTACTATTTCATCACCTGATGTTGGGATAAATACAGCAATAGTTACTTTACAATTACTTCCAACTTATTATTCAATCTTAAGTTCTACTCCAATTTCCTCTGGAATTTGTACAATTACTGTGACTGAGAATGTTCCTTATGCTGTTGGTGTTGGATCAACAGTGCCATTCTTTAAACAAAGTAGAGTATTGGCATCTGGACATTCTTTTGAATATATTGGTTCTGGTACAAATATTAATGCTGCTCTTCCTGCTCAAGGTGGTGTTCCAATTCAAGATAATGAAGTTGATATGAGAAATGGTGGTCTAGTTGTTTATACAAGTACCGATCAATCTGGTAATTTTAGAATTGGTGAAGGTGTGCAAATTGACCAGCAAACTGGGACAATTTCGGGTAGATTTTATTCTAAGAGTTTGTTTTCAACAATGACACCATTTATACTCGCATTAGGGGGAGAATAAAAAAATGGCATTAGCACTTAACGTATTTAAAACAGTTACTAAAATTGCTCCAACAAGTCCAGTTGGAATCTACACCGCACCAGTTGGATATACCGGAGTTGTCCTTTTAGCACAGGCAGCAAATATTGGAAATAATACTCAAACAATTTCTTTTTCTCATAAAAGGTCAGTTGCAGGAATTGCAGTGACTACAGAAATTTTAAAAAATTATCCAATATCGGCAAGTGATACTGCAAATCTTCTTGCAGGTAAATTAGTTCTTGAGTCCGGTGATGTTCTTGTATTATCTGCAAGTAGTGAAACTGATATTAAATTTTTAGGAAGCATTCTAGAAACACTTAACTAAAATGGCAAAATACGTTAGCGGCAGACAAAAAAATCTTAAAGTTGGTATATCATCTTATAGTGAAAATTTAACTTCTCTAGAGGTTATTGGATCTGCTGTTTTTAGTGGTGAAAGTTCTGGGGAACTTGTTAGAATTAGTCAAATTGGTACTGGTCCTGCTTTAATTGTAGAAGATAGTGCAAATCCAGATACCACACCTTTTGCAGTTACGACGGATGGTAGAGTTGCAATTGGTCTTGGTCCATCTGGTATTAGTACATTTTATAAGTTAGAAGTTGATGGTAATGGTAATGGTGGAGGTGTTCGTTTTGTAAGTGGTGGGCAGGGTGACTTAAT